>Ga0187777_10002615_pt1 | contig 11457 bp, 6 predicted proteins | sample 1015_Q2_SP5_10_M_FD_132416 | JGI IMG/M metagenome (GOLD analysis project Ga0187777, IMG submission 132416) | Tropical peat soil microbial communities from peatlands in Department of Meta, Colombia - 1015_Q2_SP5_10_MG | ecosystem: Environmental > Terrestrial > Soil > Wetlands > Peat | place...
ACCATCGTTTCGAAGCCATCGGAGGCGCGATGCAGCAGAAAAAACCCGCCGCCGCCGAGACCCGAGGAGAAGGGCTCGACCACCGCGAGCGTCGACGCCACCGCCACCGCAGCGTCGAAAGCATTGCCCCCTTGCGCGAGCACCTGCATGCCCGCCTCGGTTGCCAGCGGGTGAGCGGACGCGATGGCCTCCCGTGCCGCATGCGCCCCGGCGTGCAGAGCCAGGAGCAGAACGAAAAAGACGGCCGCGCCAGTGCGGCGCAGCGTGCGTGCGCGAAACAGTGCACTCACTCGGGAATTCCAGGCGAACGCGAACGGGGACTAATGTAGCACGAGCGCGCCGCCGGCTTTTTCAGTGGAAGCTGACGCCACCGGTGGTGCAACCCGGAACCAGGCTGCATACAAGGCCGGGAGGAACAGCAGCGTCAGCACGGTGGCGACCAGCAGTCCGCCCATGATGGCCACCGCCATCGGCCCCCAGAAATTGCTGTGGGTGAGCGGAATCATCGCGAGGATGGCGGCGGCGGCGGTCAGCATGATCGGGCGGAAGCGGCGCACGGTGGAGTCGATGATGGCGGTCCACAGCGGATGACCGGCCGCGACGTCCTGTTCGATCTGATCTACGAGGATGACCGAGTTGCGCATGATCATCCCGAACAGCGCGATGAACCCGAGCATCGCGACAAAGCCGAAAGGAACGTTGAACACCAGGAGGAACAGCACCACGCCGATCAGCCCCAGCGGCGCGGTGAGCAACACGAGTACTGTCTTGGAGATGCTCTGCAGGTGGATCATCAGGAGCGTGATGACCACCAGCACCGCGATCGGCACGACTGCGTTGATCGACGTCTGGCCGCGCGCGCTCTCCTCCGAGGCGCCGCCCACATCGATGCGGTAGCCGGGCGCGAGATCGGCGCGGATCTTGTCGAGCTTCGGGTCGATCTGCCCTGTGACCACGGGCGCCTGAACGCTGCCGAGGATGTCGCCCTGCACAGTGATGGTCGGAATGCGGTTACGCCGCCAGATCACACCGTCCTCCAGCGCATAGCTGATGGTGGCGATCTGCGACAGTGGGACCCAGCGCCCGCTCTGGGTGGGCACGTTGATATCGCGGATGTCGTCCAGGCTCACGCGCTCCTTGGGCTCGGCCCGCGCCAGCACCTCGATCAGCTTGTCGCGCTCGCGGAACTGCGTGATGGAATAGCCCGAGAGGATGGAGTTCAGCACCTGCGACAGGCCCTGCGAGGTCGACCCGATCATGCGCGCCTTGTTCTGGTCGATGTCCAGCTTCACCACCTTCGACATTTCGTTCCAGTCCAGGTGCACGTGCACCATGTTGGGGTTGGCGCGCATCACCGCCGAGACCTGGTTGGCGATCCCGCGAATCCTCGAGTAGTCCGGCCCGCTCACCCGGAACTGCACCGGGTACGCCACCGGCGGCCCGTTCTGCAGCGGGCTCACGCGCCCACGCAGGAGGGTGAACTGGTTCTCCAGCACCTCGCTCAGACGCGCGGCGACCTTGTCGCGCACGGCGTTGCTCTTGGTCATGACCACGAACTCGGCGAGGTTGGCGTTGATGAGCTGCTGATCGAGAGGGAGATAGAAGCGCGGGCTGCCGCCGCCGACGTAGGCGACGAAGCTCTCCACGTCCGGGTTGGCGGCCAGAAGTTTTTCGAAGCGTCGCGCCTCTGCATCGCTGGCCTTCACCGAGGCGCCGTTCGGCAACCAAAGATCCACTACCAGCTCCGGGCGATTGGCGGAGGGAAAGAACTGCTGCTGCACGAAGCGGAAACCGACCACCGACAGCAGGAATATCCCCGCTGTGATCACGATCACCGTCTTGCGGCGGGTCACGCACCAGGTCACCAGCGCTCGAAAGCGCAGGTAGAAAGGGCCGCCGTACACGTCGTGCTCGTGGTCGCGGGACGGCGCAGCCGGGATCAGGCGTGGGTATCGCCGGCGCAAAGGCGCCAGCAGAAACCTCTCGGTCAACGAATCGCGGGGATCCTGCTTCGTGTAATCGGGCAGGAGCTTGAATCCCAGGTAAGGGGTGAACAGCACAGCCACCACCCACGACACCAGCAAGGCAATCGTGACCACCGCGAAGATCGAGAAGGTATACTCACCGGCCGCCGACTTCGCGAGGCCCACTGGGAGGAAGCCCGCAGCGGTCACGAGCGTTCCGGTCAGCATGGACGGGGCGGTCGAGGTGTAGGCATAGCTGCCAGCGCGCAAACGGTCCCAGCCCTGCTCCATCTTGATGGCCATCATCTCCACCGCGATGATGGCGTCGTCGACCAGCAGCCCCAGCGCGATGATGAGCGCGCCGAGCGAGATGCGCTGCAGATCGATGCCGAACACCTTCATCAGCAGGAACGTCGTCGCCAGCACCAGCGGGATGCACAGCGCCACCACCACGCCGGTGCGCAGGCCCAGGCTCAAGAAGCTCACAGCCAGCACGATGATGACGGCTTCGCCCAGCGTGCGCATGAATTCGTTGATCGAACGCGCCACGACTTTGGGCTGGTCGGCCACCTGGTGCACTTCGATGCCCACCGGTAGGTTCGATTTGATGCGCGCCATCTCGGTCTGCAGCGCGCGCCCCAGGGCGATGATGTCGCCGCCCTTGCGCATGGACAGGGCGAGCCCCAGCGCATCCTCCCCTTTGTAGCGGAACTTCATGATCGGCGGATCGACGTAGCCGCGATAGATGTTGGCGATATCACCCAAGCGGAACAGGCGTCCGCCAGCCGTGATGCCGATCTCGCGGATGCGGTCGACCGTTCTGAAGTCGCTGCCGATGCGGATGTAGATGCGGTCGGCCTGAGTCTCGAAGTCGCCGGCCGGGACCATGTTGTTCTGCGCCTGCAGGATGGCAAAGATCTGCAGCGGATCGACGCCGAGCGTAGCGAGCTTCTTGTGGGACATCTCGATGTAGACCTTCTCGTCCTGGTCGCCGAGGATGTCGATCTTGCTCACGTCGGGCACGCGCAGCAGCTCGCGCCGCGCCGATTCCACGTAGTCGTGCAGCTCGGAAAACGAATAGCCGTCCGAGGTGAAGGCGTAAATCATGCCGAAGGTGTCGCCGAACTCGTCGTTGAAGAACGGGCCTTGCACGTTTGCGGGCAGGGTCGACTTCACGTCCGAGACCTTCTTGCGCACCTGGTACCAGGCGTCGGGCACCGCCTTCGGCGGGGTGTAGTCCTTGAGCACCACGAAGATGAGCGACTCGCCCGGCTTCGAGTAGCTGCGCGCGTAGTCGAACCAAGGCGTCTCCTGCAGCTTCTTCTCCAGGCGCTCTGTGACCTGCTGCTCCACTTCGCGCGCGGTGGCGCCCGGCCACAGCGTGCGCACCACCATCACCTTGAAGGTGAACTCGGGGTCCTCGCCCTCGCCCAGGCGCGTGTACGAGTAGACGCCGGCGGCAAACAGCGCCAGCATGAAATACAGGATCAAGGCCTGGTGCTCGAGCGCCCACTGCGAGAGGTTGAAGCGGGTGAGCATCGCGCGGCGGCCGGATGAAAGGACGATGCGAGTTACTGCGCCGGTTCCGCGAGGACGCGCACCCGTTCGCCCGCGTTCAGCTTGTGGACGCCGGCGCGCACGACCAGATCGCCATCGCTCAGGCCGCCGGTGATGGTCACGTAGTCTTGCGTGTAGCGACCCACCTGCACCGCCTTGAGTGCGACCTGCCGCGTGTTGGGGTCGATCACCCAGACTGCCGGCTCGGTGCCCTTCTGAAAGAGCGCAGTGAGGGGCAGGCGCGCCACTTCCGCTTGCTGGGCCCCCTTGAGGAAGACGTTGGCGGTCATGCCGAGCTGCACCACAGCGTCCGGATCGAGCACCGTCACTTTGACCGTGTAGGTGCGTGTCACCGCATCGGCGCTGGGCGAGATCTCGCGGATGCGCCCTTTATAGGTTTTGCCGGGCGCGGCCCACAGCGTGATGTCGACCTCCTTGGCTGCGCGCAGCTCGGCAAGCCGGTTCTCGGGTACGTTCACCGCCACTTCGAGCTCATCCAGGCGCGCGGTCTTGACGATGGCCTGGCCGGCAGTCACGACCTGCCCGACCTCCGCTTGGACGGCGGTGACTACACCGTCGTGGTCAGCGCGCAATGTGGTGTACGCCGTCTGATTGCGGTTGAGCTCGAGCTGCGCCGTAGCCTGTTCCAGGCGCGCAGCCGCGGTTTCGTAGGTCGTCTTGTGGCGGTCGAATTCGGCGGCGCTGATGAAGCCCTTGTTCACGAGCTCCTTGTAGCGCACCAGATCGGACTTCGCCTGCTGAAAGTCGGAGCGGGCCGCGAGCAGCTGCTGCTTGGCGGCCTCGGCTGAGAGCTTCTGGTCCTCGGGATCGAGGCGGGCCAGAGTCTGGTCAGTCTTGACGCGCTGGCCCACCTCCGCGAAGCGCGCCACGATCTTGCCCGGCACACGGAACCCCAGCGCCGTCTCCCAGCGCGCGCGCACGTCGCCGGTATATGTCACCTCCTGTGCATCCTGGGCCAGATTGACCGTCACTGCCTGCACCGGGCGGACGCTCTCCGGGCGCTCAGGCGCCTTCTCGCAAGCGCTCAGCACAGCCAACACAGAAAGCGCCGTCAAGACAGTGCAAGCGGAGGGGGTGCTGCCGCCTCCGCGCGCGCTCGATGCCGAACTCATCTTGTCCCCCTCGCCGTCCCCGAGCGGACGGCGCGCAGACGCCGGCCTTCGGGTGCTGCCAGCCCCCGCAGCAGCAGATCCAGATGTTGCTCGACGTACGCGTCCGGGTCCAGACTCTGGCTGCCGCAGCAATCGAACGAATAGCGATAGATCACCATGAGCACGAGCGGGGCGAACACCAGCCGCCCGGTGAGCTCCGGATCGAGCCGGCGAAACTCGCCGTTTTCCATGCCGCGCCACAAGGCCGCGCACACCAGCTTGTGCCCGCGCGCGATCACTTCGTCCACGTAGAACTTGCCCAGTTCGGGAAAGTTGCGGCACTCTGAGATCATCAGCTTCGGAATGCCGGCATACGGAGTCATGCCGAAACCCTCCCACCACCCCTGCACGAGCTCGCGGATCAACTGCGCTGCGCTCCCGCGGTGCTGCGCCACCATCGCCTCGCCGCGCTCGAGCAGAGGGACGAGGCCTTCGCGCACGACCGCCTTGAACAGCTCTTCCTTGCTCTGGAAATACAGATAGACAGTGCCCTTGCTCACACCGGCTTTGGCGGCGACATCGTCGAGGCGCGTGGCGGCATAGCCGCGTTCCACGAACAGCTCGAGCGCTGCAGTGAGCAGCTCCGAGGGACGGGCGTCTTTGCGGCGCTCCCAGCGCGGCTTGGACATACCAGCATACCTTCGTAATAACTGACCGGTTAGTAATATAAGCCAGGGCCGCAGGTCAGTCAAGCGTAAGAAGGCCGCCTCGCACCCTTTGCGACTGCGCGAGGCATCATCGCGAGCGGCGCCGTTTCGAACGCCGGCGCAGCCCTTGCCTATAATGAAATGTAGAGTGCTGCCGTTGAAGCCGATGCGCCTGAACGCCATGTTGCGTGGATGGCGCTGCCGATGACCGAGATTCGTCCGCCCGCGGTAGCGGGTTCTTTCTATCCGGGCACCCGGGAAGCCCTGGCGCGAGACGTCGCCGCCCTGCTCGCGACTGCGCCCGCCGCTCCCGACTCGCCCGTGCCAAAGGCGCTTATCGCGCCGCACGCCGGCTACATATATTCCGGACCGGTTGCAGCGTCGGCCTACGGCCGGCTCACTCGCGCACGCGGGCGCATCAAGCGCGTGGCGCTGCTTGGCCCAGCCCATCGCGTTGCCGTCCGCGGTCTTGCGTTGCCAGCCGCGCTCGGCTTTCAGACCCCGCTCGGCGTCGTGCCGGTGGATCGCGACGCCGTTCGCGCGCTGTCTTCCAGGACTCAGATCAGCGAGAGCCGAGATGCACACGCGCAAGAGCATGCGCTCGAAGTGCACCTCCCGTTCTTGCAAAGCGTCCTTGGCACTTTTGCGGTGGTGCCCCTCGTCGTCGGCGATGCGAGCGCAGGGGAGGTGGCGGAGGTTCTGGACCGCCTATGGGGTGGCGGCGAAACCTTGATCGTGGTCAGCTCGGATCTGTCTCACTACTTGAGCTACGACCGGGCGCAGGCTATCGACCGCGAGACTGCTCGCGCCATCGTCTCGCGCGAGCCCCGCATCAGCCACTTTCAGGCTTGCGGCGCGACCCCGGTGAACGGTCTGTTGACAGCCGCGCTGCGCCGCGGCCTCCGCGCTGAGCTGCTCGATCTGCGCAACTCGGGTGACACCGCCGGCGACAGAAGCCGCGTCGTCGGCTATGGTTCGATCGGCTTCTTCGAGCCGGAAGCAGCGGCTGTAGACTTGAGCCCCGACTCTGCCGAGGCCGACGACCGCGGCAAAGTACTCATCGGGCTCGCTCGTGCGGCGATCGGTGGGATGTTCGGCCTGACGCTCCCGGTCGACGAGGGCCCTGCGTTCCTTCGCCAGACGGTGGCCACCTTCGTGACGCTCCAGCGGCACGGCCGCCTGCGCGGCTGCATCGGTAGCCTGGAGGCACGCCGCACCCTGCTCGACGACGTGAAGCTCAACGCCAAGGCGGCTGCATTCCTGGACCCGCGCTTCGAGCCGCTCACGCAGACCGAGTTCCCTACCACGCTGGTGGAAGTGTCCCTGCTGTCGACCGCCGAGCCGCTCACGTTCGCGAGCGAGGCCGACGCGATCGCTCAGATCCGGCCGCATGTCGACGGCTTGATCATCGAGCACGGCGGCAAGCGCGGCACTTTCCTGCCGCAGGTGTGGGACCACATTCCGGACGCCGCGGAGTTCCTGCGCGAGCTGAAGCGCAAGGCGGGGCTCGACGCCGGGTTCTGGGCGCCGGATGTGATGCTGCAGCGCTACACCGTCGTCAAGTTTCGCGAGCGCGAGTTCACGCTGCAATGAGCCAGGCCGCCGCGACAGCCGACAGCGTGCAGTATCCTGCCCGCTACTGGCATCGTCTCGCCGACGGGCGCATCCAATGCGATCTTTGTCCGCGCGATTGCCGCCTGCACGAAGGCCAGCGCGGTGCGTGCTTCGTGCGCCAGCGCTCCGGCGACCAGATGGTGCTCACGACCTATGGCCGCTCTTCCGGGTTCTGCATCGATCCGGTCGAAAAGAAGCCGCTCAACCACTTTTACCCCGGCTCGGCCGTGCTGTCGTTCGGCACCGCAGGCTGCAACCTCGCCTGCAAGTTTTGCCAGAACTGGGACATCAGCAAGTCGCGCGACATGGACCGGTTGATGGATCAGGCCAGCCCCGAGGCCATCGCGCAGGCGGCGCAGCGCAGCGGCTGCAAGAGCGTGGCGTTCACGTACAACGATCCCGTGATCTTCGCGGAATACGCCATGGACGTGGCCGATGCCTGCCATGAGCACGGCATCCAGACTGTAGCTGTCACCGCCGGTTACATGCACGATCAGGCACGCCGCGACTTCTACGCCAAGATGGACGCCGCCAACGTCGACCTGAAGGCCTTCACGGAAGAGTTCTACTTCAAGCTGACCGGCTCTCACCTGCAGCCCGTGCTGGACACGCTGGTCTATCTCAGGCACGAGACCGACGTGTGGTTCGAGATCACCACCCTGCTGATTCCGACCAAGAACGATTCGGACGACGAGATCATCGCCATGTGCCGGTGGATCGCGGCGAATCTTGGAAGCGACGTCCCCCTTCACTTCACCGCATTTCACCCCGACTGGAAGCTCGACGACCTGCCTCCCACCCCCGCCTCGACCCTGACACGCGCGCGAGCGCATGCCCAACGGGAGGGGTTGCAGTACGTGTACACCGGGAACGTGCACGACATCGAAGGCGGCACCACCTTCTGCCCCGCCTGCGGCGAAGCGCTCATCGTGCGCGACTGGCACCAGATCCTGAAATACCACCTCACGGCCGACGGGAGCTGCTTGTCGTGCGCCAAGCCGATCAACGGGCGATTCGAAGCGTTCGCCGGTCAGTTCGGGCGGCGGCGAATCCCAGTGCGGTTGAGCGCGCTGCGCTGAGACGCCAGCGCGCCATACCGCGCGCCCACTGGCATTCACACAGGGCCTCGGCCCTTCGCTCCGCGCATCACCAGTCGACGCCTCGCTGCCGCGTTCCCACCACCGACCTTACGCCCGACTTACACGCCTTATCGTGACGACGATGCGCGGTTCTCCCGGGGAAAGGCCGCGCGCATAATGACGCCGTACTTTGACTCGCACCGGCGCAATACGTGAATACGCGCATCGTTTCGCTCGCCAAGACCACGCGCCCGAGCCTCACGGGGATCCTGCCGCGGGATCGCCTGTTCGCCGTGCTGGACGCCGCGCGCAACAAGCCGGTTACCTGGATTGCCGCCCCGCCGGGCTGCGGCAAGACAACCTTGGCTGCGAGCTACCTGGAGCGCACCACGCTGCCCTCGCTCTGGTATCAGGTCGACGAAGGCGACGCGGACGTCGCCTCATTTTTCTATTACCTCGGGCTGGCTGCCGCCGAGCTTCGGCGGAAGCCCGTACTGCGGCTCCCTCAGCTCACGCCGGAGTACCACGCCGGGATCTCGGCGTTTGCCCGCCGCTATTTCCAGGCGCTGTACGCGCATCTCGGCGCACCGTTTGCGCTCGTGCTCGACGGCTATCACGAGGTTCCGTCGCAGTCCCTGTTTCACGAAGCCATCCGCGCAGCACTGTCGGAGGCGCCCCCCAGCAGCTGCATCATCCTCATCAGCCGGAGCGACCCGCCACCGAGCATGGTGCGGCTGCGAGCCAATCAGGCGATGGAGGTGATCGGCTGGAATGAGCTGCGCCTCACGCGACAGGAAAGCGACGCCATCGTTCGTCAGCGCGGTCACGCTCTCGCGGAGCACGCTCTCGCCGAGCTGTACGAGCGAACGCAGGGTTGGCCAGCTGGCCTGATCCTCACGCTCGAGCAGGTCGCAGAGCGCGATTCGATCGAGGACTTTTCGGATCAGTCGACTCCGCAGCTCGTTTTCGACTACCTCGCCGGCGAGGTGTTCCAGAAAACCGACGGCCGGACGCAGGCGTTTCTTCTGAACACGGCTTACCTGGCGCAGATGACGGCGGACATGGCCGAGAAGATGACCGGTGAAGGCGATGCCGGGGCGATCCTCGCGCACATGTACCGCAACAACTATTTCGTGGCCCTGAAGCAGGCGAAACCGGAGCCGGTCTATCAATACCATCCGCTGCTTCGGGCCTTTCTGCTGTCGCGGGTGGAAGAAACGCTGAGCGATGACGCCCAGGACACCTTGAAGCGCAAAGCCGCCTTGCTGCTGGAGGAGCAGGGCTCCGTCGGCGACTGCATGTCGCTGCTGCGCGAGCTGGGGGACTGGGAACACATGGTGCCCGTGATCCGCAAGCACGCCGAGGCCATGCTCAACCGCGGCATGGCCGAAACGCTGGCACAGTGGGTCGAAGCGCTCCCCAAGGAGATCCAGCAACAGAATCCCTGGACGCTGTACTGGGTCGCGGTCGCGCGCATGCGCGCCTCCCCCCGCGCGAGCCGCATTCTGCACGAGCAGGCGTTCGAGCTGTTCCGAGCGCAAAGCGAGCCCGACGCGATGGGGCTGCTGTTGACGTGCTCCGGCGCGATGGACGCAATCCTGTATGAGCTCGACGACTTCACGTTGCTCGACCGCTGGATCCCCGTCATGGACGAGCTCTTGAAAGCACATCCCCATGCGCTCTCGGGTGCACCCGGCCTGCGCATCGTCACCAGCCTGCTCACATCGATGGTGATCCGCCAGCCGCAGCACCCCGATCTCGAGCGATGGGTCGAGCACGCCTATCGGGCCTCGATCGAACAGAGCGACCCGAATCTGCGCATGCTGGTCGAGCCGAGTGTCGCAATAGCCATCATCTGGGGCGGCCACTATCCCAAGGGGTGGGCGGTGATCGAGGGAATGCGCCGGCTGTGTGCGCAGCATGAGATTTCCCCGTTCGCGCTCAACATGCTCAAGGTCGCCGAGGCCATGTACTTCATGCTCACGGCACAGCATGATGAATGCCTCAAAGCGGTACGCGACGGTCTCGAGATCGAACGAGCGGCTGGAGTGAGCGTGGCGACGCACCAGCTGCTCGCCTTCGGCGCCGGCGGCGCACTGACCTGCGGCGACCTGGAAACCGCGAAACAACTGCTGGACCAGTTCAGCACCCAGTCGCGCCCTCCTGCGCGATGCGATCTCACCCTGTACCACCTCTTCTCCGCCTGGCACGCCATGCTTTCGGGCGACAACCTGTCCGCCTTTCAGCAGCAGAAACTGGCACTGCGGGCCGCGGTGGAAGTCGGGTGCCCGTACTTCGAGGTGCTGTGCCGCCTCGCAGCCGGGCAAGTGCTGTACGAGAGCGGCGAGCGCAGCAACGCCATGGCGCAGTTTCAGCAGATCTACGATCTCGGGCGCGTGATGAAGAACCGGCTGCTCGACTTCACCGGTCTCATGTGCTACGCCCAGGTCGCGCTCGAGGACAAACGGGGCCGGCGATCGGGTCTCTGGGCATTGCGCCAGGCGCTGGTGATCGGCAAGCCACGCAACTACTCTGCGTTCACACTGTGGCGCCCCGATGCACTCGCGAGCTTGATGAGCCGCGCATTGGAAACGCAGATCGAGACCGACTACGCGACCGCGATCATCCGGCGCTGCCAACTCACGCTGGACGCAGCGCGCTCGGCGCTGTCGACCTGGCCCTGGCGATTCAAGGTGCACACGCTCGGGGAGTTTCAGCTGCTCCGGGACAACATCCCGATCGTATTCTCCGGCAAGGCGCAAAAGCGTCCCCTGGATCTGCTCAAAGTGCTGACAGCGCACGGCGGGCGCCAGGTCAGCGAAGCCATCATCATCGAGGCGCTGTGGCCGCGCATCGATGGCGACTCCGCGCACCGGTCGTTCACCTCGGCCCTGCACCGCCTGCGCAAGCTGTTGGGCGAGGATCGCGCTGTGGTCCTGTCCGAAGGCAAGCTGTCGCTGGACGGACGTTTCGTCTGGACCGACGCCTGGGCCTTCGAGCAGCTTGCTGCCCACCTTGACGAAGCGCTGCGCGGCAGCCCGGAACGGATCGACGCGTCGAAGGTGAACACACTCGCCCAGCGCATGCTGGAGTTGTATACGGGTTCGTTCCTTTCGACAGACGCGCACGAGCCCTGGACCGACAAGCTCCGCGAGCGGTTCCGCAACCGTCTGGTGCGGACCGCCGGCGACATCGCCCGTTTCTGGCAGCAGACCAAGGAAGGCGAGCGAGCGACACATTATCTGCTTCGCACTCTCGAAGCCGACGAACTGACGGATGTCGTCGCTCGCCAGGTTCCTCAAACCCGCCAGATCTACGACCAGCTGCTGCGCTCGCAATAGCGGCGGTCTCCTCGGAGAAGTAATCCATCGGTAAGCGATCGGTAACCGATCGGCAAGCCAGGGGCCTCTATGCTGGGCTCAGG
>Ga0187777_10002616_pt1 | contig 11456 bp, 10 predicted proteins | sample 1015_Q2_SP5_10_M_FD_132416 | JGI IMG/M metagenome (GOLD analysis project Ga0187777, IMG submission 132416) | Tropical peat soil microbial communities from peatlands in Department of Meta, Colombia - 1015_Q2_SP5_10_MG | ecosystem: Environmental > Terrestrial > Soil > Wetlands > Peat | place...
CGGTCTCCGCGTCCTCTCGCGCACCTCCACCGGGGTCTACCGGGGAGCAGGGAAGCCCATCCGGCAGATCGCATCCGAGCTGGGGGTGGCCACCATCCTCGACGGGAGCGTCCGGCGCGTCGGGAGCCGGATCCGGATCGCCACCGAGCTCATCGACGCCCGGACGGAGAGACACCTGTGGGCCGAGGTGTACGACCTCGAAGCCAAGGACGTGCTCGATGTCCAGCGCGACGTGGGGGCGAAGGTGGCCAGCGCGCTGGCCCTCAAGCTGACCACCGCGGACGGCACCCGCCTGAAGCGCGGCTCGACGTCCAGCCCGGACGCCTACGACCACTACCTGCGCGGGGTTTCCCAGGCCGAGCAGTGGGCGGCGGCCGCGAGGTCGGAGCAGGGGGCCGATGCCGGGACGAATCTCGAGGCGATCGCCGAGTTTCAGAAGGCCCTGGCGCTCGATCCCAACTATGCGCTGGCCCATGCCTGGCTGGCCACGGCCTACACGCGCCAGGCGATGTTCATCGAGCAGGGCGGCCCGAGCCATCAGGAGGAGTGGGCGGAGAAGGCGCGGGCGGAGATGCGGGCCGCCCTGGAGCTCGAGCCCGCGCTGGTCGTCAGCCCGCCCTACCAGCCTCCCGGGGTCTCGCCCGGGCGCTGAATCCGACGGCTACCTCGTGCCGCCGTCCGGCTGCTCCACGATGCGGCAGTTGCGCGCCGCGCCGCTGATCTTCCCGGCCAGCAGCTGACCCAGACCTTCGCCGCCGATGGAGAAGTCGAGCGAGACGTCCTTGCCGTCCTCGTTCTTGATGTGGATGCCGTCGCCGAGCTCGAGCCGGCTCCCCTCGACCTTGGCGTCGGGGGCGACCTTGACCTTCCCGCCGAACGAGATGGCGCTGCCGGTCACCTTGGCCCCGGCCTCGAGGGTGACCGAGCCGTTCACCGCGATGACGCTCTTGGCGTGGACGCCCTTGCGGAGGGTGACGTTGCCGTCGACGGCCACCACGTCGTTGACGCGCTTGTTGGCGTCGACCACCACGTCCCGGCCCTTGGCCACCACGTCGCCCGGCTTGGCGTCGATGGTGCAGTCGGCGCTGACGTCGAGGGCCCGGGCGGCGCCCGGGGAGAGAGCGGCCAAAAGGAGAACGGAAAGGGCAGCGGTGCGCAGCATGTCTGACTGTGCACTACGCCTTTCGGGGCCGTTCATTGCCGGGCCGGTGCCGGCGCGCCCTCCTGCCCCGGCCGACGGCCCTGGGCCGGTTCCTCCCGGCTCAACTGGCCGAAATCTCCCGTGATCCGTCGTGAGCTCGCAGGGCCCGCCGCCTCCGGCGAGCGGCTCCGGGGTGGGCTCTCCCGTGCGACCGGCCCCCGGGGGGGCGCTCAGTCGTCCTCCCGGCCGAGCGCCACGCCGACCCGGGCGCCGTCGCGGCTCACCCGCACCGTCCAGGGCCGGCAGCACACCGGGCAGTCCTCGACGTAGCGCTCCTCGGCGGCGCCCACGGGCTCGACCTGCACCTCCACCCGCTCGCCGCAGTACGGGCAGCGCGCGCGCCGGGCCGAATCGGGCAGCGGCCCGGAGGTCCCGTCCGGCACGCGCGGCGAGGCGGGAACCGGGTCGCCGCGCGCCGCCGCCTCTCCCCAGCCGGCGAGCCGCAGCTCGAGCTCGGCGACGTCGATGCCGAGGAGCGCGCTCGGCAGGGTGGCGAGCCGGACCCGGGCCCGGGCGAGGAGCCGCGCCGCGCCGCCAGGCTTGGGCCGGCTCCACTGGTGGAAGGCGGCGGCGAGCTGGACCAGCGACTGGAGAAGGTCGCGCTCCGGACCGGAGGCGGCTCGCCATCCGTCCTCCCAGACCTCGTGCGCCCCGTGGAACTCCCCGAGGTGAAAGCGGGCCAGCCCGGAGCGGACGGCCTCCTCCGGGTCGGTCAGCGCAGCGGCTCGGAGGAGAGGACCAGGTCGCCGCGCCCGAGGTACTCCCCGTCGCTGAAGGCGCCGTAGAACTCCTCGAGCATGGCGTCGAAGTCCGGGTAGCGGGCCTCTCGCCGGTCGTGGGTCATCTTGTCGAAGATGGGGTCGAGCTTGCTCGGCGCCTCGCTGCGCACCTCGGAGGGGAGCGGCGAGCGCCGGCCGGGGATGCCGCCGGTGAGCATCTCGTAGAGGAGGATGCCCAGCCCGTAGACGTCCGCCGCCGCCCCGGCATCCTTGGCCTTCACGATCAGCTCCGGGGCCAGGTAGCTGAGCGAGCCCGTCCCCACGTACACCTGGGGCATGCCCTTGCCGGACTCGATCTCGATGACCCGGCTCAGGCCGAAGTCGCCGAGCTTGGCGTTCCCGTAGCCGTCGAAGAGGACGTTCTCCGGCTTGATGTTCTGGTGGGTGAGACCCTGGGCATGCGCGGCGCGGAGCCCGTAGGCGAGCTGGAGGAAGGTCCGCATCGCCTGGGCCACCGGGAGGCCCTTGCCGGCCGACTGGTCCAGGCGCTCGCGCAGGTTGCCGCGCAGGAGCTCCATCACCACGTAGGGGCGGCCGACGTCGGTGTTCTGGTCGAGGATGGTCACCACCCCGGGGTGGCGGACCTGGGCCTGGGCGCAGAGCTCGGTCTTGAGCCGCTTCACCACGTCCGAGCGCTGCAGGAAGGAGAAGTAGCCGAAGATGTCCTTCAGCTCCTTGATCGACACCTCCGTCCCCAGGCTGTTCTGCCGGCCCTTGTAGACCGTCCCCAGCGGGCCGGAGCCGATGGCGTCGAACTTGGTGTAGCGCAGGTCGCCGTCGCCCGCCTTGCTCGGGGCGGCGGAGGGGCGGCCGTCCACGGCCTGGAGCCCGTCGACCGCGGTGGAGGCCCGACGCGGAGCGGGGCGCGGAGCGGGGGTGCTCGAGGAGGGAGGGGGCTGGGACACTGAGCTCTCCAAGGTGACGTGCTCCGAGATGGAGACCACCGGCTCCACCTCGACGACGGGGTACGAGGGCCCGATCGGCTCATCGGACGAGCCCAGCTGCTCGGAAAAGAACTCCCCCACCTCACCGCTGAAGCGGTCCAGCTCGTTGCCCTCCACCACCCGCTCGCCGGTGTCGGTCAGCCGCAGCTGGGCCTCGCGATCCATGGCGATGTAGTGGAACTTCCGGAGGAAGAAGAAGTACGCGTCGAACTCCAGGGAGACGGCGGGCTCGAGGGCCGTCTTGACGTCGGCCAGCTTGTTCGAGCGCCCGAGCCGGCTGTTCTCCCGGAGGTTCTTGAGAATGAACAACGCCTCTCCGCTCACCGTGTCGCGGGTGATGGGCGCCCTCTGCGTGTTCATGGCGTTCCTCAAAACTCGTCGGATGTTAGCTGATCCGCAGCAACTGCTTCACCGTCTCCAGGACCTGGACGAACTTCAGCGGCTTGCCCAGGTACACGTCCACCCCGAAGTCGGTGGCGCGCACCTGCGCCTCCGTCCCACCCCCGCTGATGGCTACCACGGGAATGGCCCGGGTGCGCGGATCGGATTTCATCCGCTGCAGAAGCTGGAATCCATCCAGCACAGGCATGTAGAGGTCGGTGACCACCAGGTCGAACCGGAGGCGCTCCAGCTGGACCAGCGCCCCGTGTCCGTCCTGGGCGAAGTGGACCTCCAGGGGCACCCGGCCCCCGAGTTCCTGGTTGGCCAGCTTCTTCAGGACATAGCTGACCATCTCCAGGACATGGGGATTGTCCTCCACCAGGAGCACCCGGTAGCCGGCCGGTGACGCGGCCGGCCGCGGGGGAGCTCCCTCGGCGAGCACCGCCTGGAGGCGCGCGCGGGCCGCCGGATCCGCCACCCGGATGCCCAAGCCCCCCACCGCTTCCGGGCGCGGAACGCGCACCCAGACCACCTCGCCCTGGAGGGGAACGGGCTCGAGCAGCCCGGGGAAGGAGACGGCCAGCGCCACCGGGTCGCCGGGGCCGAGCGCCGCCCGGGTCTGCACGAACAGCCCGCCGCGCGAGAGATTCTCGGTGGCGCTCAGCGCCTCGGCGCGATCGCGAAAATGGACGCGCAGGACGAATGGCAGACGCGGGTCACCGCGCTTCTCGTCGTCCTCCATGCTCACGTCCACATCGTTGACAGGGACCCTCGAAAGCCCCTACGAAGCCGCCCCGATGGGGTCGCCCTTCTTCTCGGCCGAGGAGCAGCGCGTCTTCGACGCGAAGCTATCGGAGATTCTCGCGCACTACCCGCCGGACCGCAAAGGCGCGGCGATGCTGCCCGCGCTGCGCCTCCTCCAGGACATCAAGGGCTGGCTTTCCCCGGACGGGATGGTGCTCGTCGCCCGCGCCCTGGGGGTGTCCCCGGAGCGGGCCTACGAGGTGGCCACCTTCTACGTGATGTTCCACACCACCAAGCCGGGCAAGCACGTGGTGGACGTGTGCACCAACCTCTCCTGCTCGCTGCGGGGGGCGGAGGAGCTGCTCGTCCACCTGGAGAACCGCCTGGGCCTGAAATCCGGAACGTCCAACGAGCGGTGGACGCTCCGCGAGACGGAGTGCCTGGCCTCGTGCGGCACGGCTCCCTGCCTCCAGGTGGACGAGGTCCACCACGAGAACCTCACCCGCGGCCGGGTGGATGCCATCTTCGACCAGCTGTCCTGAAGTTCCAGGGAGGGAAGGACCCGAACCCCATGCTTCCGGCCGCCGAAAAGGTCATCACCCGGAACTGGGGCAAGCCCGAGTCCTGGACGCTGCGCGCCTACCAGGACTCGGGCGGCTACAAGTCGCTGGAGAAGGCGCTGGGGATGGCCCCGGACCAGGTCACCGAGGAGGTCAAGCGGAGCAACCTCCGGGGGCGGGGCGGCGCCGGGTTCCCCACCGGGATGAAGTGGAGCTTCGTCCCCAAGGACAACCCCAAGCCGAGGTACCTGGCGGTGAACGCCGACGAGTCGGAGCCGGGGACGTTCAAGGACCGGTACATCCTCGAGCATGACCCGCACATGCTCATCGAGGGCATCGCCATCACCTGCTGGGCGCTGGGCGCGCACACGGCCTACGTCTACGCGCGGGGCGAGTTCAAGTTCCAGGTGGAGCGGCTGGAGCGGGCCGTCGAGGAGGCCTACCGGGCGGGCATCCTGGGCAAGAGCGTCCTCGGGCGCCCCTTCGCCCTCGACGTCTACGTCGTCCGCGGCGCCGGGGCCTACATCTGCGGCGAGGAGACGGGGATGCTCGAGTCCCTGGAGGGGAAGAAGGGCTGGCCTCGGCTCAAGCCTCCCTTCCCGGCGGTGGTCGGGCTCTTCGGATGCCCGACGGTGGTCAACAACGTGGAGACCATCTCCTCCGTCCCCCACATCATCGAGCACGGCGGGGAGTGGTACGCCCGGCTCGGCACCGAGAAGTCGGGGGGGACGAAGCTCATCTGTCTCTCCGGTTCGGTCCGGCGGCCGGGCGTGTTCGAGATCTCCATGCGCACCACCGTGCGCCAGCTGATCGAGGACGAGCGCTACGGCCAGGGCATGCCGGCCGGGCGGCGGGTGAAGGCGGTCATCCCCGGCGGCTCGAGCGCTCCGGTCCTGGCCGCCCACGAGCTCGACGTGGAGCTGGAGTTCGAGGCGCTGAAGAAGGTGGACAACATGGCCGGGTCCGGCGGGGTCATCGTCATGGACGACGCCACCTGCATGGTCCGCTGCCTGTGGCGGGTGACGCGCTTCTACGCCGAGGAATCCTGCGGCCAGTGCACCCCCTGCCGCGAGGGGGGGCCGTGGGCGGCGCGGATCCTGCGCAAGATCGAGGAGGGCCGCGGGGAGCCGGAAGACCTGGACATCCTCCTCCACGTGGCGCACAGCATCGCCCCCTTCCCTCCCATCGGGCTGGGGAACACCATCTGCGCGCTGGGGGATTCCATCGCCCTGCCCATCCACAGCTTCGTGGCGCGCTTCCGGGGCGAGTTCGAGGCGCACGTCTTCCAGCACCGGTGCCCCTTCGGCGACCGGCCCTGGGGCCACTACGGAGCGCTGCCCGCGTGAGCTTCAGCGCCCAGGAGGTGGTCTTCTACCTGCTCGCCGCGGCCACCCTGGTCTCGGCCGCGCTGGTCATCGCCGCGCGGAACCCGATCAACTCGGCCATGTCGCTGGTGGCGACCTTCTTCTTCCTCGCCGGCCTCTACGTGCTGCTCCTGGCCCACACCATCGCCGTGCTCCAAGTCCTGGTCTACGCCGGGGCGATCATGGTGCTCTTCCTCTTCGTGATCATGCTCCTCTCGCTCACCGACCTGGGCGAGCCGGTGCGGCGGGTCAGCCTCCACCGCGTGGTCGGCGCCCTGTCCGCCGCCGGGCTCCTGGTGGTGCTGGTGGCCGCCCTGTCGCGCTGGCAGGCCGCCGGGGTCGTCGGCAAGCCGGCCGAGGCCGCGCGGTTCGGCACGCTGGAGGCGGTGGGAGGGCTGCTCTACACCCGGTGGATCTTCCCCTTCGAGGCCGTGTCCCTCCTGCTGCTGGTGGCCATGGTCGGCGCGGTGGTGGTGGCCAAGCCCCGCATCTAGGAACCCTTCGCCCATGAGCCTCCCCGCCAGCCAGGTCGCCATCCAGAACTACCTGCTCGTGGCGGCGCTGCTCTTCTGCATGGGCATGCTCGGGGTGCTCGTCCGGCGGAACGCGCTGGTGGTCTTCATGAGCATCGAGCTCATGCTCAACGCCGCCAACCTCACCTTCCTCGCCTTCGCCCGGGACCGGCTCGACCTGACCGGGCACCTGGCCGCCCTCTTCGTCATCGCCGTGGCCGCGGCCGAGGCGGCCATCGGGCTGGCCATCGTCATCGCCGTCTTCCGCAACCGCGGAACGGTGAACGTGGAGGACATCCGGACCATGAAGTACTGAGGCCCCCGGCGACCACATGGACACCTCCTGGCTGACCAAGGCGTGGGCCGACCCGAGGGCGCTCTCCGCGTCGCTCTGGCTGATCATCGCCCTGCCCGCCCTGGGGGCGCTGGTGTGCGGCGTGCTCGGCAAGGCGCTGGGGCGCACCTACGTCAATCTCCTCGCCTGCGCCACGGTGCTGGGGAGCTTCGTCCTCTCGGTGTTCGTCTTCCAGGCGGTGGCCGCCGACTCGAGCGTCTTCGCCCTCTCCCCGGCCAGCGGCACGGCCATCCGCTTCGCGCTGGCCGGGGACTGGGGCACCTGGTTCTCGGCCGGGGGCTTCACCGCCCACTTCGGCCTGCTCGTGGACCACCTCTCCGCCACCATGCTCATGGTGGTCACCGGAGTGGGGTTCCTCATCCACCTCTACAGCACCGGCTACATGGAGCACGACGAGGGGTACTGGCGCTTCTTCGCCTACCTTAACCTCTTCATGGCCATGATGCTGACGCTGGTGCTGGCCGACAACCTGGTCCTCCTCTTCGTGGGCTGGGAGGGCGTCGGCCTGTGCAGCTACCTGCTCGTCGGCTACTACTACACCGACGAGGCCAAGGCCTGGGCGGGGCGCAAGGCCTTCGTCGCCAACCGGGTGGGCGACTTCGCCTTCCTGATGGCGATGATGCTCATCGTCCTCACCGTCACCGCCTACGCCCAGTCGCCGGCCAACTCCACCCCGGTGACCGCCTGGCAGCAGCGCAAGGCCATCTGGACCCGGGCCGTCTCCGACCCCGGGCCGCTCAACTTCCAGGTGCTGGAGGAGTTCGCCCGCGTCCTCCCGCCCTCGGCGGTGACCGCCAACAAGAACCTGCTCGAGGCGAACATCCCCTCCGGGCCCCTGGCCGGGTACACCTACGGCGGGACCCTGACCGTCATCTTCTTCCTCCTCCTCCTCGGAGCGACCGGGAAGAGCGCCCAGCTCCCCCTCTACGTCTGGCTCCCGGACGCCATGGCCGGCCCGACCCCGGTCTCCGCCCTCATCCACGCGGCGACCATGGTCACCGCCGGCGTCTACCTCCTCTGCCGGATGAGCCCCCTGCTCGTCCTCTGCCCGGCGGCGATGGCCACCGTGGCCGTGGTGGGAGCGGTCACCGCGCTCTTCGCCGCCCTCATCGCCTTCGCCCAGGACGACATGAAGAAGATCCTGGCCTACTCGACCATCAGCCAGCTGGGGTACATGTTCCTCGGGGTGGGGGTGGGCATCTTCTGGGCAGCCATCCTCCACCTGGTCACCCACGCCTGCTTCAAGGGCTGCCTCTTCCTCAGCGCCGGCAGCGTGATGCACGGCAATGCCGACGAGCTGGACATCAAGCGGCTGGGCGGCCTGCGCAAGGAGATGCCCTGGACGACGGCCTGCTTCGGCATCGCCACCCTGACCATCACCGGCATCGTCCCGCTGAGCGGCTTCTTCTCCAAGGACGACATCCTCGACGGAGCGCTGCACGCGCGCATCGCCGGAGCCCCCTGGGTCGGCCCCTGGGTCTACGCCATCGGGATGGTCGGGGCGGTGGCCACCGCCTTTTACATGAGCCGCCTCTACCTCCTCGCCTTCACCGGCGAGCGCTCCAAGCAGGCCAAGGTCCCCCACGCCCACGAGAGCGGCTGGGTGATGGTCGCCCCGCTGGTCATCCTCGCCGCCCTGTCGGTGATCCTCGTCACCCACGGCATCCCCGGGGTCATCCAGCGCCCCGGCGGACCGCCGGTGACGGTGATGGAGGAGTTCCTCAAGCCGGTCTTCGACCTCCCCGCCGGCGTGGCCAGGGAGGCGGAGAGCCTGCACGAGGTTCCGGCCTCCTCCACCCCGGTCACCGTCCTGCTCTACGTCTTCGGCTGGCTGGTGGCGCTGGTGGGGGGCGCGGCGGCGCTGGTCCTCTACAAGCGCGTCTTCCCGGCCCGGGCCGGCCGGCCCGTGCCGGCGCTCCTCGCCGGGATCCGCTCCTTCACCGTCAACAAGTTCTACGTCGACGAGCTCTACGACGCCTTCATCTACCGGCCCATCAAGTGGCTGGCCATCGGGCTGTTCCGGGTGGTGGACGAGTTCATCATCGACACCCTGGCCGTCCGCGGCACGGCCTGGGTCACCGCGCGGATCGGCTCCATCCTGCGCTACCTCCAGACCGGCGACGCCCAGGCCTACGCCGCGGTGATGGCGGTCGGGCTGCTGGTCGGCGTGGGCTACGCCCTCTTCCAGGTGCTCGCCCGATGAGCGGCTTCCGCCCAGACCTGCTCACCCTGGTGGTCTTCGCTCCGCTCCTCGGCGCGGCGCTGGTGGCCTTCCTGCCCCGCGCCGAGAAGGGGCAGATCCGCGCCTGGACCCTGGTGGCGATGCTCGCCGACCTGGCTCTCACCGGGGTCGCCTACGGGGCCTTCGACCCCAAGGGACCCGAGTTCCAGCTCGAGGTGCGCCGGGCGTGGATCCCCGAGCTGGGCATCAGCTACCACCTCGGCGTCGACGGGCTGAGCGCCTCGCTGGTCCTGCTCACCGGCTTCCTCGGGCCGGTGGTGGTGCTCTGCTCGTGGAAGTTCATCCAGGAGCGGGTCAAGGAGTTCCACCTCTCCCTGCTCCTCATCCAGACGGCCATGCTCGGCACGCTGGCCTCGCTCGACCTCATCCTCTTCTACGTCTTCTTCGAGGCGATGCTCATCCCCATGTACCTGCTCATCGGGGTGTGGGGCTCGGAGGACCGGCTGACCGCGGCGGTGACGTTCTTCCTCTACACCCTGCTCGGCTCGCTGCTCATGCTGGTGGCCATCCTGGCCATCTACTTCCTCGGACAGCCGGCCGGCGCCCGGAGCTTCGACTACGCGGTGGTCTACAATTCCCTCCTCTCCGCTCACCGGGAGCTGGCCGCCTGCCTCGACCCCACCACGTGTGGCGGCCTGTCTCCGCTGGCGGTGGCATTGAAGGCCTGGGGGCCGTGGATGTTCCTCGCCTTCGCCGTCGCCTTCGCCATCAAGGTGCCGATGTTCCCGGTCCACACCTGGCTGCCGCTGGCGCACGTCGAGGCGCCGGTGGCCGGCTCGGTCATCCTGGCCGGGGTGATGCTGAAGATGGGAACCTACGGGTTCTGGCGCTTCGCCATCCCCCTCTTCCCCGGGGCGGCCTACCAGCTCCGTCCGGTCTTCGTCGCCCTGGCGGTGGTGGGCATCGTCTACGGGGCGTTGATGTGCCTGGCCCAGCAGGACGTGAAGAAGCTCATCGCCTACAGCTCGGTCTCCCACCTCGGGATGTGCATGCTGGGCATCTTCGCCCTCACCGCCGAGGGCGCCTCGGGGAGCGCCTACCAGATGCTCAACCACGGCGTCTCCACCGGGGCGCTGTTCACCCTCTTCGGCTTCCTCTACGAGCGCCGCCACACCCGGCGCATCGCCGACTACGGGGGCATCGGCCAGGTGATGCCGGTCTTCGCCGCCACCTTCGTCCTGGTCACCCTCTCCAGCATCGCCGTGCCGGGGACGAACGGCTTCATCGGCGAGTTCCTGGTCCTGCTCGGCGCCTTCCGCGCGCCCTCGCTGTGGATCGGCTTCCCGGTGCTGGCCACCACCACCGCCTTCCTCGGCGCGGCCTACATGCTGTGGATGGTGCAGCGGGTCTTCTTCGGTCCGGTCAACCATCCGGAGAACGCCGGGCTCCGCGACCTCGACCTCCGGGAGAAGCTGACCGCCGCCGCCTTCGTGCTCGTCGTCGTCTTCATGGGGCTCCAGCCCCAGCCGCTCCTGGACCGCATCGCCCCCTCCACCGACCGGTTCATCGCCCGGGCCCGGCTCGGCACCCGCGAGGCCTCGCGGGTGCGCGACGCCGACGTCCGGGTGGCGGTGCTCCCGGTGGAGGGAGCCTCGCCCGCCGCGCGCCCGCCGGCGGCCGCGCTCACCCTGCCCCGCTGACATGCTTCCCCTGCCCAACATCGCCGGCGCGGACTTCACCCCCCTCTGGCCGGCGCTGGTCCTCTCCGTCGCCGCCATCCTGCTCCTCGTCTCCGAGGCATTCCTCTCCGCGGGCAGCTCGCGCACCTACCAGGCCCTGCTCACCGTCGGCGCCGCCCTCCTGGCCGGGGGCATCGCGCTCGGCTCCGCCTTCCAGCCGGCGCGGGCGGTGTTCCTCGGCTTCGCCGTGCTCGACCCCTTCGGAAGCTTTCTCACCGCGGTGGCCTGCCTCGGGCTCCTCCTGGCGGCGCTGCTGGCCAACGGATTCCTGCGCTCGCGACAGGCGGAGCGGGGCGAGTTCTACGCACTGACCCTGTTCAGCACCGCCGGGATGAGCCTGCTCGCCATCTCCAGCGAGCTCATCACCCTCTTCGTGAACCTCGAGGTGCTGAGCATCGCCACCTACGCCCTGGCCAGCTTCCTGCGCCGGGGCCCCCGGCCGGCCGAGGCGGGCTTCAAGTACTTCATCCTCGGGGCGTTCTCCTCCGCCCTGCTGCTCTACGGCACCGCCCTGCTCTACGGCGCCACCGGCACCACCGTCCTGTCCACCATGGGGCACGAGGTGGCGCAGGTCTTCGCCGATCCCGGGTCGGACAGGCGGCTCCTTGTGTACTGCGGCGCGGCGCTGGTGGCGGCCGGGCTGGCCTTCAAGGTCGCGGCCGTTCCCTTCCACATGTGGACTCCCGACGTGTACG
>Ga0187777_10002617_pt1 | contig 11450 bp, 9 predicted proteins | sample 1015_Q2_SP5_10_M_FD_132416 | JGI IMG/M metagenome (GOLD analysis project Ga0187777, IMG submission 132416) | Tropical peat soil microbial communities from peatlands in Department of Meta, Colombia - 1015_Q2_SP5_10_MG | ecosystem: Environmental > Terrestrial > Soil > Wetlands > Peat | place...
AAGTGCTCAACGTCGATCCGGGGCAATCGGACCTGGCGTCCCGGGTCGCAGAGCTGCTGGCGCGGGACGAGGATTACCCGCAGGCGATCGACGTCTTAAAAGATGCGATCAAAGCGAACCCAAACGCCCCGGAGCCTTTTCTTCAGCTCGCGTTTATCTACGCAAAATATCTTAAACGCAGCGATCAGGCGATCGAATATGCAAATCGCGCAATTGCCCTCGACCCGCGAAATATCGAGGCGTACGAACGCCTGTTCGAGATCGCAGTTGAAGCGGGCGACGAGCGAAAGGCGCTGCAGTCGCTTGATCGTGCGGCAAAGGTTCGGAGCGACGATCCGACATTTTGGACCCGACTCGGCAAACTTTACGCCGCAATCGCTTTCAAGCCGGGTTCCACGCCGAAACCCGATGAGCTTGCGCGCGTGAATCAGATCTTTGCCAAGGCGGCTGCGCACGCAAATGATGATCCGAACACGCTCAAGGACATAGCCGACTATTACGCTGCATCGCAGCAATTACAGCAGGCAATCCCGCTTTACCTCCGCCTGCTCGAGCTGCAACCCGAGGATACAAGCGCGCGTGAGAAACTAGCGACTGGATTTGTCCTTACAAATCAGCGCGAAAAAGCAATCGAGATGCTGGAAGAAATTATCAAAGAGCGTCCGGAAAAGTATCAAGCATATGATTTACTCGCCGGATTGCTCGATGACGCTGGTCGCGCTTCGGAACGCGCGAATGAACCGGCTGAAGCCAAAGCATTTTTCGCCAAGGCGGCGGCCGATTATGAACAAAGTGTTTTGATCAATCCTTTACGGCCGAGTAGTTACCTCCATCTGGCCGAATTACTTCTCGGCCCGTTAAAGGAAAACGAGCGGGCGATCAAAATTCTTACCGAGGCTCACCAGCGCTTTCCGACTGTGCCGGAAGTTATTTATTATCTCGCGATCGCGCAACGCGAGGCAAAACATCCGGAAGAAGCTGTCGCCACTTTCGAAGAGGCGTTGCATGAGGCGGAACTGGAAGATTCCGAAATGGCGAATGCACGATTTTATTTCGATTACGGCGCGGCCGCAGAAGCGGCTGGTTTATACGACAAAGCGGCCGACCTTTTCAAAAAATCGATTGCCGTCGATCCGGCAAACGCGGCCGATGCTTATAACTATCTCGCTTTCATGTGGGCTGATCACAACTCGCACCTGGATGAGGCCGAGGATATGATCAACCACGCCTTGCAACTCGATCCGGACAACGGCGCATACATCGACACGCTTGGGTGGCTCGAGTTTCGACAGGGCAAATTCGAGGCGGCTTTGAAAGACCTTGAGCGCGCCGCCAAGAACATTCCGCGCGATGACCCGGTCGTGTTCGAACATATCGGCGACACGCTGGCTAAATTGAACAAAATTCCCCAGGCGATCGAGGCCTGGCAAAAAGCTCTTTCGCTCGAGCCAAAAAACCAGCGACTGGTCGATAAGATCGAGAAAACTAAGACCTGGATGAGCAAGGAAACGCCACAGAATGCAAATCCGATTCAATAGCCTTGGTTGGGCACTACCGTCTTTGCTTGCCGGGAGCGGCCAGTCGGCGCGATGAATGCTAGGTTGATTGCATGAGCCGATTTCCAACGCCCTGGCAGCGAAAGACAATGTGGGCGGCGCTGACCGCGCTCTTCGTTGTTCTTCTGATCGTGATCGCAGGGGCGTTTGTCTGGGCCGGGGCAAGCGTGATTAGTTTTCTACAGCCAATTTTGATTCCGGTCGCGATCGCCGCAATTCTTGCGTACCTGCTCGATCCTCTGGTGACAAAAATGTGTCGTCGCGGCATGAAACGTACCCCGGCAATCGCCATCATTTTTCTGATGATCTTCATGCTGCTGACCGGCCTGGCCTGGTGGCTGGTCCCGACCGTTTCATTGCAAAGTGCAAACTTCGCCAAAGAGCTGCCCAGTTATACGCAAAGGGCGCGGGATCGTGTCGTCGATTTGGTTGTTCGCTACGAACGGGCCACGAAGGGCAAAGGTGCGTCGCTTACCGGCAGCATCGTGGGTTATTTTCTTGGTCCGGCGCCGTCGCCACATTCTCAGGCCCCTGCCTCCCAAACTCCGTCGCCCGAAACATCAGCTACGCCTGTAGTCGAGAGCATCTCACCCGTTGCTTCCAAGGTGACATCAGCTGACCGCCAGCGCGTTCAAGCTGAAGTAGAGAAGTTTATCCCGAATTTGCAGCCGTTTTTGCCCACCATAACTGAAAAGACCTGGAACATCGTGCGAAAGAGTGTCGGCGGCTTCCTCGGCGTGGCAGGTTTTCTTTTCAGCCTCATCATGGTTCCGATCTATTTGTTTTTCTTTTTGAAAGAGCGACCTGCGATTGAAAGCCACTGGGTAGATTATCTGCCGTTGCGCCCATCCGCATTGAGGAATGAGCTCGCAGAGACCCTGCTGGAAATCAACAGCTACATCGTTGCGTATTTTCGCGGTCAGTTATTGGTTTGTCTCGTCGACGGCGTACTCATCGGGAGTGCCCTCACCTTAGTGGGATTAAATTTCGCGCCTTTAATTGGCCTGCTGGTCGTTTTCCTTACCATGATTCCTTACATTGGAATCGTTATTTGCTGGATTCCGGCTGTGGTCATCGCGGCCTTTCAATGGGGTGACTGGACACATCCAATGATAGTCACCGGTCTCTTTATCTTGATTCAAAACCTCGAAGGAATGTTTTACGCGCCGCGTATCGTTGGCGATTCGGTCGGTCTTCATCCGATGACAGTCATCGTCTCGATCTTCGTCTGGGGGTTGCTGATTGGCGGTTTGCTCGGGCCGATTCTCGCAGTTCCGCTAACGGCGACGATCAAGGTTTTGCTTGCTCGCTATGTCTGGGGGGCGCGCTTGCGGAACAAAGTCGCCAAAGGAGTGGAGCAAATCCCGGTGGTCCGGGAGGCGCAGCAACCGGCGGTAGTGTAGTGGGACTTGGCTTGCCCTCCGCGGCGAGTTGCAATCTGGTTTGGCTCCGGCATACAAAGAGTAGCGATGGGGGGAAAAGTCGTAGGCGTCCGGCGAAAACGAAGAGTGCGTTCCTTTCGTGACCTCGATTCGGTTTCGCTATTGCGCCATCATCTCACACCCGTACGACTTGGTATTTACGCGGCCGCGATCGCCCTGCTCGTCATCTGCGGCGTTATCTTCTCCACTTCGGGAGTAAGGGCTTACCGCGCCTGGCGTGAAGCACATTTACTCAAACACGCTAACGAAATGCTGACGAACAAGAATTTTGCCGGTGCGGCAGCCGCTGCCCATGAGGTCTTGCAATTGCATCCCGACTCTCTGTCGGCCTACCAAATTTTGGCCGAGGCGACCGAAAAAGAAAATCTGCAGGAGACAGTCGCCTGGCGTGCTCAGATCGCGCGGTTGCTTCCTGCCAACGTCGAAAGTCAGCTTAATCTTGCTTCCGCGGCTCTGCGTTTCGGGGAGCTCGATTTGGCTCGCAAGGCGTTGAAGAATGTCGCCTCAGACCAACGCGATCGCGCGAGTTATCACGTTGTGGCAGGTTGGCTAGCGCGAGCGGAAGGAAACCCGACCGAACAGGAAACGCAATTCGCGGCCGCGGTTGAGAAAGAGCCCGGCAACGAACTTTACCTGTTTAATCTCGCCGCTCTGCAAATTCGATCGCCGGATTCGCGCAAAAGCGCGCATGCTCGCGAAGTTCTTCAAGACCTGGTGCAACAAAGTGTCGCATTTCGCACCGGCGCATTGCGAGCGCTTTTGAACGATGCGGTCGAGCGTAATGACCTGGGGTCCGCCCAATCGCTTGCGCAAGACCTGCAGATGTCGCCGCAGGTCACATTCTCAGATTATCTGCTTTGCCTCAATTCTTACCGAAAACTCGATCCGAGAAAATTCGATGCTCTGCTCGAAAAAGTTAAGCCGGTTGCAGCACGCGATCCTGTCGACGTCGCGCTCTTAATGAATTGGATGAACGATAATGACCTGTCCGCCGAAGTTCTGAAATGGATGGACAAGCTGCCGTCGTCCCTGACCGATAAACCGCCCGCTGCCGTCGCAATCGCCCAATCATTTGCGGAAGTGAAAAATTGGTCGCGCCTCCGCCGCTGGACACGCAATGGTTTATGGGAAGGCGCCGAACATCTTCGACTCGCTTATCAGGCCTACAGCGCCCATCAATCGCGCCAGTCCAGCGCCGATGCCGAATTCGAATCCCTTTGGCAAGCGGCCGAGCGAGCGACAAACGAGCAACCGGAAAAAGAGCTGGACCTCGCTCGTCGCGCCACTGCATGGAACCTATCGATCGAAGCCGAACAACTTTGGTCGCAATTGTCCCACAATCCATCAACTCGGCGGGAAGCACTCGATGCGCTTTACCATTCTTATCGCAGCAGCAACGATTTCAAAAAACTGTACGACGTTCTTCAGCGCCTGCACGAAAACTCGCCTAACGAAGCCGCGATTACGGCCAACCTTGCCCGTCTCGGCCTGAACATCGAACAGAACACGAAACAGTCACAGGAATTGGCGAAAGAGGCTTACGACCGCGAGCCGTCAAATCCAACCTGCGCCATAACCTATGCATTTTCGCTTTACGCCAGTGGGCGTACGACGGAAGGAATCGATGTCATCAAAAAAATCCCGCCCGAACAACTGAATGACCCGCACGCGGCTGTTTACGCTGCAGTTCTTTTTCTCGATGACAATCAAGTCGATATGGCCAGGCAGTATATCGATGCTGCGCACCGCGGTTCACTCTATGCTGAAGAGAAACAGTTGCTCGAAGACGAATTGGCAAAAGTGTCCGGGCTTACCGCGAGTCCGACACCCTCTTCGTCAGTCCGGCCGGCCGCCTCCCCGAAACCGTCGGCAACGCCAATTTCCAAAACCAGCCGTGCGGCAGCGGCCGCTGCGACACCGTAACCGTCAATCTTTGTAAGGATCGACAATATCCCGACCGGCCATCGCCACGCCCAGCGGACACAACGTGTGCCGAACCCGAATCGTTCCCGCATGGGCTGCGAGCACGTCCGGCAAGCGTCGATACGCTTGCGGCGCTTCATCCAGATCGCCACCGCGCAAGATAATTCCACGGTCATGCAACCATTTCATCATCTCATCGTGCCTAACGAATCCTTCCTGCCGAATTCGTTTGTTCCCAACTCTAACGAACCTTCCCTTCGCCGCCGTCCGCGACATGATTCGGCCAGCGCCGTGAACAGTTGAGAAGAGCGCTTCGCGGGAATCGGGCGAATCGACTCCTTCGATGATCACCGCGTCGTCCCCCATGCTGCCGCCAACAAATCCTTTTTGCCCCGGGAACGCCGGTGTCGCGCCTTTGCGCACCACCCAGTATTCCTCATCTCCGTGCTTTTCGCGCCAGGCGAAGTTGTGATGATTGTGCACTTCTTCAAGAACTCGGGCCTCGAGGATCTTTTGCACAACACGGCGCGCGACCGTTTCCCGGCCCGCGTACGCATAACGACCGGCCAGATGCATTCCAGCCAAATAATCCCGTCCTATTTCCGACCTCTCTTCGACCACTGTTGGCGGAACGTCCATTCCATCTTTTCCACCAGCCGCTTTCAAGAAATGCGTCGCCGTTTTGTGTCCGAGACCGCGCGATCCAAAATGAACGCCAACCCAAATTCGACCCTGCTCATCCGCGAAGAGATCGACATAGTGGTTGCCGCCTCCCACCGTCCCGAGCTGTTCGGCCGCCATCGATTTCAAGCCAGCGATCGGCTTTATCTCCCAAGCCGGATCTTCAAATAGTTCGTGGTCGATCCGCGTTTTGCTTTTGCGGCCGATGCCAAACGAGATGTCACGAACAATATCGTTCATGATCTGGTCGATCTTTGGCGCGATCTCTTCCCGGCTGGCATCGGTCAGGATCGCCAAATTTCCGCAAGCGATGTCGAATCCAACGCCGCTCAGGGAAATCTCATCCCTGTAAGCAACCACGCCGCCGATCGGTTGGGCATAACCCTTGTGCCCGTCGGCGCAGAGGACCGCCCGCTCACCGCCCAATGCAAGGCAGGTTTCGATTTGCCGCACTGTAGCAGCATCGTGCTGGCCGAAGATTTTCGTCGGTCGCGTCACCGCAGAAAGTCTGCCCCGCCGTCCAAGATTTCAATCCGCTATCCCCGCAGCGATTTCCGGGCGACGATTCTCCACCCTTCAACATCGGCTCGCGTGCGGACCGGCAGCCTCAAACGCACTGCAACAATCGAATCGAAGACCACATCGCGAAAAGGGAATTTCAAGGTCGACGCAAGCTCTCGCGTCGTCCGGGCTGATGTTTTTTTGTAAAGCAAACTGACGTGCGGATCGCGCAGACGGCGCGGCCGAACTTTGGCTGCGGTGCCAAGGTCGCTGACCAGTTTTTCCAATGCGCCGTCGGATCTAAATCGCACGAAAAGTGTTTTCGTGAACTTCGAGGAAGTCGCAGTCTCACGAATGCGCAGTCGCACTGGCTCGGCCTTGAGACAGCGCAAAACAGCTTTCGGAGTCGGCCGATTTTTCTCCGAAACCAACAGGGTCAGGTGCGGCTCAAACTCTGGCGCGTCCAATTCGTGGCAGAAGATGCGGATAATTTGACAAAATAATTCCCGTTCGCCTTTCTCTGGAAGTAACCAATAGACAATTGCGCCTTTTTTCATGCGTCAACGCGTTGGAATTGCGATCGAACGTTAATTCTAAGCCTTTTGCTGTCCGACTGTCGATCCTGACAATGTGCGAATGAGTTGGCGCGCAATGGCTAGTGGCGCAAATTATCGCATGCACAAACCAGTGAGCAGCGGCGTCGATTGGCCAGCGCTCCGAAATGATTTTCCGATTCTGCGGGAACACGTTCATGGATATCCGCTAATTTATTTCGACAATGCGGCCACCTCGCAAAAGCCGAGAGCAGTCGTCGAAGCGCTCCGAAACTATTACGAACACGAAAACGCCAATGTGCACCGTGGCCTGCACGAGCTGAGCCGGCGCGCTACCGACCATTACGAGGGCTCGCGTCAGCGGGTGGCTGATTTCATCGGCGCTGCCTGCGCCGACGAAATCGTGTTTACGCGCGGCACAACTGAGAGCATAAACCTCGTCGTCCAGGCGTGGGGTGGAAAATTCCTGCGACCGGGAGACCTGATTTTGCTGACGGAAATGGAGCATCACAGCAACTTGGTACCCTGGCAGTTGTTGGCGGAGCGAACTGGCGCCCGCATTCGCTTTGTTCCGGTGCAGGACGATGGCACCCTGGCGCTCGAAACACTGGAAACGCTGCTCACCCCGGAAGTAAAAATCTTCGCTTTCACTCATGTCTCCAATTCGTTAGGCACAATCAATCCGGTGCCGGATCTCTGCCGGAAAGCGCACGCTGTCGGCGCGGTGACGCTGGTTGATGCAGCCCAAAGCGCCGGCCACATGCCGCTCAATGTTCAGGAGATGGGCTGTGATTTTCTGGCCTTCTCCGGTCACAAAATGTGTGGCCCGACCGGAATTGGCGTGCTTTACGCCCGGTCCCAGATTCTCGAAACGATACCACCTTGGCAAGGTGGCGGCGAAATGATCACCAGCGTAACGCTGGCGAAAAGCACATTTAAAAAATCACCGCATCGCTTTGAAGCCGGCACACCCAACATCGCCGGCGCCATCGGCCTTGCGGCAGCAATCGATTATATTGACGGAATCGGCCGCGACGAAATTTTCCGGCATGATCTCGATCTCACGACGTATGCGACCGCGCGCCTCGCTGAAACGTCTGGCGTCCGGATTCTCGGACCGCCGCCCCCGAAAGGTGCGCTCGTTAGCCTTGTGGTAAACTCAGCTCACCCCCACGACCTGACAACTTTCGCCGATCAACATGGACTCGCTCTGCGCGGCGGCCATCATTGCAATCAGCCACTGATGCGCCGATTCGGTCTGCCCGGAACAACCCGGGCCAGTTTTTATTTTTACAATACTCGAGAGGAGATCGATCAAATGATCGGGATTCTTGAGCGCGCCTTGCGTTTCTTTTCATGACCGGCGAACTGGAAGAGCTTTACCAGGATGTGATCCTTGATCACTCGCGACGGCCGCGGAATTTCGGTGACATGGCCGATGCCGACGTGCGTGTCCATGGCGATAATCCCGCGTGCGGCGACGAGATTCATCTCGGTGTAAAATTCGATCCCGGCGGCGCGCTGGAGAAAATTAAGTTTACCGGGCACGGTTGTGCGATCAGTCAGGCGTCGGCTTCCTTGATGACCATGAAGTTGAAAGGCAAGAGCCGTGAGGAGGCGTTGAAACTGCTCGGTTCGTTCCGCGATCTGGTGACGCTGGACGCAAACGACGCCTCCAAGTCCCTCGGTGATCTTCGTGCGATGCGCGGCGTCCGAAAATTTCCGCAGCGCGTAAAATGCGCGATGCTCGCCTGGCGAGCTCTTGCACAGGCATTGCAACAAAAGGAAGGCGAATCGACAATTTCGACCGAAGAGCCTGAGTCTGGCTAGGAAAGCTCTTTGACATGCCCACGAACGTTCTTGGCACTGAATTGAAATGCTGCTGCCGCAATCCGATCACCGGATTCTATCGGGATGGATTTTGTCGCACTGGGCCGGAAGATATCGGACTGCACACGGTCTGTGTAAAAGTAACGCGCGAGTTTCTCGATTTCTCCGTGCTCGACGGCAACGATCTGGTCACGCCGATTCCCGAATTTGGTTTTCCCGGCCTCAATCCAGGCGACAAGTGGTGCGTCTGCGTTACCCGCTGGAAGGCAGCGCTCGATCACGGCCGCGCCGCGCCCATCGATCTCGAAGCGACTCATTCTTCAGTCCTTGAATTTGTTTCGCTCGAGGATCTGAAAGCGCACGCGCTCAAATGATTCGGGCTTCCTTTGGCCCAAAAACAGCTTCCTTTTCGGGGCATGTTGCCTCCGTTCATCCGACTTTATCGCGGCCAAGTCATCCTGGTCGGTGTCGCGACTGTTGCGCTGCTCACTGGCAATAGCTGGGGTCAATCAAGCCAATATCGCAACGAACCGATTTATTCTTCGCGAACGGTCGACGGCGTGCCGCTGCAACCGTTTTCTCTAAGGGTTTCGTATTACACTCCGCGAAACGTTCATCCAACCCGGCCGCCGCGCGAAAATGAAACCAGTCTAGAGTCCAACGGAGCGCATCTGGTGGTCTCGGGAGATCGCGCGGTTGTGCGGCATGGCATCGCCTACGCACCCTCAAACGCCCCCGATCGCGTGAAAAATGCAATCTGGGCGGTGAACTCAATTTGCAATCGGCCCTATGTTTGGGGCGGCGGTCACGGGTCGTTTCACGATTACGGTTACGATTGTTCCGGCACAGTCTCGTACGCGCTGCATTATGCGGGTGCGCTGAATCAACCGCTCGCCTCCAGCGAGTTAACTCGTTTCGGCGAACGCGGACGCGGACGCTGGATTACGATTTATTCGCGCCACGGTCATACCTTTGCCGTAATTGCCGGCTTGCGGCTCGATACCACCGATCTTCGCTACGGCGGAGACGTGGGCCCGCGCTGGTACGTGGATGGACGCGATACCTGGGGCTTCGAAGCGCGCCATCCCGCGATGTTGTAAATCGCGGCATTCGCAGTCAACATATCGGCGATTTGAAATTGCCGTTTAGTCTCTTTCTTGCACTGCGTTATCTCAAGCCGAAGCGCACCTCGATTTCGATCATCACGCTGATTTCGATCCTGGGCGTGATGCTCGGCATCACCGTGCTGGTGGTTGTGATCTCGGTCATGACCGGGTTCGATCACGAACTGAGGCAAAAGATTCTTGGATTCGATCCGCACATCGTGGTGACAACCGATGGCGTGATGAGCCACTGGCGCCAATTCGAACGTAAAATCAACGAAACCCCGGGAGTGGTGGCGAGCGCGCCGTTTGTCCAGGGACCAGTGATTGTCGATCATGATGGGCGAATTCTTACGCCCGTCATTCGCGGAATTGATTTGGATCAGGAACAAAAGATTGTCGACCTGCGTGGCCTGATAAGACAGGGAGCGCCTGATTTGAGCGATGAAAACGCAATCGTTGGCGTGCGACTTGCCAGCGCGCTCGGAATTGCTGTTGGTGACAAAATCACGATCTACGCAGCAGGCAACATTCGGTCCATTATCGAAGAACTGAAAAAATCCAAAGACGATCCGAAAGCGAAATCAAAAACGCTGGCTCAACTTCAGGAAGAGGTGATCATGCCGGCCGAGCTGACCGTAACCGGAATTTTTGAGTCCGGTCGCTTCGATTACGATTTCAACATTGTCTTTGTGCCGCTCCACATTGGCCAGGAGCTTTATTCGTTAGGCGACGACATTCACGGAATTTCCGTCAAAACGGATGGCCCGTATCGCGCCGGAGCGGTGAAACATGCCCTGAACGAAGTAATCGGACCGGAGGCGATCGCCGAAACATGGATCGATCGAAATAAAGACCGGTTCGATGCGATCCGGGTCGAGCGCAACGTGATGTTCATCATCTTAATGTTCCTGATCGTGATCGCCGCCTTCAGCATTATGAACACGTTGATCACGGTGACCGTGCAAAAAACGCGGGAGATCGGGGTTATGAAGGCGCTTGGCGCAAGGACCTGGCAGATCGTCTGGGTCTTTCTTGCGCAGGGAATGATGGTCGGCGTTTTCGGAAATGTAAGCGGCCTGGCGCTCGGAATGACGTTGATTCGCTATCGCAACGAATTTCGTGAGTGGCTGGCAAATGTGCTGCACATTCAGCTTTTCCCGGCCGACATTTATGAGTTCAGCAGCATTCCGGCCGAGGTTGTACCGCACGATGTGACGATCATTTGCATCAGCGCATTTTTGATCTGCTCGCTCGCAGCCCTGATTCCGGCGTATTTCGCGGCCCGCCTCGATCCAGTGAAAGCCTTGCGTTACGAATAAGAGATTGTGGCGGTCGCTCTGGGAACTGCCTGGATCAATCGCAGGCAACACGCCCGCCACTTACAGCTCAGAAAAAATCTCTAACGCGCGAAAAGCGTAATGGTACCCGTCGGGCCATTCGCTTTGCCGCGGACCCGCGACATTCATGATACTGACCTTTTGTTTGCGAACAAAATCGGCAATCACTGCTCCGGCTTCATCTGCCGGCTTCTCCCGGCCATCAATCACGATATGCGGACGATCTAATTGCTCGCAGCATTGAACGGTAAATTTAGTCCCTCCGCGCAGTTCGTCGCAATAAATCACAACGGTGCCGTCCGAATCCCGCACATTTTGCATAGTTCGGTCTGCGAAACTCCCCTGCTTCAATTCTTTCAACGGATAACGCTCCGGAATTTTCCCGAGTTCGTCCAGCCGTCCCGCCGGACACCAACCACCGCATTCGATTCCCTGTTTCAGCGCCACATCGAGCGCTGCGCGATCCACGCCGGTTTGACCACCGGAAATAATTTTCAGATTGCGTTTTGTGCAGCCGCCG
>Ga0187777_10002619_pt1 | contig 11446 bp, 12 predicted proteins | sample 1015_Q2_SP5_10_M_FD_132416 | JGI IMG/M metagenome (GOLD analysis project Ga0187777, IMG submission 132416) | Tropical peat soil microbial communities from peatlands in Department of Meta, Colombia - 1015_Q2_SP5_10_MG | ecosystem: Environmental > Terrestrial > Soil > Wetlands > Peat | place...
CTGCGGAGCGTGAAACAGCGGGCGCGGAGGACATCAATTTGGCAGTGAAAGAAAACCGTTTTCAGATGTCGGTTCTCAGTTCTAGTTGGCGGTTCTCAGTTCTCAGTTGGGCGGATGGAACCAAGATGGTTCTGTGGAAATTCTTCCCGTAAATGTGGTGAAATTACCACAGTCGGCCTCCGACATCCTCGCGGTAAACTATTGAAAGTAATCCCGGTTCCCAAACTGAAATGTGAACAGACAATTCGGACTACGGTGCAGTGTGCCGGCATCGGTCTGCACAGTGGGGCACCGGTTCACATGCGCATTCTGCCTGCGTCAGCGGGTTCCGGAATAGCATTTCGGCGGGTCGATCTCGACAGTTTCGAAGTGGAGGCCGTTGGCCGGAATGTAGCCCGGGTTAGCTATGCAACCAGCTTGATGAAGAAAGGCGTGCTCATCTCCACAACGGAGCATCTTTTGTCGGCCTTGGTGGGTACTGGGATCGATAACGCGATTGTGGAGCTCGATAATCTGGAAGTTCCGATTCTCGATGGCAGCGCCCAACCTTTTGTCGACCTGATCCAGCGAGCGGGAATTCGCAAGCAGCGGCGGCCACGTACGTATCTGAAGATTCGCCGGGATCTGGAACTGCGCGAGGGGGACAAATTCATCGCGGTGTATCCGGCGGACAGTTATTCGGTTTCCTACACGATCAACTTCCCACATCCTTTGATCGGCAAAGAAACCTTCTCCCTGGAACTTCAAAATGGCAACTATCTTCGTGAGCTTGCTCCGGCTCGAACCTTCGGCTCACGTGCGGATGAGCAGGCCATGCGGCACATGGGATTGATTCGCGGCGCGTCGCGGGACAATTGCATTGTTCTTAGCAGCAGCGGAATTGAAAATCCGCCGCTGCGGTTTCCGGATGAATTCGTCCGGCACAAAGTGGTTGATCTGATCGGCGATCTGGCATTGGTCGGAAAACAAATTTTGGGGAATGTAGTGGCCGATCGTGCTGGGCATGCCATGCACACGGCGCTGGTGTCGCGTCTGCTACGAGACAAAACATTGTGGGAAGAAACTACAATAGAGGACTCAGACCCAACTGCGGCCCAGCTCGCGGACGCTGATGGACAACTGGCTGGGGCAACACCGCAATTTAGCGGTTAATCGGCTGGCTCCGCCGTGGAATCGTTAGAGTTCCAGAAAGAGTCTTCTTGGATAAGTCTTTCCAGCTCAGCCCGGGCACAGGCGCGTAGGCGAGCAGCGTATTCCTTGGCCGATTTCTGATGCTCCGGCGTCAATTCTGCCACCCGCCGGGCCAGCAACGGGGCATCCTGCTCCAGCATTTCGACCAGGCGTTGTGCTCGGGCAATTTTGGCTTGGGCATGAAACATGGGTTGTGCTTCTTACGAGCTTGTTCAGTCTGAATTGTCTGGTCTGGCGCCCGCAAGTCCCAACTCGAATACCCAGATCGGTTTTCACTGGAAACCGGAGACCTGAGACTATTTTGTGCATAAGACCGTGTACTTGTCGCTCGGATCAAACCTGGGGGATCGTGCCGCGAACCTGAATTCCGCGATTAAGGAATTGGGAAGCCTCGGCAGAGTAGAAGCGGTTTCGTCGTTTTACGAAACCGAGCCGGTGGAATTCACGAACCAGCCGTGGTTTGTGAATTGTGCCGTCAAATTGGATACCGAAAAGATGCCGAAGCAACTGCTCTCGGCAGTGCTGAGCATTGAGCAGAAAATGGGGAGGCGGCGAACCCAAAAAAAAGGGCCGCGCGTCATTGATATCGACATCCTGCTGTTCGGAAATTCAGTGATCGACACTGGCGGGTTGAAGATCCCGCATCCGGCCATGCACGAGCGGCGCTTCGTGCTCGAACCTTTAGGGGAGATTGCGGCGGAGGTTCGCCATCCGAGGTTCAAGCGAACGATACGGGAATTGCGCGAGGCTTTGCCGCACGGTCAGGCAGTGCGGAAAATCGCACCCCCTAGGGCACGATGATGCGGCTTCCCACTTCCTCGGGAGTCGCGATGGTCTTTTCAGGAAACTGTGCCAACACGAAATCGACGAAGGCGCGGGATTTGGGTCGTCCGGAAGTGCGCGCATGTCCCATGCGTATGAGGAACACCAGGGCCCTGAGGAATTCTGAGTCGCGCAGACGAGTATGTCCGAGATGCTTTTGTTCAGTCTCGCGGTACTCCTTCACCATTCGTTGGACTTCGGCCGAAATCGCCTGTTGAGTGATGCTGGTGGTGCGAGTTTCGTAATGCAAACCGGAGTTCACCAGCGTCTCGTAAGACTTTGCCATCGAGGTGAGCGCGGCAATGAGGTCTGCGTCGGTAATGGTTCGATCCGCTCGCGCGCTGCGGGCCAGAGCGAAGCTCAAGCCCACCAACAGGTGCTCATGCTCGTACAGGAACTGGTCACCAATCTCGATTTGGGGAAACAGGGCAGACTGATCCAGAGCTTCCAGCGGGCGCTGCTTCTCATGCTCGCGGGCCTGCTGCAGATAAACGCAGTCGCTGGGGCAATCGAGTGTCACCTCGCGCTGTTCCCCACAGCACTGCGCGCAGATGCGGCCATGCACGGCGGGGCAGAAACGTTTTTCTTTGCGCTTCTCGCAAATCGGACAACTCACAATTCCGCTCCTCCTCTGGATTATGCCATGCGGCGTAGCCCAGCAGACCGGGACGACGGTCATAGGGTTAGGCAGAGGCCGCGCTACTTCTCGCGTTCGACCTGTCAAAAACCTCGATTTTTATAGGCTTCCGAGGTTCCCATTGCAAAAAAACCGCATAAAATGCGGGCGAAACGCTGTTTTTCCACAGCGCCTGTGGTATAAGATGCGAATCATCGCAGCAAAAATTCAGAATTCCATCAAGGAGGATTCATGGCCGCTGGCATGACCAAGACGCAAATTGTCCGAGCCCTAGCCGAGAAACTCGAGACTAACAACAAAACTGCCGCTTCATTTCTGGAGAACCTGACTGATCTGGCCATCAAAGAAACCAAGAAGAACGGCCTGTTCGTCGTGCCCGGACTGGGCCGCCTGGTGAAAGCGCATCGCAAAGCCCGCATGGGGCGCAACCCGCAGACCGGCGAACCGATTCAAATCAAGGCTAAGACGGTCGTGAAATTCCGCGTGGCGAAAGCCGCGAAGGACGCGATCGCACCCAAGAAATAGTCTCGACAAAGCGTCGAAGGCCGGCTTGCGAGCCGGCCTTTTCTGTTTCCTCAGTGCAATCATTTCCATCAACCAGGATCATCGCGTTGCGATGATCGATTCCGGTCGGGATGACAAGTTGAAGAAATCTGAACTTGCCCCACACAAGCTGAAAGCGGCTTGAGCGGGCCACCCGGCCACCCGCTGGGAGTTTGCGACCCACCTTAACCTCGCGAAGAACGCTCGGCGAAGGTGGGCCACCTGCTCTCAGTCGCCGCCTGGGGCGTCGTTGCTGACATATTGTTCGAGCGAGTCGAGTTCGCGGCTGAGATCGTCAATGCGCCATTCAAGCAAGTTGCGAATCGAGAGCATCCCGAGCAACTTGCCATTATTGTCCACGACAGGCATGTGGCGGAAATGGCCTTCGATCATAGTGATAAACGCCTCGCTCGAGCCCGTTTCGGCGGTCGCCAACTCGACGGGAGTGGTCATCAGATCGCGTACGGGCGTGGTTTCGGGATCCAAGCGGCTCAATGCGAGTTTGCTGAGCACATCGCGCTCGGTAAAGATTCCAGCGATTCGTCTTTCGCTATCGATAACAGCTACGGCGCCGACATGGCGGTCAAGCATGGTGCGGATCGAATCCGCCACACTCGCTTCCGGGGAAACCGCCGCTGGTTCGCGATCGCACAGGTCTAGAACGCTCATATTCACCTCCGTCGGATGGAAAACTCCGTGGCCCGGGAAGGGCCAACGCGGGGATTCGGGCATTATGGCGCTTGCGGGGATGATGTCAAGAAAATTTTGTCGCGAATGAGACGAACAGCAGGTCCCTCGACTCCGCCCGAGATGACAAACCAGGAAGGTCCATCAGTACTCCACCACCTTCCCGCCGCTCTTGAAGACCTTGCCGTCCTTCATGACGAACTGGACATTCTCCAGAATCTTAACGTCGCGCAATGGATCGCCACTCACGGCGACAACATCGGCATACGCTCCCGGGGCGATCACGCCAACCTTGCCTTCCATATCGAGCATGTCAGCGGAGCGTGATGTCGCGCTCTTGATGGCATCCATGGACGACATGCCCAGCCTCACCATCTGCGAAAATTCCTGCGCAATCGGCTCAGTCCAGGGAATACCGCCCATGTCGGTGCCGAAGACGATCTTTACTCCGGCGTGCAGAGCCTTGGGGAACGAGACCTCGTGCACCGCTGCCCGCTTGCGGTCTCGTTGACCGTTGGGCGTGTCCGCTGGCGCCCAGTCTCCGTAATAAGGACTAATGGTCGGGCAGTACCATGTGCCCTGCTTGAGCATCTGGGCAATCGCGGCATCATCGAGGTCGAGGCCGTGCTCAATCGAATCGCATCCGCCATCAAGCGCGCGATGGAGGCCAATGCCGCCATAGGCGTGACAGGCCACTTTCTTGCCCCAGCCGTGCGTCTCATCGACGATCGCCTTGAGCTCTTCGACGGTGAGCGTCGGCTGCGAGACTAGTTCGCCATTCTTGCCGACCCAGGAGCGGTGAGTCATATAGACCTTGATCCAGTCCGCCCCGCGATCGAGTTGCTCGCGCGCCGCTTTGCGCGCCTCGACCGGACCGTCGATGAGTTGTGCGGCCTTTGGCAGATCAAGCTCGGGGGCATAGCCCTCCAGCATGTAGCCGCCGGTCGTGGAAATTGCCCGAGTTGAAACAAACAAGCGCGGCCCGGGAATGTAGCCCTTTTCGATTGCCTCTTTGATTCCGACATCGCCGTAGCCTGCACCCTCGGTCTCGAGATCGCGCAAAGTGGTGAAGCCTTGCTCCAGCGCACGGCGCACGGAGACCGTGGCTCTCGCGGCCCTCAACGCCAGCGCAGGATACAAGATGTTGGCGTCGTAGCCGCCCTGCGCCGGGTCTTCTCCTTGTAGAAAGATGTGGGTGTGAGCATCGGTCATTCCCGGCAGCACGGTCGCGTGGGAAAGATCGATGACGGTCGCGCCTGAAGGGATCTTCGCGCTCGCTGTATCGGCAACGCTGTCCACGCGATCGCCGCGAATAATGATGACCTGATCGCGCTTGACCGAATCGGACTTACCGTCGATCAGCGTTCCGGCGCGAATGACTGTGAAGGCGTGTAGGGCCGGAGCTTCTTGTGCCTCAGCAGCAACCAAGATGAAACCGAGCAGCAGCAGAATCGCTAATAAGTGCCTCATCAATTCCCCCAGTGGAAATTTCAGGATGCCGGGCGTGCGCTGGACATTCTACGCTGTTGTGGAGCAGGTGGAGGGTCGTTCTTTGTTGCCAACAAGCGAGCACTGACGAAGTTCCCACCCAAGCAAAACCGGCTTGGGTAGGGCACCCGTCATTCTTATTCGTGTTGCAAAATCAGTTCTCAGTTCCCGGTTCTCAGGTCAGCTTGAATAAGGAAGCGAGCCCCACGCGCGACTGCACAAGTACTGAGTATGCCGGCAATTTGGAGAGTTCCGCAAAGATGGATAGACTGTTGCGGGCAAAACTGCGATGGAGAAGCTACTGCTGAAAGTCCAGAGGCTCGTAATTTGGGTGCTGGCGGGAATGCTGGTGGTCATCGTAGTTCTCTCCACGGTGCACTTGGGCGTTCTGATTGTCGAGGAAATCTGGAAGACGCCTCGATTTCTAATTTCAGTGCAGAGCCTGCTGGATGTTTTCGGGTACTTTTTGCTGGTGCTGATCGGAGTGGAGCTGTTAGAGACGCTGAGGTCGTACCTCCGGCAGGATGTCATTCACGTGCGCGTGGTGCTGGAAGTGGCCCTGATCGCGCTGGCAAGGAAGGTCATCGTTCTGGAACCCAACGGCACGAACGGTTTGACCTTGTTCGGATTAGCCGCTCTGATTCTCGCGTTGGGGCTTGCGTTCTACTTTGAACGACAGGCGGAAGGAGAGGAATCGTAATCCGAGTGAGCTACTTCAGGGCCTGCAGCTTCGCCCCAGCCATCTGCGCGGCTTCGGTCGCGGGATTTTCCTTTTGGATCTGCTCGTAGGTTCGTTTCGCTTCGAGCGGCATGTTCGCGGATTGGTAGGTAGCCGCGAGTTCCATCTGAGCCGTTGCCTTGCTCACCGTGGTGGTTGGCTTGGCGATGATCTCGTTGTAGAGATCAATGGCCTGCTTGTCACGATTGGTATCACGATAGACGGAGGCCAGGGCGAACTTGGCCAAGGCTGCAAGATCTTTATTGTGATACGCCGTAACCGCCCTCAATTCCCGTTCAGCAGAGACACTGTCGCCCAACTCCGCCGAAGTCAGCCCAAGAAAATAGTGGGAAAAGTCGGCGGCATGGGTGTGGGGATAGTTATTCACAATGTCTTCAAATTGCTTATGCGCGGTTGTCGCACGCTCCTTGATGCTGGCAAAGGTCGGGACCTCGGGCTGGGGAGGCATATTGGGCGGCCGAATCGGCGTGTCCAGGGTGCGCACCGCCTGGCTGAAGCTCACGCTCGCCTTCTGGTCCTGCTGGTTGGTGTAATACCAGCCGGCCAAGGCAAGACCTACGATGACTAGAACGACGATGGCGGCGACGATGAGCTTGTCCTGATGTTCAACCGACCAATGGACAGTTTTTTCGGCCACCTCTATGGTGGCCTTGCTGAAGCGGTCTTCTTTTAGTTGATGGCGGGTTTGTGCGCGCACGAACTTCCCTTCTGCTGGTAATGATGGTGGGCTGGCAAAAACTCAGTTTAACAGCCGGAAATCGGCAGCGTCAAAGTTGCAGGGGGTATGGGTTCGGATGCAATAAATAAGGAAGCGAGCCAGACGCAGGGCCGGGTGCCGTCTCCCTACGCTTTGGGTCAGGATTCGGCTGTGCAGCTTATGAACAACGCACGCTCCGTCGTGTCATAACTGTATGTGCTCCAAAATCAGTTCTCGGTTCACAGATCTCAGTTCTCAGGTGACCAAGCTTCACTGCTCAGAAACGTTGGCGAAGAGATCGGTTTCGCGGGGCATTGGGTCAGCTTTGACCCAAGCGGCGAGATGGAACATCTCGTTGCGTCCACGACCGCGAACGTGGGATTCGAACAATGGCCACAGAGGCGCTTGGGTTTTGTGTGCTTTAAAGGCAGAGATTTTCGTTTCGAGATGATTACCGATTTCGATGACGGCGGTAGCTGGGGAAAGAGTGATGGGCTGGCGATTGGGCAGGGCGAAGTTGGCGGTCGCGTAATAAAGTTTTTGGGTGCGCCATGGGGAAAATTGCTTGAGCTGGTCAGGATAGCGATTACTGCGTCCGGCCCAATGGAATGCAAGCGTCGCGAACACCGAAGCCATCGAATGATCGTCATGACCGGTGACGCCGCCCTCGGAACCGAAGGCAAGCATCACATGGGGCCGGAACTGGCGGACGTGGAACGTGAGATCACAAACGACGCGATAGAGATCCTGACGGTAGAGTTTGCCATCGGGATAGTCGAGCACTGTGCCATGCGAGACTTTCAAAATGCCGCAGGAGGCGGCAAACTCTTTGCGGCGCACGGCAGCTAGCTCCTGATCGTCTTTGGCGGTGCCGCGATGCGTCGCCGCCTGGCCGGGAGTAAGACAGATAACGCAGGTCTCGACACCGCGATCGTGATAGAGGGCAAGGGCACCACCGAAACTGCCGGCTTCGTCGTCCGGATGGGCGGTGACACACATCAAACGCGGCATGGAGCCATTCTACCTTGCTGCCAATTGTCCAGGAATCGAGCCAAACGGGCGACTGTGGCGTCAACACAGCGCGAGCTCCCTCGTTTGCGCTCGGGATTTCGGCAGCGGGCTCGGATGCCCGCTGGACGCCTGAACTTGCAAAGTTAATACGCTTATTGTGCAAGGGATTTCACAGGCAACGCTCCCGTGGCCCTCTGTTTATAAGGATGCGCGCCAAACGTGCGATTATTTGCCTCGCTCGGAACGCGAGGCATTCGCACGGTGCGCCCAGATCCCTCGCGGCGCAAAGGAGGCTTGCTCGGGATGACAATTCCAATAAAGAAGGGCTTTTGCGGTGGAGGTTTCCGCAATACAATAATGCGGCGACTGGAAGTGCGCAGCAGGAGGAGCTGGCTTGCACGTTCTCGTGACCACAGACACGGTAAGCGGCGTGTGGACCTACACGCAGGAACTGGTCACGGGGTTAATGAGCAGGGGCTTGCGCGTCACGCTCGTAAGCTTTGGTGACATACCGTTACCGGCCCAGACGGCGTGGATGGAGAATCTGGATGGTCTGGACTACCGGCCAACCGCCTTCCGCCTGGACTGGATGCAGGAGGGGGAACAGGATTTTATTGACTCCTCCCTCTATCTGGCCGCTCTGACCAGAGAAATCAAGCCTGACCTGCTGCATTTGAACCAGCTGTGTTATGGCAGCCTGGCGGTGAACACGCCCCGCATCGCGGTAGCGCACGGGGACATGATTAGCTGGTGGAAGGCGGTGCATGGGCAGGAACCGAAAGAGACCCGCTGGCTGCGCTGGTACAAAGAGGCGCTGAGCCGAGGACTGGCCGAGGCCGCGGCCGTAATTGCACCGTCGGTGTGGATGCTGGAATCGATTCGCGCGAGCTATGGGCGGCCGAGGCAGGACACGGTTATTTATAACGGGCGCAATCCGATTTTCTTCAATCCTTACGTAAGCAAGAACGATTCGGTGCTGGCGATTGGGCGCATGCTGGATGCGGGAAAGCAGGTTTCGCTGCTGACCAAACATGCGCACCCCTTGCCGGTGTGTATTGTGAATTCGGATGAACCGGTGGCGGTGGCCGATCCGATCTGTACGGACGTAAAGGTGCAGGCAGAGGAAGCTTGTCTTTCGCTGAAAGGCGGACAGACCGAGGCGCAGCTACGAATGCTTTACAGCCGGGCAGCGATTTTTGTGGCGACGGCCCGGTATGAGCCTTCAGGCCTTTCGACGCTAGAGGCAGCACTTTCCCGCTGCGCGATCGTGGCTAACGACATTCCTTCTTTTCGCGAGCTGTGGGGAGATGCTGCCATTTATTTCCGCGCCAACGATGCGGAAAGCCTGGCGGATGTGATCCGGCGGCTATACGAACGGCGCGATCTGTGCCGCGGCTACGCAGCACGCGCATTCCAGCGGGCCCGCGCCTGTTTCACTGCCAAGCGCATGATTGATGAATACATGCGCTTGTACCAGCGGACGGTGGGGGCGGCGGCAGTGGCGGCGTAAATCTTAGAGTGCCCACCAGGGTTCGGCACTTCCTGAAAATGCATAGATCCTACGCCACAGTGTCCTTCGCGAACGAAGGACATCCGCTCCTCAGGATGACAGTAGGGTTTTCCTCGAGGTGTTTGTTGACATCCTGCGGCGTGCTGGAAGACTACAGTCGGAAGCTGATATCTTCTTAAGTTCACATTCAAGGAGGGCCGGATGGCTGCGGTGAAGATCACGGTAAGGCCGAATGGTCCCTATCGGGTGGAAGCGCCCGAGGGATCAGTGGAACTGGTGGATGCGAACGGGAATAAGTACGATTTAACAGGGAAACCGGCGTTTTCGCTTTGTCGCTGCGGCGGATCGGTGAACAAGCCGTTCTGCGATGGGACGCATAGCAAGATCGGGTTCCAGGGAGCGGAGTTGGCGGTGAAGAAGTCGGAAGGACAGCTTTGATTTTTCCGTATGATGGCGGAAAAGCAGGTTTCTGGACTGAGCGCGAGCATCTGCGAAGCAGATGCTTGCACTCCGGCCGAAATAACAAGCAGCAAGTTGGCCATTTAACTAAGGAAGCGAGCTAAACGCGCGATTATTGGATCGAGGTCCTTCGCTGACGCTCAGGATTTCGGCTGCGGGCTCCCACGTCGTTCACGCCCGCAAGGCGCCTCAAGCTCGCCCAGATCCTTCGCTGCGCAAAGAGGCTTGCTCAGGATGACAACTCACAAATCTTCGCGAAAAGAGGCAGCCGTTCCCGGTTGCGTTAGGGGCCCGAGTGCATGACCGTAAAGACAAACAACTAGGCATGAATCGCCGCATCACGCGGCGAGATTTCCTCAATGGCGTGGCGCTGACCATCGGCGCCACCGCACTCCCGTCCACATTATTTTTGGGTTGCGAACATCAGAAATCCCCGGAGCAGTCTCCTGATTATTATCCGCCAGCTTTGATCGGGTTGCGTGGGAGCCATCCCGGCAGCTTTGAGACAGCACACAGCCTGCGCGACGGTACGTTTTGGCAGCATGCGGGGACGCCGAACGCGACAAGCGAGAACTACGATCTGGTAATTGTTGGCGGCGGGATCAGCGGGCTTGCTGCGGCGCATTTCTACCGAAAGATTGCCGGGAATAATGCGCGCATCCTGATTCTTGAGAACCACGACGATTTTGGCGGGCACGCGAAGCGGAATGAATTTACTGTCGCAAATCGCAGAATGCTGGGATTTGGAGGGACCTATTCGATCGAAAGTCCGGCCCCGTACAGCGCCGTGGCGAAGGGCGTGATTGAGGAGTTGGGGATCGATGTAGCGTCATATCCGAAATACGTTGCGAAAGGGCTTTATCGTTCATTTGGGCTCACGCCGCAAGTCTTCTTCGATGAGCAGACGTTCGGGTCGGACAAGTTGGTGGTGAATCCGGAACGGGTGGGCGGCGGCGAGACATCAGAGCGAGCCATTCCAAGCCCGGAGCGATGGAAGGAGTTTCTGGCGGAAGCACCGATTTCAGCAAAAGCCAAAAGCGATTACGACAGGTTATTTCACGACGCGAGAAAAGACTACTTACCTGGGCTCAGTTCGGATGAGAAGAAAACGCGGCTGGCGCGGATGAGTTATGCCAAATTCCTAACCGATTTTGTACGTCTGGACGAACAGGTGGTGAAGATTTTGCAGACTACTCCGCATGACCTGTTTGGGGTGGGAATCGAAGCCATCTCCGCGCAGGATGCGTGGGGCATGGGCTATCCCGGATTTGCGGGCATGAGACTCGATCCGGCGGCGGGAAAGGGGATGAATCGGGACGCAATTCCGAACGAAGAGGCCGACGAATATTTCTTTCATTTCCCGGATGGAAACGCTTCAATTGCACGGTTGCTGGTGCGGAAGCTGATTCCTGGGGCGATTCCGGGTAACTCCGCAACGGATGTGGTTACTGCGAGAGCCAATTATGCGAAGTTAGACGAAGATGGGTCGCCGGTGCGCATTCGGCTGAACAGCACGGTAGTTCGCGTGAAACATGAGGGTGATCCGGCGAGCGCGAAGGAAGTTGAGATTACGTATGCACGCTTGGGGAGGGCTTATACCCTGCGAGCTGCGCATTGCATCCTGGCTTGCTGGCACGTGGTGATTCCTTATCTTTGTGATGA
>Ga0187777_10002621_pt1 | contig 11446 bp, 11 predicted proteins | sample 1015_Q2_SP5_10_M_FD_132416 | JGI IMG/M metagenome (GOLD analysis project Ga0187777, IMG submission 132416) | Tropical peat soil microbial communities from peatlands in Department of Meta, Colombia - 1015_Q2_SP5_10_MG | ecosystem: Environmental > Terrestrial > Soil > Wetlands > Peat | place...
CGTAAGCGGCTGCGGCTGCCAGGAGGATCACCGCGCCAACCTTGTTCGCGAACTTTGGCGGCCGCGAGTCTTCAAGCCGTCCTTCGCCGAACTGCGGCTGGATCAGCTCGAAGTAGACGAGGCACGGCAAGCAGAACCGCCGGCCAAGAGTGAGCCCGATGACGAGCTGCGCGCCGAGCGCCGCGAGAAGCCACCACCATCCAGTCGCGACGGCGACCGCGGCGAGCACCCCGACGACCGCCTGATTGAAGCGCGGCGCTCTCGTGTCGATCACGGCGAGGTCGCGATATGGATCGGCAGCCCGCTTCATTTTGGGAAGCATAAATACTTCAGTTAGGAAAGGACACATTGCCCAGCCATCCTCGTCGAGTTCGGATTCCGGCCTCGAGGTCGGGAGCGCTCAGGCGAGGCGCTTCTCGCGCAGCTCGGCGAGCGCCCGCTCCGATTTCTCGAGCCCGCCCAGCCCCATGCCCGCGAGCACGCTCGGCGCCTTGGTGAACTGGATCTCGCGGTAGTCGACGATCTGGAGCAGGTTTCCCCACGGATCGCGGAAGTCGAGGCCCGGCGGCGGCGAGCAGGCGATGCCGGCCTCCTCGACGGCTCGGCGGACGGCCTCCTTGTCGTCGACGACGATGCCGATGTGGCGCTGTGCGTCGGGCCGGTCGTCGCGACCGGCGGAGAGCGCGAGGAACTGGTCGCCCATGTCGACGAACGCCATCCGGGACGAGCGGCCGCGAAGCGTCAGCTGTCCGAACACATCCTCGAGAAAGGCGAGCGCCTCGTCGATCGAGCCGACTTCGAGCGCGACGTGGTTGATCCCGACCAGGCGGGCCATCGTCCGATCGTAGAGGACGGGCCCTTCACGAGATCGCTACGAGGTATTCCCCGCATCTTCAGAGAAGGTTTACGGAGGCTTCACGCGTATCCCCTAAAAGGGGAGATCCAGACGGCGGTTACGACCGAATATGCGGGCGAGACCTGGCAACGAGAAAGCGACGGCGATGTCTGCGGCAGATGTCACGACGAGGGTCGACACGGAGCTCGAGCTCGTCGAGCAGTGGCGGCACGAGGCGCTCGAGCGCGCCGGCTACGACATGGAAGCCGCTGTCGTGCTCGCCGCGTCGCACGACGTCGACCTGCACCTCGCCGTCGCGCTGCTCGAGCGCGGCTGCTCGCAGGAGCTCGCGCTCCAGATCCTCCTCTAAGTCTCAGGCGCCCTCCTGCCTGCGCCGGCCGCCCCCGACTCCAACGACAGGGGCGGCCGGCATCCGTTCGGGCGCGCTCGCGCGGCAGGCATCCAGCGCGCCCGCGAGAATGACTCGCCGTGACGGCCTTCCTCGCGTCGATCCCGTCGCCGCACCGCAGCACCGTCGTGGTGGGGCCGCTGACGGTCCACATGTACGGCCTGACGCTGCTCGTCGCGATCGGAGCCTGCGTCCTCATCAGCGGCCGCCGCTGGGCCGCGCGCGGCGGCGAGTGGGACCTGATCTACCGCTGTGCGGTCTGGGGCGTCGGAGCCGGCATCGTCGGCGCGCGCCTGTACCACCTGGCCACGAGCTGGGACCAGGTGCCGAAGGAGTGGTGGGGGCCGTTCGCGATCTGGCGGGGTGGGCTCGGCGTGTGGGGCGGCATCGCCGCGGGCGTCCTCGTCGGCGCAACCGTGGCGAGGCGGGCGGGGGCGAACGTTCCCCTGCTGATGGACTGCGTGGCGCCCGGGCTGCTCGTCGCCCAGGGCATCGGCCGGCTCGGGAACTGGTGGAACCAGGAGCTGTACGGCAAGCCGACCACGCTGCCCTGGGGGCTGAAGATCGATCCCACCCACTACGTCGGCGGGGCGTTCTATCCGCCGGGCACGACGTTCCAGCCCACCTTCCTTTACGAGCTGCTCTTCGACCTCGCGGCCGCCGGGTTCCTCGTCTGGCTCGGGCGACGACGTCCGATCCGGCCACCCGGCATCTTCGCGCTCTACGTCGTGCTCTACTGCTTCGGCCGCTTCTGGGTCGAGCTGCTTCGGATCGACCCCGCGCACCACATCGCCGGGCTGCGCGTGAACGACTGGGTGGCGGCGATCGGCTTCGTGGCGGCGATCGTCTGGTACCGACGGACGCAGCGTGGACGCCCTGCGGGGCCGCGCCGGCCGATCAGGATCGTGCCAGGGCGGCTGCGGCGGAAGGCGAAGGCGCCGCCGCCGCCGCCGACGATGGCCGTGCCGAAGGGGCGCGTCCGGCAGGGGCGCTAGGGTCGGCCGGTGCCGTCGACCGTACGCGACCTCGAGCTGGACCTCGACGCATTCGAGGGTCCGTTCGACCTCCTGCTCACGCTGCTGCTCAAGGACGCGCTGGAGCCCGCGGAGATCGATATGGCTGCGATCGTCGTCTCGTTCGTCGAGCGGCTGGCGGCTCGGGACGAGCTCGACCTCGACGCGTGCGGAGAGTTCCTCGTGCTCTTCTCGGCGTTGCTCGAGCTCAAGGCGCGCGGCTTGTTCCCGGACGAGGCGGCCGAGCTCGCCGAGCTCGAGCCGGAGGAGGCGGCCGAGGAGCTCGCGCGGCGGCTCGCCGAGTACCGGCGGATGAAGGAGGCGGCCGCCTGGCTCGTCGACCGGCTCGCCGGCGAGCGCGATCGCTTCTTCCGGCTCGGGCCGGCGCCGCTGCAGCCGCAGCCCGAGCGCCAGCTCGCGCCGCAGGCGCCGGCGGCGCTGGCCGAGGCGCTGCGAGGGTTGGCGGCCGAGCCGCCGAAGGTGTCCTTGGCACACATGGCGCTCCGCTTCCCGCCCGTCTCCCAGTTCGTCGCGCGCTTCCGTGCGCTCCTCTCCAGACGCCGCCTGTTCGACTTCGACGTCGAGGTCTCGGCGCTCTCACGGGTCGAGCAGGCCGTGGCGTTCCTCGCGCTGCTCGAGCTGCGGAAGGCGGGCGAGGTCGCGCTCAGCCAGGCTGCACCGTTCGCGCCGATCAGGGTCGCCCGAGCCGGGGCCGCTCGCGCTCGCGAGGCCGGCGCAGCCCACGACGAGGAAAGGACCCCGCAGTGGACAGCCGCCCGCTCCGCCTGATCGCCGCCAACCCGGTGGACGCGCTCGCGCGCGTCGTCGAGGCCCTGCTCGTCGTCGCAACGGCGCCGCTCTCCGTCGCGGAGATCGCGGAGGCCGCCGCCGACGACCCGGAGCGTGTCGAGACCGCCCTCGGGCTCCTCGGCGAGCGCTACCGGGACGGTCGAAGCGGGATCGTGCTCGAGCGCGTCGCCGGCGGCTACGCGCTCCGTGCCGCGCGCGAGGCGGCCGAGGCGTGCGCGCGCCTCTTCGAGCGGCCGGTCGAGCGCGGTCTCTCCCAGGCGGCGCTCGAGACAGTTGCGATCGTCGCGTACCTCGGCCCGGTCTCGAGGCCCGAGATCGCGCGCATCCGCGGGGTGTCGGCCGACTCGGCGGTGGCGTCGCTCGTCGAGCGCGGGCTGATCGCCGAGGCCGGCCGGGAGGCCGGGCCCGGGGGCGCGGTCCGCTACCGCGTGACTGCGCTGTTCGAGCGCGTGTTCGGGCTCGAGAGCCTCGCCGCGCTGCCGCGGCTCGACGATCTCGGCGACGGTACGGAGGCGATCAGGGAGCGGCTGCACGCGGTCGCCGAGGCCCGCGCCTCATAGCGCGGCGACCGCCCGCGATCCGCGGGCGCCGGCCGGTGGCGCTAGAGCTGCCAGGCGCCGTTGCGGAGCAGCGGCACCGACTCCCCGGCCGCCGTGATGCCGTCGACGTGGAGCGCGGGGCTGCCGATCATCAGATCGACGTGGACCTTGCTGAGGTTGGCACGGTCGCGTTCCGTCTCGTCGTCGATCATGAAGCGGTACCCGTTTCCGAGCGCGATGTGGCTCGCGGCGTTCTCGTCGAGCAGGGTGTCGAAGAACACGGTCTGCAGGGCGCCGATGCGGCCTTCGCCGTCGACGAGCGCGACCTCACCCAGCCGGCCCGCGCCCTCGTCCTTCGCGACGACCGAGCGGAGCGCGTCCGCGCCTCGCTCCGCCTCGATGCGGACGACCCTGCCCTCCTCGAACTCGAGCCGGACGCCCTCGAGGATCGAGCCGTACAGCTCCTTCGGCATCGTCGTGGTGACGTAGCCGTCCGCTCTCGTCGGATCCGGCGTCGTGAACATCTCCTCGCTCGGCAGGTTCGGGAAGTGGCGGAGCCCGTCGACCCGCTCGAAGTCGGCGGCGTTCCAGCGCGACGAGGGGAAGAGGCCGACCCGGAGATCCGTCCCCTCGCCGTGGAAGCGGATCGCGTCGAAGCGGCGCTCGGTCAGGCGCGTGGCCACCCGGATCAGCGTGTCGAAGCGGGCGAGCCATGCGCCTTCGGGGTCGTCGGTCTCGAGTCGACAGATGTGGACGATCGTCTGCCAAAGCTGCTCGAGGGCGGCTTCGGGGGCGAGATCCGGGTAGACGAGCTGCGCCCAGCCCGGCGTCGGGCTCGGCACGAGGCACCAGTTCGTCGTCCGCCGGTTCACGACGTCGCCGGAGTTCGGCAGGTACGGCGAGAGGTCGCGTCCGGCTCGCCCCGGGTCGAGCCCGTCGAGCGCCTCGGGGGCGGCCGGGCCGTCGAGGGTGATCCGCGCGGCTCGCTCCGCCGACAGCCACTCGAGCCTGTCGATCTGCCACGGCGGCACGAAGTCGAGTGAGTCGTCCGGCGCGAGCGCGATGCGCTCGCGTTTCACGTACGGGTCGAAGATCACCACGTCGACGTAGCGCGCTCCGTGCGCGTACGCGGAGCGGACGACGGCGCGGGTGAGGTCTTCCTTCCCGGTCGAGGACGTGACGGCGACGACCTGGCCGGGCTGGACGTTGGCGCCGAAGCCGACGGCGAGCTCCGCCAGGCGGTGCGTTGCCTCTGTGACGTCGAGCACGGCCGGGGAGCGTAGCTGTAGACAATGACGCGATGCGACTCAACGCCTACCTGGCCCGTACCGGCGTCGCCTCGCGACGGTCCGCCGATGAGCTGATCAAGGCGGGACGCGTACGCGTGAACGGGCAGCCGGGCGAGCTGAACACCTTCGTCGGGGCCGACGACGTCGTGGAGCTGGACGGAGAGCCGCTCGCGCGGCAGGCGCTCGTCCACCTCCTGCTCCACAAGCCCGAAGGCGTCGTCACGACCGCAAGCGATCCGCACAGGCGGCCGACCGTGGTCGGGCTCGTGGGGCACCCGACGCGACTCGCGCCCGTCGGTCGGCTGGACATGGACACGACCGGTGCGCTGCTCCTCACGAACGACGGCCCGCTCGCACACCGTCTGGCGCACCCGCGGTACGGCGTCGAGAAGGTCTACGAAGCGGTCGTCGAGGGAGCTCCCACGGAGGGCGAGCTCGAGTGCCTCTCGAGCGGGGTGGTGCTCGACGACAGCCCGACCGCGCCGGCGCGCGTCCGCCGTCTCGCCCCGTCGACGATCGAACTCGTCCTGCACGAGGGTCGGACGCACCAGGTGAAGCGGATGTGCGAGGCAATCGGCCATCCGGTTCGTCGTCTTCACCGGAGCCGGTACGCGGGGCTCGACCTGAAAGGCTTGAGGCGGGGCGACTGGCGGGAGCTCACGCCGATCGAAGTCCGCGACCTGCGCGAGCTCGTCGGCCTCTGAACGCGCTACTCGTAGAACGTGACCGTCGCGAGGATCACGTAGATCGCGACGAGCGCCCACCCCTCGTACGCGAGCGCCTCGCCGTCCCCGGTCACCTGCCAGACCGCGACCGCCATCACGGCGAGCGCGCCGACGTAGACGGGATTCAGCACGAACGTCAGATGGTGCTCGAAGAGGAGTGAGAGCAGGACGAGCGCGGGGAAGAGGAAGCAGGCGATCTGTGCGACCGAGTTCTTCACGACCGAAACGGCGAGGTCGGCCTTCCCCTTGCTGGCCAGCGTGATCCCGACCACGTTCTCGACCGCGTTGCCCGCGATTCCGACGATCACGATCCCCGTGAACGCCTTCGAGACGCCGAGCGCGCGGACGGCCGGGTCGAGCGCGGCGACGAACCAGTCGGAGACGAACGCGGCTGCGACACCGGCGAGGGCGAGCACCGCGAGCGCGATCTGGAACGGCAGGCTCGCGTGCGCCGGCTCCTCCAGCGCGGCCTCACGGTGGTCGTCGTCGCGGAGGTAGCCCCAGAGCCAGACCGCGAAGACCGTGAGCAGGCAGACGGCGCCGACGACGGAGATCGCGAGCTGGTGCCTGCTCGCGCGGTCACCGAGGCTGTTCGAGAGGCCGAGGAGCGCGATCGCGAAGAGCGCGAGCAGGAGCAGCGTCGCCGTGTCGTTCGGCAGCCGGCGGTGGAACCGCATCATGCCGTCGGAGGCGGCATGTGAGCCGGCCACGATGGCGAGGCCGAGCACGAGCAGGGCGTTCGCGAAGAGCGAGCCGAGGATCGACGTCTGCGCGACGACCAGTTCGCCCGCACGGAGGGCGAAGAGGACGATGAAGAGCTCGGGCAGGTTGCCAAGCGTCGACTGCAGCGCTCCCGTCGCGGCCGGCCCGAACCGTGCGCCGACCGACTCGGTGGCAGCGCCGATCAGCCACGCGAGGCCGCCGAGCGCGGCGCCGGTGACGACGAACGTCGCCGTCGGCGACGAGCGCGCGTAGTGGAGGGCGGCGCCGAGCGCCACGAGCGCGGCGACCCCGAGCGAGACGAGCCAGGTTCGGGTCATGCCCGACTTCGTGACAGTCTGTTGCAAGCGGCTGGCCGGCGTGCGCTCGCGGTCGACTCAAGCGCAGTCACGGGAGCCGGACGAAGCCCATCGCCCGGTACATCTCCGCGAGCATCGGCGCCGACGCCTCGCGTGCCTTGTCGGCGCCGACCGAGAGCAGTCGCAGGAGCTCCGCCGGGTCGGCGCGGAGCTCGCGGTACCGAGTCTGCACCGGCTCGACGAGCTCGACCACGGCCTCGCCGACGTCCACCTTGAACTGGCCGTAGCCGGAGTCGCCGTAGCGCTCCTCGATCGCCCCGACGGGCTCCCCGGTGACCGCGGACAGGATGTCGACCAGGTTCGTGACGCCGGGCTTGTCGTCGCCGCGCCGCACCTCTCGACCCGAGTCCGTGACGGCCGAGCGAAACTTCTTGCGGATCACGTCCGGCTCGTCCAGGAGGCGGACGGTGCCCTGCGGCGTGCCGCCGGTGGTCGACATCTTCTTCGTCGGCTCCTGCAGGTCCATGATCCGCGCGCCGACCTCCGGGTAGACGCCTTCCGGCACGACGAACGTCTCCCCGAAACGCGCGTTGAAGCGCTCGGCGACGTCCCGGGCGAGCTCGAGGTGCTGACGCTGGTCGTCTCCGATCGGGACGATGTCGGCTTGGTAGAGGAGGATGTCGCCCGCCATCAGCACCGGGTAGGTGAAGAGTCCGGCGGAGACGAAGTCGCGGCGATCCGACTTGTCCTTGAACTGGGTCATCCTCCCGAGCTGTCCGTAGCTCGCGACGGCCGAGAGCAGCCAACTCGCCTCGGCGTGCGCGGTCACGTGGCTCTGCGCGAACACCGTCGAGCGCTCGGGGTCGAGCCCGGTCGCGAGCAGCATCGCGTAGAGGTCGAGCGTCCGGTCGTGGAGGTCGGCGGGCTCGTACTCGACCGTGATCGAGTGGAGGTCGACGATGCAGAAGAACGCCACGCCGCGCTCCTGCGTCGCTGCGTACTGGCGGAAACCGCCGATCAGGTTGCCGAGGTGCTTGTCCCCCGTGGGCTGGATTCCCGAGAAGATGCGCATCGCGTGATCCTTGCAGGTTGCACGACGGAGACGACCTCCTCGTCGGAGGTCGGCGGAGAGGCGAGTGGCGTCGGCGGCTAGGCCGAGGGCAGGCGCCAGCCTCGAGAGCCGCGCCACCGGTGGCGGCCGTGGAGGTCGGAAGCCATCGCCGCTCAGGATAGGGGCGGGCCGAACCGCCCGCAACCAGGCATCTAGACTGAGCGCGTGGCCGTGACCTCCACGTGGGCGCCCGATTCCTGGCGGGCCTTCGTCGCCGACCAACAGCCGGAATGGCCGGATCCCGCGACCGTCGCCGCCGTGCGGGAGCGCCTGCGTGCCCTCCCCCCGCTCGTCTTCGCGGGCGAAGCGCGGGCGCTGCACCAGGCGCTGGGCGAGGCGGCGGAGGGCCGCGCGTTCGTGTTGCAGGCCGGGGACTGCGCCGAGTCGTTCCGCGAGGTGTCCGCTCCCGCGATCCGCGAGCGGTTGAAGGTGCTGCTGCAGATGTCGGCCGTGCTGACGTACGGGGCGACGCTGCCGGTGGTCAAGATCGGCCGCATCGCCGGCCAGTTCACGAAGCCGCGCTCCTCGGCCACGGAGGTCGTCGACGGCGTCGAGCTGCCCTCGTTCCGCGGCCACGCGGTCCACTCGGACGAAGCCTCGCCCGCTGCACGACAGCCCGATCCCGAGCGCATGGTGCAGGCGTACTACCAGGCGGTCTCCACGCTGAACCTCCTGCGCGCGTACACGAAGGGCGGTTTTGCCGACCTGACGAAGGTCCACACCTGGAACCAGGAGTTCGTCTCGAGCTTGGCCGAGGGCCGGCGCTACGAGACGATCGCGAACGAGATCGGCCGCGCGCTCCGCTTCATGCAGGCGATCGGGATCGACCTCGGCGACGAGCGCTCGATTCACGAGGTCGACGTCTGGACGAGCCACGAGGCGCTGCTGCTCGACTACGAGGAGCCGCTCGCACGGGTCGACACGACGACCGGGGACTGGTACGCGTGCTCCGCGCACTTCCTCTGGATCGGCGAGCGGACCCGCGCGATCGACAGTGCACACGTCGAGTTCGCCTCGGGCGTGAGGAACCCGATCGGCGTGAAGGTCGGCCCGCGCGCGACGGCGGGCGAGCTCGTCGCCCTTTGCGAGCGCCTGAACCCCGACCGGCTCCCCGGTCGCGTGACCCTCATCGCGCGGCTCGGCGCCGACCGGGTCGAGGAGCTGCTGCCACCCCTGCTCCGCGGTGTCCGCGAGTCCGGCTCACCCGTGACGTGGATCTGCGACCCCATGCATGCGAACACGTTCGTCACGGCCTCGGGGCACAAGACGCGGCGCTTCGACGACGTGATGCGCGAGATCGAGGGCTTCTTCTCCGCCCACCGCTCCGTCGGCACGTGGCCCGGGGGCGTGCACCTCGAGATCACCGGCGAGGACGTCACGGAGTGCCTCGGCGGCTCCGAGGCGGTGAGCGAGGAAAGTCTCGACCACCGCTACGAGACTCTCTGCGACCCCCGGTTGAACGCGAGGCAGTCGCTCGATCTCGCGTTCCGGCTCGCCGAGCTGATGCGCAGCTGATGGCGTCGCCGCTGCGCTCGCTCGCCGTCGTCGGGACGGGCCTGATCGGCGCGTCCGTGGGTCTCGCCGCGCGCCGTGCCGGCGTCGCTCGCGTCACCGGCTGGGATCCCGACCCGGCGGCGCTCGGCATCGCCGCGGAGCGAGAGGCGGTGGACTCCGCCGCATCGCTCGAGGAGGCCGTGGAGGGCGTCGAGCTCGCGCTCGTCGCGGCGCCGGTCGTCGACCTGCCGGCGCAGGTGCGCGAGACGCTCGAGCTCGTACCTGCGAGCTGCACGGTCACCGACGTCGGCTCGACCAAGGGTCCGGTCTGCGCCGCGGCTGCCGGAGACGCACGGTTCGTCGGCGGTCATCCGATCTGCGGCGCCGAGACGCAGGGCCCGGGGCGGGCGACGGCCGAGCTGTTCGAGGGCGCCACGTGGTTCCTCACGCCGTACGCCGGGATCGACCCGGATCGGTTCCGGCTCGTCCACGGCTTCGTCAGCGCGGTCGGCGCGCGGCCGGTCGCGATCGACCCCGGTGCGCACGACCGGCTCGTCGCCGTCACGAGCCATCTCCCGCACGCGCTCGCGAACGTCCTGCTCAACCAGGCGGGCTCGTCGCGGATCGACGGCCACGATCCGCTCGCGGCGGCCGGAGGCTCGTTGCGGGACATGTCGCGAATCGCCGGCGCCAATCCCCGAGTGTGGGTCGACATCTTCCTCGACAACAGGGCCGCGCTCGCCGCCGCGCTCGCGGAGCATCGCCGGCGCGTCGAGGAGGTCGAGGCGGCGCTCGAGCGCAGCGACGCAGGCTTCCTCGCCCGCTGGATCGCCGAGGCGAGCGGCAACCGCCGCCGCATGCTCGACACCGCCTACGAGGACCCGGGCGCGCTCCAGCGCCTCCGCGTGCACATCCCGGACCGACCGGGCGTGCTCGCCGGGATCTTCCAGGCACTCGGCGCCGAGCGGATCAATGTCGAGGACTTCCAGCTCGAGCACCTCTCGACGGAGCGGGGCGGCACGCTGACCGTTCTCGTCGGCGGTGAAGACGAGGCGGCGCGGGCCGTGGCGCTGCTCGAGGCACAGGGATACGGGGTCGTCAGCACGCCGGTGATCGACGAGTGACGTTCGTCGAGCCGGCAGTGTCGCTGCGCGGTGCGACCGCCGTGCCGAGCGTGAAGGGGATCTGCCAGCGCGGCGTGCTCCTGGGCGCGATCGCCGAAGGCCAGACCGAGATCCGCGGCTTCGGCCGCGCCGCGGACACGGAATCGGCGATCGCCGTCGCACGTCAGCTCGGCGCCGACGTGACCGACGTCGCGGCCGACGTCGTCCATGTGCGGGGACGCGGCCTACGCGGCCTCGTCGCTCCCGACGAGCCGCTCGACTGCGGCAACGCCGGGACCGTGCTTCGCCTCGTCTCGGGAGTGCTTGCCGGACAGGAAGGGACGTTCACGCTCGTCGGCGACGACTCGCTCTCGTCCCGGCCGCAGGAACGGATTGCCGTTCCGCTGCGCCGGATGGGAGCCGACGTGGAGACGGCCGACGGACACGCGCCCGTCGTGATCCGCGGCGGCACGCTCCAGCCGATCACGTACGAGTTGCCCGTCGCCAGCGCTCAGGTGAAGTCGGCGATCCTGCTGGCCGGCCTGTTCGCGCGCGGCGGGCCGACGACGGTCCTGGAGCCCGCCGTCACGCGCGACCACACCGAACGGATGCTGAGCGCCATGGGCGCGCGCGTCGAGCGCGCGCCGGGCCGCGCGACCGTCTGGCCGGCCGAGCGGCTGCTCCCGCTGTCGATCGACGTGCCGGGCGACATCTCCTCGGCGGCTGCGTTCGTCGTCGCCGCGACGCTGCTGCCCGACTCCGAGCTCCACCTGGTCGGTGTCGACGTCAACCCGACGCGCACCGGGCTGCTCGTCGTCCTCGAGCGAATGGGCGGCAGGGTGGCGCTCTACAACCGGCGGACGGTCAGCGGCGAGCCGGTCGCCGACCTCGAGGTCAGGCACGCAGAGCTCGTCGCGGCGAACATCGACGCGGCCGAGGTGCCGCTCCTCGTCGACGAGCTCCCGCTCTTCTGCCTCCTCGCCTCGATGGCGCACGGCGAGAGCGTCGTCCGCGGTGCGCAGGAGCTGCGCGCGAAGGAGACGGACCGGATCGAGTCGACGACCGACGCGCTGCGCGCGGTCGGAGCTCACATCCGGGC
>Ga0187777_10002622_pt1 | contig 11438 bp, 11 predicted proteins | sample 1015_Q2_SP5_10_M_FD_132416 | JGI IMG/M metagenome (GOLD analysis project Ga0187777, IMG submission 132416) | Tropical peat soil microbial communities from peatlands in Department of Meta, Colombia - 1015_Q2_SP5_10_MG | ecosystem: Environmental > Terrestrial > Soil > Wetlands > Peat | place...
CGCCTTTTCGCGCAAAGTGCGCGCGCCAGCCAATCCTTGGGGAGTCGGCGCAACGACGCTCGAATGGGGGCTGCCGTCGCCGCCGCCCTTCCACAGCTATGAGACGCTGCCGCGCATCAAATGATGAAGGGCGGGGGAAACCGCTTTGATACTGGCGCGGTCGCGAGCACCCGGGCAGGGCTCGCGACCTCCACCGTTCTTGAGTAAGTGAGGCATGGCCGAGGTCGGTCTGAACGCAAGGCCGGAAGTTCTGGCAACTACCGAGGGCGGTGAAGTCGCCGAATATTTCGCGCTGATGAAGCCACGGGTGATGTTCCTGGTGGTATTCACGGCGTTTGTCGGGCTCGTGGCTGCACCTGGCAACATGCATCCGGTGCTTGCCGTTGCCGCGCTCATCTGCATTGCCGTGGGCGCTGGAGCGGCCGGTGCGCTGAACATGTGGTACGACGCCGATATCGACGCCCGCATGGCGCGAACCGCGGCGCGGCCAGTTCCGCGGGGGCGGATCAGCCCTGACGAGGCACGCGCCTTCGGCGTGGTCCTTGCCGCAGGCTCGGTGATGTGCCTTGGCCTGATGCTGAATTGGGTAGCGGCAGGGTTGCTCGCGCTAACCATCGGCTTCTACATCTTCGTCTACACCATGTGGCTGAAGCGGAGCACGCCGCAGAACATCGTGATCGGCGGGGCTGCCGGCGCTGTGCCGCCGATGATCGGCTGGGCCGCCGCCACCGGCACGGTCAGTCTCGACAGCTTCATCTTGTTTCTCATCATCTTCATGTGGACGCCACCACATTTCTGGGCGCTCGCGCTTCTGCGGGTGCGCGACTATGAGCGCGCCGGCGTGCCCATGCTGCCGGTGGTGAAGGGCGAGGACGAGACGCGGCGCCAAATCCTCGTCTACAGCCTGATACTAGCGCCGCTTGGCCTGCTGCCGGCGCTGACCGGCCTTGGAAGCATCCTCTATGTGTCCGCCGCTGCTTTGTTGGGCGCGCTTTTCGTGCTGTTTGCGCTTGCCTGCTATCGCGAGCGGAGCCGCCCCGGCGCCGAGCGGGCGGCCAAGAATCTCTTTGCCTATTCCGTGTTGTATCTGTTCCTGTTGTTCGCAGTGCTTCTGGTGGAGCAGGGCTTCGGCTTAGCCAGGAGTTCTATGCCACTGCCTTGGACCTCGTGATGATCGATGAACAAGACGAGCGCCAACGCCGCCAACGCATGCGTTCCCTCGCCATCGCCTGGGCGCTCGCGGCAATGGCCTTGCTGTTTTTTGTGGTCACCATGGTCAGGCTCGGCGCCAACGTCGCCCATCCCCTCGTCAAGTGAACCGGCATGAGCAGGAACCGCGATCCGAAATCCCAACACGGCATCGTGGCACTGTCGCTCGTGGCCCTGGTCGCCGGCATGGTGGGCCTCTCCTTCGCCTCAGTTCCGCTCTACCGGCTGTACTGCCAGGTGACTGGCTATGGCGGGGTGCCGCAGCGCGCCGACAGAGCTCCTGGCCAGGTGCTCGACCGCACCATCCGCATCCGCTTCGACGGCAATGTCGACGGCGCGCTGCCCTGGACCTTCGCGCCGGTACAGCAGACCATGGACGTCAAGATCGGCGAGACAGCGCTCGCTTTCTTTAAGGCGAGCAATAACAGCTCAACTCCCGTGAGCGGTAGAGCGGTTTTCAACGTGGCCCCTGAGCTTGGCGGCCGCTACTTCACGAAAATCGAATGCTTCTGCTTCAAGCAACAGACGCTTGCCCCGGGGCAAACCGTCGAGATGCCGGTGACCTTCTTCATCGATCCCAAAATCGTCGAGGACGACGACACCAAAAGCATCTCCGAGATCACGCTGTCCTATACCTTCTATCGCAGCGACGAGGGCAGCCGTCCCGCCGCCGCTACCGCGGCTGAAGACAATGGATCGAGATCATAAGACGGCAATTTAGAGGCGCTTGCCGTGGAATGAAGGGAAAATAACGGGAGAAAACAATGGCCGAAGCGCACGCCAAATACCATGACTATCATCTCGTCAATCCAAGCCCCTGGCCCATCGTCGGTGCAATCGGCGCTTTCACGCTCGCAATCGGCGCGATCATGTTCTTCATCTCGAAGAAGGCCGGAACGCCCCATCTCTGGTACGTGCTCCCAGGCATTTTGATCGTCATCTTCACGATGTTCGGCTGGTGGCGCGACGTCATCAAGGAAGCACAAGAGGGCTACGAGACGCCTGTGGTGCAGCTGCATCTGCGCTACGGCATGATCCTGTTCATCGCCTCCGAGGTGATGTTCTTCGTCGCCTGGTTCTGGGCCTATTTCGACGCGGCGCTGTATCCCGACAGCGCCATTACCTATGCCAAGACTGCGGTGCTTGGCGGGCAGTGGCCCCCGGTTCCGAGCGCCGACACCGATGTGGCGGGGCTTGGCTGGTTCGCGCACACCTTCAATCCCTGGGGCGTGCCCTTCGTCAACACCCTGATCCTGCTCACCTCTGGCACCACGGTGACCTGGGCGCATCATTCGCTGCTTGAGAACGACCGTAGAGGCCTGGTGCTCGGCCTTCTCTGCACCGTGATCCTCGGCATCTTGTTCACCTCGTTGCAGGCCTTTGAGTACATGCATGCCGGCTTCGCCTTCGCCCATCACATTTATGGCTCAACCTTCTTCATGGCGACCGGCTTCCATGGATTCCACGTCATTATCGGCACGATCTTCCTGACCGTGTGCCTGATCAGGGCGACGCGGGGAGCCTTCACGCCGAAGCTGCATTTTGGCTTCGAGGCAGCGGCCTGGTACTGGCATTTCGTTGACGTCGTGTGGCTATTCTTGTTTACCTGCATCTATGTGTGGGGCGCTGGTAGCAACTACCCGGCGGGCTGACGTTTGCATGCTATCGTTGCGGGGGGCGGCGATTGTCCGCCCCCTTTTCTTTTGGGGTAGAGACAGACACCTGCCATGACCACGCATGATACGCCCTCGCTCGCCTCGACCATCATCTCTGGGCTCGCCGGCCGCTGCCCGGCCTGTGGCCGTGGCAAGATGTTTACGGGCTATCTTACGCTTGTGCCCCGCTGCAGCGTTTGCGTCCTCGATTACAGCTTCGCCGATTCCGGCGATGGCCCCGCCGTGTTCGTCATCCTCGTGACGGGGTTTATCGTGGTCGGTGCCGCGCTGTTCGTGGAGATGGCCTACGCGCCGCCTTATTGGCTGCACGCGCTGCTATGGGGGCCGCTTGCCATCCTGCTGCCCTTGCTGCTCTTACGGTCGTTCAAGGGTGTGCTCATCGCGCTCCAATACAAGCACAAGGCACAAGAAGGTCAGCTCGCCTCGGAGTGAGCAAGCCATGCAGGCGCGCAGTCTCCTTCTCCTCACGGTGCTTTCCGTCGCGGCCCTCGCCGTGCTGATCGGACTCGGCGTCTGGCAGTTGCAGCGGCTTCAATGGAAAGAGAGCCTCATCGCCGAGATCGAAATACGCACCAAGGCGGAACCGATCTCGCTCCAAGAGGCTGTGACGCGTGCGCGGGCCGGCGAAGATGTGAGCTATGTGCGCGTGCGCGTCGATGGCCGTTTCGACAACGGCAAGGAGCGTTATCTCTTCGCCGTATCAGACGGAACGCCCGGCTGGCACGTCATTACACCGCTCACCACGTCGGAAGGGGAAGTGGTGCTGATCGACCGGGGCTTCGTGTCCGACGCATTCAGAGATCCGGCTTCACGGCCGCAAGGAGAGCTTACCGATGCGGTCACCGTCACCGGACCCGCGCGGCCTCCAGAAAGCCAGGGGCTGTTCATCCCGGACAATGAAATCGAGCAGAATCGGTGGTTCTGGGGCGACCTTTTTGCCATGGCCAAATCCATGTTCGGCGGCGTGGCCGGCACCAAAAACGTGGCGCCATTCTTTCTGGAGGCAGAGTGGAGCGATATTCCAGGCGGTTGGCCGCTAGGCGCTCAGACCAGGCTTGATCTCCCCAACAACCACCTGCAATACGCGATCACTTGGTTTGCTCTCGCCCTTTGTCTTGTGGTCATCTATGTCATCTATGTGCGGACACGATGGAAGGCGGCGTAGCGGCCGTCTCCAATTGTGGGCCAATGTACGTGGTCCCTCCTAGGCTTTAGAGGACAGTTCGTGAGGTATGTGAGCACACGGGGCGAAGCCCCAGCGCTTCCCTTTGAAGGGGCGTTGCTCGCGGGTCTTGCCCGCGACGGCGGGCTCACTATGCCTGAGGTCTGGCCGCAGCTTTCACCTACCGAGATCGCGATGCTCGCTGGCCTCGACTACGCAGAAGCGGCCTACCGCATCATGCGTCCTTATCTTGAGGGCGACCCGAGCCTCGCTGATCTGGAAGCCGTGCTTGATGAGGCCTATGCCGGCTTCCACCACCCGGCTATCGCGCCGCTCCGCCAGATCGGGCCGGCGAGTTGGCTGCTTGAGCTGTTTCACGGCCCGACACTTGCCTTCAAGGATCTCGCCATGCAGGTGGTGGCAAGGCTCATGGACCGCGCTCTTTCTAGGCGCGGCGCCCGCGCCACCGTGGTCGGCGCTACCTCCGGCGATACCGGCGCAGCGGCGATCGAGGCCTTCCGCGGCCTCGACATGATCGACGTTTTCATCCTGCACCCGAAGGGGCGGGTGACCGAGGTGCAGCGCCGGCAAATGACGAGCGCGCGCGAGCCGAACGTGCACAACATCGCCGTGGAAGGCACGTTCGACAACTGCCAGGGCCTTGTGAAGGCGCTGTTCAACGATGCGGGCTTGCGCGACGCCCTTTCTCTCACTGGGGTCAATTCGATCAACTTCGCCCGCATACTTGCTCAGATCGTCTATTATTTCACTTCAGCAGTGGCACTCGGGAGCCCCTACCGCGCCGTCTCCTTCGCCGTACCCACCGGAAATTTCGGTGATATTTTCGCAGGTTACGCTGCCCATGCCATGGGCTTACCGGTCGCTCGCCTCGTTATTGCCACGAACCTCAACGACAGTCTCCCCCGCGCCTTGTCGACGGGGATCTACGAGCCAAGAGGCGTGATCGTCACCTCCAGCCCGAGCATGGACATTCAGTTTGCGAGCAATTTCGAGCGGCTTCTGTTCGAGCTCGCCGGCCGTGACGGCGCCCGCGTTAGGGGGCGCATGGACGCGCTTCGGCGCACAGGAGCCTTTCATTTGGAAGCGGGGGAGCTTGCCGAGATGCGCGCTCTCTTCGCCGCTCATTCGACTGACGAGCACGAGACCGAGATGACCATCAGAAGCCTGTTCGATGAAGCCGGCGTGATGATCGATCCGCACACCGCCGTCGGCCTCGCCGCGGCGGCTAAGGAAAGCGTGGGCACCCCTATGATCGTATTGTCGACCGCCCATGCCGCGAAGTTCCCGGAAGTCATCGAGTGCGCCCTCGGCCGCCTGCCGGAGCAGCCCGAACGGCTCAAGGCAAAGCTCGACCAAGAGGAGCACCTAACCGTGCTGCCCAACGACTATGGCGCGGTCGCCGGCTTCATCTCGACCCACGCCCATGCCAAGGCACATGCGGGAGCCAGGAGCACGAAAAAGGCTCGCACCGAGGTCGGCGCGTGAGTGTTGAGCTGTCCAGGCTTGCCAATGGCCTCACGGTGGTGAGCCATGCCAGGGCCGACGTGGAGACCATCTCGCTCGGGATCTGGGTCGGGGCTGGGAGCCGCAGTGAAAGCTTGCCCGAGCACGGCATCGCCCATTTCCTCGAACATATGGCTTTCAAGGGCACCGCCCGGCGCAGCGCGCAAGAGATTGCCGAGGAGGTTGAGGCCGTGGGCGGCGAGTTGAACGCCGCGACTGGCGTTGATTCGACGGCTTACTATGCGCGGGTGCTACACCAAGACATGGGGCTCGCCCTCGATATTTTGAGCGACATCATCCTTGCCCCACGCTTCGATCGCATCGAGCTCGCCCGCGAGCGCGACGTGATCCTCCAGGAGATCGCCTCTGCATTGGATTCCCCCGAAGACATGGTGTTCGATCTCGCTCAGTCAACGGCATTTCCTGATCAGCCAGCCGGGAGGCCGATCCTCGGCACCGCCAAGAGCGTAAAAGGCTTCAAGTCGACCCATCTCAAAGGCTATCTCACCACCCATTATCACGCGCCGAACATGGTGCTTGCCGCCGCCGGTGCCGTCCATCACGGCGCTCTCCTCGCCGAAGCTGAGCGCCTGCTCGGGCCCCTTGGCTCGGGCACGGCACCTGAGCCTGCGCCAGCCCTTTATCGTGGCGGCGTGGCGCGCTCTGAGAAGTCCTTCGAGCAGACCCATATGGTGCTCGCCTTCGAAGCGCCGCCCTATCGCCATGCCGACTATTTTACGATGCAAGTCTGTGCCGGCGCGCTGGGCGGCGGCATGTCCTCGCGCCTCTTCCAGGAGGTGCGCGAGCGGCGCGGGCTCTGCTACGCGATTCATGCCTTCGCCTCGGGCCTTTCCGACGCCGGCATGTTCGCGGTCTACGCGGCTTGCGGGCCAGACCGTGCTGATCAGCTTCTGGCCGTGGTCCGGGACGAGCTCTTACGCGCTGCCGACGGCGGCTTTAGCGAGGAGGAGGTTGGCCGCGTCAAGGCCCAGCTCAAAATGGGCCTGCTTGCCGGGCTTGAAAGCAGCGGTACGCGGGCCGAGCAACTCGCGCGGCAAATCCTCATTCACGGCCGTCCGCTCTCAACCCAAGAGCTGATCGGGAAGGTCGAGAGCGTGACACCGGCTGAGGCGCAAGCCATGGCCGAGCGCCTCCTTGCTTCGCCTGTGAGCCTCGCCACGGTGGGGCCAATTCTTCATGTTGCAAGATTCGATAGCCTCGCGGCAAAATTCACCCTGGCCTCGAGCCAGGCGGCCTGAGGAGCATTGAGACCATGGCGTTGCTGCGTACCGCCACCTCGACCGATCTGGGACCGGTTATCCTATCAGAGCGCGTGCATCTGCGCACGCCGCAGATGTCGGACTATCCAGATTGGACGGAGCTTCGCGCCGCGAGCCGCGACTTTCTCACGCCCTGGGAACCGCTTTGGGCCACAGATGAGCTGACCCGCGCCTCCTTCCGGCGCCGCGTCCGCCACTATATGCGTGACCTCCGCGAGGACATGGGCTATGCGCTCTTCATCTTCTCGGCCGCGAGCGGCTCGCTCGTCGGTGGCCTTACCCTTTGCAATGTGCGCCGCGGGGTAACTCAAGCCTGCACACTTGGCTACTGGATCGGTGCGCCCTACGCCCGCAAGGGTTACATGACGGCGGCCATCCGCGCCGTTGTCCCTTTTGTATTCGATTCGCTTGAGCTGCACCGGCTCGAGGCGGCTTGCCTACCAGCCAATGCCGCCTCCATCAAGCTCTTGGAGAGGACTGGCTTCACTCGCGAAGGGATGGCGCGTCGCTATCTGAAGATCAACGGCGCGTGGCAGGACCACCTGCTTTACGCGCTGCTTGATAGCGACGGGCGCCGTTAGGAGCGCGATCGGGGGCGTTATTGAGAGACGGCAAGGAGACGGCAGTGGGCTGCGCGATAAAAGGTGGTGCGGCAAGGGGCTGGGGCGCCTGGTTTGCCTGTCTCACCATGCTCCTCCTCGTCGTTTGCATGAGCCTCATGCCTTGGTCGCAGTCCATCGCCCACGCTTTAGAGGCCGTCGTCGTCAAGCCCGAGCAGGAGAGGCTCGACATCACTGCGCTCGGCGAGCTCTATGAAGGGCGCGGCGACCACCTGCAAATCGACACGGCGCCGGGCCAGGACGGCTACATCGGGCGCATGGCGGTGCAGGCCACGACGCCCGACACCAATCCCGGCTGGCTCGTCTTCGCGCTTTCCAACCCCACCACCGAGCGCATCACCCGATGGCTCGTCGCGCCCCGCTACACGCTTGCCAATTCGCGCGTGCTGTCGCCAGAGCTCGACGCCGGCCGCATTGCCGCAATTACGCCGTCTCTGGGCTTCAGGCCGGAGCGCATGAAGAGCGACCGCGCCGACATGTTCCGCTTGAGCCTCGATCCGGGGCAGACCGTCACTTTCGCCGCAGAGATGAGCTCGCGGCAGGTGCCAGGCCTTATGCTGTGGAACCCTGAAGTCTATCAAGCCAGGCAGCAGGACCGCATGCTGTTCAACGGCGTGCTCCTCGGCATCACCGGACTCCTCGCCATCTTCCTGACCGCGATCTTCGCCGCAAACCACAGGGCCATCTTCCCGGCAACCGCGCTCGTGGCCTGGGCGGTGCTCGCCTATTTCTGTGTGGACTTCGGATTTTGGAGCAAGCTGTTCCCGGTCGAGGCGAACCACGTCGCGGTCTATCGCGCCGCCGCCGAGGCCGCGGTAGCTGCGAGCCTCGTGCTCTTTCTCTATGCCTTTTTACGCATCGGGCTTTGGCATGGCTGGATCAAAACGCTGTTCTGGTGCTGGATCGCGGCCCAATTCGGCCTTGTCGTTTTCGCGGTCATCGATCCGCAGCTTGCCTCTGGGCTCGCTCGCTGCTCCATGGTGGGCATTGGTGCGATCGGCACTTGCCTGATCGTTTATCTCGCGCTTCGCGGCCAGGATCGCGCGCTTCTCCTCATTCCAAGCTGGATGCTGCTGCTCGTGTGGCTGTTCGGGGCCGCCATGATCGTGCTCGGTAAGCTGTCCGGCGACATTGTTGTCACGGGCCTCGCCGCTGGCCTCGTCCTCATCCTTGTGCTGCTCGGTTTTACCGTGACGCAATTTGCCTTCCGCTCCACCGGCGGCCCGCTTCAGCTTGGGCCGGTAAGCGAGGTGCAGATGAAGTCGCTTGCCGTCGATGGTTCCGGCGCGGCCGTCTGGCAGTGGAACGCCGGCAAGGACCACATCACCGTTGATCAGGAGATCGAGGAGGCGCTCGGCGTGCCTCCCGGCACGCTCGATACGACCGTCGACCACTTCCTCCAGCACATGCACGCCGCCGACCGCGAGCGCTTCCGCTTGATGATCTGGTCGCTAAAGGAGAATCAGGGCGGCGATCTACAAACCGAATTTCGCCTCAAGCGCCAGGACGGCAGCTATCTCTGGTATGAGCTTCGCGCGCGCGCGGCACCGAGCGAGAATACGCGGCTGCTCCGCTGCGTAGGACTGATGCGTGACATCACGAGCCTCAAGCGGTCGCATGAGCGGCTGATGTATGACGCCGTGCATGACAATTTGACCAGCTTGCCGAACCGCGAGCTGTTAATGGACCGCCTGCAAGGTGCAATTACGCGAGCGCGCGAGGGGCAGGCCAACCGTCCTACGGTGATGTTCATCGACATCGACCACTTCAAGAACGTCAATAAGAGCTTCGGCCTCGCCGTCGGCGACAGCATGCTGTTGACCCTTGGGCGCCGGCTCGTGCGCCACCTCAATCCGCAAGACACGCTTGCCCGCCTCGGCGGCGACCAGTTCGTCATCCTCATGATTTCCGAGACCGATCCACGTCAGGTCGCTACGCTTGCCGAGCGCGTGCGGCGCGCGCTCCGGACGCCCATGAAGATCGGCGGCAATGAGATCGTGCTCACCGCCTCGATAGGTATCGTCGTCGATGACGGGGTGCAGGCGACGGCCCAGGATTTGTTGCACGAAGGCGAGATCGCGATGCTCCGGGCCAAACGCACTGGCGCCGACCGTATCGAGATCTTCAGCGCCTCCATGCGGGGCGAGGACGAAAGCCGGCTGCCACTCGAAAGCGATCTCAGAAAGGCGCTCGAGAGGCGACAGATCACGGTACTATACCAGCCGATCACCCGCCTTGCCTCGAACCAGCTCGCGGGGTTCGAGGCACTACTCCGCTGGGATCACCCCACGCGCGGCCGCCTCGGCGCCGACGAGTTCGTGCCCATCGCCGAAGAGACCGGGCTCATCGGCGAGCTTGGCAGCTATGTGTTGGGACAGGCTTTGGAGGAGGCGAGCCGCTGGCACAAGGTACTGCCGCGCGAGCGCAACCCGCTCTTCGTCAGCGTGAATGTGCCGAGCCGCCAGCTCTTCCGCCAGGACTTGGTGCAGGAGATCAGGCTGATGCTCGCCAAGGAGGCGGTGCCCAAGGGAACTTTGAAGCTTGAGATCGCCGAGTCGCTGGTCATGGAGAACCCAGAGCGCGCCGTGGAAATTCTGTCCTGGCTCAAAACCTTCGGTGCAAGCCTCGCGCTTGATGATTTCGGCACCGGATATTGCTCCTTAAGTTATCTGCACCGCTTCCCGTGCGACACCATCAAGATCGACCGCTCGCTCGTGCGTGACAGCGGGCTCAACGGCTCGACGCCCATGATCTTGCGCTCGATCATCGCGCTTTCCCACGAGCTCGGCAAAGAGGTTGTGGCTGAAGGCGTCGAGACCGCCGCCGACGCGACCTATCTGCGCTCGATCGGCTGCGAATACGGCCAGGGCTTTTATTACGGCGAGCCAATGTCGCCGAAAGAAGTGGCCGACCTCCTGTCGGCGCTTGCAAGCCACCGCAAGCGGCAGCAGCGCGAGCGTTCCAGGGCGGCAGCGAGAGGGAATGTCGCGCCGGTTGCGAAGGCCATGGCGCCTGCCGCACCACCCCAGCCGAAGCCCGCACCCTCAGGCGTGACCTGAGTCGTTAACCAGGCGCAAAGGGTCGATGCCGATCTTGCCGAGCACGCGGTTATATTTGCGGTCGACCTCGGAATCGAAGATCAGCTCGGGGTCCGCCGCGCAATGCAGCCAGCCATTGGCCTGGATCTCGCTTTCGAGTTGCCCCGGCGCCCACCCGGCATAGCCGAGCGCAAGTAGTGCCTTGTCGGGCCCGGTACCCTTGGCGATGTCGCGCAAAATGTCGATGGTGGCAGTGAGAGAGACGCCTTCATCGATGGGAAGCGTGCTCTCCTTCTTGAAATAGTCCGCGCTGTGCAGGACAAAACCGCGGCCGGTCTCCACCGGCCCGCCGAGATGCACCGTCATGGCGCCGAGCCCCATTGGCAGTCTTATGCGCTCCTTCGGCGGAACGATGTTGAGCTGCTCCAAGAGCTCCGTGAAACTGATATTGGGCGCGCGGTGATTGATGATGATGCCCATGGCGCCGTCGGCCGAGTGCGCGCACATATAGATCACGGCGCGGGCAAAACGCGGATCGCCCATCGCCGGCATGGCCACGAGCAAGCTGCCGTCGAGATATCCGTCACGCTGACGCTTCGGTGGAGTGGAACGCGGCATAAGACAAGACTACAGGCGAGGTCCGCCGGTTGGGAAGGGGCAATGGGCAAATAACGTGCTTGCAACCCATTGGTCGCTTGGGTCACGAAAGAGTGACGCTTTAATGTTGAGCGTTGTGGTCGCGCGCCACAATCGTTGCCGCTAGACTGGCGCCGAACTTGAACCTAAAGGACATGATGATCGAATTCTTACCGACGATGCTCTCCGTCCGCTTGCTCGGCGGCGCTTTCGCCTCGACTATATGCCTCGCGCTCGCGGGCACCTGCTTCGCCGCCTCTCCCGGCGAGTCACCCTGGGTGAAGGAAAGCTAC
>Ga0187777_10002623_pt1 | contig 11436 bp, 8 predicted proteins | sample 1015_Q2_SP5_10_M_FD_132416 | JGI IMG/M metagenome (GOLD analysis project Ga0187777, IMG submission 132416) | Tropical peat soil microbial communities from peatlands in Department of Meta, Colombia - 1015_Q2_SP5_10_MG | ecosystem: Environmental > Terrestrial > Soil > Wetlands > Peat | place...
ACGATTTCGATGGTTTCTGGGATTTTTATATTACAGATAGATGTTTGAAACTGATTACTGCTACTAGGAATAGGCTGACTTGCAAGCAATATCAGTTCACTCAAACTCTTTTGAAGTACTATCGAGGTTATACCCTTGGTAAGTATCATTTTAATCGACACAGAACCATCATACAACCTAGATGATACGCGCAGGTCCCAACCCCACCCTTCGTTGCAGTTGTTGGGGCATGAATCATGTACTAAGGACTTGCATTTGTTACATCTTCTTACAAGTCCAGAATTGCTATGAATTGTAGTGATAACTCCTTGTAACGCTACATAATGGACTGGTCGCTTTATCGACTCAATTTTCGGTGTCCAAACAAATTCTCTGTAATCTTCGACATTCTTGGGGTCAATCTTGGTATGCTCTGTTACCACCAATAGGACTGATTTGTCTTCAAACTCGTGGACATAAGCAGAATTAAATTTGTACACAGAATTACGTATAAGAGGGTACGATATCCTATGACTCACAAATGGTGCTTTAAAGGTAGAGTCCTCTAGCGCTCCTGTGAATACCAATTTGGTACCAAGCGCATCAGTTCTCTCAGAAGTTTTTACGTACGCTATTCTGGCGATAGTGGAAACGTACTGTCCGGGAATCAATTCTGACAACGTGACTTGTGGTCGTGGTTGCTGCCATGAAGGCTCAGCCGGTAGCGTGCGTGGGTCAGGATATTCTTTCTTAACCGATAGCACTCCTGTTCTGTTATCACCACGCGTCGTACTCACATTTAATCACCTTCCCCTTACCATTCTGATGTGGAGTTCTTGTGTTCCTCAACATCTTGTACTCCTGCCTCTGTTACTGAGAACCTTGTCTGGTCATACATGTGATATGGAGAATCTCCCATTATTGCTATACGGGATTTCCCTGCCTTTGTTAGAAGAATCCTGTATGTAGTTGCATGGCCCATAACGTTCCCACCTGTAGCGCGTAAACCATCGCGGCCTGCAGAGAAATCATCTGGTTGGCTTTGGACTTGATTAGTAACCACAACGCCGATATTATGTACTTCGGCTAGTTTGCTTAACTTGTGGAGCATGATGTTGAGTCGCTGCTGCCTCTCAGCCAATGTTCCTCTACCAGTAAATTCGGCTCTGTGAAGTGCGATGATACTACCATTTACTGGAACATTCATATAATCTGCTTATATGCTATCCCACAGAATTAGGGTCTTCGACGACAGGTAATGTAGTCTGAACATATCGATTATCGGTGGATATTGGTGAGCCCTTTTCATGTCCTAGATATGTTGCTTGTCTTACCATCTTCAATGTGTTAAAATCGTATGTATATGATAGATAAATAGTATATATCAACGCCGTTTCCTTTCCTTTAGTCTTTCTTACTATTCTACCTATTCTTTGTACAATTTGGTGTATATTAGATGTTGATGCTAGTATTACTGCTACTCTGACCTCAGGCACATCATATCCTATTTCCAAAGTATGTACAGAAAGTAGAGGAAAGAATTCTTTTCCCCATTCTGATAGTATTTTTTGTCTTTCCTTTGATCGGGATTTGCTATTAATAAGCATCGATTTGATTCCTTTTTCTTCTAACAAATCTTTCAGCATTTGAATCGATTCTATAGTTTCACTAAATACCATAATCCTTTCAGAAGGATGTTTAGTTAGGACGACATCTACTGCTGCTAATAATTTATTTGTAGCACAATTGATCAAATTCTTTCGCTCCTTAACATTTGCAAACCAAGCTCTCGCAAGGCCAGCTGAACGCCCTCCTTTTCTTAATACAGAGGTTATTGATTTGGGATCAGAGGTGTGGAGATAACCAGAGATATTTCTGATTTTAGCAGAGCATTCGTCATAGATTTTTTTTTCATCAGCAGTTAGATCAACCTTGATTGGAATAACCACGGGTCGTGCTAATCTTTTGTCTTTCACAGCTTCTTTTATCATATATCTTTTGACTGGTGGCAGTAACGAGAGAATTGTCTTGTATCTAGGATCTTGTTCATCAATTGTTGCAGTTAATCCTAGTAATGGTTTTTTAGATTTCCCTTCTATTGCAAAATTAAATACCCTACTCAAAGTCGTAGCAGTATCGCTTACTAAATGTACTTCATCAAATATGATCATCTTGGAGCTTTTAATAAGATTAAGATTACTAACTGCGCTTTGATACGTGCTTATTGTTATTTCATCCACTTCTTTACGCTCTCCAAAGTATGCGCCTATTCTCTCTAGAGGAATACCATATCCTGTTAGTCTGTTGATATTTTGCTGTACTAAGACGATCCGTGGTACAAGAATCAAGATACTGAATGGATTAGTATCATCAGAAACGTTACCCTCTTCTACTGCTTCGCATGCTCTTCTCGCACATTCATATGCTATCTCTGTCTTACCAGTACCAGTGCTGTATATTATCAAACCTTTATAGTCATTCATCACCCATGCATCAACTGCATCAACCTGATCTTTCGTTAGCTCAAACGGAAATTTTAACTTGGAAATAGCAGAGATTCTTGTCGAGCGTGATGATGATTCGTAGGTGCCTGGTTTCGAATTCAGCATGTTATAATCTCACCACAACATAAATCATATTGAAAAATATTATGAGTTGGGATCCCAGCTACGAACCTCAGCTAGGTGTCGATTTTCAAACCGATTTCCTTCCGATTTTCAAACTGTCCAACTATTATTGGTGCCCCTCGCATACTTTTATCGAGGTATCCGTCTATATTACATCTCAAGATCCCATCATGCCTGGAATTTTAATGGGAGTTCTATAATTCTTTGTAACAATTATCCCGTGATCTGCTGTGACAGTTACCGAATTAAGACTGGAATTTTCAGGCGGCGAAAGCATAGCATTTTCACCAGGAGAAAGTGAAGTCAACTTATCAACTTTGCCTCCATAATTGACGACAATATTTGTCAAAGGAAGTTTGCCGGTATTTGTAACCATAACTCTTGCAGTATTGAAAAGATATTGATTGTCCTTTATCGGATCTACACTAATAGCATAATCCTGTGTGGTTACTGCAAATACATAGAACAATAAGAATATTGCGATTGCGGCGACCACTCCTCCGCCTATTGCTGAGAATAGAAATATGCGCTTCATTATCTTATTTGGGATGAGACAATATTTTATGTTTTTGATTATTCATGAGGATATATTTACTATTGACATAAATTACATCAATTTTTTATATTTTATCCTAGACGGGATAGAATAAAAATAATAAAGCACCCGCCTTAACTTCTTGTGCTATATGAAAACAGAAATTGAAGCAAATTATAATAATATTTTCTGCTATGTCGAATAATAGATAACATCTGATTTATAATTGTAAAAAGTTCAGGTATTATTGGATTTAGAAATTTTCGTACACTGAAACATGACACAAGGAGATTCTTCTATAATGAAATTCTTAAATATTTTATTCTTCTCTGCTCTTTGTGAGCAAACAAAAACAACCTAATATTCTTGTCATCTGGGGTGATGACATTGGAATAAGCAATCTCAGTTGTTATTCGCACGGACTGATGGGCTACCGGACACCCAACATTGACCGTATTGCAAAAGAAGGCATGATCTTTACCGACTCATATGGTGAACAGTCCTGTACAGCCGGTCGTTCATCCTTCATTACCGGGCAAAGCGTTTACCGCACCGGCTTATCCAAAGTAGGCATACCTGGCGCACCGGTCGGGATGAATGAAAAGTTAGTGACGATCGCCGCATTATTGAAGGAACAAGGTTATTCTACAGGACAATTCGGTAAGAACCATCTGGGTGATCTCAACCATATGCTACCCACCAATCATGGATTCGACGAGTTCTTTGGCAACCTTTATCACCTCAATGCGGAAGAAGAGCCCGAAATGGACGACTATCCTTCAAAAAAAGAATTTCCGAAATTCTTTGAAATATTTGGCCCTCGCGGTGTGATCCATTCCTGGGCTACGGACAAGGATGATCCGACAGAGATGCCGCGGTGGGGAAAAGTTGGCAAGCAAAGAATTGAGGATACGGGACCGCTGACAAGAAAGCGTATGGAAACCTGCGATGACGAATTTCTTTTAGCAGCGAAAGATTTTATCAAGCGGCAGCATAAAGATGGAAAACGATTCTTCGTGTGGCTCAATACAACTCATATGCACTTGTATACACATACCAAACCCTCAAGCAGAGGACAGGCTGGTCGATGGCAGTCTCCATATCATGACACGATGATAGATCATGATAAAAATGTTGGACAAATGCTTGACCTGCTCGACGAGCTTGGAATCGCAGAAGATACCTTCGTAATGTATTCTACTGATAACGGGCCGCACAGGAACACCTGGCCCGATGGAGGCATGACCCCATTCCGCAGTGAAAAGGATACCAACTGGGAAGGAGCATTTCGTGTTCCGTTGCTAGTGCGCTGGCCTGGCAAGATCAAGGCTGGTTCAATTTCTAATGGCATCGTTCAGCACCATGACTGGCTTCCAACTTTCCTAGCCATGGCAGGCGATACAGAAGTAGTGGAGAAACTGAAGAAGGGATACAAAGCCATTGGGCGAACCTATAAAAATCATATCGATGGTTTTAACCTACTACCCTATCTGACTAGTGAAGTGACAGAAAGTCCACGCAATTCTTACTTCTATTTCAGTGACGATGGTGATATGCTTGCCATGCGCTACGACAATTGGAAGTTAGTATTCATGGAACAGCGTAGCAAGGGAACTCTACAGGTATGGGCTGAGCCCTTCATCCGCCTTCGTCTTCCAAAACTTTTCAACCTCCGCACCGATCCGTATGAATTTGCGGATATCACTTCGAATACGTACTATGACTGGTTTATTCACCACGCTTATTTCATATACGCAGCACAAGCTGGTGCTAGGAAATTTGCCGAAACATTCAAGGAGTTTCCAGCAATCCAGAAGCCAAACACCTTCACGATAGACGATGCCATAGCGAAAATGTCGGAGGCTGGCGGTGGTGGGAGCCATTAATACCAACATGCTAGACACCACAGAAATCAATAAAGAAAGAGCGCTTAGGGAAAATATGGTGTTTATACATGCTGGAAGTTATATGATGGGATCGGATAAATTTTACCCGGAAGAAAAACCAGTGCATAAAGTTGCAGTGGATGGTTTCTGGATGGATAAATGCCCGGTGACTAATGAAGTGTTTAGTGAATTTGTATCGGCAACTAATTATGTGACGGTTGCAGAAAGACCATTGAATCCGGCAGATTTTCCCAGTGTCGCGGAAGAGGATCTTGTTCCAGGCTCCATGGTTTTCCAAAAAAGGAGTGAAGCTGTCGATTTGAAAAACTATGCCAACTGGTGGAAATGGATGAAAGGCGCCAGCTGGAAACATCCGCAGGGACCGGGCAGCATCATTGCTGGATTGGATGATCATCCTGTTGTCCACATCGCTTATGAAGACGCAGAAGCCTATGCGGAATGGGCAGGAAAAGAATTGCCAACGGAAGCAGAATGGGAGTTTGCAGCAAGAGGTGGACTAGATGGAATGGATTTTACATGGGGAAATGAAGATACACAGCTTACCAAACCCATGGCCAATACCTGGCAAGGAGAATTCCCTTATCAGAATTTATTAATAGATAAATATGAAGGAACGTCTCCTGTTGGTTCATTTGGTCCAAACGGATATGGTTTATTTGATATGGCAGGTAATGTTTGGGAATGGACATCTGACTGGTATGTCCCACATTTAGATGAAACTGCTAATAAGGTCAAAACTTGCTGCACAAATTCTGTCAATCCAAGGATAACATCGCCAGAATATAGCTATGATCCGAGGCAACCACAGTTTAGGGTCCCAAGAAAAGTAGTGAAAGGCGGTTCGCATATCTGTGCTCCGAATTATTGTTTACGATACAGGCCCGCGGCTCGACAACCACAGATGATCGATACAGGGATGACCCATATAGGGTTCAGGTGTATTATCAGGGCTACATAATAATATCTCATAGATATTATTATTAATGGATTCTCCAATGTTCATTTGTGTCTGGATATCCTAGAATTAGGGCAGAAGCAGGTGCACATATCCATGAGCTGGATTTGTTAGAGAAAAAGATTATTATAGCAACTGATGGTATCATGACGAAGTTTTCCGAATCCACATTAAGGGATAAACTATCCAAAGAAAATGCATTAGCGGTTGCTGACTATATTATAGCTATGAAAAGAGAGATTAATCCACGACTGAATTATATAAAATCTACCATTCAGTTCTTATCAGAAATATCTAGGGCTATAGGTGTAGAAAAGCACTTTGTTGAGACGAGACTAACCAAATAACCGGTGCTATGATTTACTCCCATTATAATAATTCACATTCACCTTATGATAAAGGTGTTCGACCGGCCGATCTCATTCATCTTCACATTTTAGGTTTCCAGCATAATAACAAGGCCGAGACTGATAATGTCAAGACTCACGCGGCATACCAGGCATCGACAGGATATGGTGCTAATCAACAAGACTTAGCTCCTGAAAAGCAAACGGTTGAAGGTGAGGCCGAAAAGCTCTACGAGTACAATGTTGGCAGGGATCACGCAGGTACAAATAGCCAGGAGAGGCAGCAAATAGACGCCTCATCTGCCGCGACAGCGGATTTGCAGCGGAAATCAAATACCAATAGAGAGACACGGGCATCGGTGGAAGATAACAGTAAGAAAGACGATAAATTAACAGATGGCGTAAATAAAGGTTCTGAAGACGAGAATAATTACTCAGATCTGTCTAAACCAATGGTTAACTCTTCTTTCCATAACGGCAACGGAGTTAACATAACAGAAGAAAAAAGCAGTGCATCAAATCAGCACGGAGGTAATTCTGAACCGAAAGATGGAACTATAAATCAAAAAGATAGAGGAATTCAGGAACGGAGGGCTGTTCTAAAACTCATTGTCTCTGAATATGGTCTAGATATCATTGCGGTAAACACTGCTAAGAAGAACGAGGCGAAGGCCAACAAGGAGATTGAACTGTTCAAAGAGAATAGGAAGAATGTACTGGCACAAAACTTGACGACTAAAGAGTACATTAAAAGAATTGATGCAGGACTCTACGATGATGGTTATGCAATAGTTTGTGAACGAATAAGGCGGGATAAATATGAAGGTTACAGATTCACCTTCCTAGATATTGACCGCAAAGATGGAGTTAGCGCATTCCTCGATACAGGAGACAGAAAGATAACACTAGAGGAATTAGCTGACAGACAGTATGTCGAGTTTAACGGTGTTGACAGGGACCAAAGAATCCACATACCATATCTTTTAGAACCTGATGCCGAGATCGCCACAAAAGGGGCGGACGATAAACTTGGCATTGAAGTTAACGTCAATGGTGTAATGTTTGGGGCTGGGTCACCGCATCACAATGGCGGTTTTTACGAACGGCTTGGTAAAGCGATTGGAATAAAAATTCTGGATAAGACTCAAGCCTTCACATTCCAGGAACATATCGCATCTATTTGTCAGCAGTATGGAGTCAATTATTTTTCAGGACACGACCAACAGGAGAAGGAAAAGTTTTACCAAGCATATACTGCGCACCTACACGATGACTCGACCAGGATAAGGAAAGGTGGGAGGCATGAAGTTATCAAGTTTATCTGCTGTAGCTACTTTACGAAATATGCAGACGGATGGGGTAACCTAACAGATGATCAGAGGTTCGAACGTGTTCTAGGATATGATAAAAAATACTGCGAACCACCACTCTATGAAACAGACCCACAGGAGGTCCGAGATCTTTGGGAATGGACCAAGAGAACACTGAGTCGTTGTAGAGATGAACAGAAAGAGGCCAGATCCGTACATGACGCGTTGCTACGTCAGATAGAGTTACTTATCATACGAAACTACCCTACTACCCCACTTGAGGAGATCAAAGAATGGTGCATCGCTTGGAGTAAGAAGCATTGTGATTTGGATGAGGATGGGTTCGAAAAACAATGGAATTCTGCACTCAATCGGGGACCTGTTGGTGATAAGATTGCCGCTGTTGCAGCTGCAGCAGCTGCTTTTGGTGGTAAAGGTGAAGGTGAAGGTGAAGGTGAAGAAGTACCACCATCGCCAGACCTTGAAGCTGAACTTGCTTCGAAAATACCAGATAGGAATTATGCTGAGTTTCTGGTTCAGACGGTCCAATGTACTGTAAAACAGGAGGAGTCATTGATACGACAAATAGTCTATACAGCAATGAGCAAGGATACGAGAGATCCGATTAATCTTGCCGTCATAGCACCTACGAGCGAAGGCAAAACTTATGCAATATTAGAAACCATCCAATATTTTCCCAAAGAAGATATTCGGAGGATTGGTTCTGTGTCCCCGAAAGTAATAATTCGTGATAACGGGGTGCTTGTTGATAGCAACAATCAACCTGTGACAGGCAGGATCAAAGAACTCAAGAAGAAGATCGAGGAGGAGAAGTTCAGGAGAAAGCTTGAGGAAAGGGCTAGGGCTAGGGCTAGTAAGGCCAAAAAACCATCCAAGGATGTGGAGGAGGAGGATGATACAATCACCGTTGAGATAGATGGAGAGAAAAATAACTTGGAGAATATGCAGGAACAACTCGAACGACTTAATGATGACGCCAGGATGCTGATTAACCTCAGCGGTAAGTTACTTGTATTTTTGGAACCACCGGACCCGCATGCATGGCCTATCTTAAAAGCAATCTTATCACACGACGCGTATGAGATCGAACACCCTTACGTTTATGACGCAGGTAAGGGGTTTAAGGTAAAGAAGGTTGTAACCATAGGGTGGCCTGCATGTATATTCTGTAGTGCCAAGAACGAATCATCAAGTTGGCCGATGTGGCCAGAGATACAGAGTAGGTTTTTGGTAGTCTCACCGAATATGGTACCTCAAAAATACTCTGATGGCAATATGTTGATAGCTCAGAAGATGGGGCTGCCTAGTCACTATGAATATCGTGAACAATGCGATTGGCTAATTCTCTTGCTAAATCTACTTTAATGAAGTCTATATTATTTTCTGAATGCATATATCCTTGAAGAATTCTTGTCACACGCTTTCGTTGTCTTTCGTTGTCTAGAGTACATACATCCATATTGAAAGCAAATTGCTTTGCATGTGAGAGATTCTTCATTGCTGCAACAATCATTTCACTTTCAAATAAGTCTTCAAATCCTTTGGCCACATGATCCAATGATTCTCTTTAAGTAAACCCTCTTTCACAAAATCTCGCAGATCCTCACGGATTTCCTTATTCTGGTCCATAACAATGAATGCTTTAGTGTCGAACTCTTTCAAATAGGATAGAAAAAGTCTTAATTTCTTAACTTTTCCCTGTCCCTCGAGATTATACAGTCTAACTTCCTTACCTAGATTTGTATAACCCATAGCTTGAAAAATCATGGGAAAGAATGTATACTCCGAATCTCCTTCGACAAACAATACGCAATCGCTGCCATAAATATCGGAGTTTCTTATTCCTAATTGTTGCTTTATCAAACTTAGGTCACTTGTTTGTTCAATCAGCATTGAAGTGGAACATCCTCTAGTTTTGGTTATGAGGTAAGTACTGACGTCGTCTGCTACGTCTGTAAAAATCGAAGAATGTGTTGTTAAGAAAAATTGATTCCTATCCCCGTTTACCGAGCACATCAGGTTAAAAATCATTTTCTGGGAACTGGAATGTATGTTCATCTCCGGTCTTGATCGATATATTAAGGACGAAAGCAACAGACAAGAACGACTCTTCACTTGTCCTTATTGCCACGAATTTAAAGCTCCCTCAGAAATCGAATATCTACGTCATATTGTATTAAAACACCGAGGTAAATCTGGATATCCCAATATCGCATCTCGTGATTCAGAAGTTGCATAGAGAGCTACTAGTTGCGAATTTTACGGCAAAAAAGTAGCTTGGATATTAAAAAATATTGCAGCCCGACTTGTTGAGTTAAAAATTTCAATAGTTGTCAGGATTTTCTGCGATGACTCTCCAATGGCTCGAGAAACGAGAGCTATAATATACACTAAGTCGAAGAATAGACAACTGTTGTATGGGGTAGAACATGATTCCCATTAATGTCTATCAATAGTGTAGGGAGAGGATTCTATTAAGATGTAACGATTTTAGTATAGAATGACTCCGGTTAGTCATACTAATAATGCGATTGATTTGGGAATGGGATCAATGGCGATCGATACATTAAAAGCTTAGTAATACATCATGTTCAATAGAACAGATTAAGAAAACATGTCAGTCATAACAGAAAGTCTTTCACAAGCTGAGTTAGTGAAAATAGGGAAGCTTTGTGCTTTAGATTGGGAGCTAGAAAATGCAAATACTAAATACTACACACACGGATACCATCCATATTCGTCAAAATATATACCTCAAATCCCAAACCAATTAATATCGACCTTTAGCGAAACGAATGATCTAATACTAGATCCATTTGTAGGCAGCGGGACTACATTAATTGAATCGAAAGTCTTGGGTAGAAATGCAATCGGTATAGATATTAATCCGCTTGCATGTTTGATATCGAGGGTCAAAACCACCGTTATAAGTAAAACCACGGTAAGAGAAATCAGAAACTTTTTGACATTATTACAAGATGACGTAGCCCATATACGAGGAAATATTACTCTCTTTAATTATGGAAATAAAAGACCGATTCTAGACTATCAGTCTCTTACTGATAATTTGCATCATAATATACCAAAATGGTATCACAAGAATGTCGTTTACGAACTAGCGACAATAAAAAATAATATCGAGACAATAGAACAAAATGAGACTAGGGACTTTTTATTAGTAGCGTTCTCCTCAATTTTAAGAACTGTTTCTAACGCAACAAGTGGATTTGGAAATCTAATGATTAACAAAAAGGCTCCTCCTAAGAACAGAATATTTGAAAAGTTTTCGGTCGGTGTTGAGAATATGATTCAGGATATGTACGACTTTGGTAAAGAAGCAACCAATTGCCGGGCAACAATAGTTAATCGTGACAGCAGAAACCTTGGGTTGGGTGACGAGACAATAGATTTCATTTGTACACATCCTCCATATATGGCTGCTGTTCCATATGCAGAATATCAAAAATTGTCATTATGGTGGTTAGGATATGACCAATGTGACTTAGATAAATCATTAATCGGAGGCAGACGCAGTAGGTCTGATACTCCTGAACGATTCTTTCATGATATGACAATATCATTATCGGAAATGAAGAGGGTATTACGAAAGAAAGGATATTGTTGTATTGTTATTGGTAATCCTGTCTATCTTGGCAAAACTTGGAAGTTGAATGAGATTATAAAGGAAACTTGTACTGATATTGGTTTTACCTTTTTAAAAGAAATTAGTCGTGGAAAGTATCATTCTACTGTGG
>Ga0187777_10002624_pt1 | contig 11434 bp, 6 predicted proteins | sample 1015_Q2_SP5_10_M_FD_132416 | JGI IMG/M metagenome (GOLD analysis project Ga0187777, IMG submission 132416) | Tropical peat soil microbial communities from peatlands in Department of Meta, Colombia - 1015_Q2_SP5_10_MG | ecosystem: Environmental > Terrestrial > Soil > Wetlands > Peat | place...
GGAGGACGCGGCCCAGCGTGTCGTACTGGTAGCCCAGGGTGGCGCCGGTTGCGCCTTGGATGCCCGTGACCTCGCCGGGGGGATCGTAGGTGTACAGGGTCATGTCTGCGGAGCTGCACGCCGGCACCTTGCACTCGTCGACTCTCGCGACGCGATCTCCGTCCATCACCTTGCGTGTCGCGTTGCCGTTCCGATCCGTGGTCGTGACCGCATCGTAGGAAATGCTGCCAATCGAGAGCGGCGCATAGGACGCTGTCTCGGTGCCGTCAGGGGTTGCACGGGATACCCAGCGTCCGAGGACGTCGTAGGTCGTGAGGGCGTTGGAGCTATTGGCGAAATTCACCGTCGCGCAGTCCGGATCCGAAGCAGCACAGGGGGTGTCGTAAGACTCCCGGACCGTGAGGCTCACCGGGTTGCGATCGATCTGCCTCCCGATGAATGTTCCATTGTTGGAGGGAAAGACCGTCCGGATGGGTTGACCGAAGCTATCGAAGTACTCCCCCGTGGTGATGGCGGTGCCGTCTCCCACCTGACGAACGTGCTGCACGCGGGGCGGGACCCCATTCGAAACGATGTCCGAGTAGTTCCGGATTTCGAGGAGGGTTTGCGAACCCTGGAAGGGTGTGATGGAGATCGTTGCAAGGCGACCAAAGGGGTCGGGAGCGATCGTGACCTGGTCGCCGTTGAAGCGCGTGATCGCCCGCTCGCCTCCCGTAGCGAGATCGGGGGAGTAGCACCAGAGCCCGCCTCCCGTGTCTGTGTGCCCGGTACGGACGGTATGGGTGGTGTTCGAGACCGCAGGGCAGGTTTGGCCGCTAAGGGGCGGGGACGGAAGCGTGTCGCCATCGTAGTAGAAGCTCTCGGTGCGCCCCTTCTCGTCCGTCCGCGTTTGAAGGTTCCCATAGTCATCAAATGCGTACACGACCTTCGTGGTCGTGACCGAAGTGGTTGAGTAGCGTGGCCGCACATCATGCTGCTCTTGGGACAGGTTCCCGCGGCTGTCATAGGAGTATGTCGTGCTGCGAAGGAGTCCCCCCGACTGCGCGGTCTCTGTCTCCGTACCTACGAGCCCGATCACGTTGTTGCTGGGCCCCGTGGGCGGGTACGCCGTCCTGTTGACCTGGAGATTGCCTGTCGGTCGGACGATCAGGATCGAGTTCGCGAAGTTGTAGCCGTAGGAATCGTCGTAGCCATAGATGGCGCCTTGGGTGGCACCCGTCTGCTGCGAGGAGGTGTAGTAGTGGGCGTGGCTCTCCTGGGTCATGCGACCCACCTGCGCTCCCGCCGCAGAACCGGGGAGGGCACCACTCCCCCCCGGTTTCGCGCCCCCATCGAACACCGTCCAGGCGTAGAGGGACTTGTCTTGCAGCACCCCTCCCGCCCAGACCTCTGCGCGCGAGAGCCTTCCTGCGATGCCGTGCTGCTGCCAGAAGTAGCTGCGCTTTGCGGACACAACGCTATTCGATGGACCCAGGAGGTCGGCCTCCTGCGCGCGAAAGCCGAGACTCGAGCGGTGGATCGGACACCAGCGCGCTCGCGCATAGGTGAAGGCCGTCGTGAAGGGACCGAGATTGAACCCTGTCACTGTTTTCTGGGACACGACGGGGAGCGGCAGCCAGCGGGTGATGCCCGCATTCTCGGTATCGTCCGAAGCCGCAAGGCCCTCCAGGCCACTGCTCCGCTGCGTGATGGCCGAGACGTAGCTGAACTGGACGGTGCCTCCCTGGCCGTTGTTGTACGAAGCGACACGGTCGGAGGAAGAGACCTGGGAGACGAATGCCGCTTGGGTGCTTGAGAAGGAACGGATGAAGTCCAGCGTGCCGTTCCCGTCGGCGTCGACCAGCCGTACACCGCGAGTCACCCAATATCCCGAGTTGGCAGGAGTGTTGCTCGGCGCATACAAGGTCGAGGTCTCCATGTTCGAAGTCGGTGTGAATCTCGCATCCTGTGGGATCCAATGAGAGCCGCTGGCACTCGGATCGAAGATCCAGGCCGCGAGTCCTCCCGCTGGGTCTGTTCCGTCGGTGCGGACCAGGTCCGGGATGCCGTCTCCGTTGAGGTCGGTGTAGAAGAGCTCTGCGCTAAAGACCCGTCGCGCAGACCCCGAATCCAGCACTTGCTCCGCCCCCGGTGCCCGAGTGAAGGGCACAGGAGGCAGATATCGGCTCGTGGCGTCCGTGCAGGTAGCCGTAGGATCACACCATCCTGTCCCCGTGTTGAGCCAGACTCCGGTTTTGGCGATTGCCGGTGGAACCGGCACCTTGTCTGAGGCCCAGATGTTGTCGGTCGGCATCCCCGTCTTCACGAGGTCGTCTAAGCCGTCGCCGTTTACGTCTTGAAAGCGCACCCCCGTATCCGACTCTCCGGTGAGGGTTGGCGTATCTGAAGTCTGCATAGGTGGCGTGTAGGCGGGCGTCGCGACAAAACCCTGGCTCGCGCTGTTGATCCAGGCGTTCGCGGTTCCGAAAGGAGGGCAGTATTCGTAATCCCGATTCCCCGTGGCTCCATCGTATGCGGAGCTGCAGGAGTTACTGGGTGGATTGTCCGTGGGGACGCGGGGATGAGCGACGAGATCGCGCCTTCCGTCCCCGTTGAGCTCCGCCCAGCGGACTCCGAGATCGAAGAGAAAAAGCCACGCGCCACAAACCGCGGCCTGACCATTATTGGAAGTGTCCACCAAGCAGGCGAACTCATGGGGAGCTGCGAGTCCTAACGGAAACGTGCCTTGATCGAGTGCGATGGAGAAAAAAGGCGGAATGGAGTTCGATAGGCTCGTGTTCAGGGTCCAGCCGGGATTGGACGGGCCATTGTTGATGAAAACGGCGCGCGCGTAGTATGCGGTCGTCGGGTTCGTGCTCTTCCCTATTGCATAGGACACCACAAGATCTGCGAGCCCGTCGCCGTCGATGTCGAGAAGCTGCGCACGAACGGGTGCGAGGTAGGTAGTGATCCACCCGTTGCTCGTGGTGCTCGTAAAACTCGCTGGCGGGCTGAGCCAGGCATTTTCTGCGAAGGAGATTGGGACGGAGCTTGAGGAGACGCTCGTGAGCGAAGCCGTATCAGCGGCGGAGTTGACGGTGACCTGGAGTTGGTACTGGGTCACCATGATTTTGGAGAGTGCTGGGGTCCAAGTTGGATCCGCCGTTGTGGACCACCCGGAACCGGTGTTGAGATAGACGCCCTGGGTCACCGATCCGTCTGGATTGCGGTAGGCCCGAACGAGGTCAGGCAAGCCATCGCCATTGATGTCCGCGATGCGGACCCCCTGGTCGAGTCCTTGAGTCTGCCCGCTCCCGCCTTCGAAGGGGATTGGAGCCTGGAAGTTGGTGGAGGGCTGCCACTGCGGATTGGAGGGCGAGACCACCGAGGAAGCATCGGTATAGGTAAAGGATTGTGCCGGCCAGGCCGTGCTTCCGTCGCTCCCGATCACCTGCGTGGAGGTGAGGCGCGTGCGACCCGTGGTGGCACTGGTCCCGTTGTAGGTGAGCGTCCGCTTGCGGAAGACGGTCCCTCCTACAGCGCTATCGATTTCATAGGCCACGCGACGATGGTTGGTCAGAACGCCGGCGGGATACGCAGCCGGCACCGGATCAGTGCGGTTCTGGTAGAGGAAGCTGATGGTCCTCGCCGCTCCGAGCAGGCTTCCCCGGTGATAGGTGTAGGTCACGGTCGAGGGCAAGGGATCGCCGGGGTCGGCAGTATCGTAGACGAACCGCACCTCGTTGTTGTTGGCGTCGTCCAAGGCGGAGACCAGCCAGCGGGCCGTCCCGGAGCCTGTCTTCACCACCTTGCTGTCCGCAGTTCCGCCGAAGGTGGCGCTCCCGCCATTCGGGAACTGCACCGTCCAGCTATCGCTACTCGAGCTGTAGGAGATGTTCCAGAACTTCTCCGACAGGGTGTGGTAGGAGCTTGAGGTTCCCTGCTGGACGAGAACCTCGCCATCGATCTCGTACTGGTCGGATGCGTTGTAGTTCGGGGTACCGAAACGCAGCGTCCGCTTGATCTCCCCAAGCCGCAGGTACCAGCCGACGCCGAAGGGTCCGTCAGCCATCAAGCTCGAATACTGGAGCGTGAGATCCGGCTGAAAGCCACCCGTTCCCGGCGGTACATCGATCGGAATCTTGAGCTGCGCCTCGCCGGTATTCGCGACCACCTCTGCGTCGTGGGGGCCATCCTGGGGATCGGGCACCGTCGCGCGCGCAGTTCCGACGCAAAGTGCGCCGCCGAGCGCGAGAAAATGGCACACGTGTAACGCCGGCCGTTGACGCCGCATTTCTCTCCCCTCCGCTCGATGCCCATGCACGAGCGCTACCGACGGCCGGCCCTCGCGCGGAAAGACGTTTGTTGGATGTTTGCGAGGGTGACAGCCAGAAGTGACGCTTTAAACGTTTTATGGATTGACGAAATCGATTGCAAGTGGAAAGGTGAAAACGTGAGAACTTTTTTGTTGTCGCACCTCGCACATGAGACACGACCAACGCCAGATTGTGATGATTGCGGTGTGAACAATGTTCAGCGTGATATTTCAAATGACGTTTGAAAGTGTTATCCGTAGAAATACGGAGGTCGCTTGCTCCGACGGGCAAGCGGTGCCGCAGATTCGCGTGGGCGCTGGGGCGCTCACGGTCGCCGTCCTCGCTTCGTCCATTCTCTTCGCTCTCGCGCTTCCTCCGGTTTCCCTTTGGCCGTTTGCGTACGTCGCCCTTGTGCCCTGGCTCTTTGCGCTTGGGCGCACATCACGAGGGCGCGGTCTCGTGAGCGGTTTTGTGCTCGGCACGTTGAGCGGGCTTTTGATCAGTGGCTGGGTGCCGCGGGCTCTGGAGACGCTTGGTGCCGCGGCATTCCAGGCGTGGACGGGGCAGGCCCTGGTGACAGCTTGGGTCGGCGGCATTCCCTTTGGGCTTTTGGGAGCTGTGCTCGCTGGGGATCGGCCTCGCCCGCCTTGGATCCAAGTCGCAAGGGTCTCTCTCGCCTTCTACCTGGTCGATCTTGGCCGCTCACACCTTCCCTTGGGTGTGCCCTGGGGTCTCCTCGGTCATAGCCAGGCTCTCGTCCCGGGCGTGGCCCAGCTCGCGACGCTTGGAGGGGTTCCCCTCGTCTCGGCGCTCGTTGCCGCAACCAATGCCGCCCTTGCCACGAGGATCGGGGTGCCCCGAGTGTGGCTTCGCCAGGCCACTCTGCTGGCTGCCTTCTTCTCTGGAGCATGCATTGCGCTCGGCACGGCCGGGCTTCCCGCCGCTCGGTGGCTGCACGACCTCGTGCCGGTGCGTGCGCAGAGGCCAATCCGACTGCTCATCGTCCAGCCGAATCTCTCGCCGCAAGAGCGTTGGGCTCCATGGGGGCAGCGCACAAACCTGGCCACCGTGGCCTCGCTCACCGAGGATGCACGAGCGCAGCGGAGTGAACTCCCAGACCTCGTCGTCTGGCCCGAGACCATCCTCACGACTCCGCTCGAGCAGAATCCAGCCCTCGCCGCGGACCTCGACGCATTTGTGAACCGCCTGGGCGTACCTCTTGTACTTGGCGTCGCTCGGGAGGCTCTCTCAGGTCGCGCGGATCGCTACCGCAACTCGGCGCTCTGGATCTCACCGGGTAGGGGAGTGATCTCGATTGTCGACAAGACGACGGCCATTCCCGTCGTGGAAGGGGTCGCACCGCCCCCGCTCGATCAGCTTTTCGGCTGGGCCCTGGGTCCTGCAGCAGGCGGCTCTCGCGTCGAAACCGCGTCCAGAGACGTCTCACTTCAGGGTCGCTTCTCGATTGCGGTCGCACTCTGCTACGAGGTCGTCTTCCCAGGGCTCGTGGAACGTCGCCGCGCCACCGACACAGCGTTCCTCTTGAATCTCGCCAACGACAGCTGGTTCCAAGGGCCTGAGGTAAGTGCTCAGCAGCTGGCCTTCGGCGCCTTCCGGGCCATCGAGCAGCGGCTCTATCTCGTGCGCGCAGCCCATGGAGGCGTCTCTGCCGTCGTTGACCCCTATGGGCAGACGGTCTCGTCTCTTCACTCCGGCACAAAAGGCGCGCTCTGGGCGACGGTCGAGCCCGGCACCGCGCCTGGCGCCCGCGAGCACGCCGGGATTCTCGCGCTTCCCATCCTGGGCGGAGTCGCAGCCGCCTTCCTCACCACCCTCAAAGGAAGGAGAAGGGAGTGATGCAGCGCATTCTCGTCTTTCTTGCCCTCTTCGCGTGGACCGGGATCGCACATGCTCAGACGCAGCAGGGGACTATCAGCACCCTCTCTCTCGATGGCCTCTCCTTCATTTCCTTCGAGAACCTCGAGACCTACCAGATTCCTTCCGGTGCCTCGATCAAGTTCCACTTTGCTCCCTCGGGCAGCGGGAGCTCCATCGGGTTCACGATCCAGCCACAGGACGTCGTGATCCCGCCGATCAAGCTGAGCTCCGGAGAAGGCACGCTCCAATACACCCTCGCAGGTCCGGCCTCAGGCACGATGACGGTGACCGGTGGCACTGCAACGATCGACATGACGGCCACCATCTCGGCTTCGCTCTCGGGGCCAGACGGCGGTGGGAGCGTCACGTATCCCCTGCACTTCACGACCCAGACGGCCAGCGCGCCCAATAGCGCGGGGACCAAGACGGTCTCGGTGACGGGTGCTCCCGTCGTTCGCTCTGCGGGCTACGTCCAGCTGGTCGCGGCCACGACCAATAAGCCCCAGGCCTCTCCCGAGCCCGGCAGAGCGGTCTACACCGTGCTGAGCGGCAGCTTTGACCATCTCCCGTAGGCACCCTGGTCATGAAACGAGGAGATCGCAACCACGAGAAGGGACTCTTATGAGAGGGATGACTCTCCTCACCGCCCTGGTGGGATTGACTATCACGCTTCTCTCCGGGCGGGCCTACGGCTTCCGCTGTCCTGGCGCCGAGTCCTTCGACAACGTCGCGGATCCCGTCCAGATGGAGCTTAAAGGTGCTGCCGAAACACTCTTCGTGATTGCCGGAAGGGGCATCGACTCGAAGGAGTTCAGCACGAATGTCGAGAGGTTCTACGCGAAGCATCCGAGCTCTGAGAGGCAGGCTTTAGGAAATCGGCTCCGCGAGGCCTTCTGCGCGATCCTCGCCGGCGCGCAGGACGTGGCGCCCGCGAGCAAAGGCGGGCTCCTCCGGCAATTCACCGATAGGATGAACGAGCTCGATCAGCAGGAGCTTCCTGCGACACGGGAGATCCCCTCCTCGAGCCATACGGCCCCTGGGCGAATCGCGGGGGACTGGGACCCGTTTTACAACGGACACGATCAAGGCTCGACGCAGAGGATTGCGATCGATCCGGCAGGCGCGATCAAAATAGAGCAGCTTGGAGGACAAGACGATCCGCACACCCGAAGGCTCACTGGCAGATTGTCCGGCGCCCGACTTGACGGCAATACGCTGCGCTACACGATCACTCTCCCAAGCGGGAAGGAGTCTTACGTCTGGCTCGAGATCATCGACAACGACCTCATGGTCGGTACCTATTCGTGGGGTTACGGAACGGCCATCGGCTATGAGCTGCGCAGGAGGTCAGGACCGGAGCATCATTTCCTGACCACCGAATCTGGCGCGTCCGACGCCGTGAGCTCGACGGCCTCAAACACGCGCTGATGATGCGATGCGGGTAACCCTCGAGGCCTTAGAACGGCTTCGAAGCGCCCTCGCGCTGATCGTTCATGCGGGATTCCAGGGCGCTGTCGAGGAGGTTCCAGTGCCGCGCGGTCACTGCCCGCTCGCGTGAGAGCTTGCGATCGTGCTCGCTCCGCAGGCCCAGGGATCTTGTCGCGAGCCCCTGGCTCCGCTCGCGGATCCCCCGCGAGAGGTAGGCCCGCGGAAGGCAGAGGGGTCGCCCGGCATCGCGGCGCATTGGGGTCGCAGAGGTCGTGAACCCCACCCATCGCACTCGCGCGACCATGACCGCATCCTCTCCTCTCGTCGCTCTGAGTTGAACATCCCAGGGATGACCCGCTCGCGGTGCATCGCCATGCCAAGAACGCCCTCTCGGCCACCCAGCTGATGTGCCGAGGGGTGCTTGGCGTCGAGTTCCGAGTAGGGTACTCAAGCTATACGCGGCAGCGTTTATACCCGCGCTCCCGAAGTGAGAAAAAGTGGCGAACCGTGCCCTCAGGACTCCGCATGGCGCGTTCTCCCGCGATGCTTCATGAACGAGATCAAACCACTCAATATTGGCATCACGGACACGCCAATTGCCATCCGTTGACCGAGCGGTAAGGACACCAAGGAATACTTTGGGCCGGAGGTCACGACGGTGTCCTCCCTTCGTTGATCCGGATGTCAAAAACCCTGGGCTTGGACATCGCTGCAGCACATGACGGACTCTTTCCGAGCGCGGGCAATGCTGCTCCGGACGGCAGAATCTCCGCTGCTCCGAGGGATGCAAGGCTGATCCTTCAGACCCTCGGAATAAGTCCAACGCTCGTGACCGCCTGTGCCGATCGTCGCCGTCTTGAACGTCAGTCCGAATCACGGCGGGCGCTACTGCAACCGAAGAGCTGATGGCGCGCAATTATCCTCGATCGCGCAAGGCGCACAGCCGAGCTCGTGTTCGGCGAGGTGGTACCCAGGGTCGGCTGCGCGAGCCAGGACGTAACCCGTGGCGTTTCTTCCACTCGAAATCGCGGAGCATATGCGGAGCGCAAGGTAAAGAGAGCGGATGGTTGACGGAATTTCAGAGTTGTGTCGCGAACTTCCCGCCGGATTGTTGCAAATGTCTCAGCAGACGCTAGAGTGTGTTAGTCGCAACACGCGGCGGCAGTCTTCTGCCACTCCTGGCGGCGGGCTGCATCCATCGTTTCAGACACGTTCAACCGTGCGGTCTCCAAGGCGCGCAAGGGGAGGGGGACGAGACGTGGCGAAGCCGAGCGACGGCGGGTTCAGCATGAAGCTCAAGCCGCGCCGTCACGTGGAGCGCGGCACCTCCCCGAGCGCCCGCCGCTTGAACCGGCTGCGGGCCAAGCTGCGCCGCATGAGGCGTCCGAGACCGAGCCGGCGACCCTTCGTGCTCGAGTCCTGGACCGCCCCGTCGCGCCTTCAGCGCAGCATGGTCAAGGTGAGCTACGTGGCGAGTCGGAGCCCCGGAGGCTGGCGTGCCCACGGCCGGTACCTCGCCAAGGAAGGGGCTCAGCGCAAGGGCGAGCGAGGGACAGGCTTCGACCAAGAGCGGGACAGCGGGATCGGGATCGCAGCAAAGCTTGGCGCCTGGCAGGAGGCTGGCGATCAGCGGCTCTTCAAGCTCATCGTCTCGCCGGAGAACGCCCACGCCTTGGACCTGCGGGAGCACACCCGGCGCCTCATGGATGCCCTCGAGGAAGAACTCGGGACCAAGCTCGAGTGGGTGGCCATCGACCACCACAACACGGGGCATCCCCACGTCCATGTGGCGCTCCGGGGCGTGCACGAACGAGGTCACGCGCTTCGCATTCCCAGGGACGTCATCAAGAATGGGAAGCTCCGATCCTGGAGCCAGGCACTCGCCACCCAGGAGCTTGGTCTTCGCACCGAGCCCGAGCTACGAAGAGAGCGGGAAGGGTCGGTCCAGGCTCAGCGCTACACGGGGCTCGACGCGGCACTCGAGGCGCGAGCCGACGAGACGAGGCAGGTCTCCTTCGAAGGACCGCTCCCCGCGTCCGCATCAGGCCGAGAGCATCGACTTCTCCTCCTCCGTCGCCTTGCCTTCCTGAAGGAACGCGGTCTCGCCGAGCGGGTCGACAGCTTCGCCTTCCAGCTTTCTTCGGAGCTTCGACCGGCCCTGCGAGAGATGGCACTCCGACGGGACATCCAGCGGAGCTTGGCCCGCGATGGGATCCTGCTTGGCGACCCCGATGCCCCGATGCAGCTCACGCGGGTCGAGGCCGGCACCCACGTCCTTGGACGCTTCGTGGGCGTCTCGAGACCGGAGGAAGAGGGCCAGGGCTATCTGCTCGTTGAGGGCGTCGAAGGGCGGGTCCACGTCGTGCCCGAGAGCGCCGCACTCGAGGGGTGGCGGAGCCGAAATGAGATCGAGCCTGGGGTCGTCGTGAGCCTGCGCGGCGTCGAGGTTCGGACCGAGGAAGGGGAGGCTCGGACCCTGACCCAGGTGCTCCGTCACGGCCGGCTCGAGGAGATCGAGGCGGGACCCCTGGGCGCCACGGTGTTCGACCTCGAGGCGATGCGCGGGGTGCGCGAGGGAGGTCTGTCTTCAGCTTGTCAGAGTGAAGGTCAACGCGGGTTCGCCGGGCGCTGGCGCACAGCGCTTGAGCAACGGCGCACGCTGCTCGAGCGCGACGGAGCGCTGGGAGGAGACGCACTGCGCACCGGCACAGACCAGGATCGTGCGCGGTCGTTGGCAGATCTCGAGCGCGGCGTCGAGGCGCGCATGAAGCAGCGTCTGGGCGCGAGGCTCAGCTTCGACGAGGTCCAGCGACTCTACCCGGGCCGGGAGCTCGAGCGCGCGCGCAACGTCGTAGGCGGACTCTATCAAGGTACCTTCGTCGCCTATGCGTACGACCAGGCAGGCGACTACTACGCAGTCCTCCGCGCGGGCGGCATGCTGATCGCGCTCCCCACGGAACAGAAAGGCCTTGAGCTCGGGAAGGAGGTGCGGGCGAGAAGCCACCTGGTCGAGGGGCAGGAGCGCGAGCGGCGACGCATCACCTGGCAGCTCGAGGACACGCGCGAGCTGGATCGAGGAAGGAGCCTTTAGCCTACCGGGCGAGGGCCTTTCGAAGCACTTCGCTCCACGTCGATGGATCACCCGGAAGCGCGAGCCCGAGACGGCGGAAGAGCTCGGCCATGGCGTCCCGGGCGAGCTCCAGGCGATGAACCTGCGCCGCGCTCTCGTACTGGGTCCACGCGCGCTTCTCTCCTCCCCGCTCGCGCAGGCGAGCCGCACCACGACGCGCAATCTCTTCTCTCCGCTCGGCGGATAGCTGCGCCAGTCGATCCGCGACCTGGAGGAGCACCCCGAGCAGGAGGTCGGGAGGAGTACCCTCGAGCCCGGAGAGCGCCACGAGGCCTCCGAGACTCGCGAGTCGGTGAACACGCTGGCGCGGGTTCTCCACCAGAGAGCCTCTCTCGCCCAAAGGCCGAGAGCCGCGACCAGACGGTGACGCACTCAACTGCTTCTCCCGACGGGTGACTGCCGCAGATTCTGCGGAGAAATGAACCGGCTCGCTACCCTCCGACGCGAACTTGTGGCGGGCACTGGCGAATTCGCAAAACCATCCGTCAGAAGTGGACGCAAACTCGACGCTAAGGCTGCAGATCGCACAACGCTGCTATACGCCAGAGTGCGACGTACAACGCTGCTGATACTCCGGAGTGGCTTTCCCAAGATTTCCCATTGTTGAACCTCACTTGAGTTTCTACGTTTTCAACGCTGATGCTGGTCATGCGGTGATGGGAATGACGGATCTGGCGACGCCATGGCCAGGGCGAGTGAGGCA
>Ga0187777_10002628_pt1 | contig 11427 bp, 8 predicted proteins | sample 1015_Q2_SP5_10_M_FD_132416 | JGI IMG/M metagenome (GOLD analysis project Ga0187777, IMG submission 132416) | Tropical peat soil microbial communities from peatlands in Department of Meta, Colombia - 1015_Q2_SP5_10_MG | ecosystem: Environmental > Terrestrial > Soil > Wetlands > Peat | place...
CAACGGTCCCACTTCCGCTGTCGCGGTCGGCGTGAGGCTAGCCCCCCTCGCGCAAGCACCAACGACCCAGGGGCCGTTCGGGGCTGCCTGCAGTTCGATTCTCACTCCTCAGAGGTAGCCGGCGCAGCCGGCCCGGCACGCTGTCGCATAAATATGCGCGGCCAGCAATCAGTGGGGGAGTTTCACAAAGTGCGGCGGAGCCAGATGGGCGGGTGTCGGTCATGAAAGGGGCCGGCTCGAGAAAGCGCACAAATAGGACGTCTTCTCGAGCCGCCTCCTCGCTTTCTTCCACTGACGCTGCATCGGTCCCGCGTCGGTTTGCCTGGCTCACAATCCGGGTTCTTCATGCGACAACCTCGGGGGCGTGCGTCAAATGCCACGGTCACCGTATCCGGGGTCGGTTTGCATATTCTGCATGCCAGGGGTACCGCTGAACGCGCGGAGATCACGCGCGGCCCACCCTCGGGTGCCCGCCGTTGCCTCCCGCCAGCGACCGAGAACCGCGTGAATCTCCGACGATGTCCGGGGAAGGAGTTAGACCAGCCGGACGATTGCGCTGATCCCGACGACCACGATCACCGCGCGCAGCGCTGCCGGCGGCAGACGGCGGCCCCAGCGGGCGGCGGCGATCCCGCCGATGATCGACCCGACCGCGATCAGCAGCGCCGGCAGCCAGGCGACGTGGGCGGCGAAGACGAAGATGATCCCCGCGATCAGATTGACCAGGCCGGCGAGCACGACCTTGAGCGCGTTGATCCGCTGCAGATGTTCGCTCGGCAGCGATAGGCCGAGGATCGCGAGCAGCATGATCCCCTGGGCGGCGCCGAAGTAACCGCCGTAGATACCGCTCGCAAACACGCCGAGGACCGCGAGCGGCCCCGCTTCGTGGCCCTCGCGCGAGCGGCGGGCCTCGAGCGCGCGCCCGAGGCGGGGCTGCAACACGATCAGCACGAGCGCGACCACGATGAACGCCGGCACGATGTCCTTGAACGCCGACGCAGGCAGGCTCAGAAGCAGCACTGCACCGACCGTCCCGCCGACCGCGGAGGCGGCGGCGAATGGGATCGCGCGCCGACGCTGCCCGGCCAGCTCGCGGCGGTAGCCGATCGCCCCGGCGACCGAGCCAGGGACGAGACCGATCGTGTTCGAGACGTTCGCCGTCACCGGGGCGTAGCCGAACGCCAGCAAGATGGGAAACGTGATCAGCGTGCCGCTGCCGACGAGCGTGTTGATCCCCCCGGCGGCGATGCCCGCAGCGAAGATGGCCAGGGCGTGGAGCGGGGGCATCGTTGCGCCGGCGCGGTCCAGGCCTTACGTCCGGTACGCGCGCACCAAGTAGCCGCTGTGGCCTGGGCTCGCGATCTCGACTCGCTCAAACCCGCTCGCTCCGAACATCAGCTCGAGCTCGCGGCGGCTGTAGTTGAAGATCGGACAGTTGCCGATCCACTCGTAGCGGACCTTGCGCGCTGGCCCCTTCAGCAGCGACCAGGTCGGGAACGAGCCGACCACGCAGCCTCCCGGCGCGCACAGCTCAAACATCCGGCGGCTGAAGCGGTGCGGCTCGGGCAGGTAGTCAAACAGGCCGACGGCGAGGATCACCTCGAACGGCCCCTCGAGCGGCGCAGTCAGGAAGTCGTCGACGATCAGCTCCGTTTGCGGCGCGAAGCGTTGGAGCCGCGCGCGGGCGAGGTCGATCATCGGCTCGGAGAAGTCGACGCCGACGTAGTGCAAGGTGCCGGCCCCCAGCACGAACTCGCCGATCCGACCCGAGCCGCACCCGACATCGAGGACGCGGGGGGAGCTGTAGGCGTGGACCGTGTCGACCGCAAGCTTGCGCCGACGGAACAGCCCTGGGCGCAGCGTGCGGACTAGCCAGCCCTCGTCCTCGTAGAGGTCATCGAACTGCTGCGCCTTGTCTTCGAACCTGCTACGGACGCGCTCAGGCGCCGCCGTCGAGTCGTGCATGGGCCTCACCATAGGGGATCAGCTCGAACCGGTGTGCGATCGCGCGGAGCGCCCCGGGGGCGCGACGGCGGGCACCGTTCCGCTGCGCCTCGCGCAGCCTGGCGTGGGCTCGCTGTGCCGGGGTCACGTCGCTCGGGAGCAGTGCGTGCAGCGGCTCGGGGTCGAGCTCGTTGGGGTGGAGGTACAGGCCGGCGAGCGGGCCGGCCTCGGTTAGTCCGCGCAGGATGACGGGCGTCGGCAGCCCCTGCCAGTAGGAGGCACCGCCGACCGGGATTCGGATCCCGCCCGCCCGTCCGACGCGCCAGACGGCGACGGGGAACTCCCACAGACTGCCGTCGCCGTCGAGTTCGAGGCGGTGCGGAGCCGCGGTCGTCGGCACGGCGCGATCGCGCAGCGCCGGCGAGTCGTGCTGGCTCGCGTCGTAGGCGAACCCCTCCTGCGCCAGCACTCGGTATGCCCAGTCCGATGCCGTGGTGATCGAGAACGCGGGCGCGCGGTAACCGGCCGGGTTGCGTCCGGTCAGGTCCTCGATCGTGGCCCGGGCGGCGCGGAGGTCGGCGGCGAACTCTTGTCGGGTCTGGGCGTGCACCGGAAGATGGGCGTCGCCGTGGCATCCGATCTCGTGGCCGGCGGCGACGATCCGGCCGAGAAGCTCGGGGTGGGCGCGGGCGGCCATCCCGAGCACGAAGAAAGTCGCGCGTGCGCGAAGCTCGTCGAGCAGTCTCAGCAGGGCGTCGGTCTGGCGGGCGAGGGCCGGCCCGGCCTCCCGCCAGTTCGACGCGCCCACGCGCCGGCGGACGAGCTGATGCCAGTCCTCGAAATCGACGCTGAGCAGCAGCGTTGGTCTAGATGCCGACATTTCCTCGACAACCGTAGCTCGGGTAGACTCGGCTCAAGGTGACGATCTGCTCGTCGTGCGGAACGGAGAACCGCCCGGGGCGACGGTTTTGTGGCCAGTGTGGGGTCGCGCTCGCGCTCGCGTGTCCCAGTTGCGGGGCGGCGAACGAGCCGGGCGACCGCTTCTGTGGGGCCTGTGGCTCGGCGCTGGTCGAGGGCGCTGCTCCGCCGCCCGTGACCGCGAGGGCGTCGGCTGTCATTGCCAGCGCTGTGCCCGAGCGGAGGCTGGTGTCGATCCTGTTTGCCGACCTCGTCGGCTTCACGACAATGTCCGAGCATCGCGACCCCGAGGAGGTCCGCGAGCTTCTGTCCGATTACTTCGAGCGCTGCCGCAGCCTGATTGAGCGTTTCGGCGGGACCGTGGGGAAGTTCATCGGCGATGCGGTGATGGCGGTGTGGGGAACCCCGGTCGCTCGCGAGGACGACGCCGAGCGTGCGGTTCGGGCGGCGCTGTCGCTCACGCAGGCGGTCAGCGCGCTAGCCCGCGAGGTTGGGATGCCCGATCTGGAGGTGCGCGTGGGCGTCCTCACCGGCACGGCCGCGGTCGAGGTCGGCGCCGAGGCCGAGGGGATGGTGCTCGGAGACGCCGTCAACACCGCGAGCCGGCTCCAGTCGATCGCCGCTCCGGGCACGGTGCTCGTCGACGACGTCACGCGACGCGCGTCGGAGGCGGCGATCGCATACGAGGACGCCGGTCTGCACCAGGTCAAGGGCCGCGAGCAGCCGGTGCACGCCTGGACCGCGTTGCGGGTCGTGGCCGGCGCACGCGGCGCGCGGCGCAGCCCCGGCGTAGAGGCGCCGTTCGTAGGGCGCGACGCCGAGCTCCGGGCGATCATCGACGCCGGGGACGAAAGCGCCCATCAGCACCGGGCGCGTCACGTCGCGGTCCTCGGCGAGGCGGGCGCCGGGAAGTCGCGCCTGGTGTGGGAGCTGTTCAAGTACGCCGACGGGGTCCAGGAAGAGCGCTACTGGCAGCACGGGCGGTCCCTGTCGTACGGCGAGGGGGTCGCGTACTGGGCGCTCGCCGAGATGGTCCGCACGCGCTCGAAGATCGCCGAGGAGGATGACCCCGCCGTGGCCCGCGAGAAGCTGCACCTCACGGTCGAGCGGTTCGTCCCCGACGAGCGCGAGCGACGGCTGGTCGAGCCGCGGCTCGCGCACCTGCTGCGACTCGAGGAGCGCTCGGACGCCGACCGCGCCGACCTGTTCTCCGGCTGGCGCCTGTTCTTCGAGCGGCTCTCGCAGGACTCGCCCGTGATGCTCGTGTTCGAGGACCTCCAGTGGGCCGACAGCGGTCTGCTCGACTTCATCGACTACCTGCTCGAGTGGTCGGCCGACTTCCCGATCATGGTGCTCACGCTCGCCCGCCCGGAGCTGCGCGACCGGCGGCCGGCGTGGGAGGCGCTCGTGCTCGACCCGCTCGAGCCCGAGGCGATCGCGACGATGCTTGAAGGGCTGGCGCCCGGGTTGCCGCCCGATCTGATCGCGGACATCGGGCGGCGGGCCGAGGGGATCCCTCTGTACGCGGTCGAGACGATCCGCATGCTCCAGGACCGCGGACTGCTCGTGCAAGAAGGTTCGCGCTACGTCGTCACAGGCGACATCTCCGACCTCGATGTGCCCGAGACGCTCCAGGCGCTCGTCGCTTCGCGGCTCGACGGGCTATCCGTCAGCGAGCGTTCGCTCCTCCAGGACGCCTCCGTGCTCGGCCAGTCGTTCACCGCGTCCGCGTCGGCGGCCGTAAGCGGCCGCCCCGAGCCGGAGGTCACCGCGATTCTCGATCGGCTCGTCGCCAAGCAGGTGCTCGGCCGCGACGACGATCCGCGCTCACCCGAGCGTGGCCAGTACCACTTCCTGCAGGCGCTGCTCCGCACGGTCGCGTACGGGACGCTCTCTCGCCGCGCGCGCAAGGCGCATCACGTCACCGCCGCGCGCCATCTCGAGCGCTCCTGGCCCGGCGAGCTCCGCGACATCGCCGAGGTGCTCGCCTCCCATTACCAGGAGGCGATCCGAGCCGACCCGGAAGCGGCCGACGTGGCCGAACTCCGTGCCGCGGCGCTCGAGACGCTGACCGCGGCGGGGCGTGCGGCGGCGTCACTGACCCTCGGGCCGGAGGCACAGCGTTACTTCGAGCAGGCTGCCGAGATCGCCGAGGACGACCTCGAGCGAGCCGGGCTGTTCGAGGAGGCCGGACGCGCTCTACGCGATAGCGGCGATCCGACCGGCGCCGAACAGCAGTTGCGCGCGGCGATCGAGCTGTACGAACGAAGTGGGCGAGCGTCCGGCGGATCGGCCGCGGTGACGCTGGCGGAGGTGGTCCTGCTGGCTGGTCGACCCGACGAGGCTCGAGAGCTGCTGGAGCGCTTTGTCAACTCGTCGTCGGACGGGTCGACGCAGGATGAGGTCGTGCGGGCCGAGGCCCAGGGGGAGCTGGCGCGCGCGCTGATGCTGTCCGGCATCGTGGAGCCGGCCGGCCCGCTGCTCGAGGAAGCGCTCGGGACGCTCGAGCGCCGCCAGACCTGGGCCGCGCTCACCACCGCGCTGATCACCCGCGCGGTCTACCTCATCTACTGCCATCGGCGCGAGGAGGGCTTCGGAGTTCTACGGCACGCATTGATCCTCGCCGATCGCCACAGCCTGCCACGCATCGCGCTGCGAGCACGCTACAACCTGGCCGCGGTTTCGATCGAGAGCGATCAGTTCAGCAGCGCGGTCGAGGAGCTGCGGGAGGGTCTGAGGCTCGCCCGTGAGCGCGGCGACCGGGCGTTGGAGCGGCAGATGCTCGGGCAGATGATCGCCCCCCTCTATGTCCTCGGGCGCTGGGACGAGGCGATGCCGGTAGGGCAAGCGCTCGTCGCCGGCGAGCCGGATGTCGATGCCTCCTTCGGCGCGGCGTTCCTGACTCCGATCGCGTCCGCACGCGGCGACGAGCAGACGCTTTCTGCGTGCGTGTCACTCGCCGGAAACATGCGAGAGTCGAGCTACGTGGACCAGCGGCTGAGCGCGACCGTCGCGCTTGCGCGTGGCGCCCGCGAGCGGGGTGCGGACGAGGAGGCATTCAGTCTCGCTAGTGCGGGATTCCGAGCGCGGAGCACAGGATCGGAGGTGATCGAGGAGGCGGTGGCGATCGCAGCGGAAGCGGCGATCGCGCTCGACAGCCACGCCCACTTGTCCGAGCTCGTGCAGTTCGTCGACGAACTGCCGCCCGCACGGACCACGCCGCTGCTCAAAGCCGGGCGCCACCGCGTCTCCGCCGAGCTGGCGCACCGAACCGGCGATCCAGAAGCTGCCAGAGCCGAGGAGCAGAAAGCGATCGAGCTCCTGCGTGGCGTGGGCGCCCGGCCGCTGCTGGCGCGCGTGCTGCTCGAGCGCGCTCGCCGGCACGACGACACAGTTGCGTTGGGCGAGGCGCGCACGATTGCCACCGAGCTCGGCGCGACCCGCTGGCTCGCGGAGATCGACGCGGGCCACGAGACGGCCGCGCGGGCCCCCGCGTCTGAGCCGCCGGCGACGATCCGCCGGCCCGTCTCCCGCTGACCAGCGGATTCGTTGCTTCACAAGATGGGTCAGTCGATCGCGCGCCGGTAGAAGCCGCGCACGCCGATCGACAGCAGCACGGTGAGCGAGCACACGAGTACGAGGATGCAGACCCATGGGGTGATGTGCGGGACCTGCGGCACGAGCGCCCCGCGCATCGACTCGCTCACGTACGTCATTGGGTTACACGCGGTGACTAGCTGGAACCAGCGCAAGCTCGAGAGCGACGGCCATGGGTACTGGCTGCAGCCGGTGAACAGCAACGGCGTGAACACCAGCGAGAACACGATGTTGATCCGCTGGGGGACGACCAACGTGCCGAGCACCAGACCGAGGCCGGCGCCGAGCATGCTGCCGAGCACCATCGTCAGCGCGAGCAGCGGAACGCCGCTCCACCGCCACGGGATCGATCCGAGCACGATGATGCCGACGGGGATCATCACGATCGTCGCGGTGAGCGCGCGCAGCGTCGCGAACAGAACCTTCTCTGCCGCGACCAGCGCCGTCGACATCGGGGCCAGCAGCCGATCCTCGATCTCCTTGGTCCACCCGAACTCGATGACGAGCGGAAACGCCAGCGTCTGCATGCCAGTGATCACCGCGGTCAGCGCGAGCAACCCAGGAAACAGCAGGTCCGAGTAGTTGTTCTGCGTGTAGCCGAGCGACCCGAGTACCTTGCCGAACACGAACAGGAGGAACAGCGGCTGGAGGATCACCTGCGCGAGGAACACCGGGAGCTCCGACCAGGTCACGAGCAGGTCGCGACGGAGCACCGCGGTGAATGCGCGTCGCTGCTTGACCGCGGGCACGGTGACGGTGACCGCGGTGGCGGTCATCGCAGCGTCCTCCCGGTCAGGTGGATGAACACGTCTTCGAGCGTCGGCTCCCCGAGTTCGACGCCGCTCAGGCTCAACCCGCGCTCGGCGAGCAGCGTCGCCGTCGGTGCCACCAGCTGCGACGCCTCGCCGGAGACGTACAGGCGGACGTGCCAAAGCGGATCGTCGGGCTCCGGCGAATCCCCCGGGAGCGGCTCGACGCGCTCCACGCCCGGCAGTGCCGCGAATGCCTCAATGAGCGTGTCGGGAGTGTGACCGTTGTCGCCCGCGTGCACGCTCAACTCGAGTGTCGAACTCCCGGGCAGCCCCCGCATCAGCGCCTCGGGGACGTCGAGCGCGAGCAGCTTTCCGTGGTCCATGATGCCGACGCGGTCGGCGAGCAACGCCGCCTCGTGCATGTCGTGCGTGGTCAAAATCAGCGTCACTCCCCGCTCTCGGAGCTCCCGCAGGCGGTCCCAGACGAACAGGCGCGCGGCCGGATCAAGGCCCGTCGTCGGCTCGTCCAGGAACAGCACCTGAGGCTGGTGCATGAGCGCCCGGGCGATCATCACGCGCTGCGCCTGCCCGCCCGAGAACAGGTCGGGCTTGACGCTGCCGCGCTCGCGCAGCCCGAACTGCTCGAGCAGTTCGTCGGCGCGGGTGGCCGCCTCGGCACCCGGCACGCCGTGGTAGGCGGCGTGGAAGGTCAGGTTCCTGCGGATCGAGATCGATCGGTCGAGATTGCTGCGCTGCGGCACCACGGCGAGCATGCTCCTGGCGCGGACCGGGTCGGCGCCGACGTCGACGCCGCCGACCAAGGCCCGGCCGCCGGTGGGCTTCACCCGCGTCGTCAGCATCCCGACGGTCGTGGTCTTGCCGGCGCCGTTGGGGCCGAGCAGCCCAAACACCTCGCCCGGCTCCACCGCGAACGAGATCCCGTCGACGGCGTTGACCGGAGACTTCGGGTAGCGCTTCACCAGTTCGGCTACCTCGACGGCAGTCACCGCGCGGCCGCCATCTGAAGCGGTTCCCCTACTCACTCATCGCAGGTTAACGGCGGCGGCCATAATGTCGGCAGTGGTCCCTGAGTCCAGGCTCAACTCGGCCGATGGCGGGCTTGTGCCCGAGGGCGGAGGCTGGTTCGTCGTCAATGCGCGCGACGCGCGGTGGCTCGACGGGGATTTCGGCGCCTACACGCGCTTTGAGGGCGAGGCGCGTTTCCCGAAGCTTGGGCTCAACATCGGCGTCCTGGCCCCCGGGCAGCCCGCCTGCATGTACCACGGCGAGGACGAGCAGGAGGACTTCCTGGTGCTCGCCGGCGAGTGCCTGCTTCTGATCGAGGGCGAGGAGCGACCGCTCAGGCAGTGGGACTTTGTCCACTGTCCGCCCTGGACCGAGCACGTGTTCGTCGGCGCCGGCGAGGGTCCGTGCGCGATCCTCGCCGTCGGGACGCGGTCGGATGGCGACGTGATCTATCCCCGGTCCGAGGTCGCGCTACGCCACAAGGCCGGCGTCGAGCACGAGACGCGCGAGCCGAGCGAGGCCTACACGGGTATGAAGCCCGACGTCGACGTCGGCTACCGCGACGGCTGGCTCGAAGGTCGCTCGGGCTAGGCCGGGCTCAAGCCGGTGCCTGAGCGCCCGGACAGCGAATCCGCGTCGACAAGCGGGGTGGCGTCGGCGGCGGTCCGCGACGCGTTGCAGTTCGACCGCCGCGCGATCTCGGTTCAGGGTGGGCTGTTCGCCGCGATCCCGGTCGCCGCCGTCCTCGCCCTCGGCACCGCGGTATGGAGCTCGGTCGCCGGGGTAACGATGGGCGCGGGCGCGATGCTGGTGGGGATCGCCTGGCGAGTCGCCGGCGGACGGCCGCCCCTGGCGCTGCTCGCCACCGACGCGACCGTGATGGCGACGTCGACGTTCGTGGGGTGCCTGACCGGATCGATCCCGTGGCTCCACTTCGCGCTGCTCGCCGTGTGGGCGCTGGCGGGCGGCCTGCTCTTCGCGCTTGGCAACCGCGGCGGAGCCATCGGTACCCAGGCGATCATCGCGTTCGTCGTGTTCGGCCGCTTCAGCCAGCCGGCGGCGGCATCGCTCGCGCTCGCCGGGCTCGTGCTCGCCGGCGGCTTTGCCCAGGTTCTGTTCCAGACTGTCGTCCGCTGGCCAACGCCGCTCAGGTGGCAGCGGACCGCGACGGCCAACGCCTACCGGGCGCTCGCGGGTCTGGCCCGGAGCTCGGCCCAGACCTCGGCGCTGCCGACAGCCGCGGCGCTTGACCGGGCGCAGGCGAGCCTGTCGTCGCTCACGCTGTTCGGGGATCCGGCAGTGATGACGTTGCGGAGCCTGGTCAACGAAGGCTTTCGAATGCGGGTCCAGCTGAGCGCGATCCACGCGCTGATGAGCCGCCCTCAGGACGCCCACGGGGATGGCGCCGGTCCGCCAGATCAGCGTGGGGCGCGGATCCTCGAGCTCGCCGCAGTCGGGCTCGATCTCGCCGCTCGGGCTATCGAGGGAGACCGCGCGGCGCGTGTCGAGCTCGCGGCACACATAGACAAGCTGAGCTCGGACACCGCCGCGCACGCGACGCGGCAGGACCCGTCCGGGTTGGCGCTCTCGCGCCGGCTCGCGGCGCTCGCCGGACAGCTCCGCGCGGTGGGCTCGCTTGCGCTCACCGCGGGCGAGGCCAGCGGCCTGCGAGACCGCCGCCCCCACGCGCGCACGAACCGGCGGTTCGAGCAGCTCCGGACCGACCTCGCGGTACTCCGTGCCAACGCCAGCCTCCGCTCGCCGGCGGGCCGCCACGCGGTGCGGCTCGCAGTTGTCGTGCTCATCGCGGAGCTGATCTCGCGACATCTCCCGCTCAGCCGGAGCTACTGGATCGTGGTCGCAGCCGCAACCACGCTCCGGCCGGAGTTCGGCGCCACGTTCACGCGGGGCGCCGAGCGCGCGGGCGGGACCGTTCTCGGTGTCGGCCTGGCGGGAGCGATCGCGGTCGCGCTGCATCCGGCCGGCGCCGTGACCGTCGTCCTCGTCGGCGTGCTCGCCTGGGCGGGCTATGCCGTGTTTCCGGCGAGCTTCGCGCTCGGCTTCGCGTTCATCACCGCGGTGGTCGTGTTCCTGCTGAACGCGATCGCCCCGGACACGCTTGCGACCGCTTGGGCGCGCCTAGTGGACACGCTCGTCGGCGGCACGCTCGGCCTGCTCGCCTACGCGCTGTGGCCGACCTGGTCATACGTGTCCGCCCGCCAGTCACTGGCCGATTTAGTGCAGGCGGAGCGGGCATACGTGAGCGCGATCCTGGCGGCGATCGCGGACGGCCGCCGACCCGGAGATCAAGAGATGCGCTCGCTCAGCCGCCGCGTCCGGCTGACGCGGACTACCACGGAGGCGAACGTCGCGCGGTCGCTGGCCGAGCCGGCGACGCGGCGGATCGACGCCGAACAGAGCCAGGGATCGCTGGCGGCGGCGCGCCGGCTGGTCCTGGCGGCCCACGTGCTGAGGCTGGACGCCCAAGAGGACCGCGGCCGACGGCCGTTGCCGGCGCTCGAGCCGCTCGCCTCGGATCTCGACGCAGTTCTGGGAACCGTCGACGCGACGCTCCGCGCCGTGCCGGACGGGCCGCCGGCCGGGCCGCCGCTGCCCGACCTGCGAGCCGGCTACGCCGAGCTCGAGCGCACGGCCCCGAAAGACCCCGACGGCGCAGCGATGCTGATCGAGCTCGATGAGATCGTCGATGCGGCCAACGGGCTGGCAGCGCTGGCGGGGCTCGAACCGGATGACGCTGACCACTCGTGCGGGGAGTCCGGATAGGCGAGAACGTTCGTCACGTCCGGCTCGCGCGGGTCAGCTTGCGACGCGCGGTCGCCTCGAGCACCGCCTTGCGAAGCCTGACCGCGTGCGGGGTCACCTCGACGCACTCGTCGGCGCGCAGGAACTCGAGCGCCTGGTCGAGCGACAGCTCGCGCTTGGGCACCAGCCGGACGAGCTCCTCGGCGGTCGAGGACCGCATGTTCGTCAGATGCTTCTCCTTGCAGGCGTTCACGTCGAGGTCCTCGGCGCGGGAATTCTCGCCGACGATCAGGCCCTCGTACACGTCGTCACCGGGTGCGACGAACAGCGTGCCGCGCTCTTGGAGGTTGAACAGCGCGAATGCGGCGACGGTGCCGCGCCGGTCGGCGACCAGCGACCCGGTCGGTCGGGTTCGGAGCTCGCCGTG
>Ga0187777_10002629_pt1 | contig 11426 bp, 7 predicted proteins | sample 1015_Q2_SP5_10_M_FD_132416 | JGI IMG/M metagenome (GOLD analysis project Ga0187777, IMG submission 132416) | Tropical peat soil microbial communities from peatlands in Department of Meta, Colombia - 1015_Q2_SP5_10_MG | ecosystem: Environmental > Terrestrial > Soil > Wetlands > Peat | place...
CCTCCTGCGGGGCAAGGGTGTCAATGTGCAGGTGTTCGACGTCCCGCAACTCGAGCGGGAGCGGTTCGGCGGCGTGCTCGGCGTGGGCCAGGGCTCCGACCAGAAGCCGCGGTTCCTGAAGCTCACGTACTCACCTGCGGGCGCGGAAGGCAAGGCGCTCGCGTTCGTCGGCAAGGGCGTCGTGTTCGACTCCGGTGGTCTCTCGCTGAAGACGGGCGCAGGCATGGAGACCATGAAGTGCGACATGTCCGGTGCGGCCGCGGTGATCGGTGCGATGTCGGCCTTGCGCGACCTCGGCGTGAAGACGCGCGTCACGGGATACGTGCCGCTCGTCGAGAACATGCCGAGCGGGCACGCGATCCGGCCGGGCGACGTGCTCCGCATCCGCAACGGCAAGACCGTCGAGGTGCTGAACACCGACGCCGAGGGGCGCCTGATCCTCGCCGACGCGCTGTCGCTCGCGTCCGAGGACGAGCCGGCCGCGGTCGTCGACCTCGCCACGCTCACGGGCGCGTGCGTGGTCGCACTCGGTGAGAAGATCGCCGGGCTCATGGGAAACCACGACGCGTGGACCACCCAGGTGCAACAAGCTGCCGACCGGGTCGGGGAGCGCGTCTGGCCGTTGCCCCTACCCGACGACTACCGGCGCGGCATCGACTCGTCGGTCGCCGACGTCAAGAACGTCGGTCCGCGCGAAGGGGGCGCGCTCACGGCGGGGTTGTTCCTCCAGGAATTCGTCGACGGCGTGCCCTGGGCGCACCTCGACATCGCGGGCCCCGCGTTCCTCTCGAGCGACGACGGATACCTGCCGAGGGGCGGCACCGGTTTCGGCGTTCGCACGTTGCTCGAGCTGGCGCAGACCTTCGAGCCGCCGGCTGACTCCACGCCTGCCCGCAACCCGGCCGCGCGCAAGTCGGCCAACGGTTCGCGCCGCCGCACCGGCAGGTGACCCGCCGCGCCGCGGCGCTCGCCGTCGCGCTCGCGCTCGTCGCGCCGGCGACCGTGCTCGTCGCGCATCCCGCGGCGGCTCGCGTCCCGTCCGGGGGCGCGGTCATCACGATCCACGTGCGCGACAACACGTTCTCTCCCGCGCGCCTCGCGGTGAAGCCCGGGACGACCGTGCGCTGGGTGAACGACGGCCAGAACCGGCACAACGTCACGCCCGACGCCGGCCACGCGTTCGGCAGCCGCAACCTCGCGCCCGGCCAGTCGTACGCGTACACGTTCCCGAGCGCCGGGAACATCGGGTACTTCTGCACGCTCCACGGCGCGCCCGGGAAGGGAATGCACGCCACCGTCTCGGTCGGCGACAACGTGGGAGCGTCCGACGTCGCTCCCGTCGGTGCGGGGGACGCACCGGCACCGCGGCTCGGCGCGTCCGGCCGCACGATCCGGGTCCCGCGCGACGCGAAGACGATCCAGGGTGCGGTCGACCGCGCCCGCCCCGGCGACCTCGTCCTCGTGTCGCCCGGCGTGTACCACGAGTCGGTCACGGTGGCGACGACGGGCATCGTGATCCGGGGCGTCGACCGCAACCGTACGATCCTCGACGGCGACTTCCGCGAAGAGAACGGGATCAAGGTCGTCGGCGCGGACGGCGTCGCGGTGGAGAACCTCACCGCGCGCGACTACACGGAGAACGGCTTCTACTGGGACGGTGTGCTCGGCTACCGCGGCGCGTACCTCACCGCGTACCGCAACGGCGACTACGGCATCTTCGCCTTCGACTCGCAGTGGGGCGTGTTCGAGCACTCCTACGCCTCGGGTAGCCCCGACTCGGGCTTCTACATCGGGCAGTGCAACCCCTGCCACGCGCTGATCACCGATGTGGTCTCCGAGTTCAACCAGCTCGGCTACTCGGGCACCAACGCGGGCGGCGACCTGCTGATCGTCCGGTCCGTCTTCCGCAACAACCGCACGGGTGTCGCGCCGAACAGCCTCGACACCGAGGAGCTCGCGCCGCAGGGCCACGCCGTCATTGCCGGCAACCTCGTCGAGACGAACGGCAGCGCCGACGCGGCCAAGGGTGACGAGCAGATCTGGGACATCGTCTACGGCATCGGCATCGTGGTGGTCGGCGGCGTCGACGACCAGATCCTCCGCAACCACCTGCCCGGCAACGCGAAGGCGGGCATCGTCATCGCCCCGAACCCCGGGCTCGAGGCCGCCGAGCTCTACCCGGCGACCGGCAACGTCGTGCTCGGCAACAACGTGCACGGCACGCAAGTCGCCGACCTCGCCGCCGCGCTCGTCACCCCCGCCGACCGCAACTGCTTCGCCGACAACCAGTACGGCACGTCGGCGCCGAAGAACATCGAGCAGGTGATGCCGTGCACCGGCGCCAGCGTCGGGGACCCGAACGACGGGGCGCTCCCCGTCGACAAGTTCTACGACACGTCGCAGAACCCGCCGGGCCGCGACTACCGCGACACGCCGGTGCCTCCCGCGCAGCGGCAGATGCCGGGCGCGAGCACCGCGAAGGCGCGCCCCGCCGGCGCGCCACGCAAGGTCGACGTCGCCACGATCACGCGCCCGGGGTAGCCGCGCGCGAGGTCGCGACGCTCGGTCAGGTCGTGCTGCCGTCGACGAGCACCGCGTGCGGCAGGCAGAGGTCGTCGTACTCGGCGATGACGATCTCGTCGACGTCGGGCCCGCACGCGGGGCAGTTGGGATCACGCCGGATCCGGAAGGTGCGGAACGACTCTTCGAGGGCGTCGTACGCGAGCATCCGGCCGACGAGCGGGTCGCCGAGGTCGAGCACGAGCTTGATCGCCTCGAGCGCCTGGATCGAGCCCACGATGCCGGGGAGCACGCCGAGCACGCCCGCCTCCGCACAGCTCGGCGCGAGCTCCGGCGGTGGGGGCTCGGGAAGGAAGCAGCGGTAGCACGGGCCGTCGTACGGCTTGAACACCGACACCATGCCCTCGAAGCGGAAGATCGACCCGTGTACGACGGGAATGCGCTTGACGAGCGACGCGTCGTTCAACAGGTAGCGCGTCGGGAAGTTGTCGGTGCCGTCGACGATGACGTCGTAGCCGTCGATGATGTCGAGCACGTTGTCGGCGCCGAAGCGCACGTCGTACGTGACGACGTCGACGTCGGGGTTCAGGGCCGTGAGGGTCTTCTTCGCCGAGTCGACCTTGCGCTCGCCGAGGCGATCGATGTTGTGCAGGATCTGGCGCTGCAGGTTCGACGCGTCGACGACGTCCATGTCGACGATCCCGAGCGTGCCGACACCGGCAGCGGCGAGGTAGAGCGCGGCGGGCGAGCCCAGGCCGCCGGCGCCGAGCAGGAGGACCTTGCTCTCCAGCAGCTTCTGCTGGCCGGCCTCGCCGACCTCGGGGAGGAGGATGTGGCGGCCGTAGCGGTTGCGCTGCTCGGTGGTCAGCGAGGCGGGCGTGATCCACGAGCGCCCTTCGTTCTTCCAGCGCCCGAACCCGCCGATCATCGACGCGACGTTCGTGTACCCGAGTTGCTGGAGCGTGTCGGCCGCGAACGCCGATCGGGCGCCGGCCGCGCAGAACACGACGACGGGCTCGTCGCGGTCCCTCCCGAGCTTCGTCTCCGCCTGCGACTCGAGGTGTCCGCGCGGGATGAAGACGGCGCCGGGGATCGTGCCCTGGTCGTATTCGTCCTGCTCCCGCACGTCGAGGAACGTCGCGTTGCCGAGCTGCGACTCGGCCTCCTCGGGCGTGGTCTCTCGGATGCGCTGCTTCGTCTCGGTCAGCAGGTCGCGGTAGCTCGCCATGTCGCCGATCTCCTGTTCAGGCTTGAAATGCTACCGCGGAGGTCAGGTATTCCCCAAGGGTTGCTCTCGGCCCCGGCCGGTCGGGTCAGACGGCGTCGACGATCTCGGGCAGGGCGGCTTCGAGGCGCTCGCGCACGACCGCGGTCGCGTAGCGGTCGTAGGGCGTCTCCTCGGCCGTGAGGATCACCAGCGGTGCGCCGTTGCGCAACGCCAGCTCGGGGAGCGCGGCGACCGGGTAGACCACGAGCGACGTCCCGACCGCCAGGAACACGTCGGCGTCGGCCGCCGCCGTCTCCGCCCGGTGCAGGTCGGCCGGCACGAGGCTCTCGCCGAACGAGATCGTGGCGGCCTTGAGCATCCCGCCGCACACGAGGCAGGGCGGGTCTTCCTCACCGGCGCGCACGCGATCGACTGTCTCCTCCATCGGTCCGCGCCACCCGCACGAGAGGCACTTCGCGTCCCGCAGGTTGCCGTGGATCTCGACGATCTTCTCGGGCGAATTCCCCGCGCGGTGGTGGAGCCCGTCGACGTTCTGGGTCACGAGGGTCTCGAGCGCGGCGCGGCGTTCGAGCTCGGCGAGCGCGTAGTGGCCGGCGTTGGGTTCGCCGCGGAAGACGTCACCGCCCTCGGCGCGCGCCCGCCATGTGCGCTTGCGGTGCTCGGCGTCGGCGACATAGTGCTGGATCGTCGCCCGCCGCTCCGCACCGGGATCCTTGGTCCAGATCCCCTGCGGGCCGCGGAAGTCCGGGATCCCCGACCCGGTCGAGATGCCCGCGCCGGTCAGCACGACGATCCGCTGCGAGTCGCGGAGGAGGCCGGCGATGGTGGCGACTTCGGACATCGCCGACGGAGCGTAGCGACACCGCGTACGAAGACGAGCGGCGCGTCCCGGGGGAGGACGCGCCGCTCGTGGACGGCCGGTGGGGTGGGGGACCGGCCGGACCGCGTGACGGCGTTCAGGCGCGCGCCTCCAACGTGGCCGACTCCTCGAGCGCAGCGCGGTGGCGCTCGTAGGCCCAGCGGGCGCCGTCCTGGCACACGCTCGGGTGGAAGCCGATCGCGTGGAGGACGCGCTCGACGTGGTCGGGATCGTCGCCCTGCTCCAACAGCGTGAAGGCGACCCGCCGCGCGTTGCGCCGCGCGGTGGCGAGCGGAGGTTCGGCGAGGCGTGCCTCGGCCCACTCGGCGTGCGCGGCCTGGAGCTCGACGGGGAGCCGCCGCAGGTGGCGCCGGTTCACGGGCGGAACGTTGCGCCGCACCGCGATCGTGCCGCGCCCGGCGTCACAGGCGAGGTCGAACTGTGCGAGACGGTTCAGGGTGCGCACGATCGGCGAGCTGGCGCCGTCGCGCTCGCCGAGCCCGAGCGCGTGGGAGGTGTCGGACACTGCGAGCTCGACGCCGTCGGGCTGGCGATCGAAGCGGTCGGCCAGGTGGCGGAGCAGCAGCAGCGCGGTGGGCCCGAGCGTGGGCAGCCAGAAGGTCTCGACGTAGCGCGACCTGGGATCGTGGCCGAGGGTGTCGATCAGCGGGTCGGGCCACGGCTTGATGACGAGGATCGTGGTCACGGCACTCCTCTGGGGTGAATGCGCCGAGGGGAAGTGCGGTGGTCACTGATTGCCACAGAATGTATCGAACCCGTACGAATCGGTCAAGCCCGTCTTGTTCCGTGACACCCGCCGATGCGGTGGGTGTCTCACGCAGGAAGGGGAGGGGTCAGGCGACCTCGGCGGCGGGGCGGCGGCGCACGGTCAGTGCCCGGATCGGGTCGGGACCGTAGAAGGCGGCCGGGCGCGCCGGGCCGAACAGGAAGCCCTGCCCGAGGTCGCAGCCCATGGCGCGCAGGCGCTGCAACTGCTCGGGCGTCTCGATGCCCTCGGCGACCGTCTCGAGGTTGAGGCCGTGAGCGAGGCTCACGATCGCCGTCGTGATCGCGGCGCTGTCGGCCCGGTGCCCCATGTCGGACACGAACGAGCGGTCGATCTTCAGCAACTCGACCGGCAGTCGCTCGAGGTACGCCATCGACGAGTAGCCCGTGCCGAAGTCGTCCACCGCGAGGTGGAGGCCGAGCGCGCGGAGCGCGCCCAGCGCGCTCAGGGCCGACTCGGCGTCGCGCATGAGCGTGGTCTCGGTGATCTCCAGCCAGACGGCATCCGGGTGCACCCTGGTGTCGCTCAACACCCGCGCCACGTCGTTCGGCAACGCGGGCTCGGCGAGCTGCCGAGGCGAGAGGTTCACGCTGATCGACAGGCGCGTGCCGTCGGCCGCAGCCGCGTGCCAGCTCGCGGCCTGCCGGCACGCCTGTTCGAGCGCCCACACGCCGAGGGGCACGATGAGCCCGGTCTCCTCGGCGAGAGGGATGAACTCGGCGGGGAGGACCAGCCCACGTTCGGGGTGCTGCCAGCGGATGAGCGCCTCGAAGCCCGTGAGCGTGCCGCTCCGCAGGTCGAGCACGGGTTGGTAGTGCAGGCGTAACTCGCCCCGCTCGATGGCGCGGTGCAGCGCGTTGCCGGTGCGGAGGTCGTCGACGGCCCGATGGTGTGTGGGCGCGTCGAAGACCTCGGCGCGGTCGCGGCCGTTCTCCTTCGCCCGGTACATCGCGGCGTCGGCGTTGCGGAGCAGGGTCTCGGGCGTCTCGCTCTGCCCGTCGCTCAACGCGATGCCGATGGAGGCGGTCACGAACACTTCACCCTCCACGAGTGCGACCGGTTTCTTGATCACCTCGGCGACGCGCTCGGCGATCAGCTCCGCGGTCTCCACGCTCGTCACGTTCTGGCAGAGCACGACGAACTCGTCGCCGCCGAAGCGGGCGACGACGTCGTCGGGGCGCATGGTCCCGCTGAGCCGGTCGGCGACGGCCACGAGCAGCCGGTCGCCCGCCGAATGGCCGAGGCTGTCGTTCACCACCTTGAACCGGTCGAGGTCGAGGAACAACACCGCGACGCGGGTGTGCATGCTCGCGGCGCGTGAGAGTTCGCGGCCCAGGCGGTCGACGAACAACAGCCGGTTCGGGAGCCCGGTGAGCGGGTCGTGGATGGCTTGGTGCGCGAGGGCCTCGCCGCTCGCCTTGCGCTCGGTGATGTCCTCGAGCTGGAGGACGAAGTAGAGCGGTTCGCCGTTGAGGTCACGCACGATCGACGTGCTGAGCGACACCCACACCGGGTGACCGTCGTGATGGACGAAGCGGAGCTCGAGCCGGCAGCTCGGCGCCGCGCCGGACCGGAGCTCGCGGAGTGCACCGGCTGCGGCGTCGTGGTGCTCGGGGTGCGTGAGATCGCGCGCCGTCGCGCGCAGCAGCTCCTCGGTGGAGCGGCCGAGGATCTGCACCATCGCCCGGTTGACGCGGAACAGGTGGCCGTCGAGCGTCATGAGCGCCATACCGATGGGCGCGTGCTCGAAGGCGCTGCGGAACCGCTCCTGTGCCTCCCGCAGCTCGGCCTCGGCGCGCCGCCGATCGGTGACGTCGCGCGCGCTCACCACCAGACCCTCGATCGCGGGATCGTGCAGCAGGTTCGTGCTCATCGCCTCGATCGAGCGCCAGCTGCCGTCGGCGTGGTGCATGCGGAACTCGATGCGCTGCGCCGCGTTCGGGCTCGACGTGGCGACCTCGAACGCCGCCCTCGCGCGCGGTCGGTCCTCCGGATGGATGAGGTCGAACACGCTCGTGCGCACGAGCGCCTCGGGGTCGAGCCCGAGGATGCGCTCTGTGGCCGGGCTGGCGTACGAAAGGTTCCCGCGCGCGTCGACGATCGCCATGATGTCGCTCGAGTCGCGCACCATTGCCTGGAACCGCGCCTCGTTGCGCTCGAAGAGGTCGCGCACGCGGTCGACGGTCCGCCCGGCGCGGCGGCCGATCACCCGCATCGACACGAACGCGATGACGACGACGCCCGTGAGCGCGGAGAGCAGGAGGACGGTCTCCGACCCCATGGCAATCTGTCGGAACGTTCAGGCCCCGATCTTGAGCGGTTCAGCCCTTCAACGCCGCGACGACTGCCTGCGCGGCGGCGCTCGGCGTCGTCTTGCCCGCGGCGACGTCGTGCTCGAGCCGGGAGGCCAGGCGCGCCACCGTGCGGTCGGCCCGCAGCGCTTCGAGCAGCGCCTCGGTGACCTCCGACCACATCCACTCCTTGGCCTGCTCCGCGCGCAGGTCGTCGAGATCGGCCCCGACCGCGGATCGGAACTCGAGCACCGTGTCCCAGACCTCGTCGATGCCCTCACCGAGCAGCGCCGAGCACGTGAGGACACGCGGTGTCCAGCCCGGCACGCGTGGGCGCACGAGGTGCAGCGCGCTCCCATAGTCGGCAGCGGTCACGCCGGCGGCAGTGGCGAGTTCACCGTCGGCCTTGTTCACGACGACGACATCGGCCAGCTCCATGATCCCGCGCTTCAGCCCTTGGAGCTCGTCGCCGGCGCCGGGCGCGACGAGCACGAGGAAGAGGTCGACCATGGCCGCGACCTTCACCTCGGACTGCCCGACACCGACGGTCTCGATCAGCACGACGTCGAAGCCCGCGGCTTCACACAGCAACATCGCCTCGCGCGTGCGGCGCGCGACACCGCCGAGGGTGCCCCGTGTCGGTGAGGGGCGGACGAACGCGTCGGGCGACCGGGTCAGGTCCTCCATGCGCGTCTTGTCGCCGAGGATCGAGCCCCCGCTCCGCGTGCTCGACGGATCGACGGCGAGCACCGCGACCCGGTGCCCCCGCGCCACCAACGACAAACCCAGCGCCTCGATGAACGTCGACTTCCCGGCACCGGGCGCGCCGGAGATCCCCACACGGATGCTGTTCCCCGTCGTCGGCAGCACCTCGGCCAGGAGCGCCTCCGCCTCGGCACGGTGATCGGCCCGCGTCGACTCGACCAGCGTGATCGCCCGCGCCAACGCCCGCCGATCCCCGTGCATCACCCGCGCCGCCAGCTCGTCCACACCACAAGTTTGCACAGCGCAGCGCCCCGGGAACGCGCCGGACCGCATTCGGTGGCGGCTGCTGACGCGCCGAGACTCAGCGCGACGACAACAGCCCGAGGATCTCCTCGGCCGCCTCGGGGATGTTCGTGCCGGGACCGAAGACGGCGGCCACGCCGGCGTCGCGCAACTCGTCGTAGTCCTGGGCCGGGATCACGCCGCCGACCACGACGACGATGTCGTCGCCGCCCTGCTTGCGGAGCTGGGCGATCAGCTCCGGCACGAGCGTCTTGTGCCCGGCGGCCTGGCTCGACACGCCGACGACGTGGACGTCGTTCTCGACCGCGTCGCGCGCCGCCTCCTCGGGCGTCTGGAAGAGCGGGCCCACGTCGACGTCGAAGCCGAGATCGGCGAAGGCCGTGGCGATCACTTTGGCGCCGCGGTCGTGCCCGTCCTGACCGAGCTTCACGACCAGGAGCCGCGGGCGGCGTCCCTCGAGGGTGGCGAACTGCTCGACCGCGTCGTGAATTCTCGCATAGTCGTCGTCGCCCTCGTACGCCCCGCCGTAGACCCCCGAGATGCTGCGGATCGTCGCGCGGTGGCGCGAGAAGACGTCTTCGAGGGCGTCGGAGATCTCGCCGACCGTGGCCCGCGCGCGCGTCGCCTCGATGGACAGCTCGAGCAAGTTGGCGTCTCCGGCCGCGCCGGCGCGCAGCTTCCCGAGCGCGTCCTCGACGCGTGCGGCGTCGCGGTTGGCGCGCACCCGGGCGAGACGAGCGATCTGCTGTTCGCGCACGCTCGTGTTGTCGACCTCCCGCACCTCGACGTCGGGCTGCTGGTCGAGCCGGTACTTGTTGACACCCACGATCACGTCCTCACCGCGGTCGATGGCGGCCTGGCGCCGGGCCGCGGCTTCCTCGATGCGCAGCTTCGGCATCCCGGACTCGACTGCCCTCGTCATGCCGCCGAGGGCTTCGACCTCTTCCATGAGCTCCCCTGCCGCGTGCGCGAGGCTGCCGGTGAGAGCTTCGACGTAGTAGCTACCGCCGAGCGGGTCGACCACGTGGGTCACGCCCGACTCCTCCGCCAGGACGAGCTGCGTGTTGCGCGCGACGCGCGCGGCGAACTCGCTCGGGAGCGCGATCGCCTCGTCGAAGGAATTGGTGTGCAGGCTCTGCGTGCCGCCGAGCACCGCCGCGAGCGCTTCGATCGTGGTGCGCACGATGTTGTTGTAGGGATCGTGTTCGGTGAGCGACACGCCCGACGTCTGGCAGTGCGTTCGCAACATGAGCGACGTGGGCTTCTGCGCTCCGAGCCGGCGCATCGCGCGCCACCACAGCAGGCGCGCCGCCCGGAGCTTCGCGACCTCCATGAACAGGTTCATGCCGATCCCGAAGAAGAACGAGAAACGGGGTGCGAAGTCGTCGATGTCGAGACGGTTGGCGGCCGCCCGCGCGTACTCGATGCCGTCGGCGAGCGTGAATCCGAGCTCCTGGACCGCGGTCGCCCCCGCCTCCTGCATGTGGTAGCCGGAGATCGAGATCGAGTTGAACTTCGGCATGCGCCGCGTCGTGTACTCGATGATGTCGGTGACGATCCGCAGACTCGGTTCGGGCGGGTAGATGTAGGTGTTGCGGACCATGAACTCCTTGAGGATGTCGTTCTGGAGGGTCCCCGAGAGCAGCTCCTCGGGAACGCCCTGCTCCTCGGCGGCCACGATGTATCCCGCCATCACCGGCAGCACCGCGCCGTTCATGGTCATCGACACGCTCATCTTGTCGAGCGGGATGCCGTCGAAGAGGATCTTCATGTCCTCCACGGAGTCGATCGCCACCCCCGCCTTGCCGACGTCGCCGACCACCCGCGGGTGGTCGCTGTCGTAGCCCCGGTGGGTCGCGAGATCGAAGGCGACCGACAGGCCCATCTGCCCGGCCGCGAGGTTGGCACGATAGAACGCGTTCGAGTCCTCTGCAGTGGAGAACCCGGCGTACTGGCGGATCGTCCACGGGCGGTTGGAGTACATGGTGGCCCGGACGCCGCGGAGGAACGGTTCGAAGCCGGGCAACGAGCCCACCGCCTCGAGGCCTTCGAGGTCGGCCGCGGTGTACAGGGGCTTGACCGGGATGCCCTCGGGGGTGTGCCACACGAGCGTCTCGGGATCGCCCTTGACCTCCTTGCTCGCGAGCTCTTCCCAGTCGTGGACCGTCGGCTCGTCACCCATGCACAAAGGGTACGGCTCGCCCGAGACGGAGGCGAAGCCGGACGGCGCGCCCGCGATCAGCTCGCCCGGCGGAGCTCCTGCGCGGCACGAGCAACGTCGAGAGCCTCACGGGCTGCCGCGACACCCGCACGCCCGACCCGACGCGTGTGCTCGTCGAGCTGCCACTGACCCCAGTGCGCCGCTCGGCGCGAGCGCGAAGCGGAGGCCCGGGTGACCCTGCCCCTGCGCCGGGAAGTCCTGCCTCCGGTGACCTTGCTTCCGGTGACCCTGCTTCCGGTGACCTTGCCGCCCGTGACCCTGCCGCGGGCGGCGGACTCCTCCCGCGACCCGCGCGCGTCCCCTCGCTTCCGCCGCGAGGCCGGCGGCTCGACGAGACGCAACTGCGTGGTCACACGAGGAGTATCGCCCAGGGGTACGACACTTATTCCGCGGGCGGCGGTTGCGAGGGTGACTCCTACACTCCGGATCCATGGCCACCAGATCGATGGCACTCGAGTACTCGAGGGTCGCGGCACGCGAATCCGGGACCCGAGCGCCGGTGACCGGTCCCG
>Ga0187777_10002630_pt1 | contig 11425 bp, 9 predicted proteins | sample 1015_Q2_SP5_10_M_FD_132416 | JGI IMG/M metagenome (GOLD analysis project Ga0187777, IMG submission 132416) | Tropical peat soil microbial communities from peatlands in Department of Meta, Colombia - 1015_Q2_SP5_10_MG | ecosystem: Environmental > Terrestrial > Soil > Wetlands > Peat | place...
TCAAAATATGCGTAGCGCTCGCCATAACAGGCGCTGGGAGAAAGGCCCAATCCTCCAATGCTACCACTTGCGACATCAGCGAGGATATCACCATGTTCGTTAGAGAGAACTATCACATCAAGCGTCTCTGGAGCAGCAATCAACCGTCGAGCCATATCATCGATAAGAAACTCCTGGTACAGCAAACTGGGATATGTACGCACAGTTTCTTTTACAAAAGAACATAAGCGTCCATCGGTGCGAGGCAATATCGAGTATTTGGCACCCAGGGTTACAGTTCCAGCATAACCAGCTGACTGCCGTCGTAGCGCAAGCTCGCAGGCTGAAACCGCTAATCGATGCATCTGTTCATCTGTACAAACACGCACAGCGTAAGTTCCTTGCTTTTCCATAGGAGGAGCTTGCCACCAGGACTTGCTGCTGGTTAATGCACCCAGTTCACTGATATCACCCTCACGAGGCGGATACATACCCTCCAAATTATCACGCACAATTACATAATCGATATGCTCAGGATCAAGCATAGGACTACGGTATCCAGGATACCATCGTACCGGCCGCACATTCACATACGTCTCTTTGCCCCAACGTAGATACCATAAAACGGGTCTGCTAGGACCACCGCTGGCGCCAAAGAGTGTACAATTCGCATCATCAATCTTTTCTCGCGTATCACCGGGAAATGCATCACCGAAATGCTCTAGAGCTTCGCGTCCGCTTAATGCTTCGACGAAGTGGATATCTGGCGCAAGGATGCGCAAAACCTCGACAGTTGGGCGCATCACTTCAGGTGCTGCATCATCACCGGCAATGACACAAACGGTTGGGGGCTTAGAAAGTATTTGCGATCGACAAAAAAAACTCGGGATCATCGTAATGTTCCTTCCTGGCGAATGTAGTTGATGATCCCACCAGCAGCGACGATACGTGCCACAAATGGATTCAATGGTTCAGCCTGAAACGTTTGATTTGTGGTGACATTACGAATTGTACCGTTTGCCAGGTCCACTTCTACCTGCTCCCCACCTGCACTAGCTAAAACTGCCTCTTCGCAGACAAGCACAGGCAAACCAATGTTGACAGCATTGCGATAGAAGATACGCGCGAAACTGCGTGCGATGACGACTTGAATACCGCACGCCTGTAAAGCGGCAGGAGCGTGCTCACGCGACGAGCCACAGCCAAAGTTGTGACCAGCCATGACAACATCTCCCCCTTTCACTTGCTGCGCAAACTCAGGCATTACTTCACAAAGGCAATAGCGAGCTAGTTGTGAACGATCAGTAGTTACATTGTAACGACCTGGAATGATTACATCGGTATTAACATTATCGCCAAGCATCCAGATAAGACTCATTTTTTGTTCCTTTCGATTGTTGACCTGGCACGGTCATGGTTTTTAATTATGAAATGACGCGGATCGGTAATGTGTCCGGTAAGCGCTGTAGCTGCAATGGTAGCCGGGCTTCCCAGATAAATTTCTGCAGTAGGATCGCCCATACGCCCGGTAAAATTGCGGTTCATGGTTGTTAGAGCGCGTTCACCAGGTGCCAATACGCCGAAATGACGCCCAATACAAGGGCCACAGCCAGGAGTACCAACTGACGCGCCAGCTTGCACAAAGGTTTCAAGGTAACCCAGCCGCATGGCTTCCAGATATACCTCGCGCGAAGCTGGAATCACCACCATACGCGTCTGAGGATGGATTTTTTTCCCTTGCAAAATATGTGCAGCAATTTCCAGATCGTCAAGGCGTCCATTGGTGCAGGTGCCCAGAAATACCTGGTCGATACTCACATGCCCGAGTTCTTCAACTGAAGTGACATTGTTGACATCAGGTGGGCATGCAATCATCGGCTGCAAAAGCGAGGCATCTATCTCTACAACCCGTTCATATTTTGGGTTGTTTGAGGCAAGCATAGGATAATCGCGTTCGGTACGCCCGCACAGCCACGCTCTGGTAGTCGCATCTGGCGCAACCAGTCCTGCTTTGCCTCCCATTTCAATAGCCATATTGCAGAGAGTGAAACGCTCGCTTACCGACATTTGCTCAACCAGATCACCAGTGTACTCGATTGCACGATAATTAGCTCCATCAACGCCTATCATGCGCACTATTTCAAAAGTTACGTCCTTCGCATAGACGCCGAAAGGGAGGGTTCCATTGATGCGAATATTGATCGTTGGTGGAACGCGAAACCAGGTACGCCCTGTTGCATAGGCAACACCGATATCGGTGGATCCCATACCTGTTGCGAAAGCACCAAGCGCGCCATATGTACAAGAGTGGCTATCGGCACCGACGATTATGTCACCAGGGAGAACATACCCGCGTTCTGGCATCACCTGGTGACAGATGCCTTCCTGCAAAATTGTAATATCTTGCTCTTGCGCGAATGTGCGAATATCACGTTGCAATGTAGCTGCCGCAATAGTCGCAGCAGGAATAATGTGATCAAAGACAATATGCGACCGATTAGGATCGAATACACGTCCATTGTTTTGTTGTGCCAACTCCCGAAACGCCTTGATTGCCAGCGGAGTGGTGGTATCGTGACTCATCACACGATCAACCTCGACCACAACCGTTTCGCCTTGCTCTACAGTGCGACCCAGCTTGTTGCTAAAAATTTCTTCAGTTAATGTTCCCATACAACACTTCCTTTCTCCTGATACCAGGTTTGAATAAATTCGTCTACTTCTTCCTGATTAAGCGAACCAAATTCACTTCGCTCTTTAAGAGACTGGGTTAAACGACAGACCTCGTCACCACTCAGATCAAACCCTAATGTTGCTGCACGGTGGCCAATGGCATATCTTCCCGCGAGACGCGATCCAACATCGATGTGGCGCATCAAACCAAAATCAGTTGGAGTGAGAATCTCATACGACCGAGGATTGCGAAGTACGGCTTTCGTATGTATACCAGCTCTATGTGTAAATGCTCCTGGAGCAGTGATCGGCATATTAAAAGGAATAGGGAGATGAAGACACTCTGACACAAAGAGATCAAGTGATGCAAGTTGTGTAAGATCATACCCTTCCAAGAGTTCCCGGTGATGAATATAGAGTTGCGCAATAAGTCCACTTAGCGATGCAATACCATTACGTTCACCGATACCCAAGACTGTGACATCAAGGCAATCTGCGCCAGCTTCCAGCGCAGCAAACGTATTTGCGAGGGCACAACCTGTATCATTGTGGCCATGGAACTCAATTCCAACGTGTGGATAACGTTCAGCGCAGAGACAGACAAGTTGTTCAACCTGGCGAGGTGTAGCAATACCGACGGTATCGGGTAAACCAATGCGCTGCACTCCTGCATCGACGACGGCATCAAAGACGGTCAACAAGTCAACCAGGTCGCTACGAAAGGCATCTTCAGCGGAAAAGCGCACATATCGTCCAGCAGATCGGATGAGTTGAATCAATGGCAAGGTCTGCGCAAGCATGCGGTCGATATCGCGACCATGGCTATAAGCACGCAATTCCGCTGATGTACCGTAGAAGAGATTTAACCCGAAGACCCGGGTATCGAGTGCGGCCTGTACATCAGCCTCAACACAACGAACATGTGCAATGATTTGGGCCCGTAAACCAGCCTCACATAAAACGTGGGTGGTATTTCGAGCGCCTGGAGAGCTGATAGGCGATGGAACTTCGATGAATGTTACACCTAAAGCATCCAGCAAGTGTGCTATCGTTAATCGATGTTCAAGAGTAAAGAAGGCCCCAGCACATTGCTCGCCCTCACGTAATGTGGAATCGAGAATAGCAAGTGATCTCATAACGTCATGTCCCTTTCTAGGGCAAGTTCCTTCAGCACCAATTCAAGAATATCTATAGCCTGGGTATATTCAGCGATATGTATATGTTCCTGGGGTGTATGGTCAAGATGTGAATCACCAGGTCCATACGCAACAATATTCTGTCCCCAGGCTGGCCCGACAACATTCATATCAGAGGTTCCAGTTTTGTGCTTGAAGACGGGTTGCACTCCAATTGATCGAATAGCTGAGATGAAAGCACGTGATAGAGAAGTGGTGCGCGTTGTCTGAAATGCTGCCTCTTCACCTGAAAAGCTGATATGCGCCTCATCTTCTTCAGCCCACTGCGCTAATTGGCTAAGCAAAGCAGCGATATCGCAGGCGGGAGGTAAACGATAACCGATACGAAGCTGCGCCTGATCCTCTAAACCGTCGTGGTTGGCGTTTATGCTACGCAGCGAGGGCATGAGAGCAGCAAATGTGGAGTTTGCTGCATATTGCTTATTCCATTCAGCAGCATGTTGACATACACGATTCCAGAAAATCACTGCTACTTCATTCGCGTTTAGTTGGGAACCAGAACTGTGATGTGCCTGACGCTTTACACAATAATCCAGAATCAACCTGCCCTTGTAACCAATTGTCACCGCCTGACTTCCGCTAGGCTCCCCAATAACACAGGCAAATGGCTGATAGCGTTCTACAACAGCTCGGGCACCCCGTGAGGTAGCAGATTCCTCCTCAACAGCGCCAATCACCACAAGCGGGTGCTGGAATGAGTCTGGATGTGCAGAGCGCGCCAGGCGACCTGCAGCGCACAGAAACGTAGCTAATGGCCCTTTTGCATCTACCGCGCCGCGCCCGTGTAACATACCATCGTGTAAACTCACGGGGATGTAGCCGCGCACGGTATCCATATGACCGAGCAAGATAATTGGCTGCAATCCCGTATTTAACCCAGGAAAATGCGTACTGGCGATAATATTTCCAACTTCGTCAATATAGCTATGCAGCCCTAAAATTTGCGCCTGCTGAAGCAGGTAACGAGCCAACGCGCTCTCCTGACGGGAGTAGCTGGGTATGGTTAGCATGTTTTGAAGGAGAGATACCTCAGCGCCCTGATCATACGCTGGAGATGTAAAGTCAACTCCAACGTTTGCCAGGTTGGTTGATTCCTCTTCAAGCAATACTTGTTCAACCGCTTCCAATACACGTTCCAATTGTTCCTCTGATATCACCAGAGGTGGCAACAGGCGAATAACGTTTGATCCAGCTTGAAGAGCTAATACGCCGCATTCACTCAATGCTTCAAGGTATGGCTGCACACGTCGTTTGAGTTCTATTCCAAGTAATAGCCCCTTCCCTCGTACTTCGCGAATAAGAGGAGAGTTTATCGCTCTGAGCCGCTGCAAGGCATAGTGTCCAAGAGCATCAGCACGCTCTGGAAGCGATTCTCGTTCGAGGATATCAAGTGTAGCCAGAGCCGCGGCACAGGCTAACGGATTACCGCCAAAACTACTGCCATGTATGCCTCTGATTATATGCCCGCTCTTCATCACACGTTGACCTAAACAAATCGCCCCCATCGGAACACCACCAGCCAGGGATTTCGCCAGGCACAGGATATCAGGCTGTAGATCGTAATGTTGACAGGCAAAAAGTTGTCCTGTTCGTCCAAAGCCTGTCTGTACCTCGTCAACGATCAGTATGACTCCTCGTTCACGACAGAGAGATGCTAGGCCATGTATATACTCCTCACATGCAACATACACCCCTCCTTCACCCTGAACCAACTCAATAATCACCGCAGCAGTTTCCTCATTAATGGCTGCATTTGCTGATGCGAGGTCGTTGTAACGGATGTGACTGATATCAGGTATAAGTGGTGTGAAAGGTTCGCGGTAGTGTGGTTCCCATGTCGTTGAAAGCGCACCCATCGTGCGACCATGGAATCCGCGAAATGTTGCAACTATTCCTGTTCGGCCAGTGGCAACACGCGCAAATTTGAGAGCGCCCTCCACGGCCTCAGAACCAGTGTTACAGAGAAAAATCCGATCAAGTCCACATGGCAAAAGGCCTGCAAGACGTTCAAGTAGCTGTGCACGCACATCGTTGTAGAAAATTTCGGGACAGGTGATGAGGCGCTGCGCCTGTGCTGCAATTGCGGCAGCAATCTCTGGTCGTGCATGCCCAATGTTTGCTACTCCATATCCCGCGGTACAGTCGATGTATTCACGTTCCTCATCATCCCATACGAGAGCACCACTACCTCGGATAATAGTTACCGGACGCTTACTATACACGCCTGTAGAGTAAGCATCTTCAAGTTCGATTGTTGCATTCATATCAGATTCCTTTCAGCGAAGATCGGCAGTGATTCTATGACTGTTCCAGATCCATTGAGCACATCCAGAAATGAGTTACTGCCCATACAGACCCTAGGCACGCCATTTTGAATGGCCTCCTGTGCTCCTAGCAGTTTCTTGCGCATGCGTCCATGGGCATATTGAATATAGTCTGCAAGTTGATGGGTTGGGATTGAGTGAATAAGGGTTGTCTGATCTTCCGGGTCCACCAGCAGTCCCGGGACATTTGTCATGATGACCAGGACATCAGCATGGAGAGCAGAAGCAACAATGCTGGCAACTCGATCTCCATCAACATTCAAGCGTTCACCATCCGGACTTAATGCCAGGGGTGCAATAACCGGTATATAGCCACTGTCGAGTAGTTGGCAGAGCAGAGCAACATTTACACGTTCGATTTTCCCGGTGTAGTCGTCTCTCAGTATTTGAATACGACCACCTGGCATTATCGAGCGTACCGCTGATTTTCGTCTCGCGAGTAGTAGCCGCCCGTCAACTCCCGCCAGTCCGAGAGCATTGACGCCATGCTGTTGTAAGGAAGCCACCAATTCGGTATTGATCTGGCCTGCAACAGCCATTGCATAGATTCGCAAGGTCTCGCTGTCGGTGTAGCGGCTGACCATCCCACCCGGTGAAGTAACCATGCGTACCTGGTGTCCCAAACGTTCGGAGAGCGTGTTCGTGAGGTCAGAGCCTCCATGAATCACAACAAGACGTTGACCATTAGCAACACATTGAGCAATTTCACGCACAATGTTCTTGATAGCGACTCCATTACTGCCACCAATCTTTACTACAATCGTCATTACAATACTCCTATACTGGATGCAGGCCGGGAAATGTTAATCCTGTTGATTCGTCCCATTCGTACATGCAGTTGAGCGCCTGCACAGCATTCCCGGCAGCGCCTTTCATTAAATTATCTAGAGCAGCGATGACCGCGACACGCTGCTGGTCACGATCAAGTTCAAAGCCGATATCGCAAAAGTTGCTTCCTGCCAGAATCTTGGGCTCTGGATAGCGGTATACTCCGCTTCGTTCTTTGACCAGGCGAATAAATGGCTCTCTATGAAAGGCTTCACGATAGAGACGCCATAATGTGCGCTCATCCACGCTTTCATTCAAAAAAACCTGGGCGGTAACAAGTACTCCACGTACTAGCTCTATTGCCGTGGCCGAAAAAGCGATGCGCTGGCAAAAATGTGCACCTGCTGTCAGTCCAAGCTCCTGTATAAGCTCGGCGGTGTGACGATGTCCTGTGGGTTGAAATGAGCGCACAGCTCCACTCCTTTCAGGATGATGACTGCCTGGACCAGGAGTTGCTCCTGCTGCTGATGAACCAACCTTGGCATCAACAACCAGAGGGAGAGATAAATTCACAAGACCCGCACGATAGAGAGGAACCAATCCCAGAATAGAGGCTGTTGCCATACAGCCAGTGCCACTAACGAGTGTCGCGCCCGGCAGTTCCACTCGATGCAGTTCAGGCAAACCATAGACAGCTTCTAGCAGGAGATTGGGCATATCATGAGATACCCCATACCACTCTTCGTAAAGTGCAGAAGAACGCAACCTGAAATCTGCTGAAAGGTCAATGATACGTGGAGCGATTGCCTGGTAGCGCTCAATTTCCCTAGCAGTCTCACCATGAGGCAGACAAATGAAGAGTACGTCACAAGAAGTTAGATCATCTGGATGCGAGAAGCGCAACATACTTATTTTACGCAAATTCGGATGTACGCTATGCAAGTAATGACCTGCATAAGTGTTAGATGCTACCTGTGTCAACTCTACATGCGGATGGTAGAGCAGAAGCCGGGCCAATTCTCCACCGGTATAGCCAGAACCGCCGACTATAGCAACTCGCTGTCGATTCATCTCACAGCCTCCTCACGCACACCACTGAGTACAAAATCAAGCATCTCATTGGGTAAATCAACTCCAGTTGGAGCGATGCTGTTGCGGAACTCCATTGTAGCGTTGATTTCATTGACCAGTAACCCATGTTGCGGGTCTTCTAGCACATCGATTGCCAGGATGCCTCCACCGACGGCCTGGGCAGCTCGTACGCACAGGCTATCTAGCTCAGGAGTGACAGGGCAATTGCTGGCAATAGCACCTCGAGCTGTATTTGTGACCCAGTGCTCGCTGGTGCGATAGATCGCACAGATGGTACGGCTGCCGACAACAAACGCACGAATATCCCGTAACGGCTTAGCGATATACTCCTGCACATAGTGGATACGATGCTGATAGGAGCCAAGGGTTTCCTGGTGTTCGAGTACTGCCTCGGCGGCGTCGCGGTCATTGATACGTGCCAGCAAACGCCCCCAAGAACCAGTTATGGGCTTGAGTACGGCAGGGTAACCCAGCATCTCAATCCCTTGAATGGTTACCTGAGAATCAAACGCCAGCAGTGTGTGCGGTGTTGGGATACCTGCGCGGAGTAGCGCCAATGTTGTGAGCAATTTGTCGTTGCATGTGGCAGTAACTGTAGCTGTGTTATATACGAGTACACCCCAATGCTCCAATACGCGCAGCACTGCTAGCCCTTGAGACTGGCTCATGCTGCGATAAAGAACAGCATCGTAAGTGCGCCATCGTTCATCAGGATGCGCGAGATCAAGCAGCAATTCGCCATCATCAATAATGTCAAACTCAATAGACCTTTGCTTTAACGCTGCGATTAACAGTTTCTCTTCCACACGGAGGCGTGATGTGAGTATAGCCAGGCGCATTGTGTCACTCTCCCCAATCTTCTTCAACCTGGGGTGCCAACGCCACCGCGGGAGGTTCCAGGCGCAACACTTCTAATTCCGCGCTACAATCTGGACAGTAGATGATCTCACCAACCATGAGATCTCGGACGGTAATTTCGGCTTCGCATTCTGGACAGTGTGTCATAGGTTGTGTTCCTCCTTAGAATTCGACTATGTCATTTCTGACAAACAAAAACGCTCTTCATCCTTCACTCAGGGAAGGACAAAGAGCGTTAAAAAGCGCTTCGTGGTGCCACCTTCATTCGTTGATGTCTCACGACATCAACCTTGTCGAGTACTAGCATACTCCAACCCGATAACGGGGGCTTCCGGCAAAGGTCTACTTTCGCATTTAGCGATTTCTTCTCGCAGCTCCGGGTTTTATTCACGGCTGACCGGCATACGAGCTTTCCACCAAACACTCGTTCTCTGGATGTAATCAGGAACCGTTACTCGTCCCTTCAAGACTTTCGTGCTATTCAGTTGTGCTTTGAATTTCTGGTATTAGGTAGAAGGACAAATAAAAACGCCCTTCATCCTCTTGCTATTAAAGGACGAAGAGCGAAAAATACAACTCTCGTGGTACCACCTTCATTCGCTGATGCCTCACGGCACCAACCTTGTCGAGTACTGACATACTCCAGCCTGATTACGGAGACATCCGGCAAAGGTCTACTTTCGCATTTAGCGATTTCTTCTCGCAGCTCCGGGTTTTATTCACAGCGTATTGACGTATGAGCTTTTCACCAACCGCCCATTCTCTTGACGCAACAGACAACTGCTACTCGTCCCTTCGAAGCTTTTGATCTATTCAATTGTAAACGTCATGATTAACGTATAGCATGAATATTGTTGTCTTGTCAAGGTTTTTTCATATTTTTGAAACTTTTACCCTTGATTTTCGCGTTATAGTATGGTAATCTCGCATTGAACTACACACAATATGGAGGTAGTAAAATGTCAGTAATTGTTATTCCTTCAGTATCCACGCTGAGTGGTAATCATCTTTGAGTAATCTCTAGCTCGCAACATTGAGAGGTGATTTCTCGCGTAACTTCGCCTTTCACCCACACTTTTCGGGCACTTGATCCTGGTGTCTCTCTCATATCCGCTGAGAACACGAAAGAAAGTAGCTTGTAACTCGTCCTCTCATGTACGAACTGAGACATCCTCCAACCAGGTCCGGTCGTACTGACACCACTCCGCAGATACTCGCTTCTCACCAGTAGGTTTTCTTGCGTGATTCTATGCCTTTGTAGCTAAGACGAAATCTGTGCAATGCCTGTTGGTAATTCCCTGGTAGGAGTGGTGTCCCGGAAACATACCCTCGTCGCAAAAGGAATGCTTGAAGACAATGAGTTAGCAATAGAGAAAAATCGCATGCTATCAAAAGCAATTCATGTCAATTCGCCCAAAGGAGCTATTACTTTGAAGAAATCTTTCGAAGATGATGCTGAAGAAGAGCTGATCACATTCGAGAAAATAAAGCCTGGTTTGCGCGAGCGTGCTCGTATACGCTCTCATGCGCAAACCAAACCCACCAGGAAGGCAAGTTATGAAAGTAGCGCTGACGTCCAGCGCTGGTTGAGAGAACAATCGTTTGATGTGCAGCAGCCTGACACCGGTTTCCATCCAACATTGCTGGCGTCCAGGCGTGATGCGCCCTGGATTCTTTCTTCGCTCGAGCCATTTTATAAGCAGCACTTGATCACCGATGTTCTGCACGAGGCTCATAGCGGTAAGGAAGCTACGGTCTACTGTTGCCAGGCCCATCCGTCGACTGGGGTGCAATACCTGGCGGCAAAGATATACCGTCCACGTATGTTTCGAAGCCTGCGCAATGATGCCGTCTATCGCTTTAGCCGGGTTCAGCGTGATGAACAGGGCCAGGCAGAACATGGGAACAGCCGCAGGGGAAGTGCTGCCACACGAAAGACCGAGAAAGGTCGAGCGGCCCAGGTTGCATCATGGATCGAGTACGAGTACCAGACTCAGCGCCTGCTCTTCTCCCATGGGGCCAATGTGCCTCGCACGTTTGCACAGATCGGAAATGCCGTTCTGATGGAATATATCGGGGACGTTGGTGAACCGGCTCCCCGTCTGAGCGATGTTGAACTTGCAATTGAGGATGCGCAACCGCTCTTCAACTGTATCTTGGACAACATCGAACTTGCTCTGAAGCACGGTCGCATTCATGGTGATCTCTCTGGGTACAATATCCTCTATTGGCACGAGGCTGTGACGTTGATTGACTTCGCGCAGGCAGTCGATCCATATCACAACTCAGATGTGTTCTCGCTGTTCCTGCGTGATATTGAACGCATTTGCCAGTACTTTGCGCAATACAACGTGCAATCTAATGCGTTTGAACTCGCGCGGGAGATTTGGAGCGGGCACATGGGACCAATCCCGGAATTGATTTGAGTAGAATCTCAATACAAAGATTCTCTAGATGGATTATTAAGTACCGGTACTTTTGATAAAACTGGGAGTGCCGGTACTTGATTGTGGTTCACGCTTCGACAGATTGTGA
>Ga0187777_10002632_pt1 | contig 11424 bp, 12 predicted proteins | sample 1015_Q2_SP5_10_M_FD_132416 | JGI IMG/M metagenome (GOLD analysis project Ga0187777, IMG submission 132416) | Tropical peat soil microbial communities from peatlands in Department of Meta, Colombia - 1015_Q2_SP5_10_MG | ecosystem: Environmental > Terrestrial > Soil > Wetlands > Peat | place...
ATGGATGGCGTGTACCTGCTGGATCGTGAGATGGACCACGACCACAACCGCTGTGTAATCACGCTCGTCGGCGAACGCGAGCCGATCCAGGAAGCTGCCATTCGCGGCGTCGGCAAAGCTGCTGAACTGATTGATCTCAACGTGCATCAGGGCGCGCATCCGCGAATGGGCGCGGCCGATGTGGTGCCGTTCATCCCGATTGAAGGCGTCACAATTGAAGATTGTGTGGCCATGGCCCGCCACGTTGGCGAAGAGATTTGGAAACGATTTCAGATTCCGGTTTACCTGTACGAAGCCGCAGCAGCCACGCCGGAGCGGCAGAATTTAGAGAACATTCGGCGCGGGCAGTTCGAAGGGATCCGGGCTGAGATTGCGACGAATCCAGCGCGCAAGCCGGATTTTGGCGAAGCGCGTGTGCATCCCACGGCGGGGGCAACGGTGGTTGGTGCGCGAAAGTTCCTCATTGCTTACAACGTGTTTCTGAATACCCCAGACGTCGAGATTGCCAAGAAAGTCGCCAAAGCGGTGCGTTTCTCGAGCGGCGGTCTGCGCTACGTTAAGGGAGCAGGATTTCCGGTGCGCGGCCTGGCGCAGGTTTCGATGAATCTGACAGATTTTGAGCAGACCCCGATCCATCGTGTCTTTGAATTCGTCAAGCGGGAAGCCGCGCGCTATGGAGTAACGCCTGTCAGCAGCGAGATTGTCGGCCTGATTCCCAAGAAGGCCTTGGAGCGCGCGGCGGAATGGTTTCTGCAGGTCGAAAACTTTGACTCGTCTCTGATTCTGGAAAACCGGCTCACCGCGGTGATGACCGGGAAAATGGCGGTAGGTGGATTGCGGGCTGGAGTTGAGCCATTCGTTGAACAGCTTGCCGCTCCCACCGCGACTCCAGGCGGTGGCAGCGCATCAGCAGCCAGCGCGGCGATGGCGGCGGGATTGGCCACCATGGTCGCTTCCATGTCGCGGGGGAAGAAAGCCTATCTGCAGTATGAAGCGAAACTAAGCGAAGCGATTGGACGGCTCTCCCGGTTACGCGAAGATCTGAAAGCAGCGATTGACGCCGATGCCGAGTCTTTCAATGTTGTCATGAAAGCTTACAAGCAGGCGAAGGAAGCTGCCGATGGAGATGGAATCATCGATGCCGCGCTGAAACAGGCCACGGCGGTGCCTCTAAGCGTGGCCGAGAAGGCAAGGGAAGTGGCCGGTATTGTCGAGAAGCTTGGCCCCATCACACATCCGAATATGAAATCCGATCTCACAACCGCCAAGGCCCTGGCACAGGCGGCTATTCAGGGTGCTCTGGCTAATGTGGAGATCAATCTCGAATCGCTGAAGGATAGAGTGTTTGCCGCCGAGGTGGAAAAGCGGGTGCAAGCAGTTCGAGCGTAGACAGAGATCCACATAGTTGCTCCCCAATAAACATGCGTGCCGTGCAAATCTCCGCTTACGATGGCAAGCCCGAAAGTCTTTCGGTAGTTGACTTGCCAATGCCACGCCCCGGGCCAGGCGAAGTTCTGGTCAAAGTCTTCGCTTCGCCGGTGAATCCGTCAGATCTGATGTTTCTTCAAGGGCTGTATGGTTTCAAGAAGCCACTTCCGGCAGTGCCGGGATTTGAGGGCAGCGGAACTGTTGTTGATGCCGGTCCCGGGATGATGGGACGTCTTCTTAAGGGCAAACGCGTCGCCTGTGCAGCTGCCGACGAAAGAATTGTCGGCGGCATGTGGGCGGAATACCTCGTGACTTCAGCCAAACTCTGCATCCCCCTCAGGAAAGACGTCGACCTGGAGCAAGGTGCGGTCATGTTAGTTAATCCCATGACCGCCTGGGGGTTGATGGAAGAAGCTCGTCGCGGTGGCCACAAAGCATTGGTTCAGACCGCCGCCGCAAGCGCATTGGGCCGCATGATTGTTCGTCTAGGACAAATGTTCTCCCTTCCTGTAATCAACATCGTGCATCGCCCTCAACAGGTTGAGCTGCTGCGCAGCCTCGGAGCGCAGTATGTGTTGAACAGCGAAGAGCCGGAGTTCGAGACCAAACTGCGCGAGCTGTGCCATCGGCTAAACGCTACGATCGGGTTCGATGCGGTCGCCGGTGATTTGTCATTGAAGGTGCTGCGAGCACAACCACGAGGCGCTCGCTTGCTTGTGTATGGCGCGTTATCCCTTAGTCCCAGCCAAGCTGATCCAGCCTCCTTGATCTTCGATGGCAAGCGGATTGAGGGTTTCTGGCTGAGCGCGTGGCTGAACCGTAAGAGTTTGATTGGCCAATTGCGAGTGGCGCGACAAGTCCAGAAACTCCTGAGTAGCGCTCTGAAAACTGAGTTCCAGGCACGCCTTCGTCTGAACGATACCCCCCGCGGATTGCATCAGTATGCGACAAATATGACAGGTGGCAAGGTCTTGCTGCTCGCCTCAAGCCCCGAAAATCCAGCCCCCTGACCGAATCCTAGAAACAGACCAAGTCTGCGCCAGAAAAGAGGGATGCTGCACTTTGGTTTCTGCCGCCCTCCAGTTACTTGTCTTACAATAGAAAAACGGTGCACAATCGCGCTTCGATGTGGGTTCTGCATCTAAGTATTCGGCATTCAGAGGACATCCAAGATGAGGCTTATGAAGTCAGCTTTATGCGCCATGTTGCTGTCGCTGACGGCGGCATGGAGCGCTCCCATTCCGAGTTCCGCGCGGCCCGCGATTCCAGCAGACATCCAGCAGATCATTACCGTGGACTACCGCGCCCTGAAGAATTCCGATACCGCCATGGCGCTGAAGGCGCAGGTTTTGCCGCCTGGATTGAAGGATTTTGAGGGTGAGCTCAAGGGCGTCGGCATCAACCCGGACAAGGACGTCGATCAGTTGACTTTCGCCTCTTATCGTAATGGCAAGCATGGAATTCAAGTCGTTGGAGCGGCGCAAGGATCGTTTTCCAGCAAGCTGGTTCTGAAGAAAATGAAGTTGAACAAAGTGAAGCCGCTGATGTATCGCGACAACAACATCTACCCCATGGGTAGCGGAATGGATATGACTTTCCTCGATGACAACACCCTATTGTTCGGCGACAACACTGCGCTCAAAGGCGCTCTGGATGCGCGCGACGGTTACGCCAACAGCCTTGATTCGAACAGCCAGATCGCGGATTTGATCGGTCCTGTCGAGGATGGAGCGGTCTGGAGCGTGCTCGATCAGCAAGGAACTCAAAACATGCTGCTTTCTGCGTTGGGCGATGCCGGAAGGCTGGCTGACTTCGACATGGTAAAGAAACGCGTGGTGGGCTCCCGCTATACAATGAATTTCCAGAGTGGAGTGAATTTTGATCTGGACGTTGTGACATCGGACTCAGTCACGGCGGCAACGCTTTCATCGCTGGTGAAGGCTGGAGTGCTGTACCGAAAGATGACCGCCACACCAATTGAGAAAGCTGCGCTGGAGAATGTTTCGGTCAACTCCGACAGCTCGAATTTGCAGATGCATTTTAAGGCCGACGACAAGCAGTTCCAATCGCTGCTGCACTCGGATTTATTCGCGGCAGTTTCGCGATAAGACTGATCCGTTTTTTCTATTTGTCATTCCGAACCGGCTTCAGCCGTGAGGAATCTGCTTTGCAGATGATGCCAAAGCAGATTCTTAGTGCTCCTCGGAATGACAATTGCAAGGCAGTTGCCTGAAACACCAGCCTTCAATCTTCAGGTAAAATCAAAGTTAGGACTCTTCAGCGAGAGCTGCAAACAGCAGTAACCACGCGCAGCAGACAATTTAATCAGATCAGCAGGAGAAGTGATGGCAAAGATTGCAAAAACAGCAGATCGCAAGAAAGTGATGGACACCACCAAGAGCACGGATTGCCCCAAGTGCGGCAAGCCGACGCGCATTGTGAAGCGGGTGAAAGACCGCGAGCGGGGAATACCGGGCGGTATCTTTATTTCGTGCTCGGCCTGCGAATTCTACGAGAAGCTGTAATATCCTCCGCAGCGAGCAATTTTCTTATCCGCGTTCGGCTTCCCAGTCAGTTCGATCATTCGCAGGTGACAGTATTTCACCCGTGATCCTCATTGTGCTGCGCATTGAACCGATCCAGTCGACAGAGTGCCCGCGCGGTGAGACAGGTACAAGATCCGCAAGCGCCTTACCGAACCGCGTGACACGCAGTGGTTTGCGAGTGTCATGCACTCTTATGAGCAACTTGCTGCAATTCGCCCTGAACTCAGAAATATCGACCTTCTTCACACTCTGTAAGCGCTGACTTCTGCCAGCACCGCCCGGGCTGCAGCCGCGGGATCTGCCGCTGCGGTGATCGGCCTTCCCACCACAATATGACTCGCGCCAGCCGCTATCGCTTCCGCGGGAGTGACGACTCGAACCTGATCTTCCACCGCCGAGCCAGCAGGACGCACGCCAGGCGTCACAAGGGTGAAGTTATCCCCCAGTTCCTTGCGCACCCGCGCGGCTTCGCGAGCTGATGTCACGATACCTTGGCACCCACCTTCAAGGGCAAGCTTCGCCAAGCGCACCACCTGATCGGGCAAGCAGTTTACTCCTCCGACTTCCTCAAGATCGTTCTCCGCGAAGCTGGTAAGAACGGTAACGCCAAGCACAATCAAATTTGGATTGCTGGAACGTGCGGCTTCAGTGGCGGCGCGCAGCATCTTGCTTCCTCCCGAGGCGTGTACGGTGAGCATTCTCACGCCCAAGCGGGATGCCTCGCGTACCGCCGAACCGACCGTGTTCGGAATGTCGTGGTATTTGAGGTCCAGGAAGACCTGTCGGCCCGACGCGATCAGGTCCCGAACAATAGTCGGCCCTTCAGCCGTGTAGAGCTGCATTCCCACTTTGTAAAAAAGGACGGAATCGCCGACAGCCGCAACGATTTTCTTGGCTGCGACTGCCGACGGAACATCAAGAGCGACGATCAGGCGCTCGCGCGCATCGCGCATCCCTTGCAGTGTAGAACGCTGACGATTTAGTTGGCTAGTGGCTGCAGCATAGCCACCTGCTGAGGCTGCTCTTCCGGGGTTGCCAGATCCAGGCGTACCCGTTGCAAGCCCTTGTGTTTGAACTGTAGGGCTTCGGCAGCGCCGTAGGAAAGATCAATGATGCGGCCGGGAACGATTGGTCCGCGGTCATTAATCCGCACAAACACCTTGCACCCGTTATGCAGGTTTGTCACCCGAACCCAAGTCCCAAGGGGTAGCGTCGGGTGTGCGGCGGTCAAATCGTACATGTTATAGGGCTCGCCGCTGGCTGTAGTCCGGCCGTCGAAATAGCTCCCGTACCACGAAGCGGTCCCCACTTCATAAGGTCTGTGGTTGTGCTTGCTGACAGTTATGGCCTGATACGCTATAACAGGCTTGGATATAGTCTCCTGGAATTCTTTCGACCCTGAGCTGGTTGGCCCCTGAGCCGCTCCCAGGCTGACGACTAACAGCACGCTCGCCAGTCCATGAGCAATACGTCCTCTCATCAGTCACCTCTCATCTCGAAAGTGCCTCCCCAGAACCAAGTTCGTTAATGTTGGGCCATCCTAGAAGGGCGGGACAGGGATGTCAATCCCAAAAGAAGGGTAAAAACGTAATCAGGCAGTTATGGATATCTTACGTAACCTGCTGTATGGATTGAGCAATACTACCGATTTCGCTGTAAGAGCAGAGACTTAGATGTTGATGCCGCAGTTAATCACCAAAGTACAAGAGACCATGAAATTTTTGCTTAACTTTTGTTTTCAGGGGCTTACGATAACGGTTCGAATTTGGCATTCAAGTTCAGTGATTTAGCGTCGATTTAACGCTCGGGGCTTCACATCCGGAGGTACACCGACTGGTCTTGGACCTTTGGAATATGTTTGTTTGGGTGCTGTCTGAAATTTCAACTACATCCTGTTTGCTATAGAGTTTGACCATGCCGTCTTCGCCACCAGTCGTTCTTTCGATCGCAGGATTTGATCCTTCCTCTGGGGCTGGGATTACCGCGGACATCAAAACCATCGCGGCCCATGGCTGCTATGGGGTGGCGTGCATTACCGCACTCACGGTGCAGTCCACCGCCGGAGTCCGCAAAGTGGAAGCGGTTTCGCCCGATCTCATTCGCCAGACCTTGGATGAGATCAGTTCCGATATGGAGATCGCTGCTGTGCGGATCGGTATGCTGGGCTCAGCACGTGTGGCCAAAGCGGTTCTGGAATTTCTGACGGCGCGCAGTTCTCCTAATATTGTGCTTGACCCGATCCTGAAGAGTTCTTCTGGAGCCAACTTACTTGACCGGGCAGGAGTGCGGTTTCTCGCGGAAAAAATGCTGCCCCTCGCGACTGTGGTGACACCGAACGTTGACGAAGCCGCGGTCCTAACCGGATTGGCGGTCACAAACCCGGACCAGATGCGGACAGCCGCTCACAAACTGCATCAACTGGGGTCGCCTGCGGTTGTGATCACCGGAGGGCATCTCGAGAAAGCCATCGATCTCTTGAGTTTTGTCACTAAGCGGGGCACGGAGCAGGAAGTCTTCAAGTCAGCCCGGCTGCGCTCGAATTGCACTCACGGCACCGGCTGCGCTTTCGCCACTTCGGTGGCCTGCCACCTTGCGCTCGGACGGGGCTTACCGGAGGCGGTTCTGCTAGCAAAGGCCTATGTGACTGCGACCATCACCAATGCGCATCCGGTAGGACGTGGCACTGGGCCGGTTCACCATCTCTATCGCATGAACCAGCAGAGGCGGGTCATTGCCAGCGATCCCGAAACCATCAATTAGAAGCAACCTTGTTGAGGGAGCTAGATAAGAGCGGAAGATAACACAGCGACGAATTCCAGGACGGCCCAGCTACCCCTTCAGAAGTACGCCGACGACGAAGGCGACAAGGGCCGCAAGCAACCATTCAATGCGCCAGAGCTGAATGGCCTGAAAATCGGCGAGGTTTTGGGCTGAATACACGATGCCGACCATAAGGGCAGCCAGCACACAAGCGATACCGGTCAGGAATGCGATGAATGAAGCTGTGGGGAGGGCCACCCATTCTCTGATCCGGTGAAGCTCGAGGCTCTTGATCAGTTCCACCGAGCGTGCCCAAGTCTGATGAGCCGACGAAAGCTTCGTGTCCCGGGCGGTCCCGCAGACGTGACAGAAGCGGGCGCCGATCATGAACTCCGTACCGCATTCGCAGGTGCTCGGTAGGGCTTCAGAGCGTGCTTCGGGCATCACTGGAGGGCGCCAAAACTCCTGGGCCTCGTTATGCATCACTTCTGACATGGGGTTTCCTTTCATCTTCACCGCAAGCAAGTGACCAAACTTACTCACTCCAAAACACTTGCAACCGCTCAGGTTTTACAATGTCCATGGTTCGCGAGCGAACTTTGGTCGAGCAAGAATTACCGTATCCCCGCAAATTTCACTCAGTTACGCGGATGTTGGCACGCTACAGGGGTCAACAACAGTGACCGCCTTGGTTCAGGGAACTCAGACCATTCTGGCCGGCTGCTTTTGGCCATGACCTTCCGGAACTGACTCAGCCGATTTGACGTATCCTTAACGGTGGGAGGCCATCATGTATTGCAATTATTGCGGGAAAGTCATCCAGGACGATGCGAATGTATGCGCTTATTGTGGGACGCGTGTGGGTTCGGTCCTGGCGCGCAAGCGCCTGGTTCGCCCTCGAGGGAACAGTAAGATTGCCGGCGTGTGCGCCGGATTTGCGGAGTACTTTGACCTGGACGTTACGTTGGTGAGGGTCGTCTGGCTGATTTCGGTGTTCCTCGGAGTCGGGCTCAGCCTGATTGCCTACTTTGCGGCCTGGATTATCATGCCGGATGAACCGCTGTCACTGCCTGCACCCGTTGCAAGCGGCCAGCAGGTCACAAGCCACTGACCTAGTTGCTGGATGAAACACCAGTTCATCGATGGTGCCCGGCGAAGCTGATTGCGGCCCCGCCGGCGCTGTCTCCGATGCCCCAGTAGCGGATGGCCTTAGCCAGTTTGTGATGCCCAAAGTGGTCGAGAAGCAGAGGCACTGCCAATTTGACGCTGGTTTCTCCGATGAAATATCCGACGAGATCCGGCGTGCCCTGCATGACGAAGGCACGCGAAACAGGGTTGTACTCGGAGCATCTCGCGCTGGGATTGATGGGGCGATCGTAACAGCGGCTGTCATTCCGGTAGGTTGCTACCGCATCGGCAGTACTGCCAGCCAACTGCATCAACGTTAGTGTTTTTACATCGGGGGCGGCCGGCAACTCCTGCGCAGCCAGCGAACCCAGGTACACTATTACAAATAGAAGCAGCCCTTTCATAGCAGTTTTCTTTCTTGCTCTCAGAAGAAACGAAAAAAGCCGTTCTTTCCGTAATGGATAACCACGCCGTCCGTAATCGCTGAACGTAGCGAGGCGAAGTGTTTTCCACGTCTTGTGGAAAACCGTGTCAGATGCCGGGCAGAGAACGCTTAATGTGAGGGAGGAACGGATTATGTTTTGCGCGAGGTGGTTGTCAGTGCAACCCTAAGTGCAGGTAAAAAGCGCATGGGTCAGCAGTTTACAATCGGGGGCAATGAAGCAACTCACAAGCGGAGACGCTGAGATCGCTTACGAAATTGCCGGGAGCGGATCGCCTATTGTTTTGCTTCATCCGTTTCCGGCAAATCATGAATTGTGGCATCCGAGTGTGAATGCGTTGAAATCTCGGTATCGATTGATCCTTCCTGATCTTCGCGGACACGGAGATTCTGGAATCGGTGAAGGTCCCGCTACAATGGCAAAGCATGCCTCCGATCTTGCGCGAATTCTTGATGCCGAGCAAATCAGCAGAGTGATTTTTGTGGGCGTCTCCATCGGCGGATATATTCTCTTTGAATTTTGGCGGAAGTATCGGGCGCGGGTTGCCGGGCTGGCGCTGTGCAATACGAAAGCGGCTGGCGAGACTGCTGACAGCCGGGCTGTACGGCTGCAAGCCGCGGCTGATGTTCTCGAGCGCGGAACCGAGGCTTTTTTTGAAGGCATGGTCGCCAAGGTGCTGGGTGAAACAACGCGGATAACTCGGCCCGATTTGATTGATGGTGTGCTCGGCATGATGCGCAAAATGTCTCCGGAAGATGTGGCCCTGGTCCAGCGAGGCATGGCTGAGCGTCGCGATTCCGTCGAGATCCTTAAAACAATTAATATCCCGACATTAATTTTGACCGGGAGCGAGGATCAACTGACCGGTGTGTCCGAAGCAGAAGTAATGAGGCGGAACATCCCTGGAAGCGAAATGATTGTTGTGCCTCGGGCAGGGCACTACTCGCCGTGGGAACAGCCGCAGGAAGTTGGCAGGATTTTGCGGCAGTTTGCGGATCGGATCAGCTAACCGATGCATGTCGGTCATTTGCTACAATCGCGAGCATGATCGATACGCACCTCGTCCCGGACAAGACGGTGGTTAATGCCAAAGGCGATGCAGCCGCGATTGACGTCAGCAATGCTGGCAATAAGGTGTTCCTGCTGACTCTACATATCACTAACATTGTTGAGCAGGAGTCATTGGACGTGGGTGTCCAGGGTTCGGCTGACGGCGCCACTTGGAATCCGAAGCCTCTGACTATTTTTCCCCAGAAATTTTATCGCGGCCAGCATCCCCTGCTGCTGGATTTAACCGGGCAGCCGAATATCAAATTCGTGCGGGCGCACTGGGAAGTAGGGCGCTGGGGTCGAGGCAGCGAGACGCCGATGTTCGAATTCAGTATCACCATGAAAGAAGTTCCATCCGACATTCTGAAAGAAGCAACTGCGGAGGCGAAAGCACTGGTTTGATGAAAGCGATCCCGAGTCTCCCTCTACGTCCTCTTTGGTTCACGCCTCTTGGTTTCGATACTTGCTCCTGATGCCTCTTTTCGAAAATTCACGTAGGGGCAGGCGCCCTCGCCTGCCCGGCCGAGCGAAGCTCGGCAGACATCCCTGTCGAACTCGTGTTCATCCTCCTTTCCTTTATAGTTGCTTCTGATGTCTACGGTCGTCATTCGTCCTGCGCGGAGTATTTCCGGTAGCCTGTCACTGCCGGGTGATAAGTCCATTTCGCATCGCTATGCCATGTTGGCTGGCATCGCGGATGGCACCTCCCGGCTGGAGAATTTCTCGACGGGGGCGGATTGTGCGAGCACGTTGAGTTGTCTCGAGTCGCTCGGGGTGCGATTGGAACGCAATGGCAATTCTGTGGTGATTCACGGTCGGGGCGCAAAACTGCAGGCGCCGATCATCCCTCTCGATTGTGGTAATTCCGGCTCAACCATGCGCATGCTAAGCGGGATTCTGGCCGGCCAGGAATTTGCCAGCGAATTGGTCGGCGACGAATCTTTATCTCGTCGGCCGATGGCACGAGTCATTACACCGCTACAACAGATGGGCGCGACGATATTCGCTAGCGACGGAGCGCGACCTCCGCTCCGAATAACTGGTGGAAAGCTGAAAGCGATCAATTACAAGATGCCAGTCGCCAGCGCGCAGGTGAAATCCGCGTTGCTGTTTGCCGGATTATTCGCGGAAGGAGAGACTCAAGTCGAAGAACCCGTGCGCACCCGCGACCACGGAGAATTGGCGCTGCGCGCGTTCGGTGCGAAGCTAATTCAGGACAGCAAGCAAGTGCGGATTGCCGGCGGCCAGAAGCTTCACAGCATCGAGGCCGTGATTCCCGGCGACATTTCCAGTGCGGCATTTTTTTTATGCACGGCGGCTTTATTTCCAGGATCACAATTGATTCTGACCAGCCTGGGGCTGAATCCAACGCGCAGCTATCTTTTGGATCTGCTGATCAGCATGGGCGTGCGGATTTCGGTTACACAGCTCGAAGAAAAGCACGGCGAGCTTGTGGGCAACGTGCAGGTGGAGGGATCTGAATTGCGCGGAGCGACCATTCGCAGCCCACAGACCGAGATGCTGATCGACGAGATTCCGGTATTGGCTGCCATCGCGCCGTATACAACCGAAGGGATCGAGATTCGGGATGCGCGAGAATTACGGGTCAAGGAATCCGATCGCATTGCGGCAATTGCGAAGAATCTTCGTGCCATGGGTGCAAGGGCAGAAGAATACGAAGATGGGCTTAAAATTCCCGGTGGGCAGCAATTGCACGGGGCAGAAATCGATTCCTTCGGAGATCATCGGATTGCCATGGCGTTTGCGGTAGCAGGTCTGCGAGCCGACGGTGAAACGACGATCAAGGGAGCCGATGCGGCAGTGATCTCATTCCCGGGATTTTTCGAGGCCTTAAACGGGTTAGTTCAGCACTAAACTAGGACGGAGTTCCTGCCTCGTTGCTCGTGTGGGGCCGGATTCTCGACCCGGCGGGCGGGTGACAGACCCGCCTCGATAGACAGGGAGGATTGAACGATGCGGAATCTCTGGCTTGTTCTCGTAGTACTTACGTTTATATGTGTTCTTCCGTTGGCTGCACAGCCTTCGCCGGCGTCCAGCCCTCAACAGCA
>Ga0187777_10002633_pt1 | contig 11422 bp, 9 predicted proteins | sample 1015_Q2_SP5_10_M_FD_132416 | JGI IMG/M metagenome (GOLD analysis project Ga0187777, IMG submission 132416) | Tropical peat soil microbial communities from peatlands in Department of Meta, Colombia - 1015_Q2_SP5_10_MG | ecosystem: Environmental > Terrestrial > Soil > Wetlands > Peat | place...
GCCGTAGGTTCCGGCGGCGAGGCTCTTGCCCTCGACGGTGACCGGTGAGGTGAAGGTGATCGTCGTGTTCTCGTTGGCTCCCGCGCGCCAGACCTCGCCGTAGGGTACGAGCTCTCCCCAGACCTTGCGCTTGTTCACGGCGGGCCGGTGGTACCGGATCGTGACCTCCGTCATGCCGATGGTCTGGCGCACCTCGGCCGCCGGGCTCGCCCGCGGCACGACGATGGGCGGGACCTGGGCGAGAAGAGAAACCGGAGCGGCCGCCAGGATGGCGAGCCGGAGACCCAAGCCGATAGTCCGTCTCATGGAGGATCCTCCTTCGAGACCCGCGGACGCGATGCGCAGCCGTCGGATCTGCGGCTTGTTACGGGGGCTCGAAACGCAAGTTTCGCGACCGCGGAGCGTCTCGCGACAGCCGGCGCCACGACGAATCGTGACGGCGCCATGCGATGGAGCCATCGATCCCGCGCGGAAAGCAACTGGCACCGGTCGCGCGGCCGCCCGTCCCGGGGCGGCGGCTCGGAAGGATCTTCAGCCGTTTTTCTGGTGGAAATCCTTCATGAAGGACACGAGGGCCTCCACACCCGCCTTCGGGAAGGCGTTGTAGATCGAGGCGCGGATACCTCCGACCGAGCGGTGCCCCTTCAGGCCATCGAACCTGGCCGTCTTCGCCGCCGCGAGGAACCCCTTCTCGAGCTCTTCGGAGGGCAGCCGGAAATTCACGTTCATGTTCGACCGGCTGCCGGGCTTCGCGTGGGGTCGGTAGAACCCGCCCGAGCCGTCGATGGCGTCATAGAGGACCTTCGCTTTCTCGGCGTTGCGCTCGGCGATCGCTGCGAGGCCTCCCTGCGCGAGCAGCCACTTCATCGTCAGCCGCATGATGTAGATGCCGAAGACCGGAGGCGTGTTGTAGAGGGACTTCTCCTTGGCGTGGGTGTTGTAGTCGAGCATCGTCGGGAGGTTCTTGGGCGAGCGCGCGAGCAGGTCCTCCCGCAGGATCACGAGGGTCACGCCGGAGGGGCCGAGGTTCTTCTGGGCACCCGCATAGATCAGGCCATACCGCTGGACGTCGATCGGACGGCTGAAGATGTCCGACGAGGCGTCGCCCACGAGGGGAGCGGCGCCGACCTCCGGCTCGCGCTGCCACTGCGTGCCGAAGATCGTGTTGTTCGTCGTGAAGTGGACGTACGCGGCGCGCGGGTCGAGCTCCAGCTCGGCCTGCGTCGGGATCCGGCTGAAATTCTCGGCCTCCGTCGAAGCGGCGACGTGGACCGCGCCGACGCGCTGAGCTTCCTTCACCGCCTTCTGCGACCAGGAGCCCGTCACGATGTAGTCGGCGCTGCCTCCCGCTGGCAGCAGGTTCATCGGCACCATCGAGAACTGCAGCGACGCGCCGCCCTGGAGAAAGAGCACGCGGTAGCTCGCCGGAATCGCGGCGAGCTTGCGGATGTCCGCCTCGCAGCCGAGAAGGATCTCTTCGAAGGTTTTCGAGCGGTGGCTGATCTCGAGGACCGACATGCCGACGCCCGGCAGGGCCATGAGGTCCCGCTGGGCCTCCGCGAGGACGGGCTCGGGGAGCACCGCCGGTCCGGCGGCGAAGTTGAAGATGCGGTCGGTCATTTCGATTCCTCCAGCGCGACGAGGGTCGTCTCGATGATGTCCGGCGTGCTCGCCCGGATCGCGTCGAGCACGCTGTTCTGAGGCGCCTGGTTCAGGTGGATGCGCGCGACGGCCGCCCTGGCGCCGTCGAAGACGATGTTTTCGGTCTCCTGGACGTTGATTCCCGCTTCCTTGATGCGGTCGAAGACAGCGGCGAGAACGCCGACGCGGTCGTAGTGGCGCACGACGAGCAGGTGCGTCGCCGGAGACTTCCGGGCGAGGTTGACGACGTTGGGCGCCCGTCCGGTCTCCCGGTACTCCCGCACGATGCGGACGGTTTCGGCCGCGATCGCTTCCTGAGCCTGGTCCGTCGAGGCGCCGATGTGATGGGTGCCGATGACGCCCGGCAGCCGAAAGATCCCGTCGGTCACCTGGCCGGTCGGCGACGCGGGCTCGCCCGCGAAGACGTCGAGCGCCGCGCGGATTCCCTTCTCGCCAACGGCGCGCTCGAGGGCCGCCTGATCCACGACCTCCGCGCGCGAGGTGTTGACGAAGAACGCGCCTGGCTTCATGGCGGCGAAGAACTTCTCGTCGCAAAGACTTCGGGTCTCGGGCTTCAACGCGAGGTGGACGCTCACCGCGTCGGAGGCGGCGGCGAGCTCGGCCGGCGAGTCCGCGCGCTCGACCCCTAGCGCCTGCGCCCGCTGCGGCGTCAGGCTGCGGCTCCAGGCGGCGACCCGCATCCCGAAGGCGCGGGCGCGGGGAATCATCTCGCGCCCGATGCCTCCGACGCCGAGGATGCCCAGGGTCGATCCGTAAAGGCCGCGCGCCTTGCTGTACTCCTTCTTGTTCCAGACGCCGCGCGCGAGATCTCCGGCGCCCTCGGCGATGCGGCGGTCGAGGGCGAGGAGCAATCCGAAGGCGAGCTCCGCGACGGCGATCGCGTTCTTGCCGGGACAGTTGGCGACAAAGATGCCGCGCTCGGAGGCGGCTTCGACGTCGATCGTGTTGTATCCGGCGCCGGCGCGGACGACGAGGGAGAGACGGCCGCCCTCGAGCATCGGCCGCGTCACCTTCGTCGAGCGAACGATGAGCACGTCCGCGCCCCCGGTCCGGATCGCCTCGGCCAGGGCGTCGTCCTTCAAGTCGGGCCGCGAGACCACTTCGGCCCCGAGGGCCTTCAGACCTTCGAGCCCGCTCGCCTCGAACTTGTCGGCGACGAGAATCTTCACGGCGGCGAATTCTACGTCGCCGGCGCGGCGCCCTCAGATCTCGTGGATCAGGAGGCCGTCGCGCAGCTTCGGCTCGAACCAGGTGGACTTGGGCGGCATGATCTGCCCGGCGTCCGAGATCGCCATGAGCTCGTCGAGCGAAACCGGAAACATCGAAAAGGCCGCGTCGGCGCGGCCGGAGGCGACGAGCTTCTCGAGCTCGCCGGTGCCTCGGATGCCGCCGACGAAGTCGATGCGCTTGTCGGTGCGGACATCCCGAATCCCGAAGACCGGCTCGAGCACCTGCCGCTGGAGCCTCTCGGCGTCGAGAGCGGCGATCCCCTCCGCGCCGGCCGATCCCTCGAGCTGCAGGCCATACCAGCGTCCCCCGAGAGAGACGCTCACCTCGCCCTTTCGCGCGGGCGAGGCGGGCGCCGTCTCGCGGACGGGCAGGCGGCTCCGGAGCGCGGCGAGGAGCCCCTCCGGTCCGCGGCCCTCGGAGTCTTTCACGGCGCGGTTGTAGGCGAGGATGTGAACCTGCGCCGCGGGGAAGACCACCGCGAGGAAAAAATCGAAGGCGTTGCCCGACGACCCGGAGGGAGAAGCGGCCCGCAGTTCCTCCCGCGCGCGGCTCGCGCTGGCGGCACGGTGATGCCCGTCGGCGATGTAGAGGAGCGGAACCTGTCGGAACTCCTCCGCGACCCGAGCCGTCGCCTCCGCGGAGAGGCGCCAGACCGTGTGGGCGACGCCGTCCGAGGCCGTGAAGTCGAAGAGCGGCGCGGCGCGCTGGGCTTCCTCGACGAGCGCGTCGATCTGCCGGCGATCCCGATAGGTGAGAAAAACGGGGCCCGTCTGCGCGCGCAGCCGGACCATGTGGCGCGTGCGGTCGTCCTCCTTGTCCTTGCGCGTGCGCTCGTGCTTGCGAATGACGTCCCGGTCGTACTCGTCGAGCGCGCAGCATCCGGCGATGCCCGTCTGCTCCCGGCCCTCCCGGCGAAGGCGGTACGCGTAGAGGGCCGGAGCCTTCTCCTTCGTGAGCGGCGCCGCGCGACGCAGGGCCGCGAAATTCTCCGCGGCCCGCGCGTAGACCGCCTCGGAGTGAGGATCCGTTCCGTCCGGCAGGTCGATCTCGGGCCGCGAGACGTGCAAGAACGAGAGCGAGTTGCCCGCCGCGAGGGCGCGCGCTTCGGCCGTCGAGACGACGTCGTAGGGCACGGCGGAAACGGCCGCGGCCGATTCCGGACCGGGACGCAGCGCGGAAAACGGCCGAACCGTGGCCATGAGCCTCCCTTCGGGTCTCGCCGCGGGACGCGGCGAGGCGGCGCGCATTCTATGAAATCCGGTATCCGCTCGATAGAATCGCCGGCGCTTCGATTTTCGAAAATGGAGGGTTCATGCGACGGAGGAAGTCTTTCGCGCTCGCTCTGATTCTGGTTCTGGCCGGCCTCGCGCCGGCGGTTTTCTCGAGAGGTTCGGACACGACCTCGAAGCCGGCGCCGGCGGGAACGTCACGCGCCGAACGCGGCAAGTACCTCGTCACGATCATGGGCTGCAACGACTGCCACACGCCCTGGAAGATGGGGGCCAACGGCGTTCCGGAGCCAGACATGAGCCGCATGCTGTCGGGACATCCGGAGACGATGAAGCTGCCGCCTCCTCCGGCGCCGTCGGGCCCCTGGCTGGCCGCTTTCGCCGCGACCCAGACGGCCTTTGCGGGCCCCTGGGGCGTCAGCTACGCCGCAAACCTGACGCCCGACAAGAACACCGGCCTCGGCAGCACCTGGACCGAGGAGCTTTTCATCAAGGCTCTGCGGACCGGCAAACACTTCGGGACCTCGCGTTCGATTCAGCCGCCGATGCCCTGGTACTGGACGAACAAGGCGACGGACGCCGACCTGAAGGCGATCTGGGCGTACCTGCAGACGATTCCGGCGGTCGTGAACCACGTGCCGGATTACCAGGAGCCGCCGGCCCCGAAGCCCGCACCCGAAGAGAAATGAGGCGTCGCGGCTTAGAGCGCCGCGAGAAACTGAAAGTATTCCTCGGGGCTCGAGGTCAGGGCCATTCCGAAGCCGCTCGGCACCAGCCGGGCCAGAGCGGTCGGCGCCCGATACGAGCGGACGACGCGTCCCTGAAGGGGAATGCGCTTTCCGTCGGGCAGGTGCAGCTCGGCGGTCAGCGCGTCGCCGGGGTTGGGGATCCGGATCGACCGGACGAAGACGCCGAGAGGCGACAGGTTGTAGGTGAAGCCGAAGTACGGCGCTCCGCCCAGGCGGAATTCGATGACGAGCCGCCGCTTGACGCGCGGAAACTTCCGCTTGTTCGCCATGCTTGCCGCGGAGAAGGCCCACCTCTCCGCGGGCCGAGCATACCGGCCCGCTTCTCGAGCGGGCAAGATTCTTTTCTTCCGCGGCGAGCGATCGCCGCGGGCGCCCGGTGTCAGCGCGCCAGGCGCAGGTTCGTTCCGCCTTCCTTGGCCGGCCGCTCTCGCTCGGCCGGCTCGGGACGCGAGAAGTCGCGCTCGCCGGCGTACACGGGGGCGCACCAGGAGCGGTATTCGCTGCGGCGGCCGCGGACGACGTCGAAATAGAGGGGCCGCAGGGCCGCGACGACCGGTCCCATCTTTCCCGAGCCGATCGGCTTGTGGTCGACGCGGGTGACCGAAGCGACCTGCACGCCGGTGCCGCAGAGGAAGATCTCGTCGGCCAGGTAGATCTCGGTTCGGTCGATCGTCCGCTCGACGACGGTCAGGCTGAGCTCCCGCCGCAAGAGCTCGAGGATCGTGCGCCGCGTGATGCCCTCCAGGACGTCGTCGGTGACCGCGGGTGTCGAAGCCACGCCGTTGCGCACGAGGAAAATGTTCGACGCGGAAGACTCCGACACGTGGCCGTGCTGCGTCAACAGGATCGCGTCGTCGAAGCCGGCCCGCTGCGCGTCGGTCTTGGCGAGCGCCGAGTTGACGTAGGCGCCGGCGATCTTCCCCCGGGCCGGGATCATGTTGTCGTCGATCCGGCGCCAGGCAGAGACCGTCAGGTGAGCCCCTTCCTCGTTCTCGAGGTAGCGGCCCTGGGGGAACGCGACGATCGACACCTCCGGGGTCAGGTTGTGCAGACGCACGCCGGCCGACTCGTCGCCGTAGAACGCCAGAGGCCGCGCGTAGCAGTCCTCGCGGTAGAGCTCCGCCCGCAGCAGCTCGACGAGCGCGGCTGTCAGGCTCTCCTCCGTGAACGCCAGCTCCATGCCGAGCAGCTTCGCCGACTCGAGAAACCGGTGGAAGTGATCCCGCGGCCGGAAGACGAGCAGCTCCTCCTCCTCGGGATTCCAGTAGGCGCGGATCCCCGCGAAGCAGGCCGTGCCGTAGTTCAAGGCGTGCGTCAGGACGCCGACGCGGGCCTCGGCGTAGGGAACGATGTGGCCGCGGAAGAACGCATGGCGGGGCAGGGGCATGGCAGATCCTCCTCTCGGGCGTTCGGCTGAACAAGTCCACTTTCAGATGCCATTTCGCATCGATCCTCAACTGGCATTACAATCCGCCCGTGCGCGGAGGCATTCAATAGCCACTTTGCCGAAAATGGACTGGACGCGGCGCGGGCCGCGCCGCCCCCTCGAGTTCGTCCGATCGCTCGGGAACTGGGCCGAGGGCGGCGGCCCGGCTTACCGCCGCTTGGCCGGGGCGCTGCGGGCCGCGATCCGGCGCGGGGACGTGCGGCCCGGCGAGCGGCTCCCGGCGGAGCGCGTGATGGCGCGCCTGCTTTCCGTCTCGCGCACGACGGTCGTCGCCGCCTACGAGGTGCTCCGCGAGGAGGAGTGGCTCGAGAGCCGTCAGGGCAGCGGCACCCGGGTACGGGCGGCGACGGCGGAGGGGCAAGAGGTCGCCGCGGACGAGGCGGCCGGCTCTTTTCGGGGCCATCCGCTCTACCGGGGACTCATCGAGGGATCCGGAGGGACGATCGAGTTTCTGGGAGCCCATCTTGCGGGCGGCGAATTGCTCGCGAAAGAGCTCGGCGCGGTGGACCGGCGCGCGCTCGGGGATCTGCTGCGCACGCCCGGCTACGTGCCGATGGGCTTGCCGGAGCTTCGGCGCGCGATCGCCGCGTACCTCTCCCGGCGAGGCCTGCCGACCGCCGAGGACCAGGTCCTCGTCACGTCGGGCGCACAGCAGGCCGTCGCGATCTCGGCGGCCGCTTTCGTTCGCCGGGGCGACGCCGTCGTGCTCGAGAACCCGACGTATCTCGGCGCCATCGACATTCTCACGAGCCTGGGCGCTCGCCTGACGCCGGTGCCCGTCGGCCGCGAAGGGGCGCGCGTCGAGGCCCTGCGCGAGATCGCCAGCCGCGCGGCTCCGCGCCTGCTCTATCTGATGCCGACGTTCCAGAATCCGACTGGCGCGCTCATGCCCGAGAAGGCACGGCGCGCGGTGGCGCGCCTCTCGCGCGAGCTCGCGATCCCGATCATCGAGGACAATACGCTCGCCGACCTGTCGCTCGGCGCGGCGCCGCCGCCGCCGCTGGCGGCCTTCGAGCCGAAGGCGCCGATTCTGACCGTGGGGTCTCTCTCGAAGCTGTTCTGGGGGGGTCTGCGGGTGGGTTGGATTCGCGCTTCGGAAGACCTGCTGTCGCGCATCGCGCGGCGAAAGATCATGGCGGACCTCGGCGGGTCTTTGCTGTCTCAGCTCGCCGCGGTTCGGCTGCTCGCGAAGGCCGACGAGATGCGGGAGATCCGCCGGCATGAGGTGCGGGAGCGGCTGGACACGCTCTCGAAACTGCTCGCCCGGCACCTTCCCGGCTGGACCTGGATGCCGCCGGCGGGAGGTCTCTCCCTCTGGGTCCGCCTGCCCGGCGGCAATGCGGACGAGTTCGCGCAGGTCGCCCTCCGACACGGCGTGTCGGTGGTGCCGGGACCCCTCGCGTCTCCGGACGGCGGCTTCTCGGACCACCTCCGGCTACCCTTCGTTCTGGACCGCGAGCGTATGGAGGAAGGCGTTCGCCGCCTCGGGCGCGCCTGGTCCGCCTACGCGGCGGCGGCGCGACGCGAGCGGCCGACGCTCGACGTCCTCGTCTAGGGCGCGATTCGGGGCCGCGCGCCTCGGAGGCTCAGCGAAAGTACCGGCGTTCGATGTCGTCCGCGATGGTCGGCGCTTGCGGATCGCGGGAGACGACGCGAATCGAGTCGCCGGCTCCGACCTCGCCTTCCTGGAGCACGCGCAGATAGAACCCAAGGCGCCGGCTCTCGAGCAGCTCCTTCACGAAGCGCGCGGAGCCCGCCTTCAGCCCCATCTTGAAGCACGGACTGCGCGGCTTCGTCACGAGGACGAGAGCCGAACCGACGCCGAGAACGTCTCCGACCCGCACGGCGTCCTCCAGAAGACCCTCGGTCGTGAAGTTTTCACCGAAGAATCCAGCCGAGAGATCGGCTCGCTCGAGCCGCTGCTGAAAATGTGGGTAGTGCTCGGAGGGGTAGACGTAGACCGCCTGATCGGGGCCTCCGTGGACGCGCCGGTCGACCTGGACGTCTCCCGCGAGGGTCAGAGCCGTCAGCTTCACGCGCCCGCTGACGGGCTCCTTGAAGATCCCCGTCGGCACGTCGGCCTGGTGCAGCCGGAAGACTCGCTCAGCGGCGACGTTGACGGAGAGAAGCCGCGCGGCGGGCCAGCGCCCGGAACTCTCAGGCATGCCCGATATACGCGGCGTCCGGCGGGCGGATTCCGGCCGGCGGGACGAACGGCGAGTTAAGATCGCGCGCCGAATTTCTCTTCGGGAGGATGGCGATGCGCCTGGCTTCTCTCGTTTGCGGGCTGCTCGCGGCGGCCGCCGCCGTTCCGGCGCGCGTGCCGGACTCCGCTCCGTCCGAGGCGACGGCGACGATCGCCGAGCGCACGCGCGGCCTGGAGCGCCACGACGGCTTCATGCCGTTCTACTGGGACGCCCGCAAGGGGCAGCTCCTGCTCGAGGTGGCCGCGTCCGCGCCGGAGTTTCTCTACGGCTCGGGCCTCGCCGGCGGAGCCGGGCTGCTCGAGGTGGGTCTCGACCGCGGGCAGATGAGCGGGCTCGGCCTGTGCCGGTTCGAGCGGGTGGGGCCGCGCGTCCTCCTCGTGCAGCTCCAGACGACGCATGCGAGCGGCGTCGCCGACGCGGAGCGCGCGCGGGTCGTCGAGGAGTCTTTCCCGTCCTCGGTTCTGGCGTCGCTGCCGATCGCCGCCGAATCGGGCGACCGCGTCCTCGTGGACGCGACCGCCTTTGCGCTCGCCGACGCGGACGTCCTGCCGGCGCTGCGCCGGGCGCGCATCGGTGAGTGGCGTCAGGACCTCGCCCGCTCGGCCGTCCGCCTCGATCGGACGGGAGCCTTCCCGAGGAACACCGAGATCGAGGCGGTGCAGACGTTCGTGGCCGACGGTGTCCCGCCGGCGGTGGCGCGCGTGCTCCCCGATGGGCGCACGATGAGCCTGCGGGTGCACCACAGCTTCTTGATGCTGCCGGAGCCGGGCTACAGGCCCCGCCCCTTCGACCCGCGCATCGGCTTCTTTTCGCAGCGGCGCGTCGAGCACACCGCGCCGATCGCCGAGCCGATCGAGAAATACCTGATCGCCCGCTGGCGTCTTCAGAAGAAGAATCCCGCCGACGCCGTCTCCGAGCCCGTCGCCCCGATCGTCTACTACCTCGACCGGGGAATGCCCGAGCCCGAGCGCGCCGCCGCCCGCGCGGCCGCCCTCTGGTGGAACCACGCCTTCGAGAAGGCCGGGTTCCGCAACGCCTTCGAGGTTCGCGATCTGCCCACGGGGGCGACGTTCCTCGACGTCCGCTATTCGGGCATCGAGTGGATCAACCGGGCGGAGCGGGCCTGGTCCGTCGGAGAGGCGCAGGTCGATCCCCGCACGGGCGAGATTCTGCATGCGGTCGCGCGGATCGACTCCCACCGGCGGCGAACCACATCCCGGTTGTGGCGCAACGCCGAGCCGCCGTCCAGGAGTGAAGCGTGCGAAGCGGCGGACGCGCCCGATTTTTCGGCCTTCGCGAAGGACGCCGGCGATCCCGGCGAGGAGGGCCTCGTTCTTCAGCGGCTCGCGTACCTGGTGGCCCACGAGGTGGGCCATACGCTCGGGCTCGAGCACAACTGGGCCGCGACGACGTTCGGGTGGGGATCCGTGATGGACTATCTAGCGCCGAACATCCAGCTTCGCGGCGGCGCCCTCGACTTCTCCGACGCCTATCCAAGGGACGTCGGATCCTACGACCGGCTCGCGATCGCGTGGGGCTACAACGCCTCCGACGACCCCATGCGGCTCAATGCGATCGTGCGCGAGGGCTACTCGCAGGGAATCGTCTTTCCGCTCGAGTCCGATCCGCGCTGGGCCGAATACGACTGGGGAGCCGACCCGGTGCGCTGGCTCGCGACGACGCAGGCGGTGCGGCGCATCCTTCTCGAGCGGTTCGGCGCCGGGCAACTGAAGACGGGCGAGTGGCTCTACACGTTTCAGGAGCGCTTCAATCTCGCGTACCTCTACCACCGCTTCGGAATCCAGGCGGCGCAGCAATACGTGGGCGGCCAGTACCAGACGGGAGCAGCCGCGGGAGACGGGCAGACGCCGCTCGCGTGGGTCCCGGCGGGCAAGCAGCGCGAGGCGCTCGACCTTCTGCTCGCGGCGCTCGAGCCGGCGAACCTCGACATCCCCGACCGGATCCTCGCCGTGCTCGTGCCGCCTCCGGCGGGCACGCTGCGCAGCCGCGAGCAGTTCCCCTCGCAGGCCGGCGAGACCTTCGACCGGCTCACGGCCGCGCGCATCCTCGCGGCCCTGATCGTCGATCCCCTGCTCGAGCCTGCCCGGGCGGCCCGGCTTTCGCTTGCGGCCGGGCCCGACCCTCTGACAATCGACGCGGTGATCGCGCGCCTGCTTTCCGCGACCTGGGAGGCGCCGGCGGACTCCTCCGAACGCCTGGAGGAGCTTCGACGCGTGGCGCAGCGGGAGGTTCTCGACGCCTTGATGGATCTCGCCGCGCGCCCCGAAACCGCAGAGGAATGTCGTGCCGCCGCCTGGTCGAGGCTCCTGGACCTGCGCGAGAGGCTGCGCGCCGCGCGAGGCGGCGGGCCCGCGGCCGAGGCGCACCGGCGTCTTGCGGAGCGGGATCTCGCGGAGTTTCTCGAGCGGCCGGACTCGCGCAAGCCCCGTCCCGATCGGCTGGAGCCCCCGCCGGGCAGGCCGATCGGCCAGTAACACTCAGCCCGCCGGCTCGTCCTTGCGGCCGCGCAGAGTCTCGACGACGTCGGGCGCGACGGATCGGACGTTCAGATCGCGCTGTGGGAAGGGGATCTCGATGCCGGCCTCTCCCAGGATGCGGTGCACGGCCCGCCGGACGGCGCTTTGCAATGCAAGCCCCTGCTCGAAACGGGCGACCCAGACCTGAAGGACGAAGTCGAGAGAGCTGTCCCCGAATCCGATGAAGTAGGCGGCGGGAGCCGGGTCGGTGAGGGCCTCCGGGTGGCCGGCCGCGGCCTGGAGGAGCAGGTCGATGACCTTTTCGGGGTCGGTTCCGTAGGCGACGCCTACCTTGACCTCGATCCGCCGCCGCCGGTCCGAGAGCGTCCAGTTGACGACGCTCTTGGAGATCAGGTCCGAA
>Ga0187777_10002634_pt1 | contig 11413 bp, 7 predicted proteins | sample 1015_Q2_SP5_10_M_FD_132416 | JGI IMG/M metagenome (GOLD analysis project Ga0187777, IMG submission 132416) | Tropical peat soil microbial communities from peatlands in Department of Meta, Colombia - 1015_Q2_SP5_10_MG | ecosystem: Environmental > Terrestrial > Soil > Wetlands > Peat | place...
ACCTCACGGGCTATAAGGACGCCGACCGCTCGACCACGCTGCTTGGGGCGAAGGTTTCAATGCCGATCATCGTCTCTGCCATGGCCGGGCAAGGCATGGCGCACGTTACTGCCGAAGTCGGGGCCGCCAAGGGAACCGGTGAAGTCGGTGCCCTGTACACCGCCGCTTCCCTCTCGACGAATACGATGGAGGAAATTGCCGCGGCGAGTTCTGGGCCGAAGTGGTTCCAAATCTATCTGCCAGCAGATCGCGGCAAAGCCCGCGAGATTCTGAACCGAGCCAAGGCGGCTGGCTACCGGGCCATCATCCTCACCATCGACACGGTCGTCCCCAGCAATCGTGAAACCGATCGGCGAAACCACTTCCGCTCGCCGCTGCCCATTGGAAATTTCCCCGGTGAAAGCGGCTCCTACGCCGCCTCCCCGACCAAGAGGGATCTCGACTGGGACGACGTCGAGTTCATCGGGAACACAACCGGGCTCCCCGTGTTGCTCAAGGGTGTTCTGTCGCCCCAGCTGGCCGTCGCCGCCGTTGAGCACGGCTGCGCGGGAATCCAGGTGTCAAATCACGGCGGGCGACAACTCGATGACGTGGCTGCTTCGATCACCGTGCTGCCCCCTATCGCGGAAGCCGTCCACGGTCGCGCCACGATTCTCCTCGATGGCGGTGTCCGGCGCGGCCAGGACGTCTTCAAGGCCCTTGCGCTGGGGGCCAACGCCGTCGCCATCGGGCGCCCGGTGCTCTATGGCCTCGCGCTTGGCGGATGGATGGGCGTGCAGGCTGTGCTCCAGCATCTCGACGGCGAGCTCGAGATGACCATGCGCTTGGCCGGCGCGCGAACAATCGCCGAAATCTCTCGGTCCTCTATCGCCCAGACTTCAGACGGGAACGTCTGAGTGCTCGAGTCCCGTCAACCCCTGAAGGCATCTAAATCCGGAGGAGCCTTTCCTCGATGCGAAGACGTGTCGTCATCTTTCTGACGATTGTGCAGTCGATTCTTTTTCTGGGGCACTGGTTCGTGTACGAGACCTGGACAGCCTTCCAGCCGGCTGCCGGGGGCCGTTCGCAGGGGGTCCCGCTCCTAGCGCGCGCGTTCGCTGTTCTGTCGATCACGTTTCTCACGGCCTCGCTTCTCGCGCGCCGCTACGCAAATTCCCTGGCTCGCGCGTACTACTCCGTCGCAGCCGTCTGGATCGGCTTTTTCAGCTTTGCGTTTTTTGCAGCCATCGCTGCATGGATCATCCGCGGCACCTCGGTGTGGTTGGGGTTGGGATGGCAATCGGAACACATTGTCTTGCTCATGCTCGCCTTGGCCGCTTGCGCCAGCATCTACGGCCTTCTCAATTCCGCCCACATGCGGGTACGAAGGGTTTCTGTAAAACTGCCAAACTTGCCGGCCACCTGGCACGGGCGTGTTGCGGCCTTGGTCACCGATACGCACCTCGGCCACATCCGTGGCTACGCCTTCGCCAATCGCGTTGTCGCGCTTCTGTCCCGCTTCGCCCCGGACATCATCCTGATCGGTGGAGATATGTATGACGGCACCGCTGCCGATGCCCGTTTGCTTGCCTCGCCCCTGGAGAAGCTTTCGCCGCCGCTCGGGACCTATTTCATCGCCGGAAATCACGAAGACTTCGGCGATCGTGCAAAGTACTTGGAAGCCGTGCGTGAGACCGGCGTCCGCATCTTGGAGAACGAAAAAGTGGTCGTCGACGGTTTGCAGCTCATCGGCGTGCACCACCGCGATTCTGTACATCTCGAACGCCTCCGGGCGATCCTGCGCAATGCTGACTTGGATCCCGACACGGCCAGCATTCTCCTCACGCACGCTCCGGACCACCTGCCCATCGCCGCGGAGGAAAAAATCGGTCTTCAGCTCTCCGGTCACACCCACGCGGGCCAATTCTTTCCGTTCACTTGGTTTACCTCTCGCATCTACGGCCCGTTTGTTTACGGGCTCAAACGCCTCGGCGACTTGCTGGTATACACATCGTGCGGCGCAGGCACGTGGGGTCCTCCCATGCGCGTCGGCACGAGCCCGGAAATCGTCCTGATCAATTTCGAATAAGGGCGCCAGACCGCTTGTCACATTGCATTAACATTTCACGGCGCGACCCTCGTGCTAGGATGACGCGTTTCCTTGGATGGGAATAAGAGCGCAATGGACCGAAAACATTTCTTGTTCGTGTCGCTCACCGGACTGATCAGCGACATCGCCTGGCAGGTCTCGAAAGAGGGCCACGATGTCCGCTACTTCATCGCCGACAAAACAGAGCGCGACATCGCCGATGGTTTTGTTCCCAAGTCCAAAGACTGGGAGAAAGACATCGATTGGGCGGACGTCATTGTGTTTGATGACACGCTCGGCCAGGGCGAACGGGCCAAGGCGCTGCGCGAACAGGGCAAGAAAGTCATCGGCGGCACGCCGTACACCGATCGCCTCGAGGACGATCGCTCTTTCGGGCAGGAGGAGTTGAAGAAGGCCGGCGTGAGTATCATTCCCTACGCGGATTTTGTGTCGTTCGACGAAGCGATCGATCATGTCACACAAAACCCCGCCCGCTACGTCATCAAGCCCAGCGGTGAGGCGCAAAATGTGAAGCGGCGACTGTTCGTCGGCGAGGAAGATGACGGGCAGGATGTAATCCGCATGCTCGAGGCATACAAGAAGGCTCTGTCGGAGGAGATCAAAGTTTTTCAGCTGCAGCGACGCGTGACGGGGGTGGAGGTCGCTGTCGGGGCATTCTTCAATGGCAAGAATTTTATTTATCCGATCAATGTCAACTTCGAGCACAAAAAACTCTTCCCTGGCGACATCGGCCCGCCCACCGGTGAAATGGGAACATCGATGTTCTGGAGTGGTGCCAATCAGCTGTTTACGCAGACGCTCTTGAAGATGGAGGCGGTGCTGGCCTCGGAGGGTTACGTCGGCTATATCGACCTGAACTGTATCGTCAACAACCACGGAATCTATCCTTTGGAATTCACCTCGCGGTTCGGGTATCCGACCATCAGCATCCAGCAGGCGGGCATGTTGACACCCATCGGCCAACTCTTCTGGGACTTAGCGAACGGCGAGGATCCCAAGCTGAAAACGCGCAGCGGCTTTCAGATCGGCGTCCGCATCGTCGTGCCACCGTTTCCGTTTGACGACGATGAAACGTTCGACTCCTTTTCGAAGAACTCCGTGATTGTCTTCAAAAAACCGCCTCAGGATGAGGTCCACATTGAAGATGTGAAGCAGGTCAACGGCCAGTGGCTGGTTGCCGGAACCTCCGGCGTCATCCTGATTGTGGTCGGCCTGGGCCCTACGATGAAGCAGGCGCAGGCGCAGGTCTACTCGCGCATCAAGAATGTCCTGATCCCCAATATGTATTACCGCACCGACATTGGCGACCGCTGGGTGGAGGACAGCGACCGTCTTCACAACTGGGGCTACCTACGCCAATGACCAGGACCGTTCGCTATTCCCTTGGCACTCTCGTTGGTCTATAACCAACGGTGAGGTGCCTCTATGGCCCACAGCTCGCGCAAAGAAAAGCCCCTACGACCGGCCACGAAAATTCTCACCGAAGGTTTCGACCCGCATCTTTCGCTTGGCTCCGCACGTCCCGCTGTGTTTCGCAGCTCCACCTACGTGTTCGACAGCCCCGAAGCGGCGGAGCATGCCTTTGACGTTACCTCCGGCCGCGCGAAACTTCGTGAGGGCGAAGGCTCTGACCTCATCTACTCGCGCTTCAACCATCCCAACGCCGAAATGCTCGAGGATCAGATCGTGAATCTCGAGAAAGGCTCGACAGCGGCGCTGGCCTTCAATTGCGGCATGGCCGCGATCGTTACATCGCTTTTCACTTTTCTGCGTCCCGGCCAGTCCATCATCTACACGATTCCGATTTATGGCGGCACGCAGCATTTCATCCAAGATTGCCTGTCCCAATGGGGCATCGTGGGCATTCCCGTGCTCTCGGGAGACTCCGATCGGATCAACCGCGCCATCCGGTCGGCCAAGAAACTTGCCGTGGTGCTGCTGGAAACTCCCGCCAACCCCACGTTGATCATGACCGATATCAAAGAGGTCTGCGACAGCGTCTCGCAGCTGAAAATTCCCAAGGGCGTAACGCGTCCGCTGGTGATGGTCGACAATACGATGCTCGGCCCGTCATTCCAGCATCCGCTTGTCCTGGGCGCCGATTTGGTTCTCTATTCGGGGACGAAATATCTGTCCGGCTTTAGCGACCTGCTGGCGGGAATCGCGCTGGCAAGACACCGCGATCTGATCCGCCGGATTCGCTCGACGCGCGGCCTGTTTGGCACGATCCTTCAGCCCGACGAATGCTGGATGCTCGCCGGCCGCCTGCCCACGGTGCGTCTGCGCATGGACAAAAGTAGCATCGACGCGCAAAGAATCGCCGAACGCCTGGCCGAGCACACAAAAATCCAGCGAGTGCTGTACCCAACGCTGTTCACCGATCCTGAACAGAAGCGGATCTATCAGGCGCAGTGCGACTACCCCGGCGGCATGCTTTCGCTCGAACTCAAGGGCGGTAAACGAGAAGCCTTTAATTTTCTGCGCCATCTGAAGATCGCGCGCAATGCGGTTTCGCTCGGCGGGGTGGAAACGCTCGCCTGCCATCCGAAAACCACCACTCACTCGGGATTTACCGAAGCCGAGTTCGTCGAGGCCGGCGTCACAGATGGGCTCGTCCGCATCTCGGTCGGCATCGAACATTGGCGTGACCTCCTCGACGATTTCGAACAAGCTCTCGCCGCCGCATAACTACAATGCCGGTCTGCTTTTTCATAGACTCTCCGCCGGGCGGCATGTAGCATCGCCTCATGAACTGTTCCCGGTTAGGTTGCACGCGCCAGGCGGAGAAGCAGTGCGCTGAATGTTCACGCCACTTCTGTGCTCGCCATGTCGAGACATGCGAATTGTGCGAAGCGCCGGTCTGCCACGACTGTCGCGAAGCCCACCAGTCGAGCCCTGCGCACGAAGACAATCGCTAGCGCTACGGCTCTCGGACGACACTGCCGGACTCGGTGAGTCAGCCAAGATGATGAAGCGGCGAAAACTGCTGTTGTTGCTCGGGTGCGCGAGCGGTGTGCTGCTGCCACTGCGAAGCTTCCGCGGGGCCGCACAGCAGTCTAGCCAGCCGCAAGGGCCGCTGGTCGGGCCTCCTGCACGCATTGTCGGTCAGGCGTCGTTTAACAAAAACTGCGCGAATTGCCATCCGAACGCCAAAGCGACCGCCGAGGAGAGCGCTCAGAAAGGCGGCCGCACGGCTCCCGATACGGAGACACTCGCGCAGATGACTCCGGAAGCGATCTACGGGGCCCTTACCACCGGCGTCATGGCAGAGCAGGCGCAAAACCTGGCTGACAACGAAAAGCGCGCGATCGCAGAATTTTTCGGCGGACGCCCGCTGGGCGCAGCCGATCGAGGGGATGCCAAGAACATGACCAACCCTTGCACGTCGAATCCCGCGATCCGTGGCTCGCCAGCCGGCTCGGCGTGGAATGGCTGGGGCAACGGTCTTGGGAATACGCGCTTTCAATCCGCGCAGGATGCGGAGCTGTCGATCGATCAGGTGCCACACCTAAAATTGAAATGGGCGTTCGGACTGCCTGCCGGTGGGGAGACATCGGGCCAGCCATCCGTTGTCGGCGGGCGCGTTTTTTTCGGCGATTACAACAGTTTTGCGTATTCGCTCGATGAGACAACAGGATGTATTTACTGGTCGTTTCATGCAGACGCACAGATACGCACGGCCGCTGTCGTGGCCCACATTAAGTACAACGGTCGCGCCACCTATGCCGCTTTCTTCGGGGACAAAAAGGCCAACGTATATGCGCTGGATGCCCGCACCGGGGCCCTGCTATGGAAACGCAACCTCGAGCCCCGCCTGCTCTCGCACATCACCGCAGCGCCGGTTTTTTACAAAGGCAGGCTTTATGTCGGTCTCGCCGGGTCCGAGGAGCTTGTTTCATCCGACCCACACTATCCGTGTTGCACATATCGCGGCAGCCTCTCCGCCCTCGACGCAAATAGCGGCACAGTGATCTGGAGAACATTTACGATCCCCACTGAACCGAAACCCACCAAGAAAAACTCGATCGGGACGCAGCTCTGGGCGCCGGCGGGCGCCTCGATCTGGGCCGCCCCTACGATTGACCCGAAGCTTGGTGCCATCTACGTCGGCACGGGGAATGGTTTCACCGAACCCGCGGCCGACACTTCCGACTCGATCATGGCGTTCGATCTGAAAACGGGAAGAGTGCTGTGGTCCTATCAAGCGCTCGCGAACGATGCCTCGCCGGGCGATTGTTTCGGGCCCGGTCCCAAAGACGCGCAGTGCCCCAACAACGTTGGGCCTGATTGGGACTTCGGCAACTCCCCAATCTTGCAGACGCTTTCCGACGGCAAACGTATCCTGGTCGCGGCGCACAAAGGCGGCGAAGTCGTCGCGCTCGATCCTGATCGTGACGGCGCACTCCTCTGGACCGCCGATCTTTCGGCCGGCCGCGACACAGGCGCCCCCGTCCAGGTCCAGATCATGTGGGGGGGCGCGGCTGACGAGCAGAATGTGTACTACACACTCGAGGCCGGCAGCGTCGCAGCGGTCCGGTTGAGGGATGGAAAGATCGTTTGGATAGAACCGATCGTACCTTCGCCCGCACATCCGGGAGCCGGTGGGCGTCCCCGGCGCGGGCTCGAGGCCGCCGTGACATTGCTGCCCGGTGTGGTCTTCGTGGGAGGATGGGACGGCGTGTTGCACGCGCTCGCGGCCGCCGACGGTCATGAGATTTGGGAATTCGACACCGCGCGTGAATTCAACACCGTGAATGGCGTCGCCGCAAAGGGCGGATCGCTTGGCGCGCCCGGAGCGGTGATCGCAGCGGGCACACTGTTGGTCGGCTCGGGCTACGTCGGCACCGGCAACGGCATGCCGGGCAATGTGCTGCTCGCCTTTCGCGCCGATTAGCGCCCGGCTTGCTCGGATCCGTCGGCACGATGGCAATGACTCGCCACGTGTCACTGAATTCGCTATTCTTGTTCGCTTATGCTCGATCTTGGCTATGTACGGGAGCACCTCGAGGTGATCGAAAAGATGGCGCGCGATCGCTCGGTCACAATCGATTTGGACGCCTTCCGCCAAATCGATCGGGAGCGGCGCACGCTCATCTTCCAAAGTGAGCAGCGCAAGGCCGAGCGTAACAAGGCCAGCGAAGAGATTGCGCGGCTCAAGCAAGCAGGCCAGGATGGATCGGCCCTCCTGGCACGGATGAAGGAAGTCTCCGAACAGATTAAGGCAGACGACCAGAGAATCGACGCGCTGGACGAGCAGCTACGTCTGTTCATGCTCACCATTCCGAACATCCCCCATCCGAGCGTGCCCGTCGGCACAAGCTCGGCGGACAATGTCGAGGTTCGTCGCTGGGGGGCACCGCCGAAATTCGATTTCGCGCCGCGTCCGCACTGGGAGGTTGGCGAGTCCGCTGGCATTTTGGATTTCCCCGCGGCTGTGAAAATGTCGGGCGCTCGATTTGCGGTGTACAAAGGGCTCGGCGCACGGCTCGAACGGGCCATCGCCAGTTTTTTCCTCGACGTTCACACGCGTGAGCACGGCTACACTGAGATTCTCCCGCCTTTCATCGTGAACAGCGCGGCACTGACAGGCGTTGGGCAGCTGCCGAAATTTGCGGCGGACATGTTTCATCTAGAAGGCACCGACTTGTGGCTCACGCCCACCGCCGAGGTAGAGCTGACAAATCTTTATCGCGACGAAACGATCGATGCCGACCGGCTGCCGATTAAAGTCTGCGCCTGGACCGCGTGTTTTCGCTCGGAGGCAGGGGCTGCCGGAAAAGACACGCGCGGCATCAAGCGCCAGCACCAGTTTCAGAAGGTGGAGCTGTTTAAGTTCACGCATCCGGACCGCAGCTACGATGAGCTTGAGACGCTCGTGCGCAATGCCGAGAAGATGCTGGAGCGGCTGGGGCTCCACCATCGCGTGGTGCAGCTGTGCACCGCGGACATGGGATTTGCGTCGTCAAAAACGTACGACATCGAGGTGTGGCTGCCGTCATCGGGTGAGTTCATGGAGATTTCGTCGTGCTCAAACACAGAGGCGTTTCAGGCGCGGCGTTCCGGCATCCGCTTTAAGCCGAAGGGCGGCAAAAGCGACTTTGTGCATACCCTCAATGGATCGGGGCTTGCCGTCGGGCGGACGTGGATCGCGATCGTCGAAAATTGTCAGCAAGCCGATGGATCGATCCTGATCCCGCCCGTCCTCGTGCCGTACATGGGCGCAGAGAGAATCGGCCCGAAAGGTGAGCCGCTGGGCTACCGGACGTGAGCTAACAAATCGAGCTTCACCGCCTCTACCGGAGTGCTGCGGCAGAGACTTCGAGGCTGGTTACATTTTTGCTTCGACCAGGCTATCCACGGACATGGTGCCGTCGGTGTTCACGCGTCCGGTCAAAGTAACTTGGTGACCGAGATCTTTGTCCGCGTTGATCGCATCCTGGTTCTTGATCGGGTAGATTTTGCTGTCCTTTGCGTTTACGAAGACCCAAGTAGCGCCGTTGCTCTTGACGCAGGTTTGCGCACAGGCTTTGTGTCCTGCACTCATGCCCTTGGCGCCGCAGTGACTGTCGCTGATCCAGCCCGTCCAGCTCGCTTTGTCGTCGGCATAGCTGGCCAGGCTGATCGTGGCAAACAGCACCGAGAGCAGCCCCAACACCCTGATCGCTCGTTTCATCTAATTTCCTCCTGAGACTTCCTTTTTCGTGCCGTATCGGTTGGTTGGTTATGAAAGGTTCGCCGTACGATTGTCCGCACGCTGGGTACCCCTGTTATACCGCAGGGAGCGATCGAACGACAAGCTGCGAGCTCGGCGCTCGAGCCTAGCTGAGCGATCGGCCGGTCACTGGGAGGAGGAGCTCTCTCTAGGTCAAAAAAACGGGGCACCCCGGTCGGGACGACAGGGGATATGGGCCGGCTCCGCTCCAAGGCGGATCAGGTGCAGCCGCTGTGAATACAAGCCCATTATTTACAGCATGATACGAGACATTAGGAGACGCGTTCGCCGGGGCAAGGATTATCTCTGACGATACTCGTCTGATATCTTACTGATCGGTTCCCATTGACATCCTGGGCTGCTTCGCTAAACTTCGATTTTCGCATGACTTACGATTACCTGGACATTTCCTGGCACTTAATTCGGCCCATAGCGTAGCGTAGTCTCCTACCGCAGGAGGAAGGCACGATGGCGACGGTTGCCAAGGCGGCTCCCCAACCCATACCGCGAATTGCGCCTCGCGAAGATCTCAACCCTCATCGCATCGCTCAGATCCAATTCGATATCGCAGCCGAGTATCTCAAGCTCGATCCCGGCCTGCGCCAAATCCTCCGGACACCGAAGCGGGTGCTCGAAGTCTCCATTCCGACCAAAATGGACAATGGTCAGGTCAAGGTATTCACGGGGTACCGCGTGCAGCACAACGTGGCCCGCGGCCCGGCGAAGGGCGGAATCCGCTATCACCCCAACGTCACGGTGGACGAAGTGAAGGCGCTGGCGACCTGGATGACCTGGAAAACGGCGGCGGTCAACATTCCTTTCGGCGGCGGCAAGGGCGGCGTGATTTGCGACCCCAAGCGCATGAGCAAGGCGGAACTGGAGCGCATGACGCGGCGCTACACGTCAGAGATTCTCCCACTGATCGGGCCTGAGCAGGACATTCCCGCGCCCGATGTCTACACCGATTCTCAGACAATGGCATGGATCATGGACACCTACTCCATGACGAAAGGCTATTCCACGCTTGGCGTCGTTACCGGAAAGCCGGTTTCGATTGGAGGGTCGGAAGGACGCAGGGAAGCGACGGCGCGGGGGTGTCTGGTCGTCACCGAAGAAGCCTGCAAAGTGAAGAAGATGTCGCTGCGCGGCGCCAGCGTGGCGATTCAAGGATTTGGAAACGCGGGCTCGCTGGTCGCGCGGCTTTTTACGGAAAAGAAGGCGCGCGTTGTGGCCATCAGCGATTCGCGCGGCGGGGTGTTTAATTCGCGAGGCATCGATCCGTTGAAGGCCATGCGCTACAAGGAGCGCGCGCAGACTGTTGTCGGCATGCCCGGAACGTCGCGCATTTCCAACGACGATCTCCTGACGATGAAGTGCGACATTTTAATTCCCGCCGCTCTTGAAAACGTGATCACGCTGAACAACGCGGAGCAGATCAAGGCCAAAATCGTCGCGGAAGCCGCGAACGGGCCGACGACGCCGCACGCAGACGAAGTGTTGGTGAGGCGAGGCATCGTGGTGTTGCCCGACATCCTCGCGAATGCGGGCGGCGTCACCGCGAGCTATTTCGAATGGGTACAGGATTTACAGAGCTTTTTCTGGCCGATGGATGAAGTAAACGCAAAACTGGAATCGGTAATGCGGCGCGCGTTTCTCGAAGTGCACGAAATGGCGCGCCGGCACCGGACCCACATGCGCACCGGCGCCTACGTGCTTGCCGTCGGACGTGTGGCGGACGCAACCCTTGTGCGCGGCCTCTTTCCCTGATCCGGCGCGTGTAGAACCTCCTTCCGTTCGGTGATTTCTGTCAGCAGAGTCACGTCTTCGAAATTTGTTCTTGCGCGCACGACTCTAACGCGCGTACATTGGCATTTGCCGGTGCACCCTGAGGGTGGGTGTCGCCGGCATTTGTGCCTAGCGCGGAGGGCACACAGGAATTGAGCACCCACACAAACGGTCACGGCAATGCGGTGCCTCCGATTCTGCTGACCATCGCGGGATTTGATCCCACTTGTGGTGCGGGTGTCGCGGCCGACCTCAAAACATTCGCGGCGCACAATTGCTATGGCGTGGCGGCGGTGACCGCGCTGACCGTGCAATCGACCGAAGGGGTACGCACCGTGCACGCCACGCAGGCAGCCGTCCTGCGCGGCCAGCTGGAAGTACTGGCTGAAGACAGCGTGCTGGCGGGCGTGAAGATTGGAATGTTGGCGAATCGCGCGAACGCAGCAGTCGTCGCTGAGTTTCTCGACCAGCACAAGTTTGCGCATGTGGTACTCGACCCCGTTTCACGCCCCAGTGCGGGCAGTGCCGAATTGCTAGACGGTGCGGGGCTGAAATTTGTACGTGACGAGCTTTTAAAGCGCGCTAGTGTAATCACACCCAATATTCCCGAGGCTGAATTCCTGACCGGCATGGACGTGAAAGACGTTGCAGGGATGAAAGCGGCCGGGCAGAAGCTGCTCGAAATGGGCGCACGCGCCGTGATTGTTACGGGAGGTCATTTAGAGAAGCCGACCGATGTGCTGTGCGACATCACGGGAATCGACACGTTTGGCGGTGAACACGTGAGGAGTCCGAATACGCACGGCTCTGGTTGCACATTCTCCTCT
>Ga0187777_10002635_pt1 | contig 11412 bp, 5 predicted proteins | sample 1015_Q2_SP5_10_M_FD_132416 | JGI IMG/M metagenome (GOLD analysis project Ga0187777, IMG submission 132416) | Tropical peat soil microbial communities from peatlands in Department of Meta, Colombia - 1015_Q2_SP5_10_MG | ecosystem: Environmental > Terrestrial > Soil > Wetlands > Peat | place...
CGCCGGTTTCTGATTTTGGTTTAGCGGCGGGTGCACATCGTACATGTCGTCGCGTGCCTTCGGTGCCGGAGTGTAGTGCACGGGGGGGCTTTCGTGGTAGGGCTCGGCGGTGGCGTTGGAGGCTTTGTTCCCTGCTGCCGCCGCCGTGGCGTTCGCCTCACCGGGTGGCGTGAAGGGTCGGAAGTTGTCACGGGAGGGCTGCGGCTCTTTTGCGTTGTCGGAGCGGCTCTCATGGGACGGTTGAGCAGAAGGGTGCTGGTTAAAGGGGCGACTCTCGTTCGTGTAGACCGGCGCGGAGCGCGAAACCGCGGGGGTGAGCCGAGCGACCACAGGGCGTTGCGCAAACGGCACGGTGGGCTTGGTCGTAGCGACCTTGGCGGTAGAGGCGATGTAGCTTGAGCGAGTAGGCGCGATCGGCGCCGTGTCTACGGCGCGCGCAGTCTCGATTTGCTCGGAGCTGACGTGAACGGCGGCGGTCGAGACCGGCCGCGCATTTACGAACGTCTCGCGAGAGACGGCCGTGACCGCCGCGCCGTTTTTGGCGTACATGTAATTGACGGCCGTCACATTCCGGTTGACCACGACGGTGTTGTACACGTTGGTCACTTGGGTGACGTTCACCACTCGCGTATTTGTGATGTTGATGTTTTGAACGTAGTGCGGACTGCAATGAAAGCCGGGAACGTAGACGTCATGCGGCCCGAGTGGAAACCATGCCACACCGGAGAAACCGCCGCCGAAAGCAACCGAAAAGCTGAAGCCGCCTCCACCGACAAAGGCCACCAGCGCGGGGGCATAGACCGGGCGCACCACCACGGGTCCCGGCACCCAGCCCCAGGTGCCACTGATCAGTACCCAACGCCCGTAGTGGAACGGTGCGAACCCCCAAGGTGCATCATCCACCCAGGTCCAGCCCCAGGGCGCGATGTACACCCAGTGACCGTAGTGATACGGCACCCAGCCCACCGACACGCTGCGCGGTACCCAAATCATTCCGTACTCAGGGGCAGGCTGCCAGTCGCCGTAGTCGTCCAGATCGTAGTAACCATCGACATCGCGAGAGACGTACTTGGCCGAAAGAGCCTGATTCTCGCGGGCGTCGCGGGATTGGCACCAGTCCTCGAAGTCGTCAAACGGAGGGGCCGCATAGGCGTCGTAGGTCAGTGCGTCTTTGCCGCGGAACTCGTACGCCTGCCCAGCGGTGAGTTCCCATGAATCGCCGGCGCCGATGACCTCCCCGGTTCCTTCCCGCACAATAATTTTCGTCGCCTCTCCGCTCGGATCGGCTTCGATTCGATATTCACCGCTCCGCTCTAGCGTCAAGGCGAGATTGGGTGTGTCGATTTCGAAAGCCTCTCCGGCAGCCAGCCTCCGCAGGTGGACCTCGATCGTTCCTTGAGCGAGTTGCAGCTGTACGGTGCGGTCATCGAGCGTGAGAAACGAAATGCCCGTCACGCTCCCCATGCGAATCGCGGTGCTGCCGATGTGAACTTCGCCGCGCGAGTTCTCATCCGCCCAGAGGTTGTCGCCGGTGGTGAGCGGACGGTTCGGATTGGCTTGGATCCAGTTCTGATCGCCGGAAACTTGATAGGAAAGCGAGCCCTGGATGTAATTCAGGCGCGCAACACGGCCGGGTGGGTCCTCGCTTGGTTCCTGTGCAGCCGCGCGTGGGAGAAACGAAGTCGCCAGTAGAGTCAAGAGGAAGAGCAACAAGCCTGTGTTCCTCATGAGTAAGCCTCCGATGAAGAGAACATTTTCACACCGAATCTCCTACCCGCTCGGTAAGGACAGCGACCCTTTGCCTATTCATGAAACAAGCTGCCACGTGGATATCTCTGCTGAGAGACGACGAGACACCGCGTCAGTGTCTGCCGCCTCCGTGGCTGCCACCTTCGTGGCTGCCACCGGAGTGACCGCCGCCCGCAGAGCCGCCGTTGTGTGGAGCGTTGTAGCTCGGGCGCGAACCAGATCCGCCGCGTGGCGTCACGACAGGCTGCCTCATATTGAGCGGAGGGCGTGAATATGAAGGGTATGAATTCGAGTAGCCGGGTCGTGGCGCCGACGCGGGGGGCCGGTATACGTTCGACGGCGACCATCCGCCGTAGTGCCCACCTTGCGGCTGGCGCTGGGGCGAACTGTAAGTCGAGCGGGGCGAATCGCTGTTCGGCAACGATCGCCCATTTGTCCCAAATCCTTGCGCCGCACGATTCGCGGCCGATGGCGGCGTGAAGCTACGCCACCCTGGCCGGTTGGACTCGGCCGACGCGGAGCTGTTCGGGCGAACGAGCTGCGAGGGCGTGGAGGTGCCGCTGCGATTGGCGCTGCCAAACGATGGCACGTGCTGAGTGCCGTTCGCAAAGCCGGCTGAGTGAGACCTCTGTGCGTTCATGGTCATGCCGGTCCGGGGCGAGTTGGTGAAGAAATGCTGTGAAGCGGACGGTGCGCCACGAAACGATGACGAATTCGCCGCGTGGCTGGCGGCACTATAGCTATCGCGGCCCGGGGCGATCGGCATTTTGCCGCTCACCAAGCTGGCCTGCCGGAATTCAGACTCGCTGATCCCCGAGTGTCCGTAGACTGGCTCGCGCCCGAACCGGCTGCTGTCCATGGAGACAAAACCGTTGCGGACACGCGCGTTGTTGAAGGCATCATGTACGTTTGAGAAGGAGCGTTCCCCGTGAGGACCGAGCGGAGCAAAGCCATTGTGAATGATCGTCGTGTTGTGAATGTTGGTGACGTTAGTGGTGTTATACCGCCCGGCCCATCCGCCCCACCAAGGGTGGTACCAATCGCCAGGGCCGCAGGGCAGCCAACCAACGTGGCCGTAACCAAAGCCGAAGCCAAAACCGATGCCGAAGCCGAAACCTCCCCAACCAAAGAAGCTGACATACGCCGGCGCCCAGACAGGATAGTAGGCGGGATAGGCAACCACCGGCCCCGGCCACCATACCCAGTTGCCGCCCCAAACGAACCAGCGGCCATAATGGTAGGGCGCCCAGCCCCAAGGCTCAGAGGAAACCCAGGTCCAGCCCCAATACGGCTGCCACACCCAGCTTCCCGCACTGTAGGGTGCCCAGCCCGGACCCTGCTGCGGAGTCCACACCGGACCATAGTCCGGAATCTCAGACCAGGTGCCATATGGGTCGAGATCTTCGGTTCCGGTGTAATTGCGATTCGTGTGACTCCAGCTTCCGGCGCTGCTGATCGCGCGATCGCGATCGCTGTTCCAGGAATCCCAGGCATCGGATATCGGCGCTGACGAAATCTTGTACTGCGGATTGTCCGTCCCCTGGATCGTGATCATCTGACCCTGATCGACCTGGGTGCTGCCTTGCGGCTCGGACACTTCCGCTGAGCCATTGCGTATGGTCACTTCCGTTTCGCCGTCCGGATTGACCGAAATCCGGTAATCGCCAGGGCCGTTCGGATGAATGGCTGCGTTGGGCGTATCGATCTCTGCGGTGGCCTCGGTGCCTTTTAGAACGGAATAGGTGGCGACACCCCGCCCGACCTGCACCTGGATGTTTTCACGGGAAAGGGCGGCGACATTCGCCGTTGTGCTCTCGGAAAGACGCAGAACGTTGGTGGAATCGAGTTGGATTTCCGCGCGGCCTCCCGCGCCGGTGGAGACGCGATCGCCCACGGCAATGGGTGTGTTGACTGTGACGGCGACCCACTGGCCATTGTCACCGCGCTGGGAGGAAACGTCGCCGCGCACATAACTGAGGCGCGCTACGCCGGGCTCCGCTTGGTTCGACCCACTCGATTGCGATGGGTCGGTGGAAGGGGTCGGTGAACTGTAAGGAGCATACGGATCGGATTGGTCCTGATTGGGGTCTTGATAGGGATCTTGGTCCTGGGCAGCCAGAGGTGCCACAGCCAGTAACAGCAACAAAAACGCCGTGCTGAAGTGCGCTTTCATGTTCGTCCCGCAGTTGATTGTGCAGGGGGCATGCCAAAGATTTACCGCCGCCGATCTGTACTAAGGCCTCTTCTTTCATTTAGTTATGGAAGTTTTCGCTTGCGGGTTGCCAGGTTGGCCTTTGGTGCTTTTCAAGCAGAGCGGTGCTTTTCAACCACCCCCGATTAGGAGTCGCCCTCTGCCGAATCGGCGACTCCCATTTGGGACAGACGGTAGCGCAGTGCGTTGCGCGAAAGGCCCAGTGCCCTGGCCGCCTGACTCTTATTGCCATCGGCTCGGCGCAGCGCCTCGCGAATGATTTCCTGCTCCCATTGCTCGAGCGTGAATCCATCGGGCAGTACCGGAGCCGTTTCGGCGGTGCGGCGGCGTGCGCTATCGAAATGAATGTCCGAGGCCTCGAGCGTGGTTCCGGACGAAAGGGTCACGCTGCGCTGCAGAATGTTTTCGAGTTCGCGCACGTTTCCCGGCCAGTGATAGTCCATCAGCAAACGCAGGGCCTGCGGCGTGATGCGCTCGACCGAGTTCCCCATCTCGCGCGTGAATTTTTTCAGAAAAAGGTCGACCAGTGCAGGAATGTCCTCCTTGCGTTCGCGCAGGGGCGGAATATCGATAGCCACTACGTTGAGCCGGTAGTAGAGATCTTCGCGAAACGAGCCTTCTTCAAGGGCCGCACGCAGATCACGATTGGTGGCGGCAATCAGGCGCACATCGACTTTGTGAGTCCGCGTCCCGCCGAGACGCTCGAATTCACGATCCTGCAAAACGCGCAACAACTTGACTTGAATGGGAGGGGGCACATCGCCGATTTCGTCAAGGAACAGTGTGCCGCGGTCAGCCAGCTCGAATTTTCCCGGTTTGCTCGTGACCGCACCGGAAAAAGCCCCCTTTTCGTAGCCGAACAGTTCACTTTCGAGCAGATTTTCCGGGATCGCGGTGCTGTTGATCTTTAAAAATGGGCCCGAGGCCCGATTGGAATGTTCGTGAATGGCGCGGGCGACCATGTCCTTACCGACGCCGCTTTCCCCGCCGATCAAGACCGTGGCGTTGGTTGGCGCGACCCGCTCGACCAAAGCGAGAACGGCCTGCATTTTGTCGCTTTCGGCGACGATGTTCTTATATCGGTAGCGCTCGCCCAGAGCTTCCCGCAACGAGCGGTTTTCTTCGACTAGGCGCTTGGAGGCGAGCTCTTTGCGAATCACCAGCACCAGTTCGGCCAAGGAAAAGGGCTTAAGGACGTAATCGCTGGCGCCGTGTTTCATGGCTTCCACGGCAGATTCGACCGAACCGTACGCGGTCATGATAATGACGGGAAGGTCGAGATCGATGCGCTTGACGGCTTGCAGAAACTCAAGTCCGCTCATGCCGGGAAGCTTGAAATCGGTGACGGCGAGATCGAACTTTTCGCGATGCATCAGCTGTAAACCGGTTTCGGCATCGGCCGCCGTTTGGGCGCGAAAGCCCTCTTCCGCCAACTGCAATTCCAGTAGGCGGCGCATTTTGGCTTCGTCCTCAACGATGAGAATCGATGGCTTTTCCGTCGGCACCTGGCGAACCCTTTCAGACGCTTATTTACGCGACCGCACTCCTGGCTGGCTCATTGCTCCCACCTCTGCTTCCCCGGCTGCGGCGGGGAGAAAGACATGAAAGCGAGCGCCTGGCTCAGGGTTGTTTTCCAGCTGAATCGATCCGCGATGATCATCCACAAATTTGGCGACGAGGGCCAGCCCGAGGCCCACGCCGTCGCTTTTCGACGTAACGAAGGGATTAAAGATCTGTTCGCGCAGTTCGGGCGGAACGCCGGGCCCGGAATCGGCGACCGTCACGCCGATGCCCCTACGCCCGTTGGATGTTTCCGGCTTGATGGAAAGCCGCAGGATATTTTCCCGCTCCCGACCGGCCGCCTCCATCGCTTGATAGGCGTTCTGAATCAAATTGACAAAAATACGCTCGCACAACTGCGCGTCGGCGGAAATGGGCGGCAGGTCCTGCGCGTAGTGGCGCTCCACCTTCACTTCGGCATCAGGGGAGAGGGCCTGCACGGATTCAAGGGCGCGCTCGACGATTTCGTCCATTTTTTGTGGCTTCAAATCCAGATGCGACGGCCGCGCGAAATCGAGAAACCGCGCCACGAGCGCATTGAGGCGGTCGACTTCTGAAGAGATGTAGCCGGCTAGCTCGCCGGCTAGCGGCTCGCTGTTTTTCACTTTTTCGGCAAGCATGTCCGCCGAGCCTTTGATGACGTTGAGCGGGTTGCGAATTTCGTGGGCGAGCCCGGCCGAGAGTTGGCCGAGAGCCGCGAGGCGCTCGGAACGGCGCCGCTCGGCTTCGGCGCGCTGCAGCTGTCGATTGGTCTCCTCTAGAGTTTCCGATAGCGCTTGATAGCGCGCCACCTGACGACGGTTCTCTACCACGAAACGGTTTACCAGCATGGCCGAGAGAAAAAAGAAAAGCACCCGGATCGCCAGATAGTCGAGGCCTGTAATTTCATACTCCCAGTGCGCGGGGATCAGGTAGGAGCAGTAGGCCAAAGAAGCGATCGCCGTCCAAACCAGCGTGCCGAGCGGGCCGAAGTAGATCGCCGCGGTGACAATGGGCAGGTAGTAAATCGGATAGTAGCCGCTATTGATGGGGACTTCGCCGGTGTGGTCAAGCAGTAGCGTTGCGAGCGCGATCTTAATCAGCACACTGTAGACGGCGCCGCGCGAAGGCAACCGGGCGATCAGGCTCGGCTCGAAATACTGAAAAACTGCGAAGGCAAGCAGGATGACTTGCTTATGAACCTCGTTGATCGGAGGAAGTAGCGCCAAGCCTAAGATGAACAGAAGCCAGACAATGTCGATCCAATCGATGGGGGATCGTTTGCGCTCAAACACTTTCCCAGAGCTCCTCGACCGGTGGGCCCCAGCGTAGCTTCACAGAATTTAGCACGAAGAAAGCCCGGCGTTTGGCGCCGGGTGCGAATCGCATCAAATGTTCACTGAGCAGAAAGGAGCAACTCCGCTTCCTCGAATGCAAGCGCGACGCTATCTCTCGATTTCCGCCGCACGCGATCGAGCGAACGGCCAATGAGGAGGACAGCGGGAGAATCCAGGCGCGGTACATCATGAAGCGTACCGAGCGTCGCCCGGCAATGTCGCTGCTGCGGAGTCGTTGCGTGCGATACAACGATGGCAGGGATCGCTCGAGACAGGCCCGCGGCGAGCAATTCTCGGGCGAGGGATGTGAAATTGTTTCCGGGCATGTAGACGACGAGCGTAGCGTCCTCGCGAGCGACTTCCTTCCAATCCGTCTGGTCCGGAGCCGCCTGGGTCGCGCGATGGCCGCTCACCAGGATTACCCGGGAGCTTTTGCGACGGTCGGTGAGCGAGACACCCAGGGCGGCCGCCGCGGCAGAACCCGCGGTGATCCCAGGCACCACTTCGAAGGGCACATCGGCCGCTTCGAGAGCGTCGATTTCTTCGGCAAGCCGACCGAAGATCGCCGGATCGCCGCCATGCAGACGAACAACGCGCAGACCGCGGCGCGCAGCCTCAATCATTCGCTCGTTGATTTCCGCCTGGGTGATGCCCTTGGCCCCACAACGCTTGCCTACGTTCTCCACTCGGGCGTGAGGCCGGGCGAGAGCCAGGATCGCATTCGGGACGAGGTCGTCGTGAAGCACGACATCGGCCCCGCACAGCAGGCGCTGCGCTTTGATCGTCAGTAGCTCAGGATCGCCGGGCCCAGCCCCAATCAAGCTAACCGTTCGCGCGCCATGCTTCATCGGACTGATTTCAGCTTACGCGGGGCGCTCTTAGTGGTCAAGGCACGCCTGGCCCAGTGCATGTATCCTCCGAGAGATGGCTTGCGTCTAAGATCCTGAGCCTTCACGAGAGGCAATTCAAGCAGTCGAGGTGCTGATGGCGTCTTTTGAACAACCGGAGCCTCAGGTCGAGAGCGGCCGACCGCGCCGTCGCTACGGAGTCTGGATCGTTTTGGCCTTGCTGGTCGCCGCCGCTGTCGTGGTGTACCGCTTACACCTGAGTTCTCAGGCGGCGTCCAAGAAGGACACGACTTCGTCGGCCATCGCGGTCGGAGTAAGCAGTGTCCAGAAGCGCGACGTGCCCTTTTATTTGAGCGGATTGGGCAGTGTTACGGCCTTTAACACGGTGACCGTACACACTCGGGTCGACGGCGAGATCATGCATGTGCTGTTCAACGAAGGGCAATTCGTGCACAAGGGCGACCTCCTGGTCGAAATCGATCCCAGACCGTATCAGGTGGCGCTCGAGCAGGCAGAAGGGCAGCTGGCCAAGGATCTCGCTGCGCAGCAAGACGCCAGGGTCGATCTCGGGCGCTATCAGCAACTCTGGCAGGCGGGCGTGATTGCCCGCCAGCAATTGGATTCCCAGCAGGCGACCGTCGGCCAGTACGATGGTGCGATCAAATCCGATCAAGCAGCCATCGACAATCAGAAGCTGCAACTGAGCTACTCCCGCATCACCTCGCCGATCGATGGTCGCGTGGGACTGCGGTTGGTGGATCCCGGTAACATCGTTCACGCTGCCGACACCAACGGGATGATCGTGATCACGCAGGTCCAGCCGATCGCGGTCATCTTCACGCTTCCCGAGGACGTGCTGCCGCAGGTAGTCGCTCAGATGCGGGGCAGGCAACTCGCTGTGGAAGCCTACAGCCGGGACAATGACACGAAGATCGCCGAGGGTCGACTTCTCACCATCGACAACCAGATTGATCCCACGACGGGCACCGTCAAGCTGAAGGCGCAATTCGACAACCGCGATCTTTCGCTTTGGCCGAACCAATTTGTGAATGCCCGATTGCTTCTCAGTTCACGGCAAAATGCCATCGTGATTCCGTCCGCCGCAATTCAGAACGGCGCGCAGGGCCCGTTCGTTTATGTCGTGGGAGACGGTAACCGCGTTCAGGTTCGACCGCTTCAAGTGGATTTCTCGGAAGGAAACATTTCCGTGATTCGCCAAGGCGTGAGTTCAGGGGAGCAGGTCGTCGTGGATGGCGCAGACAAGCTGCAGGCTGACGCGGCAGTCGTTCCGCACGCAGCCAGTTTGAGCAATGCTCCTCGATCGAGTGCGTCGCCGGAACTACACCCGTGAGTCCGTCCAGGCCGTTCATTCTCCGGCCGGTGGCAACGTCGCTGTTAATGGTGGGCGTCCTGCTGGCTGGACTGGTGGCTTACTTGCAGCTTCCCGTTTCGGCCCTTCCGCAAGTCGATTATCCGACCATCCAGGTTTTGACCTTCTACCCCGGTGCTAGCCCCGACGTGATGGCCTCGGCGGTGACCACGCCGCTCGAGCGCCAGTTCGGCGAGCTTCCGGGACTCGCGCAGATGACCTCCACGAGCTCGTTGGGTGGTTCAGTCATTACGCTGCAGTTTGATCTCAAGGAAGACATTGACGTAGCCGAGCAGGAGGTGCAGGCCGCGATCAATGCAGCGTCAACCTATCTGCCGCACGATCTGCCCAACCCGCCGATCTACAGCAAGGTGAACCCCGCCGACACGCCGATTCTTACACTCGCGCTTACCTCGGAGACGTTGCCGCTCGAAAAGGTCGAGGATCTTGCCGACACGAATCTAGCGCAGAAGATCTCTCAGCTCTCGGGGGTGGGGCTCGTTACGATCAGCGGCGGACAGAGGCCCGCCGTGCGCGTTCGCGTGAATCCGACGGCGCTCGCCTCCTATGGCCTCAGCCTCGAAGATGTTCGGGCAGCACTGGGAGCCGCCAACGTCGATCAAGCGAAGGGCAATCTCAACGGCCCGCGCCAATCCTTTACGATTCAGGACAACGACCAGCTTCTGTCGAGTGAGGCGTACAAGCCGCTGATTATCGCCTACAAAAATGGAGGGCCCGTTCGGCTGTCGGACGTGGCGGATGTCGTGGACAGCGCCGAAAACACGATGCAGGCGGCCTGGATGAACACGCAGCCGGCAGTCATCCTCAATATTCAGCGCCAGCCCGGAACCAACATTATCGGCGTCGCCGATCGCGTCAAGAGTCTGCTTCCGCGCTTGCAGGCATCGTTGCCTTCCTCGATTCATGTGACAACCCTGACGGACCGGACCACCACAATACGTGCTTCCGTGAAGGACATTCAATTCGAGTTGATGATTACGGTCGCGCTTGTCGTCATGGTCATGTTTTTATTCCTCCGCAGTCTTTCGGCTACGATCATCCCCAGCGTGGCAGTGCCGCTGTCACTGGTGGGCACTTTCGGCGTGATGTATCTGGCGGGCTTTAGCCTCGACAATCTTTCGCTCATGGCGCTGACGATTTCGACCGGATTCGTGGTCGATGACGCGATCGTGATGATCGAGAACATCGCGCGGTTCGTCGAACAGGGTCATTCGCCCATCGAGGCCGCGCTGATGGGCTCTGAGCAGATCGGCTTCACGATTCTTTCACTGACCGTTTCGCTGATTGCCGTACTGATTCCGTTACTTTTCATGGGTGACATTGTGGGCCGGCTCTTCCGGGAGTTCGCCATTACGCTGGGTGTCACGATTTTGGTTTCGGCGTTTGTTTCCCTGACGCTGACACCCATGATGTGTGCGAAGCTGCTTCGTCGCGAGGACGAGGTCAGCCGGGGCCGCTTTTATCGGGCATCGGGGCGGTTTTTCGATCGGTTGATTGCGTCTTACGGCAAGACCTTGCAGGTCGTGCTGCGGCATCAGCCGGCCACGCTTGCCGTTACGGTCGGAACGCTTGCCCTTACCATTTTGCTCTACTACTACATCCCCAAAGGCTTCTTTCCCGTCCAGGATACCGGCGTGATTTTGGGAATTTCGGACGCGCCGCAATCTGTCTCGTTTTCCTCGATGGCCCAACGGCAGCAGGCGCTGGCCACGGTGATCTTGAAGGATCCTGACGTCGTAAGCCTGTCTTCCTTCATTGGTGTGGACGGTACGAATACGACTCCCAACAGTGGGAGAATTCAGATCAACTTGCGGTCCCGCGATGAACGAACGGAGACCAGTTCCGATATCATCCGGCGGCTGGCGCCCCAGCTTGCGCAGGTCGAGGGCATCCAGCTGTTCATGCAGCCGGTGCAGGACCTGACTGTGGAGGACCGCGTTAGCCGCACGCAGTATCAGTATTCGCTCGAAGATGCGGATGCCGAGGAGCTTTCACAATGGGCACCAAAAATGGTGGAGCAACTCAAAGCCGTGCCGCAACTGCGCGACGTGGCCTCAGACCAGCAGGACCAGGGGCTCGAAGCCAATCTGGTGATCGACCGCGACACGGCCGCGCGACTGGGCATTCTGCCGGCGGCCATCGACAACACACTGTACGACGCCTTCGGGCAGCGCCAAGTCTCCACGATTTTCACCCAACTGAATCAGTACCACGTGGTGTTGGAGGTGGGCTCACAATTTCAGCAGAATCCCGACGCTTTGAAAGAAATTTATGTCAAATCCTCCAATGGCACGCAGGTTCCTTTGAGCGCGTTCACCCATTTCGAACAGCGGCGGA
>Ga0187777_10002636_pt1 | contig 11412 bp, 13 predicted proteins | sample 1015_Q2_SP5_10_M_FD_132416 | JGI IMG/M metagenome (GOLD analysis project Ga0187777, IMG submission 132416) | Tropical peat soil microbial communities from peatlands in Department of Meta, Colombia - 1015_Q2_SP5_10_MG | ecosystem: Environmental > Terrestrial > Soil > Wetlands > Peat | place...
AGTCCGCCGGAAGGTTCTTGATTGTTGTTCTACCGGGGAGAATCGGGTCTTGTTCTGCGCCTCCACCGCCTAGAACAAAGTATTTCACGCCATCGACTTGAAAAGCCTCAGTGGTGTGCACGTGGCCATTGAATACCACGATGTCCATGTCCTTTGCATAGGAGGCAAGGGTTTTGTGTGGATTCTGTGCTTCGGGAATCGGGCCCATCCCCGCACGGCAAAACGCAGGAGCATGAAAACTAATGAAGACTTTCTTTATCCCGCTAGACTTGGCTTCATCCAACCACTTCTTTAGCTGCACCACCTGTGCTTCGTATACAGGCTGCGTGGCTTCCCATCCAGACGGATGGCGATAGTCGTATGGGCCTGTCCATAGAAAAATGAAACGCGCGCCCCGAAAGTCGAACTTATAAATCAGTTGCTTTTCAGACACGCCAAGGTTCCTCAGATAGGGGAATGCTGCCAACAATCCCTCTACGTCGGAATCTGCCCACACTTCGTGATTGCCTACTGCGGGAAATACACGGCCATCCATACCGGCCTTCTTCATCTCTTCATCTGGCGGCGGTAACTGATTCAACACCTCCTTGTCGACGAGCGTCCAGTATGGATTGTCCGACGGCTTATCGCCTTGCCTGCCCCACCACACGAGGTCGCCTGTATTTACCAGAAAGCTCGCGCTTCCACTCTTAATGTCTCTTACTACCTCGCGGGCAACCCACTGGCCACCTTCCAACCGGAACATCGTGCGGCGCACACCGGGTAACAGCTTTACATCCTCGACACAGGCCGAAGTGACCCAACCTTTGTCGACAGTTAGCGTCGTTACCTCGCTTTTGCTCTCGAAGGGCATAACCATCTGTACCAACTCATGGTTAGATGGGTCATAGGTCAGCTTCACATACTTCTGGACTACGCCAGCCGCCGCCTTCTCTGGAAGTACGAGATCGAACATGTCTACCATCAGTTTACGGGCGTCCGCTTCCTGAGTAGCTTTATACGGGAGATACATCATCGAGCGCGAGTCGCCGTAAACATCGAAGGAAAACCCGGAATTACCCGGGCTCTCGACGGTCTGGGCAATTGCGGAATTCACCAGGACTGGAGCGACGAAGATTAGCAACAGAAGTTTCTTCATAATGACCTTTTATTTTGTTGAATCTTGCGACGCCGGCTCGCCTTGCTGGCAGCCCACGTGGGTTTACAACCTATAAGCGAACTACCTTACTACCGCGCATCAGTGAACTATGCGCATGTCGATCGCTCAATAGGGCTTTGGTCTTACAACTCTTCGCATGTCAGGTGTCATTTCCGCACGCATGTGGAACTTCTTTCGAGACTGGATGGCCGTCTAACGAGAATAAGATAACTCAGAGCAGGCTGTAGTCATTAACATCGACACGCTAAGAGGAGCAGCGTCCGCGTGAGGCCTAACGAGAAAAAGATAACTCAGAGCTATCGCTGAAAAGCAATACGGCGGGAGCGCGTGAGCGTAAAGACGCAAATCGCACCAGGGCAGCCGGGAGCCGAGACGCAGTCGAGGCTGTCGCGACAAAAACCACGGACTGATTTCGCTATGGGGCGATTGAGTTCATCGCCTGGTTAGGTCTTTGATGACTCATCCAAGTTGTAACCGGCATACAACTTCTGTTCGGGATTCTTTGCGATGATCCCTTCCACCACGGTGCGAAACTCATCGGTTAACCAATGGTTCCGTGTAGCCCACCATTCCTTTACTCCGGGGTAAGCGAAATAGTCGTTCATAGTTCGTTCCACTTCGTCCCATAACGCTTTCTCCAGTGCACCGTCACGGTAGTAAATGAACATTCCTTCACAGTTCCTCGTATATCGGGTAAAGAACGCGCTGAACCTGAGTTTGTCGGGCGCGTCCAGGCCCCGGAACGAGCGCACACCTCGCAGAAAAAACGCGGCAAACTCGCGGCTTTCCTGCCCGGATTTCACCAGGTCGCCCCATTGTGCGGTAAGAATATTGATTCCCGCGCGGCGGCGCTCCTTGTTCTGCTCTCGTATCTGGACCGCGAGATAAATGAGAGAAGGGATTCCGATAAGGACCGCCATCAGTTGCCCAACTGCCGAAAGCATCTCCCAATTCATGCGATTTTCTTTAGCCTAACGAGAAAGAGATAAGCCACGCGAGGGTGTGGTGGCAAACAGGCTGAGGTTTTCTTGCAAATGGCGCGTTGGCTTCATCGATTGGTTAGACCCGCATTCGGCTCGGCATAAATCGAACAATTTGCCTACGTTGAACGGCGATCACTATGAGAATCGCCGACATAATTGCCGCCATGCCGATGGCCCAGATCGAAGATTCCAGTCCATAATCGCCACCCGTCCATAGCGGTGAGCCAGTCAGTGTTCCTTCCACGAGGGCTGGCCGCGCGGCGTGTCCCGACACCCGGACGCCAAAGATGAAGTCCTCGGCGAAATTCCATCCGAAGTGCAAGCCGATCGGTAACCAAAGTGTCCGGGTAGCGAAATAAGCCGCAGCCAGAAGCAATCCGGATTCGAGGACGATTGCAATCGACGCAGCCAAAGACGCGTTTGGATTCAGTCCGTGAACCGCACCGAACGCTACCGCCGAGACGAGGACGCCGATCCATGTGCCGAAGGTTTGCTCGGTAATGCGAAAGAGCAGTCCACGAAAAGTAACTTCCTCCCAGATGGCTGTGCCCAAAGCGAAGATGACGGCTGACAAAACACGATTTGGGAACCCAACTCCAATGATTTGGTAATGGCCAGCCGCGTAGAGCATCAGCATAAGCAACGCGAACCAAATCAGACCAACGATCGTGCCGAATGGAAGCAACGAGATACGAAAACGCGAGAGTTCGGTCGCATGGCGCCTCTCGATCAGCCGCACAAACAGAAGATAACCGACGATCGAAATGAGACCTTCAAGTGAGAAAACAATAATCCAAGAAATGTGAAAATAGTTGAGAAACTGGGGCGCAAGACCAGCAATCCAAACAACCACAAACCCGAGCAGGCCAAGGAGAAAATGCTTCACGACTTATCGGGGTTTCAATCGCGTTTATCAATAAACGGCGAAAAGGGCGATATTAATCGTGGGCCCGGTCTAACGAGACAGAGATAAGCCACGGGCGGGGGTTTGTGGCAATGACCATTGAGATCATTTCAATCAGGAGCCGTGGCTTCATCGATTGGTTAGACCTGCAAGGAGGTATTCCTCCTACGTTTACGTAATTATGATTGACTCCGCAGCCTTTTTCTGATCAAACGTTTTCGAGATCATCCTCCAATGAAAACGAACGCCTCTCTTAGAGCCTTCAAACTCGCTGCGTTCGCAATCGTAATCGCCTTGGGCGTTTCTATCGGGCCCGTACAAGCAAATCCTTACATCGTAACGCTGCAGCAAGTCGGATCCAACGTCGTCGCGACCGGAACCGGAGAAATCGACCTGAGCGGCCTGACTTTTTCTTACTTTCTCTCCTCCGGCGCCTTTGTGGACCCGTCCGCTGGTTACATACTCACTGACGCTGGCGGAAACCTTTCTTCTTACACCAGCGTTAGCGGACCGGCGACTTTCGGGACTGGCACCCAAACCAATGTCAGCAGTGGCAGCGGAGATCTTGTCGGCGTCGGCGGTAGCCAACTGTTCGTGCCCCAGGGTTATGTCTCTGATAGTGTTTTGTCGGATAGCTCCACTTATAACAGCGCTACGTTGAGCAGCCTCGGCGTTACGCCCGGCATTTACACGTGGACGTGGGGAACGGGACCGAACCAGAGCTTCACGCTCGATGCAGTAGCGCCTGCGGTGCCCGACTCGGGGTCAACTCTTGCCCTGCTCGCTGTCGCTTTAGCAGGCTTTTTTGGAGCAAGCCGATTACGCTGTCTTCGGTTAGCCTAACGAGAATTAGGTCGCGGCCATGAGGCCATTCTTGTCATTCCTTATACAGCCAAGCGCCGATCGCCGCTGCCACAATCATCTCCGGAAGCGATACCGCAGAAAGCGGTAGAAGCGCTTTGACCGGAACCAATCCGAATGATCCCCAAGTGGCGTCGGCCAAACTGCTCACAATCCACCACGAAAACCCGGCGACCGCTGCAGTTTTTGGACCCGGTCCGTAGTGTGGGCGAATCGCGGCGTAAAGCCACATCGCCCAGATGCCGCCTGCAAGATTGACGCTGAAAAGAAACGCCGCTAACCCGGCGCTCGGCGCGAATATTTTGTTGCCTGAAACAGCGGAATTAAAGTCAGCCCCGACAAACCATGTGCTGATTGCGGACAGCACGGTCCAGACGACTCCAGTCACAATCCCGCAAACCAACACGCGACTCCAGTTGATTGTTTTCATCCTAGATCGATTACGGGAATACGAAGCGACCTAACGAGACCAAGATAACTCAGCGCTATCGCTGAAAAGCAATACGGCGGGAGCGCGTGAGCGTAAAGACGCGAATCGCACCAGGGCAGCCGGGAGCCGAGACGCAGTCGAGGGTGCCGCAACAACTTCCCCGAAGTTGCATCGCAAAGGGGCGGTTGGCTTCATCGGTTGGTTAGGCCTTCGCGTCATCTCGCTCTCGGCTGACAGGCTGATCCTGTTTTTTCTTTCGCAAGCCGACAACACTACCGATGCAAATCGAAGCGATAGCGATGAAAAATACAATCCGAAGCATCCATCGGATAATCATGGCAACAGTGAGTGATGACGTGGTGAGACCAAAAGCGTTCATCACGACGGCCAGCAGCGCGGTGACAATGAGCAACAGAATGCCGCTGGGAATCCAGAACAAACTCGACCCCTTTTCCATCGCTATTACCTTTAGGTCTAACGAGAATAAGCTGAGCCATCGCTGGCGAAACCGAGCATAGCAAAAAGCAAAGACTGATTCATAGATTCAAAACCGGATTTCAAAGAGCGACCAGGCGTTGGCTCCAGCGCTTGGTTAGGTGCATGTGCTTGCTTCCGCATAAGCTGTCGAACAACAACCGCCCTCTCTCACACATCGGCAGCCTACGACCGCCAAGCTAGAACCCAGCAACGGCGCGAGAAGGTAGATCCACAAGCTACCGAGGTGCGTAGAGATCAAAGCGGGAGCGAGCGACCTGGCCGGATTCATGGATGCGCCACAAATAGCGCCCGCGAAAAGCGCCTCAAGTGCGATGACTGAACCCACAGCGATGCCTGCCGTGATGCCCTTTTCGCGCCCACCAGTGGACACGCCAAGAATAACGAACATGAGCAACGCAGTAAGAATAACCTCCAGCACGAACGACTGAGCAGCCGACCCAGCGGGAATCGTGCTGCCGAGCGTCGGATGTTGCGGAAAGAGTAACCGCAACGTGCCGCTCGCCACAAGCGCCCCCAAGCCCTGACTAGCGACGTAGGGAAAAACCTCCCGTGCCGGAAAGCGGCGTGCGATGAAAAAGCCGAGCGTGACCGCCGGATTGAGATGTGCTCCGGAAATATCTCCAAGCGTGTAAATCATGGCGAGCACCACCAAGCCAAAGGTAAGTGCGATGCCAACATGGGTAACCTTGCCGCCGCTAACATCATTGATGACGATGGCTCCCGTGCCAGCAAACACGAGCGCGAAAGTGCCGATGAATTCCGCGGCGAGTTTTTTCATACTTTTCTTGCAGGGCAATGCTCCTCGCAAAAAGAATCGATTTTAGCGTGGATCTGGTCACGAACGCGGCCGGTCTTTTCCAGCTTTTCTGCGTGTGTTCCGGTGAACTTCGACGGGTCATCGAAGGGCCAGTGCAGACGTGTTGCGGCGCCAGGGAAAATTGGACAGCCTTCGGCGTCAGCCTCGCTACAAACCGTGATCACAAATTGGAATGCCTGACCGGACTGCCAAACGTCGAAAACGCGCTGCGTTTTGTTCTGCGAAATATCGATCCCAAGGTCCCGCAATGCCTCAGTCGCTAGCGGGTTTATGACGCCCGGTTCGAGCCCTGCGCTCTGCGCTTCGAAGCACTCGTCACATCTCTTATTGAGTAACGCCGCAGCCATCTGGCTACGCGCGCTGTTGTGGACGCAAACGAAAAGAACTTTCTTCTTCATGGTGACAGGGGCCGGTGCACCTAACGAGACTAAGATAACTCAGAGCAGCGTGTCGTGACAATCACGACGAAGTGATTTCGCAATGGGGCGATTGAGTTCATCGCTTGGTTAGATGCGTTCATTTAGCGAACTTTCTCCTTACGATTGCCGAAATCCAAGGTCGCCTTTCCCTTCATTGGATAAGCGTGGGAGCGGCGAGCAGGCCTAACGTCATCGTGGCCAAAGCAAAGATAGCGAAGGCGGCGTGATAACGACGATTCCCGGTGATGGCAGCAAAAATCGACAAGAACACAACGAGAACCGGGATGATGACCGCCTGACTTAACCAGCTCCTTAGCGGTAGGAGGGTCAAGTTACAAAGCAAGGCCAGGATCCACGCGGCTGCGTTCGCCAGAAAAAAGATGCGGCGATTCTTATAATAATGAGCGTCCAGGTCGATCTGTCCTCCTGACTCCGGGACGCGCGGAAACAGCAGAACGGTTACGAGATAGATTGAGGCGACCAGACCGACTAGGAGAAGAAACGAAACGACGCGCCAGCTTTTCGCGCCACGATAAGCCCACATTGCCAACCAGTTGTTGACGTCGTACAGGAGGACAATCACGACCCAGAGCGACTGGACCCAATAGGTCCGTACTTGATCGCGCACCTCGAGCAATCGCCCCACGCTGGTCATGAGTTGGGCCACGGCGACGCCGAGAACGACTGAATAAAACGCACAAACAAAATCAAACGGGCTCATATCGATCCGGTCAACTTATCGGGTTAGCCCAGTTCCCGGCATTAAATCAGGATTCGTGAGGAGCATCTAACGAGACAGAGATAAGCCACGGGCGGGGTTAGTGGCAATGTTGCTCGCGATCATTTCATTAGGGGCGGTTGGTTTCGTCGATTGGTTAGGTGTTCGGTGCATGATCGATCATGTCGCCACTCCCGCTCGGACTCGCACGTAAGCCGGAACATAAGGCCGCGTTGCGCGATACTGCGCGATCTGCATCGCGAGCCATTCGCACCATTCCAAAAACTCGTTGTGACCGGTGCGCTTCCGCCTCTCCTCGGACCAGTTTTTCGCCCGCGACCAAAAACTAAGAATAGCCCCACCGGCGAGATCGTTGACGGTTTTAACGTCCACCAAGCCGTGAAAAACCATGTAGCCGATCACTTCCACTCGCAGCCCAAACAAAAAGATCTGGCGTCTCGTTTCCGGATCTAGATTGTCGACCGCGGTCGCGGAAGCATTTTCTGGGATTTCGCTGAGCAATTCTAGGAAGCGCGCCGAGTTCTCGCTCAAAGCGGCCGTTTCAATCACGGTCACCGCCGATTGCTCGCGGCGTGCACGATTGGCGGCACGCACCTGCAAGCCCGTGAAAACGAGCGCGCCGATCAACGTGACAGTTGAAACAAGATTGAGCAGGTTGGCGAAGTCGAGATGCATTATTAATAAGCGTAGGTTAATCCTAGACCTCGGCGGGCGCCGGACAGAAGTCAGAAATCAGACTTGCAAGACATGGCAACGAGGCCTTGAAAGAAGAGCAGGAAGAACTTGAGCGCGCTCATACGCCTAACGAGAAAGAGATAAGCCAACGCAGGGTGTCGTGGCAAATATGATCGCGGTCATTTGTTCGGGAAGCGTTGGCTTCATCGATTGGTTAGATGCGTTGATCCCCATCAGAATCATCATGTGCCATGTCGCGAGCGTCATTAACGGCTCTCACAATGACGCTGCAAGAATAAGCGAGAAGGCCTGCGCCAATGGGGCGTGCGCACCTTCACGCATAGCGCGGGCGTGTAAGATCTGCGAGCGCTGCGACTCGCCTGATCTGCGCCGGGCAACGCCCAATAAGACTAATGTCTCATGTTGCACGCCGCTTTTTTTGGTTCAGTCGTCCTCATCACTAACAACAAGCAATTCTAACAGGTTACACACATGAATTATCATCTACTCATCAAATCGATTGCGACATTGTGCGCAATGTTGATCGCCTTCGCCGTGCAAGCGGAAGACAAACCCAACATTATCCTCATCGTCTCCGATGACTTCGGCTATGGTGATGCCGGCGTCTATGGTGGTGGCCCGGGTCGTGGCATGCCCACGCCGAACCTGGATCGTATGTCGGAGGAAGGTATCACCTTCTTCTCATTCTATGCGCAACCAAGTTGCACGCCAGGACGTGCGGCGATGATCACGGGGCGCTTCCCGAACCGCAGCGGCATGACGACTGTGGCTTTCCAAGGCCAGGGGGGCGGCTTGCCAAAGGCGGAATGGACACTGGCCTCGGTGCTTAAGCAGGGCGGCTACAAAACCTATTTCACCGGAAAGTGGCACTTGGGCGAGTCGGATTACGCGCTGCCCAACGCCCACGGTTTCGACGTGATGAAATATTGCTTCCTCTATCATTTGAATGCCTACACGTATGCCGACCCGAATTGGTTTCCCGACATGCCCGATTCCCTGCGTGAGATGTTCCAGAAGGTAACCACGGGCGCATTGACCGGGAACGCTGGGGAAAAAGCCCATGAAGACTTCAAGGTGAACGGCGAATATGTCGATACACCGGACAAAGGCCTGGTCGGGATTCCTTACTTGGACGGTTACGTCGAGAAAGCGGCGATGGAATTCCTCGACGATGCGGCGAAGACTCCAGAAAAACCCTTCTTCATGGACATCAACTTCATGAAGGTGCACCAGCCGAACTTGCCCCATCCCGATTTCATCCATAAATCACTCTCGAAGAGCAAGTATGCTGATTCGGTCGTGGAAGCCGATACGCGGATAGGCCATGTCTTCGACAAGATTCGCGCCCTCGGCCTCGACAAAGGTAACACCCTTGTCTTCTGGACAACGGATAATGGCGCATGGCAGGATGTTTATCCGGACTGCGGCTACACACCGTTTCGGGGCACCAAAGGAACCGATCGCGAAGGCGGCAACCGCGTCCCGGCCCTCGCCTGGATGCCGGGCAAGATAAAGGCTGGGTCAAAGAACTATGACATCGTCGGCGGTTTGGATTTTATGGCTACGTTCGCCGCGCTCGCCGGCGTGAAACTTCCGGAGAAGGACCTTGAAGGTCAGCCCACGATTTTCGACAGCTACGATATGGCGCCGCTTTTGTTCGGAACCGGCAAATGGCAGCGTGAAACCTGGGACTACTTTACGGAAAACGAACTGCTGCCTGGAGCAGTGCGCTGGCACAATATCAAGTTCGTGCTGAATTTACGTGGCGATGACGGCGCGCAGACCGGTGGCTTGGCGGTGGACAGCAATCTCGGCTGGAAAGGCGCGGAAAAATACGTCGCGACCGTGCCGCAGGTTTTCGACCTGTGGGCCGATCCTCAAGAACGCTACGATCTGTTTATGAATAACTTCACCGAGCGGACCTGGCTGGCGCCAATATTCGGCGAAGAGTTGAACAAAGTGATGAAGAGTTTCGTCCAGTACCCTCCGCGCAAACTGCAGAGCGAAGGCTACACCGGTCCGGTCACTATCTCGAACTACCAAAAATTCGAGTGGCTCAGGAACGAACTCAAGAAGGAGGGTGTCCACCTAACGATGCCGACGGGTAACTAGCACGCAAAAGGCAACGGATACTTGCGCCATGAGCTTACCATCTAACGAGAAAAAGATAAGCCGCCGCAGGGTGCTGCGACAACTTCGTTGAAGTTGCATCGCAATGGGGCGGTTGGCTTCATCGTTTGGTTAGGCGTCAGCGACTACTTAAAACGAGGAGCAGTTTGTTTCATGGCTTGGTTATTTGATGCTCTTTACCGGCGGCGGGGCCCAGGTCCCATCCAACACTTCTCGCCGCGGCGAGTAAAGCCGCATGGCGAGGTTGAACTCACCCTTAGGAGCCGGCAACCAGTTCGATTGCTTGTCCGCGTCGGGTCGTTCGTTCTGGATGTAGATGTCGAGCGAACTATCAGCATTGAACTTGAGCTTGTCGCGGTCGCCGATCGCAAAACGATTAATCGCGTTCGGCACCTGGAAGCCGTCCTTGTCGTAGAGTGTCACCGACCAGAAGGCATCGGCAGGCGGCAGCTTGCCCTTGTCGAAATGCAACACATAGCGGTTGGCGCCGCTATAGGGCTTGCCTTCACCGTCCACGAACGAAGCTGGGTAGACAGCATCCTCAGGCAGGTTGACGCCGAGCCCAATGAGCGCGCCCATTGCGCGGAGCTTGTAAGCAGTCCCATAGGTCCCGACGGTGTTGGTTTGATAGAACCAGCCGTTAACATGAGTGCCGACACCAGCGCCGCTCTTACCTGATTGTTCCAGATCCGCGAGGGCATCCCTGGCGGCGGTGTTGATCGTCTTGACGAGTGCCGGGTCGAGCTTCGATGCGTCCAACGGCTGGCCTGGTTCGAGCCCGATCTTCCGCATGCGGAACAGAATCGGATAGTCGTTGGGGTGTGGCGGATTTTTCGCCATCAGATCGGCGAGCCGGCTGAGCACCGCGACGCCATCCATTTTGTTCACTTGAATGAACGGCGGCGTTTTGTTGTCGATCGCCGGATCGATCTGTGTGCTTGCTGGCGGCGTGTGGCTCTTACCCCATTGGCTAAGCGACGTCAGCCTGTAACCGTCCTGAACCTTGTGGACATTATCGTAGTCCGCGGGACCATTCGTTTGCGTGCGGCCGAGAATCCAGATGGTCGGCGTCGGCGCCACGATTTTGGTCACGCCTTCGGGCAGCGTTCCGTTCCAGTCCGGAGCCACAAGGGCAAAATTCCTCGCCTTGGTTCCGGTTGTGCGCGAGCCCACGACACTGAATACATCTGTCCACATGTCGAGCATGGGCAGGAGATAGTAGCGTCCGCCCGTATCGGGAACCGAGAGTATGATCGGCTCCGACGCTAGGTCGAGCCAAACAGGTGAATAGAGGGTGTCGAAATTGTAGCGCACGACATCCCTGTTCTCAGCCCGCGGATAAGTGCGCGCATGCGCGAACTGGTTGATCGGGGCGCGCAACGGAGTCGTGTTCGCATTTGGCACGTTCGTCGATTGACGCATGCTTACATCCATCGTGACAATCGGGTAGGCGTAGACATAGGCGTCTCGGGCGATTTCATACGCCTCCTTGTCGGAGAGTTTGTCGGGTTGAGCCACCTCCGAGGATAGAATCGGCGAGGGCTCGAGACACATTAAAATGCCCGCGCCAAATCGCGCCGCGTTAGTGAGGATTGTTCGTGTTTCCATTGTATTGCCTCCTGCTGACTAGTCTGGATAAGGCTTCCCGATTCTTACCGCCTAACGAGAAAGAGATAAGCCACGGCAGGGTGCTGTGGCAAACATGATCGCGATCACTCGATCAGGGGCCGTTGGCTTCATCGATTGGTTAGATGTAATCACTTCCAAGGCACAAGG
>Ga0187777_10002637_pt1 | contig 11408 bp, 11 predicted proteins | sample 1015_Q2_SP5_10_M_FD_132416 | JGI IMG/M metagenome (GOLD analysis project Ga0187777, IMG submission 132416) | Tropical peat soil microbial communities from peatlands in Department of Meta, Colombia - 1015_Q2_SP5_10_MG | ecosystem: Environmental > Terrestrial > Soil > Wetlands > Peat | place...
GGATGCGAGCTTCCGCCGGGTCCTCGCCGTCTATCCGCAGGACGAGGCGCTGCTCGGCGCGCTCGGACTGCCGGCGAGCCTCGGCTCGGTCGACCAGCAACCCGACTTCGACCACGTCGACGCCAACCTGCGACGCGACGCGACGATCATCCCCATCGCCTGGGTTGCAGACGCACGGCTCGTGTCGCCGTCGCTCTCGGGTTGGCAGGAGAGCGTCCTCGGCGACGTCGACTACACGCGCGTCGCGCGCTAGATCCCGGGCGCGCCGCCGATGCCCGTGATGTGGAACCGCGACGTCGCGAGCGCAGGCACGCGCGCGCCGTACACGTAGCGCGGACCGTAGAACTGGCTGGCGTTCACGAGCGAGACGTCGCGCGTCAGTCCGTGCACGTCGCGCAGGACCTCCGGCACCGAGACGGTGAAGCGTAGGTTCACGAGCGGCCCGGCGATCTTCCCGTCTCGGACGAGGAACGTGCCGTCTCGCGTCGTTCCGGTGACGACACCCTCGCGCGGGTCGACGACGCCGAGGTAGTGGAGACGCGTGATGTAGAGCCCGTCGCCGATGCGCTCTGCCAGCTCGTCGGTCGACTCGGCGTCGCCTCCGGTGAGCGAGAGCGCGGTCGCCATCGGACCGAGCTCGCCCTCACCCGCGGGAGGCGCGTGTCCGGTTGTCTGCACCCCGTTTCGCGAACGGTTCGCGGTCGCTCGGTCCCAGACGACGCCGCGCGCAACACCCGACGACACGAGCTCGACGCGTCGCTTCGGCACTCCTTCGAAGTCGAACGCCCGCGGCAGGCCATTCGGGTTGAGCGGGTCGTCGCTCAGCGTGATCTGCTCGTCGAAGACGGTCGTGCCGATCCGTCCCGAGAGGTAGCTGCGTTCTTCCAGCAGCCCGAGCCCGCCGAGCGAGTCGAAGGCGAAGTACTGGAGGAGCTCGGCGAGCGCGTACGGCTCGAGCACCGCTGCGTAGGAGCCGGGCTCGACTGCCTCGGCGTTCCGTGTGCGGTTCGCCTTCTCTGCCGCCTCGCGAGCCACTGCTCCCGGATCGATCTCGTCCGCCTGCCACGCCGTCGCCTCCGCGTAGCCGGAGCCGGTCTCGTCGGCGGCTACGACCAGCGCGACGGCGTCCGTCGCGCGCTGCGAGACGTCCACGCCCGTCGACGAGGCGACAGCGAGCTCCGAGACGGCGCTCGTGAAGAAGCCGTAGACAGGCAGATCGGCCGCGGCGATCGCCTCGCTCGCGAGGCGTGCCTGGTCGTCCGGCCCGAGTCCGGCCGTGCGCTCGTCGAGGCCCTCGACCTCAGGAACGGGTGCAGGCTCCGCGAGGCCCGGGAAGTCGGGATCGACCGGCGCATTCGCCGCAGCGGCCCGTGCACGTGCGGCGACCGCGGCCAGTCCGTCAGCGTCGACGCGATTCGTCGTGGCCACCCCGACGCGCCGGTCGTCGACGACGCGCAGCGTCACCTCGAGGTTGTCGATCAGCGTCGGCTGGTGCACCTCCGAGCCCGCGAACCGGACGAGCCCGGACCTCTCGGCGTGCGCGACCGCCTCCGCTTCGCAGTCGGCGGCCGCGAGGGCCGCGCGCGCGGCCTCGGCCGCGGTCACGCCGACACGCCCACGTGGACGTCGCGGAAGCGCGCAGGTACGGCTCCGTGCGAGACGTGCGCTCCCTGGCCGGGCTGGCCCTTCCCGCAGTTCGTCAGCCCGTAGAGCCGCCACGCGTCGCGGCCGGCGACGGCGTCAAGCCTCCCCCAGAACTCGGGCGTGATCCCGGTGTACGTCGCGTCGCGCAGCATCCGGCCGAGCTTGCCCTTCTTGATCTCCCAGGCGATCTGCGTCCCGAACTGGAAGTTGAGACGCTTGTCGTCGATCGACCAGCTCTTGTTCGTCTCCATGTAGACGCCGTCGTCGACGTCCGCGAGGAGATCGTCGAGCGAGCCCTCGTCCGGCTCGAGGTGGAGATTCGTCATGCGGACGAGCGGCATCCGGTTCCAGCTCTCCGCGCGCATCGATCCGCCGGCACCGGTGCCGATCCGTGCAGCCGTCTCGCGTGACGTGAGAAAGCCGGTCAGCACCCCGCGCTCGACGACCGGTTGCCGGCGTGCAGGCACGCCCTCGTCGTCGAATGCGAACGTGCCGAGCCCCCCTGCCGTCGTTGGATCCGCCGTGACGTTCATCTGCTCCGAGCCGTAGCGGAGCGAGCCGAGATCGCCGGGCTTCAGGAAGCTCGTGCCCGCATACGAGGCCTCGGTGCCGTAGATCCGGTCGAGCTCGGTCGGATGTCCGACCGATTCGTGCACCTGCAGCGCGGCCTGGTCACCGTCGACGACGAGCGTCGTCACGCGCTCGGGGCAGACGGGCGCGCGCAGGAGCGCCGCCGCCTGCTCGGCGACGCGCGGCGCTTCGCGGGCGAGCCCGAGCCGCTCGACCACCTCCCAGCCGCCCTGTTCGCTCGACCCGACGTGCGCGCTCGGGAAGCTGCGCAGCTGGAACACGCCGTCCCGTGCGGCTGCGCAGTCGATCCCGCCGCCGCATTCGATCAGCTCCTGCTCGACCTCGACGCCGTCCGAGGAGAGGAAGACCTTGTGCTCGCGCCGCGCACGCACCATCGCCTGGCGGAGGACGACGTCGGCCCCCTTCAACGCGTCGTCGGCGAGGAGGCAGTGCGCCACCTTGTCGGCGATCGACACCTCGAACGGGTCGCGCTCGAGGGGCGTGCGATACGTCGCCGTCTGCGCCTCGACGGGAGCGAGCGCACGCCTACTCACGGTGCCGGTCGCGCGTGCGAACTCGTACGCGCGGACCGCTGCCGCGCGCGCCCCCTCCGCGTCGAGGCGCCGGTCGCACGCGAAGCCCCAGGCGCCGCCGACGAGTACGCGTACGCCGATCCCCTCGCTCTCCGAGTCGGTCAGCCCGTCGACTCGTCCGTTCTTCGTCGTGACCGACTGGTGGCGAACGATCACCGCGCGTGCGTCGACGTACGTCGCACCGGCCGTGACCGCCGCGTCGACGGCGGTTGCGCAGAGGTCACGCACGAGCAGGACACTAGCCGGAGCGTGGCGAGGGTCCGCGGCTAGAATGCGCTCCGCTCTCAGGCGCTGGTGGCGGAATTGGTAGACGCGCTAGGTTGAGGGCCTAGTGGCCTTAACAGGCCGTGGAGGTTCAAGTCCTCTCCAGCGCATCGCACGGCAGCGGCTCCGGTCGGTCGTTGCCTCCCTTGACGCCGTCCGCAGAAGTCCCTACCCTGTCGGCGAACACACGTTCGACCACCGACCTCGGGAGGCACGATGCTGACCGGACGCCAACAGGAGATCTGGGACTTCCTCGTCGAGTACGTCGATCGCCACGGCTATCCGCCGACCGTCCGGGAGATCGGCGAGGCCGTCGGTCTCGCGTCGCCCTCGACGGTCCATGCCCACCTTGCCAATCTCGAGCGCGCCGGCTTGCTCAAGCGCGATCCGACGAAGCCCCGTGCCCTCGAGCTCGTCGGTCGCGAACGTCGAGACGGACAGGGCGAGCGCATTGCCGACGTGGCGAAGCTGCCGCTCGTCGGTCAAATCGCGGCAGGCGGTCCGCTGCTCGCCGAGGAGAACATCGAGGACCACATCGCCGTTCCCGATCGGCTTCGAGGAGACTTCATCCTCCGAGTCCGGGGTGAGTCGATGATCAACGCCGGCATTCTCGACGGCGATCTGCTCGTCGTCCGACGCGCGCAGGACGCGCGCAACGGCGAGATCGTGGTGGCGCTCGCCGGAGACGACGAGTCCCACGACGAGGCGACGGTCAAGCGATTCTTCCGCGAGGATGGACGCGTCCGCCTGCAGCCCGAGAACGATTCGATGGAACCGATCTACGCACCGCAGGTCACGGTCCTCGGAACCGTGGTTGGAGTGTTCCGGGAGCTGTGAGCACCGTCGCTCCGATCCACCGGACGCTCGAGCAGGAGCTGCTCGCGCTCCTGCGCGGGGCGAGCCTCGAGTGTCTCGTCTGCGGCGAGTTCGTCCTGCACGCAGGCAGGATGATCACCTGCCCGGAGTGCAGCTCGACGCTGCGCGGCGAGGTCGGATCGGAGACCGCGGAGCTACACTGCGGGACGCAGGCCGGGTGACCGCGGGCCGCGCGAGCGGCTCGAGGAAAGTCCGGACACCGCAGGGCAGGATGCTGGGGCGACCCAGGCGGCGAAAGCCGACGGAAAGTGGCACAGAAAGGAGACCGCCGGCGGCGATTCTCCGGAGACGCCGAAGGCAAGGGTGAAAAGGTGGGGTAAGAGCCCACCAGCGTCGTGGCGACACGGCGGCTCGCCAAACCCCATCCGGTGCAAGGCGAACAGGTCCCGTTCTCAGGCGGCCCGCCGAGGGACCGGGTTGCTGCACGAGAGAGATGGTCACCCTCGACAGAATCCGGCTTACAGGCCTGCTGAAGAGAGAGCCCCGGCGACGGGGCTCTCTCCATCTCGGCGCTATGGTTCTGCGATGGCCGGCGACTATCGTCGAGCGGCACTGAACGATGTCGCGCGCCTTGTCCCGGTGCTCGCAGTCGCCGTCGCCACCGGCTCGCTTCTCGGAGGCTGCGGCGGCGGAGGAGGAAGCGCGCTCGCGACGCGGACGGGCGTGACCGCCACGAGACCGAGCGTCACGGTTCCCACCGCACCGACCCAGACGGTGGCGCTGCCGACCACGACGGAATCGACCACCGAGCCGACCGAGCCGACGACGACCGAGACGACCACGACCACTCCCGAGACGACGACGAGGCCGCCGATCACGCTGACGACGGCCACTGTCGAGACGACGACGGTCGCCACCACGACCGTCGCGCCTCCGACGACGAGCGTCGAGTCGACGACGAGCGCGTCGACCACCACGGCAGTGGCCGTTGCGACGACGTCCTCCTCGAGCAGCACGCCGTGGGGCTGGATAGCCCTCGGCATCGGGTTGGCTGTAGCGGCCGTCGTCGGGATCGTCGTCTGGCGGCGCCAGAGCGCGGGAGCTCGCAGTTGGACGGCGAAGCACGAGGATCTCTCACGCCGCTGTCTCCTTGCCGTCGACGAGGTGCTCGCAAGCGGCTCGGTCGTCACGGGGAAGATCGAGGCGCTCGCGGCAGAGGCGCGATCGCTCGAGGCGAGCGCCCCGAACGATGCCGCGAGGGTCGACGCAGGCCGCCTGCACGAGCGGCTCGACGAGCTCGCGAAGACCCTCGAGTCGGACCGAACCATGCGGCTCGCGTCGCCGCCGCCGAGCGAGGAGCAGCTCTCGTACTCGACGGCATTGATCCGTCAGCAGGTGGAGCAGCTCCAAGGTGTGCTACGGCCGCCACCCACTGCGCCGGGCACCGCGTAGGCTCGGCGACTGCCGGCGGAACGCTACGTCCGCAGGATGACTTCGAGCGCGGTTCCGATGCCGGGCTTCGAGGTGACGGTGAGGCCGCCCTCGATGCTGCCGGCGCGGGCGCGGATGTTCTTCAGGCCCTGTCCCGCAAGCGTTGCCTCGCCGTCGAACCCTTCACCGTCGTCGCGGATCGTCACGAAGCGTTCGCCGTCGATCCGCTGACCGATGTGCACTTCTGCGCGTGAAGCGTTCGCGTGCTTCCGCACGTTCCCGAGGCCCTCCTGGACGATGCGAAAGACCTCGATCTGCTCGTCGGGCGCGAGTCTGACGGAAGGGTCGATCTCGAGCTCGACCTCGAGCTCACCGTCGGCCGTGAGGAAGTCGACGTACCGCCGCAGCGCTGCATCGAACGGCGCGTTGCCGGAAGCAGAAGACAACGCGAGCACCGCGAAGCGCGCTTCCTGCTGCGCGGCTGCCGCCGCTTCCTGGAGGTCGGCGATCGTCTTTTCCTGCGGTGCGCCCGACTCGAGCATCGTGGCGAGCGTCGCGACTGCGAACAAGTACTGCGCAAGACCGTCGTGGATCTCGCGCGCGACGCGTGCGCGTTCCTCCGCGACGGCTCGACCGAACTCGGCGAAACGGATGGCGCGCCACGCACCGACCATCAGTACTGCGTACGCGATGACGCGCAGGAAATCGCCCTGCGAGACGAAGCCGGAGCCACGCACGGGCGTGAACAGGTACGTCATCGACGCGAACAGCATCAGCGTCGATCCGAGCGCGAGCCAGCGGTCGAGGTCCTCTCCATAGCGCTCGAAGCGAAGGGTGAAGCCGATCACTGCGATCAAATTGAGCAGTGCCTGCGCTGCGAGCGCGACGGTCAACGACAGCGACATCCGGGTGGAGCCGGCGACGGAGAGCGCGGGCAGGCCGTCGCCGTGCGCGTGGAGCAGCGCCCAGAAACAGACCAGCGCGATCAGCGCGAGTGCGCACACGTTGCGCAGGGCGCGCTTCCCGAGCTTCGTTCGTCCCCGCGTGAAGGGCGCGATCGCGATCAGGAGCCATGCGAGCAGGCGGCCGACGGTTCCCGCCCAACCCTCCGCGGGTTGGATCGGTCGCCCGCCGAGCAGCGGCGCGATCGAGAAGCCGGCTGCTGCGACTGCGGCGACGAAGAAGCCTGTCGAGAGCAGGAGATCGAGTCGGCGGCCCTCGACCGAGAAGCGAATGCCGGCGAGGACCGCGATCAGGCCGGCGGCGAGCGCGACCATGGTCTGCAGCACGAGGCGAAGCTGCGGCAGGTCCCACTGGGTTTGCAGGTTCTGGTGGACGACGAAGAGCGCAACGGAGGCGCCAAGCAGGCCGAAGAGGAGGATCTGGCCCCAGAGGAATGCCTGGAAATCGTCCCTGCCGTCGTGGCTCATGGTCACTCTTGTCGGCAGAGTGCAGGCCGCCGATAAGGGTTGAGACCCGATGGCAGAGCGAATTCTCCTCGTCGACGACCATCCGCTCACGCGGTCCGCGCTGGCTGCGCTCCTGCAGCAGCACGGCTTCGACGTCGTCGGCGAGGCCGCGGACGGCGAAGAGGCGATCCGCAAGGCAGGCGCCCTACAACCTGGGCTGATCCTGCTCGACCTGTCGATGCCCGGCCTCGACGGCCTGCGCGCACTCCCTCAGTTGCGCGATGCGGCTCCGAGTTGCGAGGTTGTCGTGCTCACCGCCTCCGGCACGGAGGAGAACCTGCTTGCGGCGATCCGGGCGGGAGCGGCAGGCTATCTGCTCAAGAGCGAGCCGCCTGAACGGATCGTCGAGTTCCTTCGCGGTGTCGCGAACGGCGAGGCCGCGCTGTCAGGGGTCGTGGCGCGCCGTCTGCTCGACCAGGTTCGCCAGGGAACGCGAAGCACCGGCGTTCCGGATTCGATCGCGGCCGTGCTCTCCGCGCGCGAGCTCGAGGTGCTGCTGTTGCTCGACGAGCACCTCGGCACCGACGAGATCGCGAAACGCCTGTACATCTCCGAGCACACGGTGCGCTCGCACGTAAAGAGCCTGTTGCGGAAGCTCGGCGTCTCGTCGCGGCGCGAGGCCCTCGAGGCACTCGCCGCGGCACGTCGCTGACCGCGTGCGCGACTCGTCAGCTCGTGAAGCCCTCGAGCGCGGCCGCGACGAGACGCGGAAGCGTAGCGAGGTTGTATCCGCCTTCGAGCACGGCGGCGACCCGCGGCGCGAGCGATGCGCAGCGGCGCGCGAGCTCGCGGAAGCCGTCGTCGGTCACGCGTGTGTCGACGAGGTAGATGTCCTCATCGACGTGCGCGTCGAAGCCGGCCGAGACGAGCACGAGCTCGGGCTGGAAGCTCTCGATGGAAGGCACGACGAGTCGATCCAGTGCGTCGATCCATTCATCGTCGCCGGTGCCTGCCGACATCGGGACGTTGATCGTCGTCGCGTCGCCCTCACCGTGGTCGCCGGTTCCTGGATAGATGCCGCGCTGATGCAGCGACGCGTAGAGCACCGAGGCGTCGCCGTCGAACACGTCCTGCGTCCCGTTGCCGTGATGCACGTCGAAGTCGACGATCGCGATCCGCTCCACGCCGTGGACGGCCTGCATGTGCCGCGCGGCGACGGCGACGTTGTTGATCAGGCAGAACCCCATCGCGGTCTGCGGCGGTGCGTGATGTCCCGGTGGCCGGACGAGCGCGAAGCCGCCGGTCTCCGCGGCCTCGATCGCCGCCCCCGCGCCGAGGAGAGCCGCCTCCCAGCTCGTCTCCGACGCGATCGTGTTCGGATAGTCGAACCACATCGGTTCTGTGAGTGACTCGAGGAGGTCGAGATAGTTCTGGTCGTGGACGCGCTCGAGCGCCGAGCGGGAAGCAGGCGCCGCGATGCGCGCGTCGGGAAACGCGTCGAGCAGCACGCCAATCCGCTCCGGTGCCTCGGGGTGCCCGAACGTCGGGTGAAGGCGGGCGAGCGCCGGGTGCGTCAGGACGTCGATCGGCGGACTGCGTCGGCGAGCGTGTCGAGATCGGCGCGGCTCTGGGCGCGGCCGACGAGATAGCAGAGCAACGGGGCGTTGGTGCGCGCGCCGCTGTCGTGTGCCGCGATGCGGGCGAGGTCGAGCAGCGTGTCCATCTCCTCCTCGCTCACCTCGAGCTGCGCCGGCTCGATGCCGGCCTGTGCAGCGATCGAGTCGCGCGCGCGGGTGAGCCACTCGTCCACGGCCCGATCCTACGCAGCCTCGAGAGCCGCCAAGCGCTCGGCCAGGGCATTGAGCTCGAGGGTGCGCGCGAAAGTCGACGCCTCCGCCCACGCAGGCGTCTGGTCGACGAGCGGCAAGAGCGGGGCGGAAGCGTCGAGCGTCGCCATTCGCCGGTACATGCGCAAGTCCTCCGCCTCGGCAGCGAAACGTCCTGCCTCGAGCGCGGCCTCCAGGGTGCCGTACTCGCCGAGAATGCTCGCCGCCGTCTTCGGCCCGACGCCTCGTGCCCCGGGCAGCCGGTCGGACGGATCGCCGCGCAGCGCGATGAAGTCCGGAACCTGCTCCGGTTCGACCCCGTATCGCTCGCGAACTTCTGCCGGGCCGACCCGTGTGAGCTCGCTGACCCCGCGCGTCGGCTGGAGGATCGTCGTCAGCTCGCTCGCCAGCTGGAACGAATCGCGGTCCGACGTCACGACGACCGACGTCCCCGACCGCTCCTCCTCCTGCCGGACGGCGGCGGCGAGGAAGTCGTCGGCCTCGTAGCCGGCCTCCTTGGCGGCGACGAACCCAAAGGAGCGGACGAGCTCGGGAAGGAGGTCGAGCTGCTCGAGCAGCTCGTCGTCGAACTGGCGTCCCGCCTGATAACCGGCGAAGAGCTGGTGCCGGTACGTCGGCGATGTCAGTGTGTCCCACCCGACGCAGACGGCACGCGGGCGCTCGCCCTCCCAGAGTCGGAGGAGGAAGTTGGCGAACCCGGACAGCGCGTTCCCCGGCCGCCCGCCCGCCCGGCGGACCGTCTTCGGAACTCCGTGATAGGCGCGGTGCGCGAGCGAGTCGCCGTCGATCACGAGCAGGGCGCCGGCGCTCACAGTCCCTCCTCGAGTCGCGCGATCTCCGCCATCAACCGTCTCGTTGCCTCCTGGGCGGCCTCCGAGGAATCCAACTCGCCCAGGTCGTCGACGCGGATCGGCTTGCCGTACCGGACCCGAAGCCGCTCGAGCCGGGACAACCTCCCCGTGCCGGCGATCGCCGCCGGTACGAGCGGCACGCCTGCCATCAGGGCGATTCTCGCCGCGCCCGTGTGTGCCCGGGCCTCGTAGCGCTTGCGCATGCCCTTTGCGCGGCGGGTGCCTTCGGGGAACATCACGACGACGTCCCCGTCCCGGACGAGACGGATTGCGGTCTGGATCGCCTCGACGTCACGCTCGCCGCGGCGCACGGGAAACGCGCCGCCCGCCGTGATCACGCGTCCCATCGGGAACCAGAAGAGCTCCGACTTCGCCATGAAGCGGAGGTACCGGTCGGGCCAGAGCAGCATCCCGAGCGGCCACGGGTCGAAGTTCGACGTGTGGTTCGCGGCGAGGACGAATCCGCCTTCCTGCGGGACGTTTTCCAATCCCTCGGCACGCAATCGGTAGAGCCCGCGCACGACCGGCCACGAGATCCCTCCCGCAACGAGATAGAAGGTGCTCGGCCGCACGCGGCCAAGTATCTCCGGTCATGCGAGCCTCGCTAAGGTGCTCCTGATGGGAAAGACGTTGATCATCGCGGAGAAGCCGTCCGTCGGGCGCGATCTCGCCTCGGCGCTGCCGGGTCCCTTCGCGCGCCGGAAGCTGGAGGACATCCAGCCGAAGCGGAAGCGCGCCAAGGCCTCCGCGGACCCCGAGACGCCGGAAGCGGCCGTCGAGGCGGCGAAGTCGACCACGCGCTCGCGCACGCGCGAGGAGGCCGTTTTCCTCGAATCCGACGACTACGTGATCACGTGGGCCGTCGGGCATCTCGTCCAGCTCGCCGAACCGGAGGACTACGACGAGAAGTGGAAGCGCTGGCGGATGGCCGACCTGCCGATCGTTCCGGGCGAGTTCAAGCTAGTCCCGCGGGACGCGAAGTCGAAGAAGCAGTTGAAGCTGATCGAGACGCTGCTGCTGCGAGAAGACGTGGACGACATCATCAACGCGTGCGACGCCGGTCGCGAGGGCGAGCTGATCTTCGCTTATGTGTACGAGTCGGTGTTCGGCGCATCCGCGGCGAGCGGCAACGGGCCGAAGCCGGTGCAACGACTCTGGATCTCGTCGCTGACGAAGCAGGCGATCCGCGAGGGATTCGAGCGGCTCCGGCCCGGCGAGCAGCTCCGCGATCTCGAGGCCGCCGCACGCTCGCGCAGCGAGGCCGACTGGCTCGTCGGCATGAACGCGACCCGCGCCGCCACCATCCGGGGCCGCGCTTGGGTCGGCGGCGTCGTGTCGCTCGGGCGTGTGCAGACCCCGACGCTCGGCATGATCGTCAAGCGCGAGCGCGAGATCCAGGCGTTCGTCGCGGAGCCATACCGGCTCGTCCATGCGACGTTCGATCCGCGCTACACGGGCATGTGGTTCGAGGGCGACGAGACGCGCATCTTCGGCGACCTCGCTCGGGCGGAGCAGATCGTGGCCAAGGTCACGGGCAAGGACGGCGTCGTCGAATCGGTCGAGCGCAAGGAGCAGTCCGAGCGCGCGCCGCTGCTCTACGACCTCACCGCGCTCCAGCGCGATGCGAACCGCCGTTACAGCTTCTCCGCGCGACGAACGCTCCAGGCCGCGCAGTCGCTCTACGAAGGGAAGAAAGCGATCACGTACCCGCGCACGTCGTCCCGCTACCTGTCGGGGGACATGGCGTCCCAGCTGAAGCCGACGGCGGAGACGCTCCGCCCGATCGCCGACTATACGGTCGCCGCGGAGTACGTGCTCTCGCTCGAGCAGCTCCCGCTGGCGCGCGTGGTCAACGACGCGAAGGTCGATGACCACCACGCGATCATCCCGACCGACATCGACCACGACGTCGAGGACTTCACGCCGGATGAGCGGCGAGTGTTCGACCTGATCGCGCGCAGGTTCCTCGCCGTCTTTCATCCA
>Ga0187777_10002638_pt1 | contig 11400 bp, 8 predicted proteins | sample 1015_Q2_SP5_10_M_FD_132416 | JGI IMG/M metagenome (GOLD analysis project Ga0187777, IMG submission 132416) | Tropical peat soil microbial communities from peatlands in Department of Meta, Colombia - 1015_Q2_SP5_10_MG | ecosystem: Environmental > Terrestrial > Soil > Wetlands > Peat | place...
ACGGCCGCGGCCGTGTGGCTCGCGTCCGCCCTTCCGTGGGGGCTCGGTCTCGTCTGGCAACAATCGTTCGAGTACCACACGCGCGCGGGCCCGAGCTACGCGTGGTTCGGACAAGCCGAGAAGCTCGCCACGACGCTCGCGACCCGTGACGCGATCCTCGTCGCCGCGCTCGGGCTCGGGATGGTCGCCGCCACCCGCGGCGTCACGCGCGCCGTCACCCGCGAGCAGTCCGACACCCGGCTGCTCGGCATCTGGACTGCCGGCGCGGCCGTCGTGCTCGTGTTCGAGAAGGCGATGTACGCGAACCACGTCGCCGTGATCGTCCTGCCGCTCGCGCTCCTCGTCGCGGTGCGCCCTCCGCCGCTGCCCTGGCTCGCCGCCGCGCTCGTCGTGCTCGTGCCGTGGGAGATCGCGAACCAGGCGAACGTCCTGTGGCCCCGTCATCTCACGGGCGTCGACGCGCACGTCGTCGCGCAGCTCGAACAGCTTCCGCGGGGCGCGGAGGCGATCGCCGACGATCCCGGCCTCGTCTGGCGCGCCGGTCTGAGCACGCCCGCGCAGATGAACGACACCACCGACATGCGGGTGTTCCAGCATTCGATCACGACGCGCAGCTTCGCCGCCGCGGCCGCCGCGCCGAAGACGTGCGCCGTCGTGATCACTCCAATCGGCTTCGGTGTACAGCTGCCCGGCGTGCGCGCCGCGATCGCGGCGGTCGGCTACCGGCTCGCGCACGCATACGGACGCGATCGCGAGCTCTGGCTGCGACCGTGCCGCGTCTCAGGCCGAGGCTGAGGGCGGCCTGATCTGCGGCTGCACCGCGGCCGGACCGCCGATCGTCCGCAAGACGTCGATGAGCTCGACCGGGATCGGAAAGATGATCGTCGAGTTTCGCTCGGCCGAGATCTCCGACATCGTCTGCAACGTTCGCAGTTGCATCGCGCCCGGGCTCGCGGCCATCGTGCGCGCCGCTTCGCCGAGCTTCTCCGAGGCCTGCAGCTCGCCGTCGGCCGCGATGACCTTGGCGCGGCGTTCCCGCTCCGCCTCGGCTTGGCGTGCCATCGCGCGTTGCATCTGTTCGGGCAACGTGACGTCGCGTACCTCGACGAGCTCGACCTTGATACCCCACGACTCGGTTTGTTCGTCGAGCGCCGCCTGCAGCTCGGCATTGATGCGATCGCGCTCACCGAGCAGCTGGTCGAGCTCGTGGCGGCCGATGATGGAACGCAGCGACGTTTGCGCGACGAGTTGCGAGGCGTTGAACCAATTCTGGATCTTGACGACCGACGCAACGGGATCCTGCACCCGAAAGTACGCGACCGCGTCGACCCCGACGGTCACGTTGTCCTTGGTGATGACCTGTTGCGACGCCACGGGCACCGCCTGCGTCTGCAGATTGACCTTGACGATCCGGGTGATGAACGGCGGGACGAGGAACACACCCGGCCCCTTGGCGCCGCGGCAACGGCCGAAGACGAAGAGCACTCCGCGCTCGTACTCCTGCACCACGCGCACGCTCGAGATCACGAGCCACGCAACGATCACGATGAAGATCAGGAAGAGAATGCCGACCGCAACCATGCCGGCATTCTGAACGAGAAACCGTCAGCGTTCGCGGACCTCGGTGCCGGCACGCTCCCAGAGTGCGGCAACCTGTGGGGGTTCGGCGTTCGCGAGGTCGACGCCCTCGCCCGCGGCCAGCTCCTCCATGCTGACGAACCGCGCGCGGAACCGTTGCGCCCACGCGGCCAGCGCCGATTCGCCGTCGATTCCCGCGCGCGCGCCCGCGGCCGCGTACGCCGCGAGGAGCTCGCCGAGCGCGTGTTCGTCGGTGATCGCGAGGTCGGCGCCCGGCGCCGCGTCAGCCAGCCCGATCGACGAGGCCTTGCGCAGCAGCTTCTGCACGTACAGAAGCGACGGTAAGCCCGGCGTGATCCCCTCGACGAGAGATTCGTGAGCTTTCTCTTCCTTCTTGATCTGCTCCCAGTTGGTGACGACCGCGTCGGCCGTCGCCGCGTGCACGTCGCCGAACACGTGCGGATGGCGGTGCACGAGCTTGTCGTGGATCCCGCGCGCAACATCGGCGACATTGAACGCGCCCGCTTCAGACGCGAGCACGGAATGGATCATCACCTGGAACAACAGATCGCCGAGCTCGTCTTCGAGCGCGTCGTACGCGCCGGCCGGGATGTCGCCCGCCGGCGCGTCGGCGGGAAGATCGTTGATCGCGTCGGCAACCTCGTACGCCTCTTCGAGCACGTGCCGGCGGAGCGAGTGATGGGTCTGCACGGCGTCCCACGGGCAGCCCCCCGGGCCGCGCAGTCGCTCCGTCAGCGCGACCAGGCGCGCCAGCTCACCCGCAACTGCGACCGCGCCGGTGTCGACGAACACCGACGTCAGGTGGTCGGGCTCCACCGCGCGATCGAGCTCGGCCAGCGGCACCGTGACGACCTGTTCGTCGGGGAGTCCGAGCCGCTGCAACAGTGTGACCTCGTGGTCGGGCGTGAGCGCTTCGAGCAATGCCAGCTTGACGTCCGAGAGCACGAACCGGGTGTCGCACTGCGCGAGCAGCAGCGGACCGGCGAACCCCGCGGCGTCGACCGCGAACGCGCGCGCGTCCACGACGCGCGCGCCCGTCATCGGGTCGATACCGATGCGGTTCCACGCGAGATCGGCGAAGGAGAGCCCGGGAACGATCTCGACGTCGACGCCGGCCGCGCGCAGCAGCACGACCGTGCGCTCGGCGACCGACGGGCTGCCGGGCACCGCGTACACGATCTCCCCGTGCTCGTGCGCGGCCTCGACGACGCGAGCCGCAATCGCCGCGTACACCTTGTCGAGATCATCGCCGCTGTCGTAGAGAAGATCGAGCGGCTCGAGCACGACACCTTCCCGCGCGAGATCGTCCACGGCAGGATGACGACTGGTGCGCGCGTAGCGAACGGGTACGCGCTCGAGCGCCGCGCGCGCGACCGGCAGGAGCAGGTCGATCCCGGCCGGTCCGAGACCGACGACGACGACCCGCGCCCGAGTCACCCCGCCGCCGCAGTCGGCGCCGTCGTCGTCGTGGTGCTCGCGCCCTGGCCGTCGCGCGTCAGGTTCGGATTGGGCGCGGCAGGGGGAATGACGCTCGGGCCGCTAGCCGCGTAATGCCAGGTGCCGAACTGTGGATTCATCCAAACCTTCAGCGCCTTGAGCCGCGTATTAAGAGCAGCGGTCGCGGCTTGCTGTAGCTGCGCCGCATATTGCTGCGAGTCCGCGGGTGTCCACTTGCGCACGAGCACGAGGTCGTAGCCGAGACGCGTCTCGACCGGAACTGTCACGAAATCGAAGGGCACTTGCTTCGCTACGGTCTCGACCTCGGGCGGCAGGATGCCCGGCATTAAGCAGCCGATCGCGCCGCCGCTCTGCCCGGTCGTCGTGTCAACTGACTTCTCTCGCGCGACGGTCTCGAACGACTTTCCGGAGCGAATGAGATTGAACGCCGCCTCGGCGTCGTCGTGGTTGGCCGTTGCAAGGTGGTAGACGAGTCGGCCCGATGGACACGTCCCGTAATACCGGAAGACCGCCGCCAGGCGTGCGTAATCGTCGACCACTGCCTTTTGATACCGCGCAGGGAACGCGTCGAAGATCTGCTGTGGGTACAGCCCGCTCTGAGTGTTCGAGTTGTAGTAGATGAACTGCTCCCGCGCTGTGGTTTCGTCGTCAGAAGTGATGGCGAGCTTGTCGGCATGGAACTCACCGTCGACCGCGGACTGGCGAATCGCTTGTGTCAAGTAGTCGGCCGCCAGCCGTCCGTCAGTTGAGTTCTTACTGTCACCGCGAAGCCCATTCGAACGTAACGCGCTCACGAGCTGAGCGTTCGCGAGCTCATCACGCATCGCATTCTGGAGCGTCTCACGCGTGATGTGCACGGTGTGCGTGCCGTTCGAGTCGTGGAACGTCACCGTGGCCGCGTCGCTCAACGTGCTCGAACAGCCGGTCACGCCGGCCGCGACGAAAAGCGCGACGAACGGAACGGCGAGGCGGCGAACCCACACGATCATCGGGCGGATGGTACCGGGGCGCCCTCGGAATCCGTCGGCACGGGCGGGTCGATCTCGTCGATCAGCCTGAGCAACGCCTGAGGAATCGACACGCCCGCGGCCGCTTGTACCGGCACGACGATGGCGTCCGGCAGTACCTGGGCCCGACCGATCATGCGCTGGAGGCGGACTTCCTGCGATTTACGCAAGTGCCAACCGTCGAGCCGCGCGTGCCCCTTTTGCACGGCGACGGCGCGAATCCCGGCCCGCAACGCGGCGGCACGCAACCGCGCGACGTCGAGCAACGTGAGCGCGGGCTCGGGCGGCGGGCCGTAGCGGTCCTCCCATTCGGCACGCACGTCGTCGACATCGCTCTCGCTCGTCACCGCCGCGAGGCGACGGTACGCCTCCATGCGCACGTCGTCGCGCGCGATGTAGTCGCGCGGCAAGTGCGCGGTGACCGGGACGTCGATCTGCACCTCGGCCGGCTGGTCGGGCACCTCGCCGGTGAGCTCTCCTACTGCTTCGGTCACCATCTCGACGTACAGGTCGAAGCCGACGGCCGCGATGTGCCCCGACTGCTCGCCGCCCAACAGGTTTCCCGCGCCGCGGATCTCGAGGTCGCGCATCGCGATCTTGAAGCCCGAGCCGAGATCGGTGAACTCTCCAATGGTCTTCAGCCGTTCGTACGCCTCTTCGGTCAGCTTGTGGTCGCGCGGGTACAACAGATACGCGTACGCGCGTTGCCCGCGCCGCCCGACTCGGCCGCGCAGCTGGTACAGCTGCGCAAGCCCGAGCATGTCGGCACGGTCGACGACGAGCGTGTTCACCGTCGGCATGTCGAGGCCGCTCTCGACGATCGTCGTGCATACCAGCACGTCGTGCTCGTGCTCCCAGAACTGCTGCACCACCCGCTCGAGCCGGCCTTCGTCCATCTGACCGTGCGCGATCGCGATCCGCGCTTCGGGCACGAGCCGCTTCACGTCTTCGGCAACGTGCGCGATGTCGCGCACGCGGTTGTGCACGAACAGCACCTGGCCCTCACGCAGCAACTCGCGGCGAATCGCCTCGCTCACCGCCCGCTCGTCGAACTCGCCGACGTACGTGAGAATCGGTTGGCGATCCTCGGGCGGCGTGTTCACCAACGACAGATCACGGATCCCCGTGAGCGACATCTCGAGGGTGCGCGGGATCGGCGTGGCCGTGAGTGTGAGCACGTCGATGTTCGTGCGCCACTCCTTGATCTTCTCCTTGTGCTGCACGCCGAAGCGCTGCTCCTCGTCGACGACGAGCAGGCCGAGGTCCTTGAACCTGATGTCGCCCGACAACAGGCGGTGGGTGCCGATCACGATGTCGACGGTGCCGTCGGCGACGCCCTTCACGACGTCGTTCTGCTCCTTCGCGGTCAGGAATCGGGAGAGCACCTCGACGCGCACGGGATAGTTCGCGAACCGTTCGCGGAAGGTCTGGCCGTGCTGGCTCGCGAGCAACGTGGTCGGCACGAGCACGGCAACTTGCTTGCCGTCGAACACCGCCTTGGCCGCGGCGCGCAACGCGACCTCGGTCTTGCCGTAACCGACGTCGCCGCACACCAGCCGGTCCATCGGCACCGGCCGTTCCATATCGGCTTTCGCGTCTTCGATGGCCTTGGCCTGGTCGGGCGTCTCCTCGTAGGGAAACGCGTCCTCGATCTGTTGCTGGAACGGCGTGTCGGCCGCGAACGCGTGGCCCGCGGTCGCGAGCCGGCGCCGGTACAACACGACGAGCTGCCCCGCGATGTCGCGCACCGCCTTGCGCACGCGGCCGCGCGTCTTCTCCCATTCCGCGCCGCCCATCTTCGACAGCTTGGGTTCCTCGCCGCCGGTGTACTTGCGCAGCAAGCCGATGTCCTCGGAGTCGACGTACACGCGGTCGCCGCCCTTGAATTCGACGACGAGCCGGTCGCGCGTGACGCCGAACATCTCGCGCGTCTCCATGCCGAGGTAGCGGCCGACGCCGTGCACGCGATGCACGACGTAGTCGTTCAGCGCGAGCCCCTCGTAATGGTCGACGCCCTTCCGCGCACCCCGCGGCTTGCGATGCACGCGCCGCCGGCCCGTGAGGTCGGCTTCGGCGACGAGCGCGAGCTGCACTCCCGGTAGCACGACGCCGCGATCGATCGGCGCCACGACCACGTCGACGGGCGCGCCCTCGTCGACGAGCATCTGCTCGATCCGCGCGCGCGATCCGGACCCTTCCGCGGCGACGAGCACGCGGAAGCCGTCGCGCTTCAGCCCGTTGAGGCGCTGCGCAAGGCCTTCGGCATCGCCGACGACCGGGTCGAACGCGCTCGCCGCGAGCAGCGGCGTATCGGGGTTGTCGGGCGCCGCGAGCACCGGCACCGGTTGCGCCTTCGTGTGCGCGAGCAGACGATCGAACGGCAACGACAGCCGCGGCGTGTGGTCTCCGTCGATCGGCGCACCCCAAGTGGTCGCGAGCGTCGCCGCGAGCGCGGCCTCCTCGTCGAGCAGCTCCTGGGCCCGGTCGCGCAGCCGGCGCGGTTCCACCAGCAGCACCAGCGCCGACGGCGGCAACAGATCGGGCAGCACGTGCTCGTCGGCGGTGAGCCACGGCAGCCACGATTCCATCCCGTCGAAGGTGGCGCCTTCGGCGAGCCGCTCCCATTGCTCACGACCCCACGACTGCGAACCGAGCAACCCGCGCGCGCGTTCGCGCACCTCGTCCGTCGGCAAGAGCTCGCGGACCGGAAAGATCGCGGCTTCCTTCACGTCGATCGTCGAGCGTTGATCGGCGACGCCGAACTCCGAGAGCCGGTCGACTTCGTCGCCCCACAAGTCGATGCGCAACGGATGATCGGCCGTCGACGGGTACACGTCGACGATCGAACCGCGCACCGCGACCTCGCCGCGCGCCTCCACCTGGTACTCACGCCGGTATCCCAACGCGACGAGACGCGAAACGAGCTCGTCGCGGTCGAGTTGCACGCCGGCGCGCACCACGATCGGCTCGACGTCTTCCACGTGCGGCCCGAGGCGCTGCACCAGCGCGCGCACCGGCGCGACGATCAGCTGCGGGAGACGATCGCCACCGGCGCGCAAACGCCAGATGACCCGCAGCCGGCGGCCCATCGTGTCGGTTGCGGGCGAGACGCGCTCGAACGGCAAGGTCTCCCACGCGGGGAACAGCTCGATGCCGTCGTCGTCGACGAAGGCCGCGAGATCGGCCGCGAGCCGCTCGGCTTCGACCGCGGTCGGCACCGCGAGCACGACGGGCCGGCGCGCGGTCGTGGCCGCCAGGGTGGCCGCGAAGATCGCGCGCGCGGGATCGGGCACCGCGACCGGGCGCGCGACACCGCCGGTTGCCGCCGCGACCACGGGGTCGGCGGCCAACAAGGCCGTGAGCTCGGCCAGCGGTGGGGTCATGAGCGCGCGAACAACCCGGGAGTGCGGTGCACCCCGGGGGTCAGGCGCCCAGGTTACGGCTTCGGCGCGTTGTACCGGTTCATCGCCGCATCCACGCCGTCGCCGAGAATGCACTCGACCGCGTCCGCGGCCTCCTCGACCGTCACGTCCATCGCCTCGCGGTCGCGTTTGGAGATCCGGGACAGCACGTGGTCGGCGCCGCGCTCCTTCGACGGCGGCTTGCCCACACCGATGCGGACCCGCACGAACTCGTCCGAGTGCAGATGCTGCTTGATGGAGCGCAGCCCGTTGTGGCCGGCGAGCCCGCCACCGACCTTGACCCGCAGCGCGGCCGGCGGCAGGTCGAGCTCGTCGTGCACGATCACGATCTGGTCGATCTCGACGCCGTAGCGCCGGGCGAGGCGCGCCACCGCTTCACCCGAGTCGTTCATGTAGGTGAGCGGGATCGCGAGCGCCATGCGCTTGCCGTCGACGCGCACGTCGTCGGTACGCGCCCGATCGCGCGAACCGTGCAACTTGCCGCGATGGCGCCGGGCGAGAAGCTCCACGACCTCGGCACCGACGTTGTGACGCGTGCGCGCGTACTCCTCGCCCGGGTTGCCGAGCCCGACCACCAAGAGGTCGACGGGCACGCGCGCTCGCTAGCTCTCGGACGCCTCGGCCGCCGGTGCGGCCGCACCTTCGGCCGGCGCCGCGCCGGCCTCGCCCTCGGCGCCTTCGGCGGCAACGGCTTCTTCCTCGGCGACGCGAGGCGCCGAGATCTGCGCGACGACGGCTTCGGGCTCGTTGCGCACGGCGACGCCGGCGGGGATCGTCAGGTCGCTCACGCGCACCGACCCGCCGATCTGCACCTCGCTGATGTCGAGCTCAAGCGAGTCGGGGATGTCGGCCGGACGGGCGTCGACGGTGACCGTGTGGAGCAGCTGCTCGAGCACACCACCGCGCGCCACGCCCTCGGCGTCTCCCGTCAGGCGCACCGGTACCTCGGCCTGGATCGTCTGGTCGGCGCGCACCCGCACGAAGTCGACGTGCACCAATGTGCCCTTGATCGGATTGCGCTGGATCTGGCGAGCGAGCGCGAGCTGCGACGACCCGTCGATCTCGAGCGTGATGAGCGTGTTGACGCCGCGCTCGCTTGCGAGAATCGTGCCCAGGTCGCGCGCCTTGACCGTGACCGGCACGCTCTCGGTGCCGAGTCCGTACACGACCGCGGGCACCAGACCCTCGCGGCGGATGCGGCCGGCGGGCCCCTTGCCCGCGGCGGTGCGGCGTTCTGCGGTCAGCTTGACGTCGGCCATGGCGCGTCGTTCCTCGTCGGACGGCGAATGCGAACGATCAAGGGTAGCAGTCACATGTTGTCGCCGCCGAAGAGCTCGCTCACCGAGCGGTCCTCGAAGACGGCGTCGATCGCGTTCGCCACGAGCGGGGCGATCGAGAGCACCCGGAGATTGTCGAAGCGCTTCTCGTCCGGGATCGGCACGGTGTTCGTGACGACGACCTCGCGGACGGGGCCGTTCTTCAAGCGGTCGACGGCGGGGCCGGAGAGCAAGCCGTGCGTCGCCGCGATGTAGACGTCGGAGGCACCGCGATCCATCAACAGGTTGGCGGCGCTGACGACCGTTCCCGCGGTGTCGATCATGTCGTCGACGATGATGCACGTCCGGTTCTCGATGTCGCCGACCACTTCGGTGGCGACCGCGACGTTGTGCGTGCCCTTCGGGCGGCGCTTGTCGATGAACGCGATGTCGGCGCCGAGCCGGTCGGCGAACCGGCGCGCGAGCTTGCCGCCGCCCGCGTCGGGCGCCACGATCACGGCTTCGTCGTCGACGGTGCTCCCGAGGTACTCCGCGATGACGGGCACGGCAGTGAGATGGTCGACCGGATAGTTGAAGAAGCCTTGGACTTGACCGGTGTGGAGATCGACGGTGACGACGCGATTCGCGCCCGCGGCCGTCAGCATGTCGGCGACGAGACGCGCGGTGATCGGCTCCCGGCCTTCGGCCTTGCGGTCCTGGCGCGCGTATCCGTAGAACGGGCAGACCGCGGTGATCCGTTTTGCCGACGCGCGCTTCGCGGCGTCGATCATGATCATCTGCTCGATGAGGTTGTCGTTGATCGACGGCCCATGGGTCTGGAACACGAAGACGTCGGTGCCGCGAATGTTCTCGCCGTACCGGCAGTAGATCTCGCCGTTCGCGAACGTCGAGAGGACGCAATCGCCGAGCGGCACGTCGAGATGCTCGGCGACCTCGGTCGACAGCTCGGGGTGGCCCCGGCCGGCGACGAAGATCAGCTTCTTGCGCGTCAACAACTCCATCAGGAGTCATCCTCGCGCGCGGGGCGGGCGTCGCGCGCCGGAATGCCTTTCACCAGGCGGCCGGGCGGCACGTCGTGGGTCACGACCGAGCCCGCACCCGTCTCGGCGCCGGCGCCGACCTCGACCGGCGCCACGAGCGAGGTGTGGATGCCGGTGTGCACGCCGTCCCCGATCGTGGTGCGGTGCTTGTTCACGCCGTCGTAGTTGGCGGTGATGGTGCTGGCACCCAAGTTGGCGCCGGCGCCGATGTCGGCGTCGCCGACATAGGAAAGGTGTGGCACCTTCGTGCCTTCGCCGATGTCGGCGTTCTTCACCTCGACGTAGGTGCCGACCTTGACTCCGGTTGCCAGGCGGGTTCCCGCACGCAGGTAGGCGAACGGACCGACCTCGCAACCGTCGCCGATCTCGCACTCGCGCGCCACGGTGTTCGTCACGCGCGCGCCTTCGCCGACGACCACGTCGACGAGGCGCGTGTCGGGTCCGATCACCGAGTCGGTGCCGACCACCGTGCGGCCTTCGAGGATCGTGCCCGGCAGCAGGCGCACGTCCGGCTCGAGCTCGACGCTCGCGTCGATGTAGGTCGTGGCGGGGTCGACCATCGTCACGCCCGCGCGCATCCATCCGCGGTTGATGCGCGCGCGCAGCTCGGATTCGGCTTCGGCGAGCTGCACGCGATCGTTGACCATGATCGCTTCGCCCGGATCGTCGGCCTGCAGTGCGATCACCTTGTGGCCCGCATCACGCAACACACCGATCGCGTCGGTCAGGTAGTACTCGCCCTGTGCGTTCTCCGGACTCAAGCGGCGCAACGCGGGCGCGAGGAGACCACGGCGGAAGCAGTAGATCGACGTGTTGATCTCGTCGATCTTGCGCTCCTCGCCGGTGGCATCTGCGTGCTCGACGACGCGTGCGACACGGCCGTCCTTGTCGCGCACGACTCTTCCCAGGCCGAACGGCTCGGTCACGACGGCAGTGAGGATCGCGGCCGCCGCATCCTGGACCCGGTGCTCGGTCGCGAGCCGCGCGATGGTCTCGGCACGCACGAGGGGCGCGTCCGCGGGAAGAACGAGCAGATCGTCCTCGGCGTCGAGATCGTCGAAGCGGGTGCACGCAACCATGACGGCGTCGCCCGTGCCGCGCTGCACCCGTTGCTCGACGAACTCGACCGGCACCTCGGTCACGAGCTGGTCCTGCAGTGTCTTGGTGACGCGTTCGGCGCCGTGGCCGACCACGACCACGATGCGCTCCAGCGGGAGCTCCGCCAGCGCGTCGACGACGTGCAGCAGCATCGGACGGCCGCACAGCGGATGCAGCACTTTGGGCGTGCCCGAGCGCATGCGGGTGCCTTCGCCCGCGGCGAGCACGACGGCACTGAGCGGTCGGTACTGGCTCATGCGCTCGCTCTCCTTTCTCCTTTGGCTCGGGGGCGAGGGTTCGAACCTCGACTCAGGACTCCAAAGGACCTTGTGCTGCCGTTACACCACCCCCGAATCGCATCCGACGATAGTGCCCGCCGGGAGGACGGTTCGCGGCTTCTGATAGCGTGGCAATTCGTCATGGGCTCGTTGATCAAGAAGCGCCGCAAGCGCATGCGCAAGAAGAAGCACAAGAAGCTTCTGAAGAAGACCCGCTGGCA
>Ga0187777_10002639_pt1 | contig 11397 bp, 7 predicted proteins | sample 1015_Q2_SP5_10_M_FD_132416 | JGI IMG/M metagenome (GOLD analysis project Ga0187777, IMG submission 132416) | Tropical peat soil microbial communities from peatlands in Department of Meta, Colombia - 1015_Q2_SP5_10_MG | ecosystem: Environmental > Terrestrial > Soil > Wetlands > Peat | place...
AAGAAGCCAAACATCCTGGTCATTTTCGGTGATGATGTCGGGCAGACCGATATCAGCGCATACAGCATGGGTGTGATGGGATTCCACACTCCCAACGTAGATCGCATCGCCAAAGAAGGCATGCTGTTCACGGACTACTACGCTGAGAACAGCTGCACGGCAGGGCGATCAACTTTCATCACCGGGCAAAGTGCGTGGCGCACGGGGTTGTCCAAAGTTGGCGTGCCTGGCGCTCCAGTGGGATTGCAAGCTCGCGACATCACGATTGCTCAAGCGCTAAAAGCGTTAGGTTATGGAACGGCACAGTTTGGCAAGAACCACCTTGGCGACCGTGATGAATATCTCCCAACCAACCATGGATTTGATGAATTCTACGGAAACCTGTATCACCTGAATGCCGAGGAAGAACCCGAGCGTCCTTACTGGCCCGGAAACAATCCGGATTTCTTGAAGTCATACAATCCCCGCGGCGTTCTTCATAGTTTCGCGGATGGGAAGATTGAAGACACGGGGCCCCTTACGACGAAACGCATGGAGACAATCGACGACGAAACCACCAAAGCCTGTATGGACTACATCAGCAAAGAGTCCAAGGCCGGCACACCCTTCTTTGCGTGGATGAACTTCACTCGCATGCACATTTTTACCCATGTGCGTCCGGAATATGAAGGCAAGGCTGGGCTTGGAAAAGGCTATTTCTATGCAGATGGCATGTGGGAGATGGATCAAAACGTCGGAAAGTTATTGAAGCTGCTTGATGATCTCCAAATCGCCAACGACACCATCGTCGTTTTCACCACAGACAACGGACCCAATGCCTTCACATGGCCGGACGCTGCGACTACACCGTTCCGCAGCGAAAAAGACTCCAACTGGGAAGGCGCCTTCCGAGTTCCAGCTTTGATACGTTGGCCGAACCACATCAAAGCCGGATCGGTTTCCAATCAGCTCTTTTCTGGACTTGATTGGTTTCCTACGCTTCTCGCGGCGGCTGGTGACAGTACCGTCAAAGACCGCCTATTAAAGGGAGCCAGTGTCAGCGGGAAGAACTTCAAGGTTCATCTCGATGGATTCAACCAACTGCCGTATATCACCGGAGAGCAGGACCGCGGTGCTCGTGACGAGTTCTTCTACTTCAACGATGACGGCGACTTGGTTGCGGTTCGATTTGACGTGCTCCAGGTGGGCGCAACCCAAAAGACTGCATGGAAGGTTATTTTTTGTGAACAGAGACAGCCCGGCCAGTTCGATATCTGGGCAAATCCGTTTACGTGTCTGCGGGTGCCGCGTATGTTCAACCTTCGCATGGATCCTTTCGAGCATGCCCAAGTGTCAGGGGACAGCTACGATTCATGGCGAGTGAACAATGCTTATCTCGTATTCGAAGGAACTCGGCGAGCCGCAAATTTCCTCGAAACCTTTCTTGCCTATCCGCCAAGCCAGACGCCGGCCAGCTTCTCGATTGATCAAATCGAGGAGGGCATAAAGAAGAAGGTCACCGAAATGCGGGCGAAGGCGCCACCTGCAGACTAGCGTAAAAAGAAGCGAAATGAGCAAACAGAGGAGGGCCAAGAAGGGCTGGCAACAGGCTGCGCGTGCCGCAGCGTCGCCGGTTCGCCATTTTGCCCTGTTGGCCTTCTTCTCCGGTTGTGCGGCGCTCGTTTATCAGGTTTTGTGGGTGCGGCAACTCGCCATTGTCGTCGGCGCTGACGTATATGCAGTGACCATATGCGTCAGCGCATTTTTTGCCGGTTTGGCCCTCGGTAGCTTCGTATTTGGACGGCGCGCCAATCGCACGCAAAGCCCCCTATTCGCGTACAGCCTTGTAGAGTCAGCCATTGCCATCAGCGGAGTCGCTGTGACTGTCGCATTCGCATACACTGCGCCACTCTTCGTTAGCTTGCAACGGGAGATCGGTCCCTTCGCATGGGTTCTTGTTTTCGTGCTTGTTGGCACCCCGGCTTTCCTTATCGGGGGGACACTCCCATTTCTCTTTTGTGCGTGGGCGCCCTCATCGCATATTGCTGCGGGCGGCGGAATTCTCTATGCCGTCAACACGGCAGGCGGGATCGCTGGGGCGTTACTCGCGCCGTTCCTATTGATTCCGTCCCTTGGCATTCGTGGCGCCGCATTCGCTGCAGCGTCGATAAATCTTGGTGTCGCGGTGACCGCATTCCTATGGAGTCGCGGCCCAAAACCGAGCGTACAAGGGCTGCAACGATCCGACGAAGCCATCTCAGACGGAACCACGCGAATCGCCCTAGCTCTCTATGCCATTGCCGGCGGCATAGCGCTCGGCTACGAAGTGATCTGGTCTCAAGCCATCGTGCCGTTTATGAGTACCCGCGCTTTCGCCTTCGCGATCATCCTGGCGACTTATCTCGCCGGGATCATGCTTGGCAGTGCCGCCCACGCTCGGCTCGCCGATCGCCTAAAGGATCCCTGGGGCGCGTTTGCGTTGCTGATCTCAGGAGCAGGGGTTCTGGCGGTGCTCTTAGTTGTTGGGTTGGGGTTCTGGATTCTCGTTCTGCAAACACAGGCAGAAGCCCTTGTGTTTTCCGTGACGGGAAGCATGCTTGCGGGAATGAGCGCCCGGTTCGTGGTCGCCGCGGGTAGCGTTGTTTTCTTACCCACGCTTTTGTTAGGCGCTGCGTTTCCCGTTGTACTCAAATTAGTTGCGCGTCCGATCGAAATTGGCCAAGGCGTCGGCGATGTGCTGGCCTTTAATACGTTTGGCGGGATTGCTGGCACATTGATAACTGGATTCGTCCTGGTGCCCACAGTTGGGATGATGCGCAGCTTGACCATACTTGCTGTCTGCGCCTCCACTATCGGTGTTGTTGCCGTATTACGCGGATCCCGAACGAATACTCTCGCCCGGTACACGGTGTTCTCCACTACAGTTCTTGCCCTGGTTTGCTTATTTGTGGTGCGACCAAATCGCTTGGCGCACACGCTCACGGTGGCGCGCGGCGGTGGCGAAGTCATCTTCTATCGCGAAACTGCGGCAGGAACAGTTGCGGTTATCCAGGAGCCAAAAAACAAAGGAGACTTCCGGCGCCTGTACATTCAAGGCGTTTCGAATTCCGGGGACGCCATGCCGTCTCTCCGATATATGCGCCTGCAAGCTTTGCTTCCGTTAATCATTGCGGAGCAAGAATCTAAATCGGCTCTTGTGATTGGGTATGGCACCGGCATTACCTCTGGGTCGCTGCTGACCGTGCCGTGGCTGGCAAAAAGAGTTTGCGTGGAACTGCTGCCCGGGGTCGTTGAAGCTTCTTCGTTTTTTCACGGCAATTTTTCGGCCGCCACCGATCCGCGCCTCGAAATCCGCGTTGGCGATGGACGGCGCGAACTTCTGCAGACTTCAGAGCCATTCGATCTGATCACTCTGGAACCTCCTCCACCCTCGGCGGCAGGCGTCGCGAGCCTCTACTCCACGGACTTTTACCGCGTTGCTGCGGCTCGACTACAACCGAGCGGCATGCTTGCCCAATGGTTGCCGCTGGGCGCACAAAATCTGGAGGATTCGCGATCCATTGTTCAAAGTTTTCTGAACGTGTTTCCATATTCCACACTCTGGACAACTGAACTCCACGAAATGCTCCTGATTGGTTCGTTGCAACCGATCAAACTCGATATCGACCGTATCAAACACCGATTCAACCAGCCTCAAATCGAAACCGCGCTTCGGGAAGTGGGCATCAATTCGTCGGCCGCCCTGCTCGCTACATGGGTGACAGATCGAGAGGGCCTGGAAAAATTTGCGGCTGGCGCGCCTCCAGTGACGGACGACCGCCCCACTATTGAATACTCTACGTGGGTTCGCCCTGGTGAAGTCGCAAGAGTGCTGCCTGAGGTGATGGCGCTTCGTTCGAAGCCACTCTTGCAAGGCGCGGATGACCAATTCATGGCATCTGTTGCCGACGAAGAGCGACACCTGCAAGATTTTTATCAAGCAGGATTAGCCGCCTACAGCGGTGAACGGGAGGTTTGGGCCCGCAGCCTCCAGCGCGTGCTTTCCGCCGACGGCCAGAATCCTTATTACATTTGGACATTCGGTGGACAAAGGTAGCAATTGAGGTCAAAGGCCGCCAGAACCGCTCGAAAAAGAAACTGATTCTCTTGCGCTGTGTTTGAGTTGGAGCTTGTGAAGGAGAACGCGTGTCGAACAGGGATGAGATCGTTAAATTGCAGCAACTGATAGGACGGACAATTATTGGCCAGCAAGCGATGATTGAACGGCTGGTTCTTGGGTTGTTGGCTAACGGCAATCTTCTCGTGGAAGGGTTGCCCGGGCTCGCGAAAACCCGCGCAATCAAGAAACTCAGCACATTCCTTGATGCCAATCTCAGTCGCATTCAGTTTACCCCTGACCTTCTCCCCAGTGACATTACGGGATCAGAGGTGTATTACACGGCGGACGGAAAGGGCGAATTCCGCTTTCAACCGGGTCCGGTCTTCAGCAATCTTGTGCTGGCCGACGAAATCAATCGCGCTCCGGCTAAAGTGCAGGCAGCGTTGCTGGAAGCCATGGAAGAGCGCCAAGTCACGGTCGCTGGCAAAACGCACAAGCTACCGGAACTGTTTCTTGTGATGGCCACGCAAAATCCCATCGAGCAGGAAGGCACCTATCCGCTTCCCGAAGCGCAACTCGATCGATTCTTGATGCATGTCAAGGTGGACTATCCTGAAGAAAAGTCCGAACGTGAAATTATGGTGCTAGTTCGCGGCGAGGAGCAGCAGCTAAACGACGGGACAAAGCAGGTGGCGAGTCTGGTTCCGCAGCAGGCGATCTTCGATGCGCGCAAGGAAATCCACTCCGTACACATGGCGCCCACTGTCGAGCAGTATATTGTGTCCTTGATCGAAGCCACGCGCCTCCCAGAGCGATATAACAAGGAATTGCGCGGCTGGATTCAGATTGGCGCAAGTCCGAGAGGGACAATTGGCCTTGACAAGTGCTCGCGGGCACTAGCATGGCTTCGTGGCCGGGATTTCGTCAGCCCCGACGAAGTTCAGTCAGTTGTTCACGACGTCCTGCGTCATCGAATTATTCCGAGCTACGATGCGCAAGCCGAAGGCATCAGGGTCGACAAAATACTGGATCGGATCGTAGAGCTTGTCGCGGTCGCATGAGCCGTGTGAGAACCCATGGGCGCATACACCGACCTCGAAACGCTCATCGCCATGGAGTACAAGGCGCGGGGCTTCTCGTTTCTACCTTCGCAACCTGTGCACAGCCTTCTGGCAGGCCGGCGTGGGTCGCGGATGCGCGGCCGCGGGCTGAATTTTGAGGAGCTCCGTAGCTACGTGTTTGGCGACGACATTCGAGTAATCGATTGGCGGGTCACAGCTCGAATGAGAAAGCCGTTTGTCCGTGTCTATACCGAAGAGCGCGACCGCGCCACGCTTCTCGTAGCGGACCAGCGAGTGAACATGTTCTTCGGTAGCCGCGTGTCCATGAAGTCTGTTATCGCTGCTGAGGCTGCGGCGCTAGTGGCCTGGCGCGTTTTCCAGCAAGGTGACCGCGTTGGCTCGTTGGTCTTCAACGACAAGACTACTGAACAAGTTCGCCCCAGGCGCAGTCGCGCCACAGTCCTGCGCATCCTAGAGACCCTAGCTCGATTCAACAAGTTGCTGCACGCGACCTATGAATCGCAAGCCGCGGATCGCCGCTTGAACGAAGTATTACGAAGCGTCGCTCAGATTGCTCACCGCGATCACCTGATTATTATCGCCAGTGATTTCGACGGCGCCGACGCCACCACCCGAGAACTTCTTCTCACTCTGTCGCAACACAATGATGTCATTGCCGCATTCACGTACGATCCGCTGGCCGTTCATCTGCCACCTGTGGGCCAATTGGTAGTCAGCGATGGCGAACTTCAGGTGGAACTTCCATTCGGCGATGAAAAGATTCGGAAGACTATTCTGGACGCGTCTGATCGGCGCATGCATCACATTTTCGCGTGGCAGAAGGAAATCCGTGTGCCGGTTATGCCGTTGAGTACGGCAGAAGATGCTGCGATGCAGATCCGGCATCTGCTTGGGCAGATCGCTTCCCGGAGAACAGGGCGATGAATAATCCGGACCTGAGCAAGCTCCACGATTTCTACCACCCGCCGCCCCCTTCATGGATGCCACATACAATTGGCTGGTATGTGCTATTCGCCCTGCTTCTTGCCACCAGTATGTTTTTTGGGGCCCGTACTCTGCGCCGCTGGCTAAGAAATCGCTATCGTCGAGATGCAATTCGCGAGCTACAGTTCGCTCCCGCCGCACAGCTTTCGGAGATCCTGAAACGGACGGCGCTCATTACTTGGCCGCGCTCGCAAGTCGCTTCTCTCACCGGGGCGGAGTGGACGGAGTTCCTGGCCGGCACTTCTGGGTTGGCGGGATTCCGTTCAGCACCTGGGGACCGAATCGAATCCCTGGCATTAACGGATTCGGCCATCTCTTCCTCCGACGAGCAACGCCTGAAACAATTGGCTACGGACTGGGTGAGGCTGCACCATGTATGAATTTGCATACTCCTGGGTCTTGCTCGTCCTCCCACTCCCTCTAGTGATTTATTGGCTTCTGCCTACTTACAAGGAAGATCGCGATTCCGTTCGATTCACTTTTTTCAACGCGATCCTTCGTGCCACGGGACTGAAGGCATCGCCCGGTGCGGTTGTTCCTCGTTCCAATTCGCTGCAAAAAATCCTCGCGCCGGTGTGCTGGTGTTTGATCGTTGTGGCGCTCGCACGGCCCCAGTTTGTCGAGCCACCTATTTCAAAAATTAAACCCGCACGCGACCTTATGCTGGCACTGGACCTCTCGCAATCGATGGAAACACCGGACTTCCGTACACCACGGGGAAACCGCGAGCGGCGTGTGGATGCGGTAAAGCAGGTTGTCAGTTCTTTCATCGAAAAGCGAATCGGCGATCGCGTCGGGCTGATTGTATTCGGAACCTCCGCCTATCCGTTGGCGCCTTTTACGCTCGATCACAAGACCTGCCTCGAAATGCTGGCTCAAACAGAATCGGGAATGGCCGGGCCACAAACCGTTATTGGAGACGCCATCGGCCTCGCGATAAAGGAATTCGAAGCGAGCGACGCGAAACAGCGGGTCCTAATCCTTCTGACGGATGGTAACGACACCGGCAGCAGAATGCCGCCCGACAAAGCCGCGAATATTGCGAAGGATCGAGGCATTTTGATTCATGTGGTCGGGATCGGCGATCCACGTGCGACGGGCGAAGACAAAGTCGACTATGCGGCGCTTCAGCGAATCGCTGATGTTACGAGAGGACAGCTCTTTCACGGCGAGAATCAGCAAGACCTGCAGAAGGCCTATGAAACACTCGACCAGATCACGCCCCAGAATCACAAAGTTCTGAGCTATCGCCCCAAGCGTCCACTCTTTATGTACCCTCTCGCCGCCGCCACATTGATACTTGTCGTTTATCACTTGCTGATGCTTGCAGTGGAATCGTTGAAGCGCGTGACTCATCGCGAGGCGGCAGGGCAAGAAAACCCGGAATCGGTTTTCGGAGTTCATCTATGACGACATCGATGAATTCCTTCCATTTCTTGCGCCCGTTGTGGCTGCTCATCATTCCTTTTGCCGTGTTGATTTATGTTTGGCACAGTTTTCGTGAAGACATCCGCGCTCGCTGGAAACGTGTCATCGCTCCCGAACTTCTGGAACATCTCGTCGTCAAACGAGCGGGCCGATGGGCAATTCGACCTATTCACATGGTTAGCTTGGGGCTGGTTTTGAGCTCGCTGGCCTTGGCCGGACCCACATGGCAGCGCGAGAAACCGCCATTCGCAGAAGACAAAGCTCCATTAGTGATTGCTCTCGACCTTTCGCAGGCAATGGATGCGATCGATCTGGACCCGAGCCGCTTGGAGCGCGCCAAACTTAAAATCCGCGATTTGCTGGCTGCGCGCAGAGGCTCCAGGACGGCACTTGTCGTCTACGCTGGTACCGCTCATTTGGTCGTACCCCTTACGACCGACGAGAAACTATTCACGATGTATCTGGACGCGTTGTCCACCTCGTTGATGCCCAAGGCTGGAAAAGATACACCTCAGGCCGTGGCAGCCGTCCGGCAGTTGCTACAGGGAGAAGAAGTGCCTGGTTCCGTGCTCTTCATCACCGACGGCATAGAGTCGAAAGCCCGCGCCGTTCTCCAGAATTTTATTCAGGCGGGAAAGGATTCCGTACTAGTTCTCGGCGTGGGAACGTCACAGGGCGCACCCGTCCGAGTAGCTGGCAATAGATTTCTCGAAGACAAGGCAGGTAGCCGTATTTTCGCGAAGCTGGACGTGAATGCGCTGAAGTCGCTCAGCGATCTTGGCGTGTCGGTAACGACATTGACTCTCGATGATTCTGACATCCGGTGGATTCAACGTCACATTCAAAATCATCTGAAGAGCACCCAGGAAGATAACGCGCAGCTGAGATGGATGGACGAAGGCTATTGGCTCGTGTGGCCCGTTGGTATCCTGGCAATACTCTGGTTCCGCAAAGGTTGGACGGTGCAGTGGAGCAGAGGCGCATTGGCGTGCTTGCTTTTCCTTCAGCAACCGGTCGCCGTCAGTAATCACCATTGGTTTTGGGATCTTTGGCTTACTGCAGATCAACAAGGTCGCTATTACTTTCAAAAGGAAGAATACAAAATAGCCGCAGATCGTTTTAAGGATCCGATGTGGAGGGGACTTGCACTGAGTCGCGCCGGGGACTACGCGACAGCCCTCGATCAGTTCGCCAATTCCAATTCGCCCGAAGCTTGGTACAACCAGGGCAACTCTCTTGCTCACCTTCATCGGTTTCCAGAAGCCGTTCACGCTTATGAACAAGCCCTGAAAGCGAAACCCAATTGGCCAGCAGCACAAGATAACTTGCGTCTTGTGCGTTCGCTGATCCCTCCTCCAAAGAACAACGAGGGAGAGGAGGAGGCGCCGAAACAAGAACCCGGAGAAACTCAGGTGGAGGACAAAGACGACTCCGGAAAGAAAGGGAAGCAGCGCCTTCAGATGAATTCGGAAAAGATGGCGGACGTTTGGATGCGAAACATCCAGACCAGCCCCGCTGATTTTCTCCGTCGTCGCTTCGCGATTCAGGCCAACGAGGCAGGTAAACCGTGAAGCGTTCTGTTCTCTTAATTCTTCTTCTTTTTGGGTGCGCATTCGGCGCGAATGCTCAACCCAAGCCTGTGCTCCGCGCAAGATTCCTTCCGTCGAACAGGGTTGCTGTTGGACAGCCCGTGCGGTTGCAGGTGGAGATCCTCGTGCCCAACTTCTTCACTGGAGCGCCGGAGTTCCCGCCTCTGGAAATGGATGGAGCGATAGTCACGCTGTCTGAAGACCGCCCTGAACATTTCACTGATCAGGTCAGCGGAACGACGTATGCGGGGATTCGGCGCTTTTATCTCATTTACACGCAACAGCCGGGAACGTTCACCACACCTGTTGCCACCGTGTCAGTTCCTTACGCCGCTAAGCCGCCTGAGACGGCTGTCGTCAAATTGTCGCTACCTGAATTGACGCTCTCCGCGACACTTCCGGCCGAGGCTGAAAACCTCGATTATTTCCTGCCGACTTCACGTCTCACGATTTCACAGAAGTGGAGTAGCCCGCCCCAAGATCTAAAGGTCGGCGATTCCGTTTCCCGAACGATTACAGTGGCAACCGAAAAAACGAAGGCAATGCTAATACCACCGATCGTGTTTTCAGCGCCAGCTGGCGTGACCATTTATACTAGGTCGCCAAGCGTAGATGACCAGAAGGATGCAGTGGGAGAGTTCAAAGAGGGCGTGCGAACAGAGCGGGCTACATACCTTTTCGCGACGCCCGGCGATTACGTACTTCCGGGAATGCAGATCCAGTGGTGGAACCTCTCGTCGCAAAAACTCGTCACGTCAAAGCTTGCCGGGACGAAGATACACGTCAGCGCCAATCCCGCGTATGTTTCGGAAGTCCCCCCGGAACCAGAACCAAACGCGCCGATTCGGGCAAACTCTGTCCCGTGGAGATCGGAGCTACCTGTAATCAGCTGGTCCTTGCTAGTTTTGTCCACTTTCGTGGGCGTCGGCTGGCTGATTTGGCATTCCTGGCCACGACTTGCTTCGCGCTACCGAGATTTTGTGTGTCGAAGGCGTGATTCCGAGGTTGGGCACTGGGACACTTTAAAGAAAGCGATTTCATCCAACGACGCGCCTCGCTCGTATGCCGCGTTACTTGCCTGGTTGGGTCGACTTGGCGTATCCCTCAACGCCTTCCAATTACAAGCCCACGATCCAACACTGGATCAACAACTCACAATTTTATCTCAGACACTTTTTCAGCAACAAAGATTGGGTTGGGACGGTCAGGCTCTCCGCGCATGTCTGTCGAAACACCGTCGTCTGAACTGGGCAAGTAATCGAAAGCCCAGCAGTTTGCCTCCACTCAATCCAGGCTAAACTCCATTACGGCGATAACAACGAGCACTTCAGGCAAGTAACTCTTTCAAATCCCTTTGGACTCGCGCTGCCGTCTATCGGTCTAAAGTCATCGTGAAGTTTAGAACTTGTCACATATCAGCTAGTTTTAGTTAAAACGATAATCGGTAGAGTAGTTCTACGCACCGAACCCCAAATTGGGTTGTCACTGGTTGAAGTGGCTCTCAATTGTTCGTTTTCCGGTAGGTTCTGTTGACCCAACGTTACGTATGTACGTTACGACTCTTCGTCAGCGGGGTATAACGGCACCATTCCTGTTCGTCCAAAAAAGGAAACTGGTATCTCCGCGCCACATTTGCGGCACGCATTATCCAGCGCAGGCCCCTTATACCCACAAGTACATTCAATATAGAACTCGTTGCGAATGATCTTGAATTTTGATTTCCTACGCTGCCTGGCGCGCTCCTCTTCGCAGATAGCACGAGACCTACGAAGGCTCAGCTTTGGCCTCCCTCCGAGTGAGTCGGCCAGAAAATTAATCCGCGCTTCGTTTCGCTTTGGGAATTTCTGATGGCGGATTAGGGCGAATATGTCCGAAACCCTTTCCGGTACGAAATTATTCGGCACCGGCCTGTAACAGCAATACCCTCAGTCCTGTAATTTGGGAGAACGGCACTATTTATGACCTGAGTGCACTGATTGTTCCCAGTCCTGGCGTTACCTTGTCAGACGTGGCTTCGCTGAACGATGGTGGCGAGATTTCCGGTCTCGCAACGCTTCCCAATGGAGACTTGCATGCTGTGTTGCTGATCCCTTGCGATGCCGAGCATGAAAATGTCGATGGCTGCGATTACAAACTTGTGGACGCCGCGGCGGCGTCAAGCAAACCAACGGCCTTCACGCAGTCGACTCCATCTGAGGCGATGCGCGCACGCTTTGCTCACTGGCATCACCAACCG
>Ga0187777_10002640_pt1 | contig 11396 bp, 13 predicted proteins | sample 1015_Q2_SP5_10_M_FD_132416 | JGI IMG/M metagenome (GOLD analysis project Ga0187777, IMG submission 132416) | Tropical peat soil microbial communities from peatlands in Department of Meta, Colombia - 1015_Q2_SP5_10_MG | ecosystem: Environmental > Terrestrial > Soil > Wetlands > Peat | place...
TATCAGTCTCGGCGCTGACTCCGCGCCTCGATGACCGAACGACCGACTCCTCGGCTCGCGCCCGCCGCCGAGCCGCGCGGCGCCGCGCCGTCTGGCGGCGGCGGATCGTCGCGCTTGCCTGCGTCGCAGTGGCTGCGATCGCGATCGCGTTCGGGCTGACGCGCGCATTCGACGCGGACGACAGCGCGACGCCCGCAGCGGCCGCGGCCAAGCCGGTCGCGCGTGCGGCGCCCCGGAAGCGAACCGCGCCGACCGGGACGGTGACGATCGCCTGGGCAGGAGACACGGTGCTCGGGTCGATGTACGGCCTGCCTCCGGCGCGGGGGCGGCTGATGCTCGCGAACGTCGCGCCCGTGTTCCGGGCCGCGGACATCGGTTGGGTCAACCTCGAGGAGGTCCTCTCGAACGGCACGACGTCGAAGTGCGCAGGAGCGACGCCGGGAACCTGTTACGCGTTCGGCGCGCCGATGAGCTACGCGAGCACGCTCCCGGCATCGGGCATCCGCATCGTCAATCTCGCCAACAACCATGCCGACGACTACGGCGCCGCCGGGCAGCTGTCCACGCTGGCTGCGCTGCGCGCGGCCCACGTCGCCTGGGACGGCAAGCCTGGTCAGATCGAGGTCCTGCGCATCCACGGGGTGCGTGTCGCGTTTCTCGGCTTCGCGCCGTACAAGTGGGCCTCGCGCCTCGACCGGATCCCCGCCGCCGTCAGGCTCGTGAAGCGCGCCGCCTCGGAGGCCGACGTCGTCGTCGTCGCGATCCACGCGGGAGCCGAGGGGTCGACCGCCGACCACGTCCCCCAGGGGACCGAGTTCTTTCTCGGCGAGAACCGGGGAAACAGCCGCGCGTTCGCCCACGCGGTGATCGATGCGGGCGCCGATCTCGTCGTTGGCTCCGGCCCGCACGTGATCCGTGGCGTGCAGTGGTACCACGGGAAGCTGATCGCGTACTCCCTCGGAAACCTCGCCGGCTGGCGCACTTTCGGGATGGGCGGCACGCTCTCCGAGTCGGGGATCATCACCGTCACGCTTCGCGGCGACGGCGCGATCGCGGGTGGGGGATGGACCTCGCTCCAGCTCGAGGACCCCGGGGTCCCGGTCCTCGATTCGGGGAGACGGAGCCTCGCGCTCGTCCAGCAGCTCTCGCGCGAGGACTTCGGGGCCTCGGCGGCGCGGTTCACCGCCGCCGGCGCGCTCGTCGTTCCGCGCGGTTGACCTCGCGACGATCAGCCCGCGAAGCCACGCTCGGCGAGCAGCGAGTCGATGCGGGCGCGATGCGCCTGCTCCCACTCGTCGAGCGAGATCGCGACCTCCGCGGCGATCGCCGCGCTTGCCTCGCGCAGCACCTCGTCGCGCCGGTCAGCGGGGATGACGACGACCCCCTCGTCGTCGGCCACCAGGATGTCGCCGGCGCGAACCGACACGCCTCCGCACACGACTGGAGCGTTCAGCGGCTCGACGGCGTTCTTGGCGCCCGGGATGGGGATCACGCCGCGCGCGAACACGGGGAACTCGAGCTCGCGCACCTCCGCGAGGTCGCGAATCACGCCGTCGACGACGAACGCGACGATCCCCCGCCGCTGGGCGACGGCCAGCACGTTGCCCCCGGCGACTGCGTAGTCGACGTCGCCCGCTTCGACGACGACGATCGAGCCGGCCGCGGCGCGATGAACCGCCGCATGGACCATGAGGTTGTCGCCCGGCGGGCAGCGTACGGTGAAGGCGGGCCCGCCAACTCGCGGCGTTCCCGGCCACAACGGCCGGATCCCGATATCCATGACCTGGGCCCGGCCGAGCTGGTCGGCGAGCGTGGTCGTGGGGACGTCGTCGGGCTCGTCGTGACGGCTCGCGCTCATCCGCGCGCGATCCTCTCACAGGGAACGGATCTCGCTTGACGGCTCGAGACCGGCTGGTTACGGTCGCGCGCGTGGGCACGCGGACCGCGGCCTCGCCCGCCGATATCGAAGCTGTCAGCCGAGTCGCGACGGAGTACTTCCAGTCGTGGTTCGCGGGCGACGGCGACCGGATACGCGCGTGCTTGCATCCGGCGCTCGCAAAGCGCACCGCGGAGCAGCCGGGAGAGGCGTCGCTCGATCTGCACGAGGACCCGACCGAGCAGCTGGTCGTCGACACGGCGAGCGGGGAAGGGACGGAGTTCGAGCCCGTGCAGGAGGTCACCGTGCTCGACGTGTTCCGGGACATCGCGACGGTGATGGTTCGCTCGGAGCCGTTCGTCGAGTATCTACACCTCGCGCGCTTCGGCGACCGCTGGCTGATCGTCAACGCGCTCTACTACGTCCTGGACTGAGCGCCGATGAGCGCTTTCATCTCGGAAGGCAACACCGGCCCGGTCGGGCGGCCGCGCGGTATCGGCTTCGGGATCCTCCTCTACATCATCACCTTCACGTTCTACAGCTGGTACTGGGTCTTCAAGACGCAGGAGGAGATGAAGCAGCGCACCGGCGAGGGGCTGGGCGGCGTGGTCGGCCTGGTGATCTGGATCGTGATCAGCCCGGTCAGTGCGTTCGTGATCCCGTCGGAGGCCGGGAAGATGTACGCGAGGGACGGCAGGCAGCCCCCGGTGACGGGCTGGACCGGGCTCTGGCTCTTCCCGTTCGGGATCTTCATCATCCCGGCGATCGTCTGGTTCGTGAAGGTGCAGGGCGCGCTCAACCGCTACTGGGAAGCGGCCCGCTCGGTGCCGGCCGGCCCGTCGGGCTGAGCACCGACCGAATCACAGACCGGCGGGCCGGGCATCGCTGCCCCGCCCGCCGGTCTGTCAGGAGGTGCTCAGTGACGCACGTGCGGCGTGCTCCGCCGCGCCGCAAACGCGGCTCCGGCGATCGCGAGCAGTGCCGCTCCTGCGATCAGTGCGTCTTCGGTCGACGGCGCCTGCACCGTGAAGCCGCCACCGCTGTCGGCCGTCGGCGGCGTGGCATAGCCGCTGCCGGTCGAGGCGTCGGTGACGATTCCGGCGTTGCCGGTGTCGGCGGTAACGCCGTAGGCCGTGTCCATCGCGGCGCCGCGTGCCTCGAGCGCGCGGGTCGCGGCCTGGTCGGCGGGCGTCAGGCCGAGCTGCTCGTCCATTGCCTGGGAACGAGCCTGGAGCGCGGCCGCAGCGCCGGACTCGACCGGCGTTGCAGGGCCGGAGGTGGACGAGTCGGTGACGATTCCGGCGCTGCCGGAGTCGCCCATGGCGGCCTGGACGTTCATCGCCTCGGAGCGGGCCTGCAGTGCGCCCAGTGCTGCCGCGTCGCCCTGGCTCGGCGTTGCGTACCCGCCCGCCGAGGAGGCGTCCGTGCTGGCAGGTGCTGCGTCGACCTGGCTCGGCGTTGCGTACCCGCCCGTCGACGACGCATCCGTGAAGGCAGGTGCCGTGGCGGCGGCCACTGCTCCGCCCGAGTCGGCGACCTCCGACGCGCTCGCAACGGCGGCGCCGGTCCCGAGTGCGCCCACGGCTGCGACGGCGAACACCGCAGCACGCGCGCGTAGGCCGTGCGACTCGACGTCGTCGAACGCTGCCATGAGCTCGTTGCGGTCGAACGTCAGCACTACGTCGTCCCCGTGCGCGCCGTCGAGGAGCCTCTCGAGCTCGTCGCGGCCCCACGTGATGCTGATCGTCCCGTGCTCGCGCGAACCGTCCCCGGCCACGACGTCGAGCGTGAGCTCCGGCGTGGCGTCCGCTTCGTGAAGGACGTCCGTGATCTCCCGGCGTGGGATGCTCGCGGCGACCGCTCTCTCCGCCGGGATCCGGTCCGTCAGGCGGGCTGTGCCCACTGCTTCCACTTCGGATCCTCCTTTCGGTGCCGCTCGCTGCTTGCTGCAGCGATCACATGACGCCGATCGTGGCGGGTTTCTTCCCCGTCGTCAACATCGAGTCGACCGGGCCGGCCACGGTGCGACGCCGGATGCTCGAGCTTCAGCGGAGCGCCGAGAAGGAGAGGAGGGCGACCCCGAGACCGAGGGCCCCCAGAATCAGCCACACGAACGCGAAGTCGACTCGGGACAGCACCCACAATGCCGCGACGGCCGAGGCCACGACGAGGCAGATCACGCCGAGGACGAACACCAGCAGGTACTTGCCGAGCTCGCGGACGCTGAGGAACTCGTCGTCCTTGCTCGGCGACGGCTCGTTACCAGCAGCCGGCCGCGCAGCGCCGACCTCCAAGTCCTCGACGTCCGGCCTCGCCCGTTCCACAGAGCTCCTCCCGGCGCAGGCTAAGGTCTAAATATGAACAATCTTTCAATCTTAGGATGCTCGAGGGCACTCGCCGCCGGCGGCTAGCTCTGCGTCACCCGGTGAACGCGAGCTCGACGGCCTTGAGGACGACAAGCCCCACTGCACACGCGACGTAGGCCCTCAAGACCAGGAGGCCAACCGTGCGCGCCGTCGACGGCTGCGGCCGTGGGAGCGAGTCCAGGTGCGGCATCGTCCAGCGCCGCTTCTCGGCAGGCGAGATCTCGGGGGGGCTCGGTTCGGGCGCGCGGGTTCGGCGCGCCGCGCGTGCCCCTGTCACGATGGCGATGCCGAGTCCGAGAGCACCGAGTGCCACAAGGCCGGGTGCCATGCTCAGAGTGCGTTCGATGCTGAGAGATGGGTCGAGGGTTTCGACTGTGAGAACCGCCGACAGCAGGAGAAGCATCGAGATGATCAGCGTCGCGATTGCGTTTAGCCGGCGAGAGTTGACCCACGGCCCGAGGACAGCCTTGTCGTTGCACAGCAGCAGAAGAAAGACTGCGGCACTCGGCAACAGAACTCCCGCTACCGCCTGGGTGAAGATCGTGATGATGCCCAGCGGCGCGCCCGGAACGAGCACGATCGCGGCTGCCGTGACGATCAGAACGGCGTAGCTTCCATAGAAGATGCGCGCCTCCGTCCACCGGCGGTGAAGAGAGTGACGGAGACTGAACACGTCTCCGATTGCGTAAGAGGTCCCGAGCGCCATCACCGCGCTTCCGAGCACCGAGGCGTTGAAAAGAGCCAGGGCGAAGAAGGCTGCTACGACACCGCCGAATCGGACGTCGATGCCGTGCGCAACTGCTCCGGCGTTGATGAACCTCCCGTGGAGCGCAGAACCGTCGAAGGCGACCGCGCAGATCGTCGTCACAGCGATCGCTCCCATCGTGAAGAGGAGCGTCCCGACCAACGTGTCGGCGCGCTCGAAGCCGAGCCAGCGAGTGGTGATCCGCTTGTCGACGACGTTCGACTGCTGAAAGAACAGCTGCCAAGGGCTCGCGGCGGCGCCCACGAGTGCGACGACGAACAACAACCCGCCCGCACCCAGATGTGTCGGGGTCAACCCGGGAACGAGCCCACGGCTCATCGCTCCGACGCTCGGGTGGGTCAAGAGAGCCAGAGGGACGAAGAGGAGGTTGCACGCCAGCAGGAGGTACATCACGCGCTCCCACCGCCGAAAGCTTCCGGTCGTCGTCGCGGCGACCAGGATCACCGCAGTCGCGGGGACGGAGACGTATCGACTCACACCGAAGTACTGGAGGGCAAGATCGACCCCGATGAACTCCGTGACGATCGTCAGCATGCTCAGTAGCAGCAGGTCGACGAGGGCGAACGCTCCCCACCGGCGTCCAAAGCGCTCGTAGATGAGCCGGGCGTGTCCAACGCCGGTCACCGCCCCGAGCCGAGCCGCCATCTCCTGGAGCACGAACAGGATCGGCGCGAGGACGACGAACAGCCAGAGGAGCGACAGGCCGTAGTCCTGGCCGGCCTGTCCGTACAGCGAGAAGCTCCCGGCCTCGTTGTCGGCCACCATCACGAGAACGCCGGGCCCCATCACCGCGAGCAAGGTACGAACCCGCCAGGCACGCGACCGACCTACGACCAGATCGTGGCTGCGAAGAGCTCCAAACGCACCGTCGATGTCGCCGAGGTGCGCCCGGTCGAGGACGGCCCTCGGTTCGGCCGCCCCCGTGAAGCTCGGATACGCGACCTCTTGCCCCAGTGACACGACTCAGCCCGCCCGGCGGCGTGTGACGCGCTTGAGGCGCTGGCCGAGCTCGGACGACCTGCTCGCCCGATTCGCGACATGGCCCAATGCCTCTTCCAGAAGGCGCACCACGTGATCGTCGAAGAGCGTGTAGACGCGTCGCTGCCCGACGCGTTCGACCCTTACCAGCTCATGCTCTCGGAGCAGCCGCAGTTGATGAGACACCGCCGATTGCTCCATCCCGACGGCATCGACGAGCTCCGAGACGCTATGTGCGCCGGACAGCAGACAACAGAGAATCTGCACCCGGCTCGGAGCCGACAGAGCGAACATCGTGTCGGCAACACGCTCCGCATCTCCGTCGCTGATGAGTGATCTCTTCCTCGCCATCGACTCCGGTCAACCACCAAGCCCGTCAACTCTTTCGCGCCGAAGGCTGTGATCGTACCGCCGACCCCGGCGCATCGGCGGCCCGCGTGATTGACTGCCCGTCTGCCGCCAAGTTAGGTTCATATGTACGGTCGTTCACGCGACATCGGCAGGTGCGGCGAGCCGGTCTGACTTCCGATTGTGGACGGCCGGTGCGCTCGTCGCCGTCGGACTGCTCACGTTCGCAGCCGCGGTGGCGTTCGCGAACGTCAGTGCGGGAAACAGCGCAGCGTTCGTGCGGGCCGGCTACTGCTCCGTGGCCGGGGACACCGCTCCAGACGGAACCCCGATCCAGCCGGGCACGTTCCTCGACCTCACGCTCGGGGCGCCTTCGGTCGACGGGCACTACGCGGGGGCGGTCCCTGCGAACTTCGTTGCGGGTGTCGGCTTGACCTGCGCCGGCCCGCCGCCCGGATACGTCCGGGAGGGGTTTGCCGACGGGGGCGGCCGCCAGGGGACCGGGATGTACCCGTACTACGCCAAGGCGAGCGGATCGTGAAGGCTGACCGCTCGTGGAGCCTGTTTCTCGGCGGGTGCGTTGCGCTCCGGGTGCTCGTTCCACTCGTCGTGCTGGCCGCTGCGCCGACGAAGCTTCCGTTGGCTCCTCACTACACATACGCGCCCCTGGCCGGGGACTCGTATGGCTTCTACCACGCGCTCGCGAACCTCTACGCCGCGGCGCCGGTCGTCTTCGACGGCTGGATCGGCATCGCCTCCCTCGTCCTGCTCGCGTGCTTCGGCATCGCCGGTGAGCTGGTCAGGCGCAGCGGACTGACGTGGCTCGCGGCGAGTCTGTGGCTCCTCGGTGCCTCGCTCGTGCTCGGGGTGTTCGTCCACGACATGGCGGACTCGGGCGCGGGCGTGATCGGGTGGCCGCTCATCTGGGCGTTCGCGACGCTGCCGCTGCCGATCCTGCGCCTTGCAACCACGCCCGACCACGCGTTCGCATTCGGCCTCGCCGTGAGCCTCGCAGCGAACGGATTCACCGTGGTCGCGACCGCGATCGTGGGACGTCGGCTCTCGGGACGCCGCTCGGTCGGCCTGCTTGCCGCCGCGCTCCTGGCCAGCTGGCCTCTCTGGACGAGCCTCGTTGCGGGAAGCCAGGCATGGGGAAACGGACAGTGGAACGTCGACACCGGCCTTGCTCTCTACACGGAGCCCGTCTCGACGGCCCTCGTCGCGGCGGCGCTGCTGCTCCTGACCGACGACCGGCTCGGCGCAACCGCGGCGGTCGTCGCCGGCCTCGTTCTCGGCTTCTCGACGGCCGTAAAGCTCACGGACGGCTTGATCGGGGCGGCGATCACTGCGGTCGTTGCGCTCAGGGATGGCGTCACCCGGGGCGCTCTTGTCGCGCTCGGGGGTCTCATCTCGCTGCCGGTCCTCCTCGGCTACTGGAGCCACGGCTACGCGAGCGACTTCGAAGGAGTCGCGGCACCGCCGGGAGGGCGGTACCAGTGGCGCTTCGTCCACGAGAACCTCATCAGCTCGACGATCTTCACGCCGTGGATGCTGGTCGTCCTGCTGCCACTTGCCGTGATCGGCGCAGCCTCGATACGCGACCGGTTCGGGCGCGCCTTGCTCGTCCTCCCGATCGCCGTGACCGTCGCCGCGTACGCGACGTACTACTGGACGGTCCAGCACCCGCGCTTCTTCTACGTCGTCATGCCGGCAGTGTTCATCCTCCAGGCCGCCGGCGCCGTCCGCGTGGCCCGCTCGGCTCAGCGGCGTGAGCCGGTTCCGGAGTCCGTGGCGGAGCGGGAGCCCGGATCGTTGGACGAACGGTCAGTCGTCGCTCGAGGAAAGGCCGCCCCGTGAAGGTCAGTTTCCTGGTTCCCGTCTATAACGAGGTCGCGACGATCGAGGAGCTCGTCGGTCGCGTGCTCGCCGTCCCACTCGACAAACAGGTGATCGTGGTCGACGACGGGTCGACCGACGGGAGCCGTGAGGTTCTCGAGACCCTTGTCCGGAACCACCCCGAGATCGAGTTGATTCACCAGTCCAACCGAGGCAAGGGCGCCGCTCTCCGCGCCGCGATCCCCCGAATCCGGGGCCAGGTGACGGTGATCCAGGACGCAGACCTCGAATACGACCCGAGAGAAGTCCCCGCTCTGATCGCTCCGATCGTCGAGGGTCACGCCGACGTCGTCTACGGCTCCCGGCTGTCCGGCGGCCGACCTCAGCGCGCCTACCTCTTCTGGCACCTCGTGGGCAATCGCTTCCTCAGCCTCGTCGCAGGCGTTCTCTACAACACAACCCTTTCGGACGTGGAAACCGGCTACAAGGCGTTTCTCTCCAGCGTCATCTCAGCACTGGATCTGCGCGAAGACGGGTTCGCGATCGAGCCCGAGATCACGGCGAAGGTCTGCAAACGTCGGCTGCGCGTCTTCGAGGTTCCGATCTCCTACTACGGACGGGGCTACGACGAAGGGAAGAAGATCACGTGGCGCGACGGATTCAAGGCGGTCTGGGTCCTCGTACGAATGCGCGTGTCGAACTGACGACTTCGGCGCGGATGGGCGATGGAGCGTACCGGGATCGAACCGGTGACCTTCGGCTTGCAAAGCCGACGCTCTCCCAGCTGAGCTAACGCCCCGTGCGCCGGATCGTAGCGCCTACCGTGGCGCGTAACAGCCGCCGGCCGGCGTCGTCGGACGGAGCCGCAGCGCGGCGAGCACCTCCTGCGGGACGTCGGTGACGCAGTACGGCGGCCGCGCGACCAGGGTCTGCCAGCGGCCGTGGCCGGTCAGGCCCTCGAGCGCCGGTCCGCGCAGCCGGAACGACCAGTTGGCGAGCGTGACCGTCGAGCCGTGACGAACCGCCGCGACCGGTGAGCGCTCGAGCACCTGGACCTCGGCGCCCGACGTGCGGCAGTCGAGCTCGAACGTCGCGTGAACCGCGCGCGAGCAGACCCACGGGCCCGGCGCGCCGCGCTCGACCTCGCGAACCGCGCCGCGCGCCCGCGGGCACGAGATGCCCTTGACCGCGCTGACGAGGTCGAAGCCGTTCACGGTGCGCGCGAGTCCGCAGAACGTCGGCGGCGGAGGAGGTGGAGGCGCGCACGCCGAGCCGCAGGCCGCGAGCAGGAACGGCCGCAGGAACGTGGCGAAAGCGACCGTGCCGTCGTAGTTGAGGTGAGCGTTGTCGTTGAACCAGGGCTGGCCCGCCGCGACCGGCGCCCAGTCGGCGACCGTCAGCTGCGGCCACCGGGGCGGAGCCGCACGGATGACCTGGTTGATGTCCGCCCAGGTCTGCTGGTGCTCGACCAGCGTGACCCAGATCACGTGCTCGACACCCGCCGCCACCAGTGCGGCCATCACCTCGTCGAGCCCCGACTGGTAGCTCGAGGTGGTGTCGTTGTAGCCGACGTCGACGACGACGATCGGGCCGAGCTGCGACCCGAGCTGGTGCACGACGTCCAGGACACTCGGTGGGTTGTCCGAGTAGCAGCCCGGGTCGACCAGCTTCCGGCACGCCTGCGTCTGGAGCTGCAGGTCGAGGCCCTGCGCGAGGACCTGCTCGGGCCCCGGGTTCTGCGCCAGCACCTCGGCGACCGAGTCGCCGATCACCGTGACGCGTACCGGGGACGCCCGCCCGCCGCCCGCTCCGAAGAGCACGAGCACGGCGAGCAGCGCGATCCCCGAAGCGATACGCACCTCGGGTACGACGGTACCCGAGGTGCGGACCCGCTAGGCGGCCCGCGAGAGCCGCTCTTCCTGGCGGGCGCGTTGGATGATCAGATCCCGCTCGCCGAAGCGAAGCGTCGCGCGGGCCTGGCGCTGCTCGTCCCACAGATCTGCGATCTGCTCCTCGAGGGCCTGGTGCTCCGCGGCCAGGGAGGCGTCGTACCCCTCCGACAACCGACGCATCACACCCGAGCGGCGATCCGAAAGCCTGTCGATTTCCCTCTTGATCTCGGTCAGCGTGCGCATGTTCACTGCAACGACCCCTCCCCGCCTTCTATTCCGGCCAAACCTGGCCATCGGTTTGGCCGGCTCGATCAGGGCGGCTCGCCGAGCAGGTCGCGGAGCCGTGCCAGAGCGGCGAACATCCGGCTCTTGATCGTCCCGAGGGGGAGCCCGAGCCGCTCGGCCAGCTCCGACTGCGTCAACCCGCCGTAGTAGGCGAGCTCGAGCGCCTGGCGCTGGTCGGGCGGCAGTCGGGCCAGCGCCTCCTGGACGGTGCGACGCCGGTCGAGGATCAGCGCAGCCTCGTCGGCGGGGCCGGCGGTGTCGGAGGCGCTGTCGGGCGGGGGCTCGCTGCGCCGGCGCTGCTCCCGGCGCACGATGTCGACCGAACGCCGGTGGACGAGCGTGAGCAGCCAGGTCGCGGCGGTGCCGCGCGCCGGATCGAACGTCGCGGCAGTGCGCCAGGCGGTCAGGAATGCCTCCTGGACGGCGTCCTGTGCGAGGCCGGTGTCGCGCACGACGCGGAGCGCGATCGCGTAGCAGAGCCGCCCGTAGCGGTCGTAGAGCTCGGCCAGCGCCTCGTCGTCGCCGCCGGCGACCAGGGCCAGGAGAGCCTCGTCCGGGCGGTTACCGCGCGAGGCCGTCACGGACCCGCGCACCGACCGACGCGAGCTCGAGCGTTGCGCCCGAGACGTCCTTCAACAGCTCGTCGGCGGTCGGCCCCTGGCCGAGCGCCCAGAGCTCGCGCAGGAGATCGCCCGCCGGCCGGCGGGCGAACCAGTCGGTGCCGAACTCGCCCCGCAGGAAGTCTCGCAGCTGGGCTTCGAACGCCCACGAGCGCAGGTAGCCGGTCACGTAGAAGCTGCCGTCGATGTCGTCGAGGTAGCTCTCCGGGTTGATCTGCAGCTTGAGCGCGTCGCCGAGGAGCTCCACATAGCGGGTGCGCATTGCGGTCACGTCGCTCGCCTGGAAGAACTCGATCTCGTAGAGCAGCTTCGCGCTGTAGCGGCGCACGAAGTAGAGCAGCGAGACGGCGCCGTCGTGTGCGAGCTCGGCGACCTTCGGGACGTCGAGGCGCCGGTTCAGCCATGCCGGCTCCGTGACGAGGTGCTCGA
>Ga0187777_10002641_pt1 | contig 11395 bp, 7 predicted proteins | sample 1015_Q2_SP5_10_M_FD_132416 | JGI IMG/M metagenome (GOLD analysis project Ga0187777, IMG submission 132416) | Tropical peat soil microbial communities from peatlands in Department of Meta, Colombia - 1015_Q2_SP5_10_MG | ecosystem: Environmental > Terrestrial > Soil > Wetlands > Peat | place...
CATTAATTGGTTGTTGCCGACTGGACCGCCAAAAAAAACCGGAACGTCGGCCAGATTATCCGGCGGCGTTTCGGTCACCATATCTGAAACACTTTTATCCAGAGGCCGATTGATGATCACGCCAATCGCGCCATCGTCGGGATCGTGCGCGGAAATAAACAACACGGTTCGGCGGAAATTCAGATCAAGCATGCCAGGATGCGCCACCAGTAACGAGCCGGCGAGGCTACGTGGCTTCTTCGAATCCAAATCGCGCATATTAAATTAGAACGCGCATCATCCGGTTCCGCAAGTGTCACTCGACGCCTTCGGATGCCTGCGAAAGAAGCCAGTTCTCGCGGATATTTAGCGGTTCCGGAATGGTCGCTTGCGCCTGATGGCCGACGATGCTCATTATTTATAGAAATTTTTGTTGCGGCATTGCCTAAGCTCGGTTACTAGCACCACAGCTTTATAAATTGTTCTGGGGGGAACAGCCGCCCTTCACGCCCATCGGGCGTGGGGGGCGGTACTTTTTTTGCAGGCATAAGCCTGCCTCTTCCTCTTATTCGTATTCTTGCTCTACTCTTGAGAGATTGAACAAACCCTCGAACTCACAACCATCAGGCAAAATTTCCTGGCCGGCAGCGATGACCCTGGCCGTGCTCATTCTTGCGACAGCGGGCGTATTTATATTTTGGCGCGTGGAAACCTGGCCGGTCCGCACCATTGGTCAGGGGACCGAAGATCTTGAACGGCTCGGAAGAGACTTGCGTTCTGCTTTCGTCGGCATCGCAAATTTGCAGCCGCGAATCACAATCAACAATAAAACGGTGGTCGATCCAACCGCCTCCCCGACGGCTGAGCTCACCACGCTCACCAAGCAATTAAAGGTGAAGCGTGAATTCGCGCACACTTGGGCAGGTAGCTCGAAGCGGATCAAGTTGAGCGGCACTTTTGTCGCCAAGGCTGGTTTTGACCTGCGACAGGACGTGAGCGTCGAAGTGCGTCCGGACGAAATTTTGATTCAACTGCCGCACGCCCAGATCCTCGGAGTCGAAGAACAGCACGTCGATGTGCTCGCACTGGAAAACGGCCTGTGGAATCACATCTCGGGCGCTGATTTGCAGAATGAGCTCGCCCAGCTGCCGGAGATGGCGCGGACGCAGGCAATAGACATCGGTTTACCCGGTGATGCCGAGCAGGAATTGCAAAATCAACTCAACAAACGAATCCACGCGCGTCAGCCGATACGGCTTGTCTTTACAAATCCAACCCCGGCCGAATCGCCGGCCGCAGCTCAGAAATAAAACCTACTTTCCGCGCTGGAGGTTTGCGATTAAAGCAATGTCCACCGCGCATGTCCCGAACACGACTGCTTCTGCTCGCCTTCGTTTTGATGGCCGTGCTCGCCGGCATCGCATTGTCTCCGGTGCTGATAGCGAGCTCGCTTCGCGGCTGGCTCCACTGGCAGGCGCATCGTCAACATTTGAAGATTGAGCTCGGTAAAATCAACGCCCGGTTTCTGCGTCCCGTTTTGATCGAGCGAATCCGGATTACAAACGAGGCCGGAGAATCAACTCAGATCGAATTGGTCGCCGAGCATGTGGTTCTGCGCCTCAATTTGGCGAGGCTGATTGCCGCCAAAACAAATGGCGTTCGCTGGTTGACGGTCGAAAACACTCATGCCGAAATTCGTCGCGATTTTTCAGGATCGAAGCGACCGCTTGATGATTTCAACTGGCGAGCCCTGCAACTGCTTCTTCCCGCCAATTTCGACATCACGCATCTTGACGTGCGAGTTGAGAATGGACCGAGCGTTGTTCTTTTACGCAACGCGTCCATCTCCGGAAACCAGATTGAGTCGGGCCGTTTCTCCGCTGGTGAATTCGCGATCACGTCGCCCCTGTTTCGCCAAACCTTCTCGCAATTGCGGGGCGCAACCAAGTGGCAGGAAAATCGTCTCACTGTGGGTGGTCTGAATCTGGCGCGAGGCATCGATGTTCAATCCATCATCATCGATCTTTCACGACTTGATAACCAACGCGCCGACCTCCAATTCGATCTCGATGTTCTAGGCGGTAAGATTCGGGCCAGCATCTCCAACGAGTGGGGCGGACAACATTCGATCTGGAACCTCGCCGGAACGGCAAACGGCATTTCACTCGCCCAGACCTCCGACGCATTCGGATTTACCGATCAGCTCGGTGGCTCGCTTCGCGCCTGCAACTTCACCTTTCGCGGCGATCCCCGCGATCCGTTCAGCGGAACAGCGTCCATTTGGACCGAGCTGAATGGGCTGAGCTGGCACAATCGCGCAGCCGACCTGATCATGCTGGGAGCGATTTTCTACAACCGGCAAATCCAGCTCCAACAGCTTTACATCAAGCAGCGCCAGAATCAGTTAACGATGAGCGGCGATGGCGCGTTGCCTTCGAAATCTGCCGACTGGCTCAACCCCGATTTCCGTGGCCAAATCCTCGGATCAGTCAACGATCTCGGACAATTCGCCGAACTCTTTGGCGCAGCCCGCGGGGACTTTGCGGGCGCGATCGCGATCGAAGGAACGCTCAATGCCCGGGAGCGAAAATTGGGTGGTCACCTGACCGCGAGCGGAAATTCCTTGTCGCTATTCAAAAGGCAAATAGACCGCCTGAATGCGAAAATAAATCTTAGGGCCAGCGAGCTCGAGCTCGAGCAGCTCGAACTCGCCCGAAAAAAAGATTTCGTTCGTGCACATGGCAAAATCGACATCGAGCACGAGCAGGACTATTCCGGCGAAATCGAGGGGCAAGTTGCCGACGCTTCCGAATATCTTCTCGTGGGACGGATTGCCCCGGGAGCCGCTGTTCCGATTCAGCTCGAGGCAAAGATTTCAGCCGGTGTGTGGAACACTCACACCGTGGTTACCCTCCCGGGATCGAGTCCGGTTGATGCTACCGCAAAATTTCCACTGAAGATTGGCGAAGACTGGAAAGCGTTCCTGGCTTCGCCGTTGGACGTGCAGATCAGTTTCCCGACGATTGTCCTGACCAGCGCGCCGCAATTTTTCCATCCGCCCGTTTTTAGTGAAGGAATCTTGACCGGCGCCATTTCATGGAGCCAAACCCTTCAGCACCCGTCCATCACCGGCGACATCCAATTGGTCAGCGCCAGGTTGCAAAACGCTCCGCTCGATTTTACACAGGCAAGTGGTCGTCTGACGTTTGATGGTGATCATGGAAAGATTGAGTTTTTGGATGCGGCGTCCGCGGATGTGGACGTTTCGCTCCGCGGCGATATTGATTTGCGCGATCTTGCCGAAGCCAAGATCGACATCTTCCCGAGCGTGCCGGTGTTTGAGCTTACGACGCCGCCAAATTCCTGCGTCAATCGCATTAATCTTCAGCCGGTAGGCATCACCCTCGCGCCCATGATCAACCAAATCGAGCTGCGCGGCGGAATTTTCGAAGGCGGTTGGACCATGACGCCCCGCCAGTCGGCTATTACAGCACAAGGGCAACCGATTCCGCTCGACGCCACCAAAATTCCGCTCTGTTTCGGGGAAAAGCCGGCACCACAATCATTCACGTTTGGTCTGCATCCGAAACCGACGCCGGCACCCGAACGACCGCGCAAAAAATCAAAGCGCCGTTAACTCCGGAGGGTGCTACACCGTCTCACCGCGCCGCTGTGGCTTCGAAGTCACTAGCCAGCGCATCAATTTTCCTTCCAGCTCGCTGGTGAGATTAACACTCAGATCGGATCCCGCATCCATCCGCAACGGCTCGCCACTCGGCCGGTCGAAAAGAAGTTGCACACGACGCTTTCCAGGAGAGCTCGCCAAAAGATCCCGCACTTCACGCAACTCCTCGCTCGTCGTCGCAGGCGAGAATTGCAGGAGCACTACCGGCTCATCGACTGACATCAATCCGCCGTTCCCGTTCGAAGTTCCATTTGGTTTGTTCGCAGTCGGCATTCTCACTTTTTGCGCGGTAGCGCGCAGGGAATCCCCCCGAGTGTCGATCGTGCCACGGATTTCCACGACGTGACCCGGGACTAGAAGTTCCGAAACCGACACATAGACGTCGTTCCACACCACCACTTCGAGCGTACCGGTCAGGTCCTCGATCCAAATCACTGCAAACGGCTTGCCCTCTTTGCGGGTGAACTTTTTCTCGGCCTGCACGATCGCTCCGGCAATCCTGAATTGTGAGCGGTCCTCCAGATTCCCTAACGAACCGATCGCCTGATAATTTTTCGCTGCAAACAGATCCGAATAAGCGTCGAGCGGGTGGCCGCTCACATAAAATCCAAGCAGCTCTTTTTCGTAGGAAAGTTTTTCGTGGTCGGTCCATGGCGTAAAGGTGCGTTTCCGCGTCGTCGCCGCATGGGTTTCCTCGTCGAACAACGAAACCTGACCGAGCGTTCGATCACGCAACGCCGTCGCAGCGGAAGAAAGGGACTCGTCGATGCCGGCAAAAAGCTCCGCGCGATCGCGGCCGAGAAAATCGAATGCGCCGGCCTTAATCAAACTTTCCAGCATTTTGCGATTTGCGATGCGCGTCCCAATTCGGCTGCAGAAATCCTCCAGTGACGTGTAATCCCCTCCCCGCTCGCGTTCTTCGATTGACCCTTTCATCGCCGATTCGCCTACGTTTTTGATCGCGGCCAGTCCATAACGAATCGCATCGTTTTTGTTTCCGGGATCGTTGATCCCGGTCCCGGCATCAGCGTTGCCGGCTACAATTTCCGGCACAAACTTCAGACTGCTCTTATTGATATCCGGCGGGAGGATGGCGACGCCCATTCGCTTGCATTCGCCGACGAAAACCGAAATCTTGTCGGTGTTATTAATCTCATTGCTCAACAATCCGGCCATGAACTCGACCGGATAATGCGATTTTAAATAGGCGGTCTGATAACTGATCACGCCGTAGGCCGCGCTGTGACTCTTGTTGAATCCGTAGCCTGCGAATTTTTCCAGTAAATCGAAAATGGCATTCGCTTTCTTCTCGGGAATCTTGTTCGTACGCGCGCAGCCCTCGATGAAATTTTGCCGCTCTTTGGCCATCTTCTCGCGATCCTTCTTGCCCATCGCGCGACGAAGCAGGTCCGCCTGGGAAAGTGAGTAGCCGGCAAGTTTGCTCGCAGCCGCCATCACTTGCTCCTGGTAAATCATGATGCCGTAGGTGTCGGCACAAATTTCCTCCAGCAGCGGATGGAGATATTTGATTGGCGTGATTCCCTTCTTCGCCTTCACATAATCGGGAATCAGCTCCATTGGGCCGGGTCGATACAGCGCGATCAACGCAATAATATCGTCGAGCTTCTTGACCTCGAACTGCTTCGACAAATTGGTCATTCCACCCGATTCCATCTGAAAAAGGCCGATCGTTTCCCCGCGGTTGTAGAGGCCGAACGCGGCCTGGTTGTCGAATGGAATGTCTTTTGGTGAAAATTCCGGCTCCCGTTTGCGAATCAAATTCACCGCGTCTTCGATCACCGTAAGCGTTTTCAAGCCGAGGAAATCCATCTTCAGCAACCCGAGGTCGTTCAGCGGCCCCATCGGGTACTGGCTGATTACGTCGTTGCCTTTGACATCGCGACAGAGCGGGATGTAATCGGACAGATCGCGATCCGCGATGACAACCCCGGCTGCGTGCACTCCGGCGTTGCGCGAGAGTCCTTCCAGCGTCTTCGCATATTCGAAGAGCTGTTTGGTTTGCGGCTCGCTGGCGATCGCCCGCTTGAGTTCGGAATTCTTTTCCGCCGCCGAATCGAGCGTGATGCCGAGTTCATTTGGAATCATCCGGGCAATCCGGTCGGCGTCGCGGTATGGCAACCCCATCACTCGACCTACATCTCGCACCACGCTTTTCGCTTTCAGTTTTCCAAAAGTGATGATCTGGGCGACCCGGCGCTCGCCGTATTTTTGTCGAACGTATTCGAGAACTTCGCTGCGCCGAGATTCGCAGAAATCAACGTCGATGTCCGGGGGCGACACACGATCCGGATTCAAAAACCGTTCGAAAATCAATCCAAATTGAATGGGATCGATGTCGGTAATCCCCAGAACATACGCGACCAGCGACCCGGCGGCTGAGCCTCGCCCGGGCCCGACCGGAATTCCGCGGCCTTTGGCGAAGTGAATAAAGTCCCAAACGATCAGGATGTAACTGACGAATCCTGCCCGTTCGAGCACGCTGAGCTCGTAGGATAGGCGCTCCCGCAATTGGTTGTCGGTCTTTGCGCGGTCGCCGTAGCGTTCCTCGAGTCCTCGCTCACAAAGTTCCCGCAAATATTTCTCACGTGTGTACGACGGCGGCACCGGATATTCGGGATACTTCGAGCGACCGAATTCAATCGTGACGTCGCAACGTTCGCCAATCGCCAGCGTGTTCGCGATTGCATCTGGATGATCCTTGAACAGAGCGCGCATTTCTGTCGGCGACTTGAAATAAAGCTCCGGCGCATACCGCATCCGGGCTTCGTCCTGCACCATCTTGCCCGTGCCGATGCAAAGCATCACATCGTGCGCGTCATGATCGTCACGTCTCAGAAAATGGACGTCGTTCGCAGCGACTAGTCCAACCCCAAGGTCTTTCGCGATCTTCGGCAGGACCGCGTTGCACCACTTTTGTTCTTCGAGCCCGTGATCGTGAAGCTCGACGAAAAAGTTTTCTTTCCCAAGGATGTCGCGATACTCCGCCGCGGCCTGGGTAGCTTTTTGAATGTTGTTCGCCTGGATTGCCGAATTGACTTCTCCGGCGAGGCAGCCGCTGAGCCCGATCAATCCGCTCGAATGCTGCGCGAGGAGTTCCTTGTCGATCCGCGGGCGATAATGAAAACCGTCCAGATGCGCGGTCGTAATCAGCTTGACCAGATTACGGTAGCCGATTTCGTTTTCGGCCAGCAGCGTGAAGTGATATGCCGCGTCCCGAAGAGAGTTCGCCTTCTCTTTGTGCGAGCGCGGCGCAATGTAGGCCTCGCATCCGATGATCGGCTTGATGCCGACGCGCTCCGCTTCCTGATAAAACTCGATCGCGCCGAAGAGATTACCATGATCCGTAACCGCCACGGCTGGCATGTCGTACTCAGCTGCTTTCTTCATCAGCTCTTTCATTCGAATCGCGCCATCCAACAGCGAGTATTCGGTGTGGAGGTGGAGATGAACGAACGAATCAGCCATGACGCCGGGCCGCTTTCCGAGATTTACCGCTACCGATCTTCTGAATAACGGGGAACGAAACGAGCGGCATCGTTGATTATTGTTCAGTCAATCGTGTCTCGTCAAATTTGCCAAGCATTCCTGTTCGAAAAATTTTCGCGCGTCGTCATCCGGAGCAAGAGTGAGGAGCGAATTAAGCTGGGTGCTTCGTCCGGAAATGAAAATAGCCCAGCGCTTCAGCGCTGGGTGATGATTCGATACCCGCCAAGTCCCATCAGGGACGACAGAAGACCTCTTTCGTCCTGACGGACTTGCACGACTTTTTGATGCTAAGTCCCAGCGTTAAAACGCTGGGCTATTATCATTACAAGGCGCTTAGCCTGAGGAAATGCGCGCAAAAATTTCTTGTTTGCAATCGCGCGAACGCATTGTTAATGAACCCCGAACGCTTTCGGGGTCAGCTCTTTCAAATGGTGTGAATAACTCCGCAGCGAGGCCGACATGAAAAAACTAGAAGCCATCATCAAGCCGTTTAAGCTCGAGGAGGTCAAGGAAGCCCTGGCCGAACTCGGAATTGAAGGCATGACTGTTACCGAGGTCAAAGGCTTCGGTCGCCAGAAGGGCCATACCGAGATTTATCGCGGCAGCGAATACACCGTCGATTTCCTGCCAAAGGTGAAGGTTGAAGTCGTAATGGCCGACGACATGGTCGAGAAGGCAGTGACTGCAGTTGTCGGGGCGGCCAAAACAGGAAAAATCGGCGACGGAAAAGTCTTTGTGCTTCCGGTGGAACACGCAATTCGTATCCGCACGGAAGAGATCGGCGAAAAAGCGGTGTGATCACGCGAGCCGGACTCAACCCATCCATCGATGGGTTGGCTCGGCTCTATTTATTTTCAGCCGATTTTGTGAACAACCATGTCGGTTATTCACAATTTCATCCTTCATCCTTCAACCCTCATCCTTAGAAAACATGGCCTCAAAAGACAAAACCCCATCCGACGTCAGTAAAATGATCAAAGACAACGACGTGAAGTTGATCGACTTCAAGTTCACGGACTTGCTCGGCACGTGGCAGCACTTCACCACCACCCTCACTGAATACGACGAGGAGATTTTCAAGGACGGCCTCGGTTTCGACGGCTCGAGCATCCGCGGCTGGAGAGTCATCAACGCGTCCGACATGCTCGTTATTCCCGACCCGGCCACGGCTTGGATCGACATCTTCAACACCGTACCGACGCTTTCGTTGATCTGCACCATTGTCGATCCGATCACGCGCGAACCGTACGATCGCGACCCCCGCGGCGTTGCCGAAAAAGCCGAAGCCTATTTGAAATCGACCGGCATTGCCGACACCGCCTACTTCGGACCGGAGGCGGAGTTCTTTATCTTCGATGACGTCCGATTCAGCAACACGGGTAATGCGTCGATGCACTTTGTCGACAGTATCGAGGGGCATTGGAACAGCGCTAAAGAAGAATTTCCGAACCTCGGTTACAAGATTCGGCCGAAGGAGGGTTATTTCCCAGTCTCGCCGATGGACTCATTGCAGGACATTCGCAATGAGATGTGTTTGGAAATGGAGAAAGCCGGCGTTGCAATCGAACGTCAGCATCACGAGGTCGCGACTGCAGGACAGGCCGAGATCGATGTGCGTTACGCGCCTCTCAAGCGAATGGGCGACAGCATGCAGTATTACAAATACATCATCCGCAACGTCGCCAAGCGGCACAACAAAACCGTTACCTTCATGCCGAAGCCGCTGTTTGGGGACAACGGCTCAGGGATGCACACCCACATGTCGCTTTGGAATGGCGACAAACCGCTGTTTGCCGGCAATGGTTATGCTGGCCTGAGCGATCTCGCGTTGTTCTTCATTGGCGGGATTTTGAAACACGCACCCGCCCTCACCTGCCTCACGAACCCAACCACCAACAGTTTCAAACGACTCGTCCCCGGTTTCGAGGCGCCGGTCAATCTCGCCTACTCCGCGCGCAATCGCTCGGCCGCGATCCGGATCCCAACCTATTCGCCGAGTCCGAAAGCAAAACGGGTCGAGTTTCGCACACCTGATGCAGCGGCAAACCCGTATCTCGCGTTCAGCGCAATGCTGCTCGCGGGTCTTGATGGAGTGCAGAACCGCATCGATCCCGGCGATCCGCTGGACAAAAATCTTTACGATCTGCCCCCGGAAGAACTCGCCCAGATCGCGAGCGTGCCTGATTCACTTCGTGGCGCGATCGAAGCCCTCCAGGCCGATCACCAATTCCTGCTTCGTGGCGACGTCTTCAACGCCGACTTCATTGCCAACTGGATCGACATGAAACAGAAAGAATACGACGCGCTCAGATTACGCCCGCATCCATACGAATTTTCAATGTACTATGACGTGTAATGCCTCGGTATTTTTTCGCAGACATTAACCGGCGAAGTTTTCTTAAAGCGAATTTGTTCGCTGCAAAAGCAGAGGATTCACCACGAAGGACACCAAGAAACACGACGTCCAGACAAGGTTCTTTTGGCTTTGGTCTTCGTGACCTTCGTGCTCTTCGTGGTGGGTTTCTGAGCGCAATTTTCCGCTAAAAAATCGCAATTAACCGGCAGCAGGCTCGCCGGCGCCATGTTAGTTTTGGATCGTGAAGGGGACTGTTTTGGACCCAATGGAGAAGCCGTCGCGGACGTTTTCGGGCGCGGGAATTTCCATCGCCGCGCTGGCGGTGATCGCAATCCTGATTTGGCAGGGGATTTTCGCTCAGGGCGCGCCTGATCCAACCCAACCGAACACCAGCAAGGCCGTGGCCGCGATCGATATCGGCGTTCTGGTTTTCCGCGAAGGACTTGAATGCATCCTGGTTTTGGCTGCCATCACCGCGAGTATGACAGGCGCGAAACGAGCATATCGTAAACCTGTAGCAGTCGGCGCGGGGATTGCGTTTTTTGCAACCCTGGTCACGTGGGTGATTGCAGTGAGCATTGTCGAATCACTGAGCGACAATATGCGCGCACTCGATTTGCAGGCTGCGACTGGCTTGGTCGCAGTCGTGGTGCTGCTCGTGATCATGAACTGGTTTTTCCACAAGGTCTATTGGGGTGGCTGGATCCGCGCGCACAATCGCCGTCGCAAACATTTACTCGAGAATGGACACGGCAGTGATATTGCGAAGCGATCGCTGCTATGGGGATTGATCTTGCTCGGCTTTACTTCGCTTTACCGCGAAGGATTCGAAGTCGTTTTATTTCTGCAGACATACCATCTGCGCTTTGGCGGGGGCGTCGTTTTGCAAGGCGCGCTGCTCGGAATCGCGCTCTCGGCAATCGTCGCAGTACTCACGTTTGTGCTTCAGCAAAAGTTGCCCTACCGGAAAATGTTGATCACCACGGGCATTCTGCTCGGCGTTGTGCTGCTGGTGATGGTCGGCGAACAGGCGCAAGAGATGCAGCTCGCCAATTGGATCCCGACCACGACGATAGCTTCACTTGTTCCAGTGATTCCAAAGTGGATGGGACTTTGGTTCTCGATTTTCCCGACTTACGAAACGCTGATTGCACAAGCGATCGCTGCAGTGGTGGTAGTGGGTTCCTATTATGCGGCGAGAAAACTTGGTGGCGGCGTTATGCCAGCGAACGAAGAGCCCGTCCGGGAAGCGAAAGCCGAAGCACGCGAAGCACTGGCGGAAGAATTGCAGACAGTGCATTAACTCCAATCGAACAGCGCCGCTCAGTCACAGCAGCGTTTTCAATAGCACCGGGCCTTGGCCCGGTAATTCGTGACAGCGGACACGCGAAAACCGTTTAAACGGTTTGTCTTCAGTGGAGTCAGTATTCGCCGCACTGAAGTGCGGCGTTAATTAAACGCGATTGGAGTTGAATCGGACGCGTAGCTTTCCAACTTAGGCGGATGCGTACGTCCACCCTGCGTTTCCTGCTTTCCTTCGCGCTTGTTTTGGGTTGCACCAACGGCTTCGCGATCAGTCCACCGCCGCACGAAGGCGAGCAAACTCCCCCACTAAAGGCTTCCCCAAGCGTTACGCCGAAAGCAGTTCCTCCGGGCTCAATTGACGAAAAGCTTTTTGGCGGGATGCAATGGCGGCAGGTCGGGCCTTTCCGTGGCGGCCGCGCGCTGGCCATCGAAGGCGTACCCGGCGAACCCAACACTTGGTACTTTGGTGGGGTTGCCGGTGGTGTTTGGAAAACAACGGACGCCGGACAGAATTGGACGCCTCTGTTCGACAAGGAAGACATCTCATCGATCGGCGCCATCGC
>Ga0187777_10002642_pt1 | contig 11393 bp, 13 predicted proteins | sample 1015_Q2_SP5_10_M_FD_132416 | JGI IMG/M metagenome (GOLD analysis project Ga0187777, IMG submission 132416) | Tropical peat soil microbial communities from peatlands in Department of Meta, Colombia - 1015_Q2_SP5_10_MG | ecosystem: Environmental > Terrestrial > Soil > Wetlands > Peat | place...
CTGGCGGCGCTGCCACGGGCTTGCGGCCCGCTCGGCATCCGGCCTCGCTTTGTTGGGCCGCGCCCGCGGTCGTCCGGAGTCCTCGGATCCTCACGTAGCGCTGCTACGCGTCGGATCCTGTGTCCTCGCGCAACATCCGCCAGTGACCACTCTCGGTGCCGCACGACCTGTGGACGAGCCCACGGGGCCGCTTACACTGGATGTAGATGAATAAACGAGTCCACCAGATCGCCAAGGAGCACGGCCTCGCCGCCAAGGAGGTTCTCGAGCGCCTGAAGGCAGCGGGCCTCGAGGTGAAGGCTGCGTCTTCGTCGGTTGACGAGGCCGAGGCTCGGCGCGTGCTCGGCGACGGTGCGGCTCAGGCGTCGGGCGCGGCGCCGGCTACGACGGCTCCCCACGACGACGGCGACACCCGCGACCGCGCGGGCGAGGGGCCCGCACATGCTCGCGGCGACGCGCCCGCGCAGGGTCGAAGCGACGCGGCCGGCCGGGGTCGAAGCGACACCCCCCGCGCTCGAGCCGATGCGCCGGCTCGTGACGACGCCGACCAGCCTCCCCCCAACGGGGGCGATGCGCCGCGTGGCGGCGACAACGGGCCGTCCGGGGGCGAGACCGCGCACAAGCGCCCGACCCGCGACTCGCTCCAGGGCGAGCGCGCGCCCGGTAGCGCCGGCGGCCGGCGCCGCGTGGTCATCGACTCTCAAGCTTCGCGCCGAAACACCGGCAGCGCCCCCGCTCAGGCCAACCAGCCGCCGCGTCGCCAACGGCGAGGGCGCCGGCGCCGCGGCGTGTACGACGACGAGGCGGAGTCGCGTCCGTCGACGTCGCAGGCCGCTCTGGCCGAGCCCGACGCGATCCGCATCAACTCCGGGTCGACGGTCAAGGACGTCGCCGAATATCTCGACGTCCCCGTCCCGGAGATCATGAAACAGCTGATGGCGCTCGGCGAAATGAAGACTCTGACCCAGACGCTGTCCGACGAGGCGATCCAGGTACTGGCCGCCGAGCTCGGCAAGACGGTCGAGATCGTTCACTCCGAGGACGAGACGATCACCGAGCCCGTGTTCGACGACGCCGAGGAGACGCTCGTCGAGCGCGCCCCCGTCGTGACGATCATGGGCCACGTCGACCACGGCAAGACCTCGCTGCTCGATGCGATCCGCCAGACCCAGGTCGCCGCGGGCGAGGCCGGCGGCATCACCCAGCACATCGGCGCCTACCAGGTCCAGCAGGACGGCAGGCAGATCACTTTCCTGGACACCCCTGGTCACGAGGCGTTCACCGCGATGCGCGCTCGCGGCGCCAAGGTGACCGATATCGCCGTGATCGTGGTCGCCGCCGACGACGGCGTGAAGCCCCAGACCCAGGAGGCGGTCGATCACGCGAAGGAGGCCGGCGTGCCGATGCTCGTCGCGGTCAACAAGATCGACAAGGAGGGCGCGCAGCCCGACCGCGTCCGCGCAGAAATGGCCCAGCTCGGGCTCCAGCCGGTCGAGTGGGGCGGCGAGACCGAGTTTGTAAACGTCTCGGCCAAGACCAAGGAGGGCCTCGAGGATCTGCTCGAGACGATCCTGGTGATGGCCGAGGTCGAGGAGCTCCGGGCCAACCCGGAGGCTCCGGCGTCGGGGACCGTGATCGAGTCCAAGCTCGACCCCGGGCGCGGCCCGGTGGTGACGATCCTGATCGGGCGCGGCACGCTCGAGGTCGGCGACTCGCTCGTCGCCGGCGCGCACTGGGGCCGGGTCCGGGCGATGAACGACTTCATGGGTCACCGCGTCGGCCAGGCCCTGCCAGGCGAGCCGATCGAGGTGCTCGGGTTCGATGGCGTGCCCGAGGCCGGGGAGCACGTCCGCGCGGTAGAGAATGAGCGGCGAGCGCGACAGCTCGCCGGTGAGCGCGCGACCCGCCTGAAGGCCGAGGCGCTCGCCCGGCGCTCCGGCAAGAAGGTCTCGCTCGAGGACATCTTCAAGAGCGGCGTACAGGAGCTGAACCTCGTGCTGAAGTCCGACGTGGCCGGTTCGCTCGAGGCGATCGAGGACGAGATCGCCAAGCTGCCGCAGGACGAGGTGTCGGTCAACGTGATCCGCGGCGCTGTCGGCGCCGTGTCCGAGTCCGACGTGATGCTCGCCTCCGCCTCCGACGCCGTGATCCTCGCCTTCAACGTCCGGCCGGTCGGCGACGCCCGGCAGGTGGCCGAGCGCGAGGGCGTCGAGATCCGCCACTACTCGGTGATCTACCGTGCGATCGAGGAGCTCCGTGACGCGATGCAGGGCATGCTCGCCCCGGAGGAGGTCGAGGAGGCGCTCGGCTCGGTGGAGGTCCGCCAGATCTTCCGCGCCTCGCGCGTGGGGACGATCGCCGGCTGCCACGTCACCGAGGGCAGGATCACCCGCGGGTCGAAGGTCCGCCTGGTCCGCGATGGCACGGTCGTCTACGACGGCGAGATCCAGAGCCTGCGCCGCTTCAACGAAGACGTGCGCGAGGTCGCCGCAGGCTACGACTGCGGCATCGTGCTCAGGGACTTCGCCGACGTCAAGGAAGGCGACGTGCTCGAGACCTACGCCACGCGCCAGGTCGAACGCGAGCTCGTCTAGCAGTTAGGGGCTAAGGTGGGAGTCGATGTCGGACAGCGGCTTCGTCGCGGTGCTCGTGATCGACCTGCACTTCCCGGACGCCGGCAGCCTCAAGAGCAAGCGCAAGGAGCTCTCGTCGATCAAGGCCCAGCTCCGCGGCCGGCTGGGGGCTGCCGTTGCGGAGGTCGATCACCAGGATCTGTGGCAGCGCGCGCGGCTGACGGCGGCGCTGACCGGCGGCTCGCTCGCCGTGCTGAGCGCGGCCACCGACAACGTCGAGCGATGGCTGGAGGCCCGCTGGCCCGACAACGTTCGAATCGAAAAAATCCTCACATCTGTGGAGGATTTGTGCGAGTGACCGCTAACAATGTGGGTACCCGATCACCGGGGAGTGGGTAGGATGCCCGACGGCCGGATGCGCCGCGTCGACGAGGCCGTGAGAGCAGTTCTCAGCGACGCGATCGCGAAGGATATCCAGGATCCACGCGTTGGGTTCGTGACCGTGACCGCAGTCAAGACCAGCCCCGATCTGCGCCATGCGCGCGTGTACGTCAGCGTCCTCGGGGACGAGCAGGCACGGTCCGACACGCTCGACGGACTGCGCTCGGCGCACGGCTTCCTCCAGGGTCGGGTCGCGGCCGAGCTATCGCTCAAGAACACGCCCACAATCACCTTCGAGTACGACGAGTCGATCGACCGGGGTATGCGGATCACCCAGCTGATCGACCAGGGACCGGAGCCGGATGGGTGAGAACGGTGCGGGGGCAAACCGCGATGAAGTGCTGGCGGAGCTTCGCTCAGCTGAGAAGCTGGTCGTCGTCACCCACGAGAATCCCGACGGCGACGCGCTCGGTTCGCTGATCGCCACGCAGGAGATTCTCACCCGCAAGGGCCGCGACTGCCTGATGTTCATCGACGCGAGCGATCTGCCGCTGCCGCACGAGTACCAGTTCTTCGAGCTGTCGGGCCTTGTCAGCGCGCCGCCCGAGGACCTCGACGAGCGCACGATCGTGTTCCTCGACTGCGGCAACCTCGAGCGCAACCCGGCGGAGGCGTTCCGCCGCCCCGGCGGGGCGGGTGGGCACCACGTAATCAACATCGACCACCACCACGACAACACGCGATTCGGCACGGTCAACTACGTGCTTCCCGAGGCGTCGTGCACGGCGGAGATCGTGTGGGATCTGATGCACGGGCTCGGGGTGACGCCGACGCTCAAGATCGCCGAGGCGCTCTACGTGGGTTTGATCACCGACACCGGGCGGTTCATGTACGAGAACACCGGTCCGCGCGCGCACGAGATGGCCGCTGACCTGATCGCAGCGGGCGTCGACGTTCACGAGATCTACCGTCGCGTCTACGAGGGCGTCCCGTATGGCAAGCTCGCGCTGCTCGCCCGCGGCCTGGCAAAGATCCACCGCTACGACGGCGGACGGCTGACCGTCACCGAGCTCGACGCGCGCGACTTCGCGGAGTCGGGTGCCGAGGAGAGCTACTCCGAGGGCGTGATCGACCACCTGCGTGCGGTTGAGGGCACCGCGGTCGCGGCCCTGATCCGCGAACGGACCGGTAACCACAACGATCACGGGCGAGCTCGCAAGGTCTCGCTCCGCGCCAGCGACGAGCGCGTCGACGTGTCCGCGATCGCGCGTGCCCAGGGCGGCGGCGGCCATCGTCAGGCGGCGGGCTTCTCGACGTCACTCGAGTGGGACGAGCTGGTCGCCTTCCTGCGCGAGGAAGTCGCGCAGCAACTGTCGAAGTGACGGCTGAGGCGTCCGACGGCATCGTCCTGTGCGACAAGCCGGCCGGCATCACCTCGCATGACGTGGTGGCCCGGATGCGGCACGCGCTCGGCAAGCGCAAGGTCGGTCACGCGGGCACGCTCGATCCGTTCGCGACCGGGCTGCTGCTGATCCTGGTCGGTCGCGCGACGCGGGTTCAGCGGTTCCTGATGGTGCTCCGCAAGACATACGAGGCAACGGCCAGGTTCGGGGCGGTCTCTTCGACGGGGGATCCAGAAGGAGAGATCACTGTGACCGGCGGGGTGCCCGATGGCGATTTGACGCTTCCGACCGGTTCGGTCCGTCACCGCCCGCCGGCTTTCTCGGCGATCAAGGTCGGCGGCCGGCGCGCGTACGCGCTCGCCCGTGCCGGGGAAGAGGTCGAGCTCGCCGAACGCGTCGTCGACGTGTACCGGTTCGAGGAGCGGTGGCGCGACGGCGACCGGCGCGCGTTCGTGATCGAGTGCTCGTCGGGGACGTACGTGCGAAGCCTGATCGCGGACCTCGGCGATGCCTACTGCGAGCAACTCCGACGTACCGCGATCGGCCCGTTTGACGTGGCCGATGCCGATCCCGAGCGGATCATCGCCCTCGACGACGCGCTGTCGTTCATGCCCGAGGTCCGGCTCGATCACGAGGGCGCACGGCGGGCCGGGCACGGCGGCGCCGTGGCGGGCGACGCCGGCGGCGCCGAGCTGGTCCGGCTGACCGACGACCGCGGACTGATCGCGCTCGCGGCGCCACGGGGTGACGGGTTGCTCGGACCTGTCGTCGGCCTCCGGGGCTGAGGGACCCCGAGACCACTACAGGTAGCCTTCCGCGCCGATGCAAGTGACGATGCTCTCCGAGGTCCGGGAGCGGCCGCGGCGAGTGGCGGTCGGCGAATTCGACGGCGTCCACCTCGGACACCGGGAGGTGATCCGCGGCAGCGATACCGTGCTGACGTTCGAGCCGCACCCGCTCCGGGTGGTCCGCCCCGAGGCCGCGCCGAAGCTGCTCACGAGCCTCGAAGCCAAGGCCGAGTTGGTCGCGGAGCTCGGCGTCGACGAGCTCGTGGTGATCCCGTTCGACGAAGGGTTCGCCCACCAGTCCGCCGCGGAATTCGTCGACCACATCCTGGTCGAGCGGCTGCGCGCGACGCGCGTGTCGGTCGGGGAGAACTTCCGCTTCGGGCATCGCGCGGCCGGCGATCCGGCGATGCTAGCCGCCGACGGGCGGTTCGAGACGCGGGTCGTGCCGCTGGTCGAGGTCGATGGCGAGATCGTCTCCTCGAGTCACATCCGCGGGTTGGTGCTGGCCGGGGAGGTCGAGACCGCCACGCGGTTCCTCGGGGCCCCCTTCCAGCTCCGCGGCGAGGTCGTCAAGGGCGATGAGCGCGGCCGCATGCTCGGATTCCCGACCGCGAACATCATCCCCGACGAGGCGCTCGTGTGCCCGGGCCACGGGATCTACGCCGCCCGCACCGCCGAGGCGTGCGCGGCGGTCAGCATCGGGGTGCGGCCGACGTTCGGGACCGGCCGGGCGCTGCTGGTGGAGGCGTACCTCCTCGGCTTCGACGGGGATCTGTACGGGCGCACGCTGCAGATCGATTTCCTCGCGCGCCTGCGCGGGGAGCGCCGGTTCGAGTCGACCGAGGCGCTGGTCGAGCAGATGAGCCGCGACGTTCAGCGCACGCGCGAGCTTTGTGAGCGAGCCTGCTAGCCTCATCGAGCCGATGGCCATCACCCAAGAACGCAAGCAGGAGCTCACCGCCAAGTACGGCGACAATCCTGCCGACACCGGTAAGACCGAGGTGCAGATTGCGCTCATGACCGAGCGGATCAACGACCTCAACGTGCATCTGCGCGAGCATCGCAAGGATCACCATTCGCGTCGCGGGCTGCTGATGCTCGTCGGCCGCCGCCGCCGGCTGCTGAACTACCTGCGGCACGAGGACCTCGAGCGCTACCGCACGATCCTCCGCGAGCTCGGCTTGCGACGGTGAGCGCGCCCTCGGCCGACGGGCCGATCCCGGCCGGCGCCCCGGCCCCGGAGTTCACGCTTCTTCGCGAGGACGGCACCGAGTTCACGCGCGCCGATCTCGAGGGCAACACCACAGTGCTTGTGTTCTATCCGTTCGCGTTCAGCCCCGTGTGCACCGATCAGATCGGGCTGTACGAGGAGGTGCTCGGCGACTATCTGCCCAAGCGTGGCGCCACCATGTACGGCGTTTCCTGCGACGCGCGCTGGTCGCAGACGGCGTTTCGGGAGAAGCTCGGCGTGAGCATCCCGCAGCTTTCGGATTTCGAACCCAAGGGGGCGGCTTGCCGCGCCTTCGGTGTGTACCACCCCGGTGGCTTCCCGCAGCGCGCGCTGGTCATCGTCGGACCCGACGCCGTGGTGGCGTGGAGCTATCAGGCCCCTTCACCGGCCGATCTGCCCGGGGCCAACCTGATCTTCGACGGCCTCGACGCGGTCGCCGCCGGATCCGCCAAGGCGTGACTGCCGGACCAGGTGCCGGCTTGAGCGACCTCAGCTCGGCCCCGCTTCCCGGACTGCTCGAACAGGACCACGTGAGAGGGCCCGATGGTGCGCCGCTCGTGATCGTGTACGCCGACTTCGAGTGCCCGTACTGCGCGGCCGCCGAGGTCAAGCTCAAGGGCGCCCAGCTGCGGATCGCGTTCCGCCACTTTCCCGTCCGCTCGAGCCATCCCCGGGCCTGGCCCGCGGCGTGCGCGGCCGAGGCGGCGGCGCTCCAGGGCGGCTTCTGGGAGATGCACGACCTGCTGTTCGCCGATCAGGGACGGCTCGAGGATCCCCACCTGTGGGCGCGGGCGCGGACGCTCGGGCTCGATCTTGAGCGGTTCGATGCCGATCGGCGGAGCCCGGCGGTCATGGCGCGGGTCCGCGGCGACTTCGAATCAGGGGTGAGGGGCGGTGTCGTGACGACGCCGACGCTCGTCGCGAACGGCGCCCTGCGCACCGGCGAGGTCGACGTCCATTCGCTCGAGGAATTCGGCGCCCGCGGGGGCTGAGCGCAGCCGGTTCGTGGCGGCCGCCATGTCGAGCGACCCGACGGCGTGATCGGCCCCGGCCGCGAACGCCGGAAGGCGCAGCGCGAAGATCGAGCCGTGTCCGGTGTTCTTGACCCTGCAGCTGCCGCCGTGGGCCTTGGCAATCGCATCGACGATCGCCAGCCCAAGTCCGACTCCGCCGGCCGACCGGGTACGCGCCGCGTCGGCGCGGCCAAAGCGGTCGAAGATCCGCGCGAGCGCATCCTCGTGCACGCCGCAGCCCTCGTCCTCGACCTCGATCAGCAACTGCCCCGGCGCGTCGCTGACCGTCCTGAGCTCGATCGCCTCGTTTTTGCGCGTGTACTTGATCGCGTTCTCGACGAGCGCGTCGAGGGCCGTGCGCAACCGGTCCGGATCGACCGCGACCGTCCCCGGCGCGAGCGACCCCAGGCGCCACGCCCTCGGGGCCACCTCGGACCATCGGATGAACACGTCCTCGAGGAACGGCTCGATTGGGACGGCCTCCACCCGCAGGAAATCCGGCTGGTCGGCGGTCGCGAGCAGCAGCAGGCGGTCGATGATCGCGTCGATCCGCGCGAGCTCGTCGAGCGCGATATCGAGCTCGGCGTGGGCGCCGCTGCCGAGGAGCAGTTCGAGATGGCCGCGCGCAATCGTCACCGGCGTGCGCAACTCGTGCGAGGCGTCGTGCATGAACCGCTCCTGGCGCTCGAGCATCGAGCGGCTCTGCTCGGCGCGTCCCTCGGCGATCCGCTGCGCCTCGACTCGGCGTCGCGCGTGCCACACGACGGTCAGGAACAAGATCGCCATCAGCGGAACCCGGGCCAGCTTCTCCACTGCCTGGTGTCCGTCGATGACCTGATTGATGTGCGGGAGACCGGTCAGCGCCAGCGTCGCCGCCAACACGGCGAGCGTCGCCCCGAGCGGCCAGACACGGATCCCGTAGAGCAGGGTCAGGCTGATCCAGGTCAGATAGAAGGGGACGGTTCCCCAAGCCGGCCAGACCAGCATCGCACCGTAGTTCGCGACGGCGAAGGCCGCCCAGAGCAACTCCAGCCGGTAGCGCAGCACCAGCCTGCGCGCGTCGGAGACGGAGACACTGAACGGGCCGCGGCGGGTCCACACGCCCGTGTCAGGCAGCCGCTCGGTAGCCCGCATTGCGCACGGTCTCGATCGGCGCATCCGGCCCCAACCGTCGCCGCAGCCGCCGGACGCATACGTCGACGACGTTAGATCTCGGATCGAAGTCGTATCCCCATACCTCCGCGAGCAGACGCTCACGGCTGACCACCTGTCCGACATGCTGCATCAGGAAGTGCAGCAGGCGGAACTCACGGTCGGAGAGGTCGGCGACCTTGTCGCCCACACGGGCCTGTCGGCGAGCGAGATCAAGCACCAGGGCGCCGACCCGGATCATCGTTCCATCGTCGGTCACGCGCGCACGGCGAAGCTGGACCCGCGCGCGCGCCAGCAGTTCGTCGAGCGAGAACGGCTTGGCGACGTAGTCGACGGCACCCAGCTCGAAGCTCTGGAGTTTGATCGGAAGATCGCTTCGGGCCGACAGGATCAACACGGGGAGATCCGACTTCTCTCGGTGAAGCTTCCGCAGGGCGTCGAGGCCACTGCGACCCGGCAGCATCAAGTCGAGGACCACCAAGTCGTACTGGCCCGCGAGCGCACGCGCGAGCCCGAGCTCGCCGTCGCCGACTACATCCACGCCAAATCCTTCGGCCTCGAATGCACGGGCAAGGAACGCCCGAATCCGCGCCTCATCCTCCACAATCAATATGCGCATTTGCTCTTTCGAGCCCCCACGTTCGCGCCGAGACAATACCTCTCAAGAGGGGACCTGTAAATGACCGCCAGATGACATCGGCGTCATCTATGCCCTGCCGCGGCTCGGAAAGCTATACCACGACTCCAGGTGATGCTGCGATGCGTGCGGACGATGGCCGGAACTCGCCTTGACGGCGTGGCAATCCATGGGCTATAAGTCCGGACCCCTCGCAGGCGAGGCCGTCAGAGGCCCTCGAGTTCGTAGGCCAGGTTGTCTCGGCACGGCCGCAACGAGAGGAACGTGTTCTTGTCGTGAGCACCGACCCTTTAGCCACACTCCGCGCTACGGACTTCGCGCCCTGGACCCTCCGGGGTTTGATCGCGTCCCACAAGGTCGCTTCACTGATCATCGCCGCCCTGTGCGCCGCGACCGTGGCGGTTCTGCTGCTGGTGGCTCTCGGCCCGAAGGCGGGCGCGGTGACGGATAGCACCACGTGCGCGCAGTGGGGGTCTACGAACGTGACCGCCCAGGAGGCCTACGCGAGCCTGTACATCAGGGAGCACGGCCGGGTTTCGCCAGCCTGGGGGCCTGCGCGGCAGGGTGTGATCAACGCGATCAACGCCGGCTGCTACGAGGCGTTCGGTGAGGACGTCTCGGACACGGCGACCTTAGTCCAGGCGATCTCGCGCAGCTTCTGAGGACGCGTACCTAGCTCGGGCGGTTGCGGCGGGCGCGCGACGCGAGCGCCCGCGCGAGGTCGATCGACGTCGGCGACCACCTCGCCCGGGAAGCCTCGCTCTCGAATGACGACGCGAGCAGCAGCCCGGAGATGACTTGCAGATGACAGCTTGATGACATTGCCGTCATCTGCTCTCGCAGCCGCCGCCGGGGGATGTATAACACCGCGCCGAGGAGACGGATGGAGATGGCTGCGGCTGGCAAACGAATCGTCGGAATCACGGTTGTCGCCGCAATCGTTTGCGTACTGATCGGGCTCTACATCGGGCTCTATCTCATGAACGTGCCGGGCTCGGCAGCGGCGACGCAGACGTCTACGGGAACGCACCTGTACCTGGCGACCGTCCCGGCCGCGGAGACGACCGACCGCCACCCGACCTGGGTCTCCTACTACGCGGTCGACGCCAACTCCACCAACTGGCAGCACGTGACGACATACGTGCTGCCGGCGAACACGCTCGTCCAGGTGACGATCTACAACTACGACGGCGCCTCGGGGCTGCGCAACCCCTGGTTCGGCCAGGCCACTGGGACAGTCGGCGGCGTCGTCTCGCTCAATGGCAAGACGACCAAGGCGATCGACCCCGATGACGCCTCGCACGTCTTTTCGATCCCGCAGATTGGTCTGGCTGTGCCGCTCGAGGGCGTACCCGACAACGCGAAGAACCCGTGCGGCAACGCGCCCTGCAGCCTGTCGTACAACCACACCACGACTACGTTCACATTCCGCACCCCCGGCAAGGGCCTGTACCGCTGGCAGTGCTTCGTGCCGTGCGCCGCCGGATACATCGCGGGCTTCGGTGGCCCGATGCAGACGATCGGCTACATGGACGGCTTTATCAAGGTCGTATGAGCGAGCCGGTGGGACGTTGAACATCGAAGGAACACACCATTGGCGCAACGTCGTGGTGCTGTGGCTGATCGCGAGCGTGATCATGACCCCGATCGTGATCTTCGTGCTCGGCCCGGGCCTTCCGCCCGGCAACGGAAGCGTCCAGGCGTCCGGGCAGGTGACCGACAACACCGTCCTGCTGGCCACCGCCACGCCGGTAGCGCTCGGGGTGCTCGTCTACCTGGGCTACGTGCTTTGGGCGTTTCGCGAGCGCAACCCAGAGGTGGTGCTCGACGGGCCGGACATTCGCGGCAACTCGAGCGTGCAGTTCTGGTGGCTGATCGTCACGACGACGCTCGTGCTGTTCCTGGCCGGCTATGGCACGGTCAGGCTGTTGGCCGACGGATCCGGCGGGGGTCAGGGTCCCAACCCGATCGCGGTTCCCGCGGCGCCAGCGGGCGGGAAGCGGCTGGTGGTGCAGGTGGTCGCGCAGCAGTGGCAGTTCAACTACCGCTTCCCGGGCTACGGGGGAGTCGAGACCAACCAGATCGAGCTGCCCGAGAACACGCTGGTGCAGTTCAACGTGACCTCGCTCGACGTGATCCACTCGTTCTGGGCGTATGAGCTCGGCGTCAAGGCGGACGCGAACCCGGGCGTCAACAACGTCGCCTACGTCACGAC
>Ga0187777_10002643_pt1 | contig 11392 bp, 9 predicted proteins | sample 1015_Q2_SP5_10_M_FD_132416 | JGI IMG/M metagenome (GOLD analysis project Ga0187777, IMG submission 132416) | Tropical peat soil microbial communities from peatlands in Department of Meta, Colombia - 1015_Q2_SP5_10_MG | ecosystem: Environmental > Terrestrial > Soil > Wetlands > Peat | place...
AATGGACGAGCTGTGCGATTCTTCACCTGTGCGTGAGGGAGGAGGGAGGCCAAATGGACGACCCGCACGATTTCTTCACCTCTCCCTGAGGGAGAGGAAGCCGCGATAGCGGCAGGTGAGGGTTGTTTGTCTGGCAGATGGATTTAGTTTCTTCGCTTCATGGGCAACACGTTCGGACAGCTTTTTCGGGTCACGACCTTTGGCGAGTCACACGGCGGCGGGATTGGGGTCGTGATCGATGGTTGCCCGCCGAAAATCGGCATCTCGGAGGGGGAGATTCAGCGCGAACTGGATCGGCGTCGTCCCGGTCAGAGTAAAATTACCACCCAAAGAAAAGAAGAGGATCGCTGTGAAATCCTGTCCGGGGTGTTCAATGGAAGAACGCTTGGAACCCCAATCGGTGTTCTTGTCCGCAACAAAGACGCGCGACCGGAGGATTACGAAGCGATCGCCAAGACGTTTCGGCCGTCGCACGCCGATTTCACCTACGAAGCGAAGTATGGAATTCGAAACTGGCAGGGAGGCGGGCGTGCTTCCGCGCGTGAAACGATTGGCCGGGTTGCGGCCGGCGTCATTGCTCGAAGAGTTTTGCGCGCATTTTATCCAAAGATCGACATTGTTGCGTACGTCACGCAAATCCACGAACTGACGGGCAGGATCGATCGATCGAAGGTGAAAAGCACCGACATTGATGCGAATATTGTCCGCTGTCCCGATAAAGCTGCGGCAGCTAAAATGATTTCATTGATTGAGAAGACTCGCGCTCAAGGCGATTCGTTAGGCGGGGTAATCGAGTGTGTTGTGCGGAATGCGCCCGTCGGACTTGGTGAACCGGTATTCGACAAACTGGAAGCCGATTTGGCCAAGGCGATGTTGAGTCTGCCGGCGACGAAAGGTTTCGAGATTGGCTCGGGGTTTGGGGCGACGCGAATGCGCGGCTCGGAACACAACGACCCGTTTGAAATGCGCGGAGGCAAAGTTCGGACGACGACGAATTTTTCGGGCGGTATTCAGGGCGGGATCTCGAATGGAGAGGAGATTTATTTTCGAGTCGCATTCAAACCAACAGCCACAATTGCGCGCGAGCAGAAGACCGTTTCGGCATCGCATAAACAAACAAAGCTAGCTGCCCGAGGGCGTCATGACCCTTGCGTATTGCCCCGCGCGGTGCCAATGGTCGAAGCGATGACAGCTCTGGTCCTTTGCGATCATGCACTGCGCCAAAGTGCGATGAATGTTTCGGGAAAATGATGTCGCAAATTCAATCCGCAACTGGTTCGCCGCTTTGGCAAATCGTTTTTCTCTCCTTCGCATTGGTTTTGGTTGTGTTCGAGGTACTGCGGGGTTGGCGACGTGGTTTGCCGCGGCAGGTCGCTAGACTCGGCGCACTGATCGCCGCGTACTTCGCGGGTTGGTTCGCGAGCAAATTTTTCGGGCCACTGTTGGGAATGTTTGTAAGGTTGCCGGACACGCTGTTGTCGGTCTGCGCCGGCGCTCTGTTCGGGCTTATTGTTTATGCTGTCGTTAGTGGCACCGGCTCAGCCCTGTTTCGACGAACGGGTCAGCACGATTCTCTGATTATTCGAATTGTGTACGGATCGACGGGTGCGCTGCTCGGTGTTTTCTTTGGTTGCTTTTGGGTTTGGTTGATCGTGGTCGGGATCCGATCAATCGGATCGGTCGCTAACGCGGAAGTACGGGCGCAGGCGAACGATTCAAGCGTGCTTCACGCAGTCGATGTGCGGCGTCGGATTTTTTCGGAACAGACTGAAGATGAGGCGCCGCTAACCACATCCCTAGCCCGGCTGAAAAATTCGGTGGAAATGGGCATGATCGGTAACGCTGTCAAAAAGGTCGATTTCGTGCCTCAACAAACTTACGACTTGATCGAAAAGCTCGGCGGAGTCGCGTCTGATCCCCAGGCCGCGGAACGTTTTCTGGAATATCCGGGGGCCAAGGAACTAAGCGAGTATCCCAAGGTTGTTGCCCTTCGCAACGACCAGGAAATCGCGCAAATGCTCAATCAGGGCCAGCTGCTCGAATTGATCCAGGACCATAGGGTCATTGACGCTGCAAACGATCTCGACCTTCGCGCGAGATGGAAAAAATTCGACTTGAACGCGGCTCTCGACTACGCGCTGGAGAAATAATTGCAGATGGTAAATCTCAAATTGCAGATTGTAATCAATGACCCCCCTCGCACTGAAGGCGCGGACCAAGCAATTCGCGCTGAGAGTATTAACACTTGTCGCTGCTCTACCTAAAACGATTGAAGGGCGTGCGATTGCCAGTCAACTTGTCCGTTCCGGCACATCTGTTGCCGCTAATTACCGGGCGGCATGTCGCGCGCGATCCAAGACGGAGTTTGTCGCTAAGATGGGCGTGGTCCTCGAAGAAGCTGACGAAGCGCAGCTCTGGCTTGAATTGATCATCGAAGGAGATCTGCTTCCTTCAAAACGAGTTGCAGGCTTGCTGAATGAGGCGAACGAGCTAGTTGCGATCTTTGTGACATCGCGTAAATCGGCATCTACAAATTTGAAATCCTCAATTTGAAATCTGCGATTCCATACGTCGTGACGATTGGATTGGAAGTACACGTGCAGTTAAAAACACGGTCGAAGATGTTTTGCGCCTGCGCCGTGGAATTTGGGGCCGCTCCGAACACACATACCTGTCCAATTTGTCTTGGTTTGCCCGGCGCGCTGCCGGTGATGAATCACGAAGCGCTGCGGATGACGGTGCTCACCGGCCTGATGCTGGATTGCGACATCGCGCCTGTCTGCAAGTTTGACCGGAAGAATTATTTTTATCCGGACATGCCGAAGAACTACCAGATCTCGCAATACGACATGCCGCTCTGCGAGAACGGAGCGGTCTCACTGCACGATCTTGCTTACCCGAAGGACAGTCAGAAAAATATCGTGACGCCCAATAAAGACGTGCACCTGGTGAGAATTCACCTCGAGGAGGATGTCGCGAAAAGCTTTCACTTCGAGACCGGCACCGGGATTGATTTCAATCGCGCGGGAACGCCATTGATGGAGATCGTGACCCAACCGGAGATTAGTTCGCCGGAGGAAGCATTTGCGTTTCTCACGTCGCTCAAACAAATCTTGATTTACGGCAACGTCAGCGACGCGGACATGGAGAAAGGACAACTACGCTGTGACTGCAACGTGTCGGTGCGGCCGCAGAGTCAGGCCGAACTGGGGGCGAAGATCGAGATCAAGAACATGAACTCGACCAGCGGAGTGCGACGCGCACTGGCCTTTGAAATTCAAAGGCAAATTGCAGCGCTGGAGCGTGGCGAAAAACTTCAACAGGAAACCCGCGGCTGGGATGATCCCGCTGGACAAACATTCCTTATGCGCACAAAGGAATCGGCGCACGATTATCGCTATTTTCCCGACCCCGACCTCGTGCCGGTGAAGACCGACGTTTTGTTGCCTGAGGCGCGCGCGCGAATCCCGGAGTTGCCGAAGCAGAAACGGGCGCGTTTTGTGGAGCAATATCAAGTGACGCCGTACGACGCAGGAGTGCTGGCGGACGATGTCGATCTTGCCCGCTACTTCGAAGCTGCAGCCAGGAGCGCGAAGAAACCAAAAAACGTTGCGAATTGGATTCTTAACGATCTGCAAAGCGCTCTCAGCGATGCGGGCAAAACGATCAACGATTGCCCAATTCCGGCGCAGGCCCTCGACGAACTTGTCGGCTTGATCGACAGCGGAAAGATCAGCGGCAAACAGGGCAAAGAAGTCTTTTCCGAAATGTTTTCCAGCGGCAAGGGCGCGGCCGCGATCGTAAAAGAAAAGGGCATCGAGCAGTTGAGCGACACCAGCGCGATCGAGAAAATTTGCGATGACGTGATTGCCGCGAATCCGAAGCCGGCCGCGGATTTCAAGGCCGGCAATCTGGCCTCGCTGAATTTTCTGAAAGGCCAGGTCATGAAATTGTCGAAAGGCAAAGCGAACCCGCAACTCGCCGGTGAGATTCTCGAACGCAAGCTAAATAGCTGAAGGCCTAAAGCTTTGATGACGGCAAATTTCGGATTTTGGAATTCTGATCCGAAATGAGAATTCTCATTGCTCCAGACAAGTTTAAGGGAACGCTGAGTGCGCGCGAAGTTGCGGAGGCAATTGCGAATGGCGTGCGGGAGATCCTGCCGGACGCGAAGATCGATATCGAGCCGATGGCCGATGGAGGCGAGGGGACTGCGGAAGTGATTTCGCAGGCGCTCGGTGGGTCGTGGGTTCAATGCAAAGCGCACGATCCACTCGGCCGTGAGATCGATGCGCATTACGGTTGGGTCGAGGCAAAGAGACTCGCGGTGATGGAAATGAGTGAAGCGGCCGGGATGCGACGACTAAAGCCGAGTGAATTGAACCCTGAAATCTCGACCACGTTTGGCGTTGGCGAAATGATCCTGGACGCAGCGAAGCGTGGCGCGAACGAAATCATCATTGGGCTCGGCGGGAGCGCGACCAACGACGGCGGATTTGGAATGGCGCGCGCACTCGGGTTTCACTTCGAGTTAGAGGAGGAGCAGGAGCGAGAGGAAGTGCTTAACTTGGTTAATCTCACAAAAATTGAGACGCCGCGCGATTTGAAGTTGCCACGAATTACGGCGGCAGTTGATGTGCGAAATCCATTACTTGGAAAAAACGGGGCAACGTGCGTATTCGGTCCGCAAAAGGGTGTGACGGCAGACAAGCTGAACGATTTCGAACGAGCGCTAACGAGACTCGCCGATGTTGTGACAGAACAGTTTGGATTCGATTACCGGAACGAACCGGGCACGGGCGCCGCGGGCGGTCTTGGCTTTGGATTGATGAGTTTTGGGGGGGCTAAGATCGAACGCGGCTTTGATGTGGTTGCGAAGTCGGCGGGTCTCGAAAAGAAAATGAAAGACGCCGACGCCGTGATCACTGGCGAGGGAAGTTTGGATCGGCAAACCCTCGAGGGAAAAACACCGGCCGGTGTTGCCCAGCTTGCGCGGAAACTCAAAAAGCAGGTGTTCGCATTTGTTGGCCGCGCGACCGACGACCGGCAAGTGCGAGGACTCTTCGACCGTGTCTATCAGAACGCGCGACCCAGCATGAGCACGGAAGAAAACATGAAACGCGCAGCTGAATTGCTGCAGGATAACGCCCGACAATTGGCGAAAGGTTTGAAGAAAACGCTGAAGTCATGAGTCCAATATTCGCCTCGAACCAGGCGGAATTTCCCGAAACGACACTTTTATTCTCATTTAACTGGGCGAAAATAGCCCGCTCATGCAGGAAATCCCTCCAAACGAACTCACTCCTTTTGTCTTCTCGGACCCGGCGGGCAAGCGCTGGCCGCGATTGCGCCTTACGTTGCTAATTCTCGGAGTCCTGGCCTTTCTTGGCACGGTGCTTTTTGTCCAAACTCTGTTTGTGGCGCCCCAGATGCGAGTCCCGTTCTCGCTGAGGCAGTTGAAGGGCCAATTGAAATCGCTGCAGAAACAGAACCCCGCGAGTCAGCTCTCGCCTACTTCATTGCTCTGGCAGAAATTTGCCGTCGCCAAGCAGGAGGCAAAGAAACTGGCGGGCGCGGCGCCGACACCAGCGCCGTCGATCAAGCCGCGAAAGAAAGCGCCGCCCAATGAAGTGCGGCTGGCGTATTACACTAACGGCGATCCTTACAGCTACACGTCCCTCGAAGAGCACGCTTCGTTGATCACTCATTTGTGTCCGGAATGGATCACAGTTGTGAATGGGCAGGGTGACATTCAAATCGATGCCGACAGTCGGTTGCCGAAATTTTGCGCGAGCAAAGGAATCATCTTGATGCCGTTGCTGACAAATCTGGTTGGCGACGCCTGGCAACCTGAGGCGATTGAAAATCTGGCTCACGGACCGGCGGATCGACAGGAGCGTTTCTTTGCCAAAGTGGTCGCGACGCTACGCGATGCCAAGGCCAAGGGGGTTGTGGTGGACTGGGAACAAATCGATCCGGCTTACAAGAAAAGCCTTACAACGTTCATCGACAAGTTTTGCGACGCACTCCACAACGACGACAAGGAACTCTGGTTGACCGTGCAGCCGGGTCAGGACCTCGATTACATCGACTTCGACGAACTGTCGGACAACGTCGATCGATTCGTCGCTTCTTTGTTCGATGAGACTTCAGACATCGATCCGCCTGGGCCGCTTGGATCAAAGTCGTGGTTCGAAGGCTGGTTGCAGGTGTTGTTGGAAGGCGGCGACAGCAAGCAATGGATCATTTCGCTCGGCGGCTATGGTTACGACTGGACGATCGGCGGTAAAAAGGCGGAGCTGATCAGTTTCGCTGAAGCAATGAGTCGCGCGCACGATGCCGAGATTGAAACGGCTGAAGTCGGCGGGCCCAGTTACAATCCGTATTTCTATTTTGAAGACGCCGGCAAGGATCACGCGGTTTGGTTTTTGGATGTCGTCACTTTTCTGAATCAGTTGAGGGAAGTGCGCGATCAAAAGGCGGGCGGTTTCGCGCTTTATCGGCTCGGCACGGAGGATCCGGCGATTTGGGACGCGCTCGCTGTGCCGCGTGATTTCAAGATGGATAATCAGACGCGCGAGTCCCTCGAGGTGTTAAAGGGCACCGATACGATTACCGATGTCGGCGATGGAGAGATTGTGACTGTGGACGAGAGTCGATCCGACGGGATGCGCAACCTTGCAGTCGACGGGGAAGGTTATTTGACCGCCAAGTACACGAAGTTTCCGGAATTTCCGACCTTGTATCATCAAGGCGCAGGCGGCGAACACCAGGTTGCAATTACCTTCGACGACGGACCGGATCCAGAATGGACGCCAAAGATTTTGGACATTTTAAAGGCGGCCAACGTGAAGGCGGCGTTCTTTTTGGTTGGCGTCAACGCAGAGAAATATCCTGCACTGGTCAAGCGAATCGTCGATGAAGGCCACGAAATCGGGAACCACACTTACTATCATCCGAATCTGGCGCTGGCCTGGCCCGAACACGTGCGCCTTGAATTAAACGCTACTCAGCTTCTGATTGAGACAATTACCGGCCGTTCTACGACTTTGTTTCGGCCGCCTTACGCCGCGGATACGCAACCATCACAGATGAGTGAGCTCGAACCGCTGCGAATCGCCCAGGAGCTCAATTACCTGGTTGTTCTCGAGAACATCGACCCCCAGGACTGGGCCAGGCCGGGTGCGGACAACATTCTTCAGCGCATTAAACAACAACGTCGCGACGGTAGCATCATTTTGCTGCACGACGCAGGCGGGGATCGTTCGCAGACTGTTGCCGCGTTGCCGCAGATCCTCGACTGGTTGCACACTCGCGGCGATACGATTGTGCCGCTCAGTACACTGCTCGGGACGTCGCGTGACGCGGTTATGCCGCCGTTGCAAACCTCTAGTCGAACTTTGACGCAAGTCGTCAGTAGCGCCGGATTTCGCGTTTTTCACCTGATCGAGGAATTTCTTTGGGCGTTCATGATCGTGGCCACGTTGCTGGTCGTGATCCGGACTTTGATTGTGATTTGGCTCGCCTACCGTTTCCGGCGTTTGCCTCGAAGTGACTTTACCGAGCCGATCAGCATCGTTGTCGCAGCTTACAATGAAGGGAAAGTAATTGCTGGGACGTTGCGTTCGTTGCTGGCCACTGATTATAAGGGCGGTCTGGAAGTCGTTGTCGTCGACGACGGCTCACGAGATACAACTGCCGCTGAAGTGGAGCGCATCGCCGAGGTCGACCCGCGGGTGCGCTTACTTCGCCAGGAGAATCACGGCAAAGCCCGGGCCCTGCAACGCGCGCTCTCGGCGGTGCGTCATGGAATCGTTGTATTCGTGGACGCCGATACGCACTTTCAGCCGGACACATTGCGGTTGCTGGTGGAACCGTTTGCTGACCACTCAATTGGGGCGGTGTCGGGACACGCGAAAGTAGGGAATCTGCGCACCTTTATCGCACGCTGCCAATCGCTCGAATACACTTGTGGTTTCAATCTCGATCGCCGCGCCTACACCCGTTGGAACTGCATTACCGTTGTGCCGGGAGCGATCAGCGCGATCCGGAAAAGCGTGATCGACCAAAGCGGTGGGTTGAGTCTGGAAACACTGGCCGAGGACACCGATCTCACGCTCACCCTGCACAAAGAGGGGCAGCGCATTGTTTACGTACCGGAGGCGATTGGCTGGACTGAAGCGCCGGAATCCGTGCACGCTCTGGCCCGGCAACGTTTTCGCTGGGCCTATGGTACCCTGCAGTGTCTTTGGAAACACCGCGATATGGTGTTCAACTGGAATTACCATGCCCTTGGCTGGTTCAGTTTGCCAAGCGTCTGGTTCTTTCAAATCATTCTGGTCGCTGTTACGCCACTAGTTGATTTGTTTCTGCTCTCGTCACTTCCGTTTGGGGCGTGGCGCGCGGTGTTACCGTTTGTCATCACGTTTTTGTCGATGGACGTGATTCTTGCCACGCTAGCCTGCGTTTTGGAAAAAGAACCGCTCCGGCGCGCCTGGAGAATTCTACCGATGCGCCTGATTTATCGGCCACTGTTGAGTTATTGCATCTGGAAAGCAATCTTGCGCGCGATCAAGGGTGCGTGGGTCAGCTGGGGAAAACTTGAACGGACCGCGAGTGTTCCGGTTCGTGCTTAGCACGAACCGAATGACCAAGCACTGATAAACGCGGAATCCGAAGCTCGAACCTCGAAACAAGTCAGAATGTTCAAAGTTCGAAACCCCAAAGTGCTGATGCAAACATTTGGTTTCGAACCTTCGACTTTTAGATCATTCAGTATTGTTTCGGATTTCGGATTTCGAACTTCGAATTTGAAGTGTCACTCGTCATTGGTCATTCGTCATTTCCTAATAACGCTTTTGATCCTCGGCGTTGCAGCCTGTCACAAGGCTACCGACGCGAATAACGCCGTCGACCCAAACGGTCCGGTTGAGGTCGTCATTCCGGAACACGGCGCTTATACCGGCGCGTTTATCGAGTTCGGTGACGAGGAAGACACAGTCAATCTTGAGGAAATCGAGAATTTCGAGCAGATGGTGGGCAAACATCAGGCGATCATTGCGTCGTCGAGCTACTGGGGTGAGCAAAGTTTTCCAACTGCCAACTTAAACGTGCTTTGGCGCCACGGCTCGTTACCGCTCGTCTTCTGGTCGCCGTGGGACAGGCCTTACGAGCAAAATCGCGGACCGGACAAGTTCAGCTTGATCAACATTATTGCGGGTCAATGGGACAATTACATCGACAAATGGGCTGATTCCGCGCGCGAATTCGGACATCCGATGATTGTCGTCTTTGGAAACGAGATGAACGGGGAATGGTTTCCCTGGTCCGGAAAATATTACGGCGGCGACCAATGGGACGAATCCATTCACAATTGGAAAGGTCCGGACACGTTCCGGCGGGCCTATCGGCACGTGGTGGATCGCGTTCGCGCGCGGGGCGCGACCAACATTAAGTGGATGTTTCACACCAACAACTATTCCTACCCGCTTGAGACCTGGAATTTCGGACCTTCTTATTATCCCGGCTCGGACTACGTCGATTGGTTGGGGATGAGCGTTTACGGTCAACAGTTCAAGGATGAACCGAACCCAGGTATTACTTCATTGGTTGATTGGCCATATCAGGAACTTTCCGGGCTCGATCCGCGAAAGCCGGTGATGATTGCCGAGTGGGCGACTGGAGAATTTCCGTATGAACCTGGCGACCCTGGACTACACAAACCGGACTGGATTAAGCAAGGGTTGGAATTATTTCGAACCCGCTATCCACGAGTGAAAGCGGCGGTTTACTGGCACGAGCGCTGGCAAAATCTCGACCAAAGTTACAGCAACCTGCACGTGAATTCGTCGGTGGAATCCCTGGAAGCATATCGAACCGGAATCGGAGATCCGTATTGGTTAGGGAATCTGATTTTGCGCGCCCTGCCAAAGAAATGATTGCAGGCCGTATATCGGCTCGACAGAGTACGCTCCCGCTAGCTTGCCAAGCCGTAGCCTTGGGGAAGGATGATCCGTCAATAGTCTCCCCGCCTATAGTTTCCGCGAAGCGGAATGATTCTCGCCCTACCTGAACTCGCTGGATTGCTGGCCGTCTGTGTCAGGCGGCGCTCAGGAGCGGGAGTGGCGGCCAAGGCAAGAAAACCCAGCGGCCAGAGACAAAAACAGCAGTTGGCGGCGTCTTGATTATAAAAGACCGTGAAGAGGTCATGGAGAATGCCGCCACCGATGAAAATTGGAAGACTTGCTTTTGTCAGCTTGCGCCCGGGCTTGTGTTGTTTGCCCGGCAGTGGACTCGGTCCGCAGCTGATGCCGAAGACATCGTCCAGGAAGCATTCGTTAAATTCTGGCGGCGTCACCACAACATCGCCAATCGCGGCCTTCTTTACGCGACTGTTCGGTCGATTGCCCTTGATTTCATCCGGCGGGACAGTCGCCGCGCCCGTCGGGAGGCCAGCGCTCTTTCCGACGCCGATCAGTCGGTCCAGCCCGAATTTGACATTGAAGACGACTCGCAGCGCGCGCTGGTTGCCGCGCTCGATCTTTTGCCTTCCGAGCAACGTGAGGTGCTGGTGATGAAAATCTGGAACGAGCTGACTTTCGCTGAAATCTCAAGCGCGCTTGAGATTTCGCAGAACACAGCGGCGTCCCGCTATCGATACGCGCTGGCCGCGCTCAAGAAGAATCTAACCGCCAACGTATGAGTGATTTTTCTGAACTCGAAGATCAATTAAGAAAACTGCGACCGCTCCAGCCGTCGGGGGATTTGGTGACACGGATTGGGCGCTCGCTTGCCGAAAAAGAACCCGTGCCGATTGCGGGGGTACTTTCACCTCAACGCCGATTCCATTTCAACTGGCTTTCGCTTGGGCTTGGACTGGCTGCGACCGCTGCTCTGGTGATATTTGCGTTTGTCCGAATCGAACAACCCGGAAAGCAGACTCCGGCAATCGCATCAACGGTTGGAGTACCGGCGGTCTCTTCGAATCCAAATGGGCAGCTTGTTCCCGCTGGCTTGACCCAGGTCGTTTATCACACCCGCGATGAAGGATTGCATTTCCCGACTAATTCCGAACAGCCAATGCGCCGAGTCCGTTCTCAAAGTCAGCAGACGTTGCGGTGGAGAAATCCAAAGACCGGCGCAACGCTGAGGATTTCCTATCCGACAGAAGAAGTTTCGCTCCTCCCAGTGACAGGCCAATGAACTTTAACCAAACGAAAACCATGAAAACAAAAACCACCGCAAGCATCATCGCCGCGATCGCGCTCCTGCCGATTACCGCATTCACTCAACCGAATCCGCCTCCTCCGCCGCCGCCGGGGACGCCGCCAACTGGTCCAGTTGGTCCCGGCAATGATCGCAGCAAGGAAAAGAAAGTGCCGGTCACATATCT
>Ga0187777_10002644_pt1 | contig 11391 bp, 9 predicted proteins | sample 1015_Q2_SP5_10_M_FD_132416 | JGI IMG/M metagenome (GOLD analysis project Ga0187777, IMG submission 132416) | Tropical peat soil microbial communities from peatlands in Department of Meta, Colombia - 1015_Q2_SP5_10_MG | ecosystem: Environmental > Terrestrial > Soil > Wetlands > Peat | place...
CCCTATGTCTTTCGTGCCAGCGGGAATGAACTTCGGGTCGAGTACGCGCCCGCGGAGTCGAGGACAGGATTTTTCGGCGGCAATTCGAACTGGCGCGGCCCGGTGTGGTTTCCGCTCAACTATCTTCTGATCGAAGCGCTCGAGCGCTACCACCATTTCTACGGCGATAGCTTCCAGATCGAGTGTCCCACCGGCTCCGGCGTCCGAAAAAATCTCGGCGAGGTGGCGCATGAGATCGCGTGCCGCCTCTCCGAGATCTTCCTCCCGGATGCGCACGGCGTCCGCCCGTACTGCGGGGCGGCTTGGCGATTCCACAACGATCCGCTCTGGCAGGGTCGCCACCTCTTCCACGAATACTTCGACGGCGACACCGGTCACGGCCTCGGTGCCAGCCACCAGACCGGGTGGACGGCGCTCGTGGTGCGCTGCATCGAGGACGCTGCCCACGCGCGGGCGGGAGCCTGCCCGGTGCCGGGGGCCTGAGACGGGTCGAGAAGGAGCTCCGCGCGCCAAAGGAGATCGGGATGCGTGAGATCCCCCAGGTTCTGCCGCAGGATGCCTACAACAGCGAGCTTGCAGCGAACGTTCACCCCACGGCCTACCGCAACCCGACGCCCGCGCACCGCTACAACCTCGTGGTGATCGGCGCAGGGACGGCCGGTCTTGTGACCGCCGCGGGCGCCGCGGGCCTGGGGGCTCGGGTCGCCCTCGTCGAAAAGCATCTCATGGGCGGCGACTGTCTCAATGTCGGCTGCGTGCCCTCGAAGGCCGTGATTCGCGCCTCGCGTGCGGCAGCCGATGTGAAGGGCGCCGGTGCCTTTGGGGTGGGTGTCCCGGCGGGCACGGAGATCGACTTCTCGCGCGCGATGGAGCGGATGCGCGCCATCCGCGCGCGGATCAGCCACCACGATTCGGTGGAGCGTTTCACAAAAGAGCTCGGCGTCGACGTCTTCTTGGGCGAAGGGCGCTTTGCCGGCCCAGACCGGATCGAGGTGGAGGGTGCGCAGCTTCGCTACAAGCGGGCGGTGATTGCGACCGGGACGCGCGCGGCGGCCCCGGAGATCCCGGGGCTCGCGGAGGCGGGCTTTCTCACCAATGAGACGGTCTTCTCGCTGGTCTCGCGGCCCCGGCGTCTCGCCGTGATCGGCGGGGGCCCTATTGGCTCGGAGCTCGCTCAGGCCTTCCAGCGTCTCGGCTGCGACGTGACACTTCTTCACGACCGGGAGCATCTTCTCGAGCGTGAGGATCCCGACGCAGCGGCCCTGGTCCAACAGGCACTCGTTCGCGATGGAGTGCGCCTCGTCCTAAAGGCCGCGATCCTGCGCGTCGAGCGCAAGGGCGATGAGAAAGTGCTGCACTACCGGTCGGAAGATGGCTCTTCCGACTGCGTGGTGGACGAGATCCTGGTCGGCGCCGGCCGGCAGCCGAACGTGCTCGGCATGGAGCTCGAGCGCGCGGGCGTGGCCTACGACGAGAAGCTCGGGGTTCGTGTCGACGATCACCTGCGCACCACGAGTCCCAGGATCTATGCCGCAGGCGACGTGTGCATGAGCTGGAAGTTCACCCATGCCGCCGATTTCGCCGCCCGGATCGTGATCCAGAACGCCCTGTTCCCTTCTCTTCGGGGAGGTCGAAAGCTCTCGGCGCTCAACATGCCCTGGTGCACGTACACAGCACCCGAGATTGCGCACGTGGGTCTCTACGAGCATGAGGCCAACGCGCGAGGAATCCCTACGACGACGTTTCTCCGCCCCTTCTCCGAGGTGGACCGTGCCGTGTGCGACGGGGAGGAGGAGGGGTTCGTGAAGATCCACGTCCGCAAGGGAAGCGATGAGATCGTGGGGGCAACCATCGTCGCGCCGCATGCCGGAGACATGATTTCCGAGATCAGCGTCGCCATGGCCGGAAGGCTCGGGCTCTCCCGCCTGGCGAACGTGATCCATCCCTACCCCACCCAGGCCGAGGCGATCCGCCAGATCGGAGATCTCTACAACCGAACCCGCCTCACGCCATGGGTGAAGGCGCTCTTTCGGGCCTGGCTGCGCTGGACGCGCTGAAGGATTCGGCCGGCGATCTGAGAGATCGCGGGAACGGAGCGGCGGCGCGGCCTGTCTCCTTCGGTCAATAGACCCACGCGCCGTTCTGATAGCGGAAGATCTCCGTCACCGGTGTACTGTCGACCATCGTGCAATCGGCCCCGGCCACGTCACTGCACCGGTAGAGCTCCTCAGTGTAGTGGAGAATCCCGACGAAAGGATTGTCCGCGGAGCCCGTTGGCTTCACCTCCTCGCTGTAGGTCGTGCTGAAACGCTTCAGCTCGGGTCCTTCCGAACTCGCCGCGACGGTTTGAAGCGCACTCGTCCCGCGGAGTTTTTCCATCCAGGTCTGCGTGAACGTGTGGAAGGCCGAGAGCGCCTTGTCGGCGTCGGAGAGAATCGAAGCCGAGGCGTCGGACGCCGTCGAGGCAGAGTCGGCCGAAGCTACGAGCGCAGGAAACAGCGCCCAGACTAGGAGAATCCGTCGCACGAGGAGCGCGGAGCGTCGCAGCTGCATCGCCGTCCCCCTCTCTTGCCGAAGTGATCACGCGCGCCGCCGACCTGCTGCCACGCACCATTAGACCGCCTCGGCGTTCCGGGGTCAACCAGGGCGAGGGGAGCAGCTGGGTTCCCTCCCACGGACCGGGCATGGGGCTCCTTCGAACATGGATTCGGCGTTGGGGAACGCGTTGGAAAAGAGAGATCGTGCGCAAGCGATCGCAGAAATCCTCGGAAAACCTGCGGCGGGCAGACGCGCGACCGCGTCCCGAGGATTCACGCGAAAAGGGCACGCCGCCTGGCCCTTCGGGGCTCACTCGATCGGAGTGCGAAAGCCGAGCAGCCGATTCACGAGGAAGATCATGAAGGGATTCAGCAGAAAAAATCGCCACGGCCAAAGGGGCGAATGGCAGTCCAGGGGCGAGAGCTTCCCGTCGAGGATCTCCGCCGTGGCATCGGCGGTCTTGGCCCCGAGGAGGTCGAGGATCCGCTCGCCGATCTCGGCCGAAGCGCCCGCGGGCGCGCCGTTGTAGCTGTGCTCCAGGAAGAAGTGAAGATTCCCCCGGAAGGAACGGAGGAGATCGAACAGGCCGCGAATCCTCCCCTTCCGCTCGCCTGCGCGGCCGCCTTGCGCGTTACCGAGCCAGCTTTCGAAGGAAATCCGCGGGAGCTCTTTGTAGATGGGATCCACCCAGCCGCCGTGGAGCGCAAGCAGCTGCGAGGTTTCCAGGAATCCCGCATGGGTGTCGTCCCGCAGATCCTCGGGCTTCACGCCCGGCAGTGCTCCAATCAGCTGCTCGAGATTCTCACTCCCGCCGGTGAGGCGCGAGAGCATGAGCGAGAACAGGGATACCATGCGGATCCCCCGCCGCTTCGAGACGCGCTGACATGCCCTTTCGATCGCGACGAAGTGTCTCGGTCCGCCGTGGAAGTTGGAGATGAGAACGTCCCGAAAGCCCTGGGCCGCGAGCGTTCCCCCAAGATCCTCTAGGAAGCGCGAGACCGTCGAAGGGCGGAAGGCAAGCGAGCCTGGCTGGGGCACCACATCGGCCGCGGCGTACACGAGGGGGAGCTTGAGGAAGATGCGCTGGCGGTGACGCTCGGGGAGAAAGCGCAACACGCGCTCCGCAAGGCCTTCCCCCTCGAGGGCGTCGGCCCCGAGCGGAAGATGCGGGCCGTGGACTTCGAGAGGTGAGCAGGTGGCGAGGACGACGCAGCGCGAGCGCGGGAGCTCGTCAAAGGCCCTCTTCGTGAGGCTCTCCCAGCGCAGTACGCGCAGAGGGTGCTCCTGCGTTCCCACAGAACGACCCTACGCGTGGGAGCTTGGCGGCGTCAAGCGGCGGGTTGACCCGCGCCAAGGCTCTGCAATCCTGCGCGCGTGTCGTTCCTCCGCTTTCTGGGCCACGAGTCAAAATCCCACCAAGGGGCGGGGGACACCGCCACGGTGCGCCGGATTGCAGCGCGCCTCGAGGCCCTCGATCCCGAGCAGGCCCGCTATCTCGCGGCCTTCGCGTACGTTTTGGCGCGCGTCGCGCTGGCCGATCTCGAGGTTCCCGAAAGCGAGACCGCAGAGATGGAGCGGATCGTGGCGGAGCTCGGCCACCTCCCGCCTGCCGAGGCGGCGCTCGCGGTCGAGATCGCAAAATCCCAGGCCCGGCTCCTCGGGGGCACCGAGAACTATGTGGTGACGCGCGAGTTTCACCGCATCTCGACGCGCGAGCAGCGGCTTCGCCTCCTGCGCTGTCTCTTCGCCGTGGCAGCCGCCGACGGCACGATCACGTCTGCCGAGAGCGCGGAGATCGTGGCGATTGGCGAGGAGATCGGCTTCGCCCGGGAAGAGGTGATCGCCGAGCGCAGCGCGTGGCGCGACAAGCTCTCGGAGCTCAAGGCGAAAAGCGCCTAGGGCTAGACCTTCGGGTCGCGCATCCAGCCCGAGGGCTCGTCGAGCCGTGCCACGCGCATCCACGCCATGCGTCGACCCAAGCCGTCCAGCTCGTGACCGAATACGACGACGTTGCCCTCATCGTGCGGCTCCGCTCCGAGCACCCGGCGCACGGCTGCGGGATCGACCACGCTTCCCCCGACCTCGATCGGCGTCACGTCGCGCACGAGGGTCAGCATGCGTGCCGTCGCAGCGCTCGGCGTGGGCGCCACGATCGGGATCCCGGGGCCCGCCCGCGAAAGCAGGCGTGCCGCGAGCCCGCCGCGGGACCAGGCAATCACGGCCCGCGCCCGAAGCTCCCGGGCCGTGCGCGCCGCGGCCTCCGCCCCGACCCCGAGTTCGCGCAGGTCGGTCGAGAGTCCCTCCGCGCCGCGCAAGGGGGGCGTTCTACTTTCCTCGGTGTAGGCCGCGATGCGCGACATGATCTCGACCGCGCGCGCAGGATGGGCCCCGACCGCCGTCTCCTCCGAGAGCATCACAGCGTCGGTGCCGTCCAGGACAGCGTTTGCGACGTCGTTCACCTCGGCGCGCGTCGGGAAGGGCTCGCGCACCATCGACATCAGCATCTGGGTTGCCGTGATGACCGGGCGCCCCCGGCGCCGCGCCGCCTCGATGATGCGTTTCTGCTCCATGGGGACGCGCTCGAAGGGGGTCTCGAGGGAGAGGTCGCCGCGCGCGACCAGGACCGCATCGGTCACCTCGAGAATCGCGTCGAGATTGGCGATGGCAGCGGCGGTCTCGATCTTTGCCACAAGCGGCGTCGAGGCATCCGCCTCGCGGAGGGCCCGGCGAACGGCCTTCAGATCGTCCGCGCTTCGCACATAGGAGACCCCGACGAGATCGACGCCGATCCGCGCCCCGATGCCGATGGCCTCGAGGTCTCCCTCGGAAAGGAGGGGGCGGCGCAGGAGCCCCCGGGGCACGTTCACGCCCTTGCCCGAGGAAATCGGTCCTCCGCCGCTCACACGGCAGCGAGCGCCGTCCGGCCCTGCGGAGAGCACCTCGAGCTGAATTGCCCCGTCCGCCAAAAGCAGGCGATCGCCCGCGTGGACCTCGTCGAAGAAGAGCGCGTCGTCGACGTAGGCCCGGCTTGCGTTGCCCTGGCCTACGCCGGGAACGAGGGCAAAGTCCGCGCCGGTCGCGAGGAGCGTTCCGGGCTCGACCGCACCGATCCGCACCTTCGGGCCGCGGAGATCCTGGAGGAGGGCCACGGGGCGTCCCTCGGCCAGCGCGGCGGCCCGCACCAGGCGTGCGCGTTCGGCGTGCTCCTCGAAGCGGCCATGGGAGAAGTTGAGACGTGCGACATTCATTCCCGCCCGGACGAGGTCGCCGATCGTCTCCGCGCTCGACGTTGCCGGTCCCAGAGTGCACACAATTTTCACGCCGCGCGGCGCAGCGGGATTCGCATCGGACGACGACATGCTAAGAAGCTACTCCGCCCGCGAGCGGCGGGCGAAGGGCGCGCCGGGCGCGCGAGAGGGGACGAAGGCATGGCGATGAAGAAGAAGGCAACGGCCCGACCTGCGAAGAGGAAGGCGAAGCCGAAGCCCGCGGCAAGAACGACCGCCCCGAGAAAGGCGAAGGCCGAGGCCGAGCATGCCGGGAGCGCCGAGGGGGTCGTCTACACGAGCGTCCTGCGCGAGCTCATGGCCAGCCGCTTGGCGAGGGGCTAGAGGCGCTAGCTCCGGATGAGGAGCAGGGTGCGCGGGTCGAGCGAGACGTGGAGCGCGGAGACATCCCGGCTCTCGTGGTCCTTGAGCGCCCGCAGCGCGACCGCCCCCTGGGCCGGCTCAAGGGCCAAGACGACGCTTACGGCATCGCCCACCCGGTCGAGGGAAGGCGGAATCGCAGGAACACGGTCTTCCGCGCACGCGACCGAGAGCCAGATCTCGGCGGCGAGCTCCCGCGCCAAGGCCTTGAACTCGCGGACCTCGGCGGGCTCCACCGCACCCAAGTCATAGCCCTCCACGATCACGAGAGAGGGCTTCCCGCCCGCTTCGCTCTCGATCTTGATCGCCTCTCGAAGCTTGGCGGCGTTGAAGGCGTTCGCGGGGTACGAGCGGATGGAGCGCCGGCGGTCGATCTCCGCACGAGTCGCGGCGGCGTTCTCGAGGTGGGTGGTGGCCGCCAGGTCGTCGAACACCGTGTCGTAATAGGCACGCACGTGCGGGACGCCATCGCGCAGCGAAACGTGGAGGACATTGTTTCCCCGCAGGAGGTCGTCCAGCGCCACGCACACGAGAAAGGAGGTCTTTCCCACACCGTGGCCTGCCAGCACGACGCCCACGTTCCCGCAGCCGAGTCCGCCGTGGAGTCCCTTCTCGAGCAGGCGGAGCGGGCTCCGCGCATTCACGAACTTCCGATACATCGCCCTTCCCTGCCGAGCGCAGCCAGCGGCGTGCGCGGGCCTAGTCTTCGTCTTTTTTCAGTTTGGAGCCATACTTTTCAATCAGGGTCTTCGTGACCTCGGCGGGCGCTGGCACGTAGCGCGCGAACTCCATGGTGAACTCCGCCTTGCCCTGGGAGACGGAGCGCAGATCCGTCGCGTAGCCAAACATCTCGGCCAGCGGGACCTCCGCCTCCACCCGACAGAACCCGTCCTCCTCCGTCGTTCCCACCACCATACCCCGGCGCTGGAGCACCGTCTTCAGATATTGGCCCTGGAACTCGGTCGGACCCTCGATCGCGACCTTCATCACCGGCTCGAGAATGATGGGCTTGGCGCGGGGATAGACCTCCCGGAAGGCGCTTCGGGCGCAGATCTGGAAGGCCATGTCCGAGGAGTCGACGGCGTGGGACTGCCCGTCGTTCACGACGGCACGGACGCCAATCACCGGGAAGCCGATCAGCCGCCCCTTCTCGATGGCGGTGCGGAAGCCCTTCTCGACCGACGGGATGAACTCCGTGGGGATCGCGCCGCCGCGCACCTCGTTCACGAACTCGAACTCTCCCCCCTCGGCCAGCGGCTCCACGTATCCGCCCACCTTTGCGTACTGGCCAGAGCCTCCGGTCTGCTTCTTGTGGGTATAGAGGAAGTCCGCACGCTGCGAGATGGTCTCGCGGTAGGCCACCTGCGGCGCCCCGGTCGCCACCTCGACCGCGTACTCGCGCTTCATGCGCTCGATGTAGACGTCGAGGTGGAGCTCCCCCATGCCAGAGATCACCGTTTCCCCGCTCTCGTCGTCGACACCGGCATGGAAGGTCGGGTCCTCGCGGGTGAAGCGGCCAAGGGCCTTGCCCATGTTGTCGCTGGAAGAGGAGTCCTTGGGCTTGATCGAGAGCGAGATCACCGGAGCGGGCACGTGCATCGAGCTCATGGCGATCTGCACGGACTCGTCGGTGAAGGTGTCTCCCGAGGCGCAGTCGATGCCGAAGAGGGCGACAATGTCGCCCGCCAGGGACTCCTGGATGTCCTCCATCGAGTCGGCATGCATGCGCACGAGCCGCCCCACCTTGTGGCGCCGCTTGGTCCGGCTGTTGATGATGTTCGAGCCCTTGGCGATGGTGCCTTGGTAGACCCGCAGGTAGGTGAGCTGCCCGTAGCGGCCCTCGTCGAGCTTGAAGGCGAGCGCCACCAAGGGCTTCTGCGGGTCGCTCGAAAGCACGATCGGTGCCTCCCGGTTCGAGAGGTCGACGCCGGTATTCTCGACCTCCGTCGGGCACGGGAGATAAAGCGTCACCGCGTCCAGCAGCTTCTGGACGCCCTTGTTCTTGTAGGCCGATCCGAGAAAGACGGGACAAAGGGAGAGCGAGATCGTCCCCTTGCGCACGGCCGCGTGGATCAGCTCCTCGGTCACCTTGCCCTCGAGAATGGCCTCGGTGAGCTCGTCGGAGAACATGGACACCGCATCCAGCATGTTCTCCCGGGCCGCGTTCGCCTCGTCGAGAAGCTGCGGCGGGATCTCCGCCTCACGGACGTGCTCGCCGTTGTCGCCGTCAAAATAGACCGCCTTCATGGTCACGAGATCGATCACTCCCTGGTGCTCGGCCTCGAGGCCGATCGGGAGCTGCATCGGGACGGCATTCAGCTTGAGCTTCTCGCGCAGCTGGTCCACGACCTTGAAGGGGTTCGCACCGGAGCGGTCGAGCTTGTTCACGAACACGAGGCGCGGGACCTTGTAGCGGCGCATCTGCCGGTCGACAGTCATGGACTGGGACTGAACACCGGCGACCCCGCAGAGCACGAGGATCGCCCCGTCCAGAACACGCAGCGAACGCTCCACCTCGATCGTGAAGTCCACGTGACCGGGGGTATCGATGATGTTGATCTGGTGATCGTTCCAGATGCAGTAGGTCGCGGCGGAGGTGATCGTGATGCCACGCTCCTTCTCGAGCTCCATGAAGTCCATCGTGGCGCCGACGTTGTCCTTCCCCTTCACCTCGTGGATGCGATGGATTCGCTTCGTGTAGTAGAGGATCCGCTCGGTGAGGGTGGTCTTCCCCGAGTCGATGTGGGCGCTGATCCCAATATTCCGGATGCGGGAAATGTCCTGGGCCATGAGGCGGAGCAAGTTAACACCAGCCCCCATCGCCCGCTAACTATGCGATGTATGAGCCGATTTGATGGAGGGTCTTCCCGCCGCAGCCCTGACCCCAGACGACAACGACGGCCTCACCGACACGCTTTGCGTCCCGAACGGCTGTCTACCGAATCCGACAATGCGAACAGTCGCGTGACCATTGAGCAGAATATCGCCGTGTGCAACAAGAACCTTGGCATCACTCCTCGCCGCCTTCCTTCCAGAGGCGAAGCGTCGCTTGCAGAGGAACCCGCGCCCGGCGTCGGCCGAGAAGCGCGTCAATTGCAGTGTACGCGGCTGCGAATGCGGCCTGTCCCGAGTCGATCGGGAAGCGTGGAAAGGGGATGGGCGGCGAGGCCGCCTGCCCCATCGCGATCGTCTGCTCGAGGGCACGTCCGGGCGCGTCGGCGTAAAGGAGCGTCACGCAGTCCGGGCCGGTTCGGAGCGTGGCACGGCCCCGCACCCGCTCCCAATGCGCAGCACTTCGCGCAAGAAGGCTGCGCTCCTTCTGTTCTTTCTGCAGGCGGAAGAAGGCATCAATCGGCTCGGGCGTTCCCCCGCGCTGTGCCTCGGCGATCGCGGCCCCGAGCGCAAGGCGCGCCAGCTCGGCGCGCGCCGACCGACCGTGAAGGGGATCGCCCGCTTCGGCAATGCGCGCGGAGACCTCGAGGCCGCGCAGCGTCGTCACGGACTCGTCGAACGAATACCGGTGCGCAAGCTCGTGGGCCAGGATGGTGGGGATTGCACTCCGTGAGGTGGCAAGCGAAGTCATCCGCACCACACGCGTCGGGCCAAAGCCGAGGGTAAGGTACTGGCTCCAGGGCCCGGCAAGCCTGGCCTCGAGGCCCGAGCGGTAGCCGATCCGCGGGAGCCGGCCGTAGGGCTGTCCGACGAGGCGCTCGAGCTCGGGTCGCAGCCGCTCCGCTTCTAGGGCAAGCGCTGCGCCGTCCTCCAGAATGGGCGCTTCGATCGACCGAGCCGCGACGAGAAGGCGCTCGGCACGGAGAAGGAGCCCAGCGATCCGTTCGAGCCCCCCGCCACTCCCCTTCCCCTTGGGTTCCAAGGGGTCTTAGCCCCTCTCGGCGAGAACGCGCGCCGCGCGCATGTGGTGCGCCTCGGCGCGCTCGTGGTAGGCGTGCTCACGACCGAGCACGCAGGCCCGCCGGGCGTCGCAGCGCGCCTGACAGGCGGGTTCCCGAAGCCGTGTCGAGAGACATGCCTCTGTGTCAAAGCGCGCGCTCGAAAGGGCTTCCCCGTGGCAGGCCGCGGCGCAGGGGGCCGGGCAGCCCTCGCAGGGGGCGAAGCGCACGAGCTCCGGCGTGGGCGGGAGTACGCGCTCGCAAAGGACCACCGCCCGAAGGGAGAGCCACGGACCGAACTCTGGATGCACAAGCAGGCCGAGTCGACTGGGAGCGCCGAGGCCTGCCGCACGGCCGATCGCGACAAAGTCAGCGAAGAGCCCGCCGCGACGTTCCGTGGCGAGGACTGCATGGGCCGCGCCGAGCCCCGGCCAAGCGGCGCAGGCATTGGCGATTCTGCGGGTGTACGCGTCGAGCGGGTCCTGTGCGAACGCGGCCTCTGGGGAACGCTCGAACGCGTCGAAGAGCGCGCGCCCTCCCGATCCGAGAACGAGTGCGGAGCGCGCCAAAGGGAAGAGGAGATTCAGGCGAAAGGGAGGAGGGACGAGCGCGTCGTAGCGGCTCGCCTCGAGAACGCCGAGTGCGTTGAAGCCCGCCGCGCAGAGAAATGCGCCGAGCATTTCCGCCACGCTTTCCGCAGTTTCGACCCGAGCGGCCATTGCATCCCCGTCGGCCTAGGTGAGCCGGTCCCCAACCCGAAGGCCGACTTCGGTGGGCGTGAGCTTCTTTGCGCCCTCGCCCAGGCGCACCCGTCCAATTCGGAGTCCGCCGCCGCGAGCAGCGACAAGGGCTCCCTCGGAATCGATCCCAACGATCAAGCCGGGGGACTCGGCCTGGCTTCCCGGGAGGGACGAGAGCCTTCCGTCGAAAAGGCGCAGCCGCTCCCCGCGCAGCAGAGCATGGGCGCCGGGCTGCGGGTCGCAGCCCCGGATCCAGCGGTCGAGCTCGACGGCGGGCCTTGCGAAGTCGAGGCGCGCCACGTCGTCGTCGACCAGGCCTTGAAACGTCGCCTGGGTTTCATCTTGCGCGACGGGCTTCGCGCGGCCGCTTGCCACGGCTTCCACGGCCTCCACCACCGCCTCGAGACCCAGGGGATAGAGCTTCTGGAAATAGAGCGTTGCGGCGGTATCGGTCTCTTCGATCGGCACACCGCCGTGCTGAACCACGAGCGGACCCGTATCGACCCCCGCGTCGGGCTGGAAGACCGTGACGCCCGTGGTCTTCTCGCCGAGCATGATCTGCCAGGGAATCGCGGC
>Ga0187777_10002645_pt1 | contig 11389 bp, 8 predicted proteins | sample 1015_Q2_SP5_10_M_FD_132416 | JGI IMG/M metagenome (GOLD analysis project Ga0187777, IMG submission 132416) | Tropical peat soil microbial communities from peatlands in Department of Meta, Colombia - 1015_Q2_SP5_10_MG | ecosystem: Environmental > Terrestrial > Soil > Wetlands > Peat | place...
ACTACAGCGCCAATCTCACCGACGAGCAGAAAGTGATCGTGGAGTACTGGGCAGATGGTCCTGGCACCGTGCAACCGCCAGGTCATTGGAATCTCTTTGCTCAATTTGTCGCGCAGCGGGATAACCTTGACCTGGATGCGCAAGTGAAGCTCTTCTTCATCATGACGAACGCAGTTTTTGATGCGGGCATAGCGGCATGGGAAACCAAACGCTACTATAATTCTGAGCGTCCGATCACCGCTGTACACTTTCTGTTTGCAGGAAAACAGGTCAGAGCATGGGGAGGGCCTTATCGAGGTGTTCAAGACATACAAGGTCAGAATTGGAGACCTTACCAGGTCGCAACGATCGTGACGCCAGCGTTTCCTGAATATCTCTCAGGACACAGCACTTTTAGTGCGTGCGCGGCAGAGATACTCAAGCGCTTTACTGGTAGAGATACCTTTGGAGCCTCACAGCTCATCAAAGCCGGGACAGCGCCTTTTGAACTCGGGCAGGTTCCTGCGAATGATATCACGCTTTCATGGCCCACTTTTAGTGATGCAGCAGACCAGGCAGGGATGTCCCGTCGCTATGGTGGAATACACTTCGAACAGGGTGACTTGATGGGAAGAGCGATGGGACGAAAAGTGGCCGGTGTCGTGTGGAACAAGGCGCAGGTATATATTCATGGCACCACATTTCGATCGTAGATTGCGTAGTTATTAGTTTCGCTGGTCGTAGCTTTGACCTTTCATGTATGATTAGCCACTCGCAAATTGTGCGACAACTTCATACAGCACTCGTACGCCCCATTGGAGAGAGTGAATACTTACACGCTCATCATGACTATGTACACGCCTGCCCTCGTTTGGTCCCATATAAAGGCCCGGCGCAAAGCCGTATACCCTGGTACCAAGTTTGGTGACATGCTTTGCATCGGTTCCACCTGTCAATAAGAAAGGAACTGCATTTGCTTCAGGGTCATGTACTTTCAAAACATTCTTGATTGTATTATAGAGCGGTGAATGAAGGTCAGCTTCAAGAGGCGTCGATGGTTCAAGTAATGTGATTACCGCTTCATTTCCAATAGCAGAACGCAATTCTTCCAGAAACATTTCGGGTGTCCATCCGGGCAAATTACGACCATCTACTGATGCCTCAGCCTCTGAAGGGATAACGTTGATCTGTGAACCAGCGTTGATAATCGTGGGAGTTACCGTATTACGCAGCATAGCATGCATACGCAATTTCAGGCCATCATCAAGAGGCATCCTCTCGATGGCTGCATCGGCGGTTGTTTCGTCATCCAGCACTGCGTGTAAGGCCTGAGCAATGTCGCCAGGTTGTGTTTCCGCAATACCAGCAATATATCCACGAAAGGTATTTGTAAAATGTGCAGGCAGGAGTCCAGGAGTGAATTTTGTCAGGATTTCCGCCAGGTTGAGGATGGGATTATCGTAATGAGGGACCGAGCCATGGCCGGGCTTACCATAAGTCCGAATGCGGAAGCGAACAGTGCCTTTCTCCGCCGTCTGAACGGGATAGTAACGTCGATCATTGATCTCGAAACCACTCCCACCACCTTCATTGAGCGCATACTCAGCTTGAATCAATTCTGGACGATTTGCAACGACCCAACCTGCTCCCTGGGTTCCTCCGACTTCCTCATCAGCGGCGGCCATAAAGATGACATCGCGTTTCAGATCTACCCCGCTGCGCTTAAGAAGCAGCATGGTCATTGCCTCCATGGTGACCATTTGTTTCATATCGAGCGCACCTCGTCCGTAAATAAAGCCATCTGCTACATCTCCAGAAAATGGCCCATGCGTCCACTTCTCAGGTTCCACCGCGACAACATCGGTATGGGACATCAGCAAAAGTGGAGGCTCTGATCCATCTCCCCTCAGCCTGGCGACGAAGGTGCCACGATCGCTGCTCGGTCCGACTATTTCTCCAGCTATGCCTTCAGCTTCAAGGAGAGAGCGGAGATATTCGGCTGCGCGGATCTCGTTCCCGGGTGGGTTGCGTGTATCAAGACGGAGAAGGCCACGTAAATTTGTGATTGTTTCTTCTCCTACATCTTGCCACTTGAAACCATGCATTGACTGAGCCATTTGAAACTCCCTCGTAAATCAGCATTAACAACCTATTCAGCTTCCATTTGCAATGCGCGAATGTGAGCAGTTTCGTTCAAACGTGCGATTATCACACGATCACCTCTAAAGTGTAACTCGCTAATCGATGCATTATCATGGTTAAACTGCCAACGGCGTTTCAGGTCGATGTCTAAAACATGGCACATTAATACACCGATGAGGCCACCATGAGTTACCCATAAGACACTGGATTCCGGGTATTGCGCTTGCCAGCGTTTCAGCGCTCGAACACACCTGTCTCGAAGCTGAGCAACGGTCTCTCCTCCAGGAGGAGCATATGTGGAAGGATCATCCTGCCAAAGAGAGACCTGATTTGCATCTCTTACTCGAACTTCATTATAGGTATATCCCTCCCATTCACCAAATGCCAGTTCGCGCAAGTCATTATCCTCCTGTACTGGAAGTTTATGAATTCGAGCAATTGCCCTCGCGGTCACACGCGTACGCTCTAAGTCAGAGGTTACTATAACATCAAGATGTTCTGTTGCCAGGCAATCACCTAGAGCTTTAGCTTGCTGCTCACCCAACGGGTTGAGCGGCACATCAGACTGCCCCGTGAGACGTCTCTGAGCGTTATAAAATGTTTCCCCATGACGAACTAGAATGAGGCGCATCAGCCCTCCTACTCAGCTACCACAGCATCCTGGTAACCTGCTTGAGCAGAAAGAGAATATTGGTCCATAAAATTCTCAATCTGTTTTACCTGTACATTTTGCAGCGGCGGATACATCGTGGGAATCACAAAATCAAGGCCCAGTTCCTCATAGACAATGCGCAACCGGCGCTTCACATTATCAGGTAGGGATTCCTCAAAGTGAAAAAAACTTCCCAGGCTTTCCTCAATCATTTTCTTGATGTGCTTTTCATCTTTTTTATCATGAAAGTGTGGGCTTTTGGATAGATATTGCTGAAATAAAAATCTCTCTGTGCTTTCCTTTCGCTTATGAGCTTGAAAGAGCAGGTCGAGTAGCTGAAAGGTTTCTATTGAGAATCCAGAAGAAAATCGCAGCGAAAGAGCAGTTTCGATCGTCATCCCCTGCTCTCCGGCATTGGATGAACTGATCTCATAGCCTTGGATACCAAACCACCCTTCTAATAGTTCGTTGAAAAGTGGAGAAACGACTCTTGTACATCGACCCAAAATCCTGGTATCCAGACGGGCATTTTTAAGTTCAGGTTTGGACGACCAGCAAATACGTATAGTGTGCAAATCTGTAACAAATTGCTTCGCAGCGTTCAGCATCACATTGTTAGTTATATCACATTCCAGAGCATGTGTAGCATAAGACGTCGACATAAAGAGCCTGCTCATGGCCAATGTATATTCCAGGAGAGCACTGGGTACAAAGTTATCAGCATCGTAAAAGATGATCCAGCGGGGATAACCTAATAGATATGCACAAAGGGTTCCGATATACATACCCTCCCCTTTTCCATCGATCACCTTGCCGTCCGTACCAAGGATATGACAAACGCCATATGTCTCGAACAGGCGAGCGATCCTCTCTTCCTTCTGGTGTACCAGGTAGATCTTTTGATGATGAGCCAGCTCCAATTTCAGCTCATTTGTGAGAGCTTCTTTTTCGCTCTCATGGCAGTTTGTCACGATAATGATAGGGCTATTGAGGGGAAGATACCATAACACTTCACGGAGCGTTTTAACATTTTCGTTTTTATGAGAAATTACAAAAACAGTATGTGATAGAAAGTAGTGAAGATTCGGAAGATCGCCGGTCTCAAGGATATGTGAAAACTGTACAGTATCAATGTTCATGTTGCGCTACTCCACTTAATGCTTAGTAGAATGAACGTTAATTCCACTCATTCAGTCATATTCAATACTTAGTAAATGACGAGTGAAAGCGCGTCAGGAAGTTGCTGCTCCTGGATCTCTAATCTGACCCAAGAATTCCCCAGACAATTTACTACACGATTTCGCCCAGGGACTAGTTTTGGCCTTATACTGTCAGATTGCAGAGAAATGTTATAACTCCAAAGTGATTACGAACTTTTGCATATGCGATAACGCTTATGAACGCTATCACATTTATCCCATCGCCCATAATTTTCATCGGCATCATGGCAGTAAAGTAACAGTATAAGTATAATGAGGCTGCTTGTTTGCTGTCAATGCATATGAACTCATAGCAGTACTTCCGTCTTTGGAGATCGAAGACTTGTCGATAACCAGACTTTGTGGAACCAGGAAGAAATTATCGTGATTTCTCAATTCTAGACTGGTGGAGCAGGAATGCGATTAACAGTATGGTCGTTCATTTCAGCTCAATTTTCATCATCACCAAAGAGAAAACAATTCGTCCAGCGACCACCGCCGAGATCTGTTCGTGCTGGAAATCGCTGACTGCATACTGGCATTGCATGAGGACAGCGTGGGTGGAACCTGCAGCCACTTGGGGGTTGAATAAGACTCGGAATCTCGCCCCGAGCGGTGAAAGTGGTAACTTCCTTGTCGTTCTGGGCATGGAGATTATCTGGATTTGGGGCAGCGGAGATTAACAATTGCGTATAAGGGTGCTTGGGTCGCTGGATTACCTCATCACTGGGGCCACCTTCAACCATCTGGCCAGCGTACATTACCAGCGTGTCCTCCGCGAAGTAGCGCGCACTGGCTATATCATGCGTAATGAAAAGCAGAGCCAGGCGTTCTTCATCTTTTAAACGCAACAGCAAGTTGAGAATATCCAGGCGAATCGAGACATCTAACATAGACACTGGTTCATCAGCAAGTAGCACTTCAGGTTGCACTGCCAGCGCTCTTGCGATTGATACACGTTGTCTCTGGCCCCCACTCAACTGGTGAGGATACTTCTGTATGAACTGTTCGGCGGGACTGAGGTTGACACGATTCAGAAGCGATAGAATTTGTTCAGTTTCCTGCTTCCTGTTCTGAGCATGGTTGAAAATGCGTAAGGGCCGCGCGAGATGGTAGCGCACATCATGCACTGGATTCAGCGAGGAGAATGGATCTTGCAGCACCAACTGTACATTGCGGCGATACGTTTGCAGATACTTCTTATCAGTCAGCTTTGCCGGTTCTCCACGAAAACGTACCATGCCTGATGTTGGGCTATAGAGTCCTGCCAATATGCGAGCAACGGTGGTCTTTCCACTCCCACTTTCTCCTACAAGCGCCAGAGCGCGACCAGGATACAGCGCCAGGGAAGCGTCTTCAACAGCATGGACAGCTCGTTGTGTCGCAGAGAGCTTCAACGAGCCTATAGGAAACTTTTTTTGTAGATGCACACCCTCCAATATAGGGCCTTGATGATATTCTGAGTTTGCTTTATTCAGCTGCACAGCGATGTCATTCACCCGGCATTACTCTCCTCTGCAAGAGCTTCATACTTACGCGCTAAATCTAATGCAGTCGGTGGTTTCTCATTATAGAGAGTATCATATAAATGGCAAGCAACGAGTTGCTCTGATTTCTCTCCTTTCATAGGTAGCAATGTGGGTAAGACTTTGTGACATACATCGATTGCAAGGGGACAACGCACGTGAAAGGCACACCCCGGCGGTACCATACGCAAATCGGGTGGTGACCCTGGAATACCTGCCATTTTGCGACGCGGTCCATGCAATGATGGGAAAGAATTGAGCAATCCGTAGCTGTATGGGTGCCGTGGATGTGCGTACAAATCACCCTGTGAAGCCTTCTCCACAATACGTCCAGCATACATAATTGCTACATAGTCAGCAAGTTCAAGAAGAAGCGAGAGGTCATGGGTGATAAAGATGACAGAAAAGCCAAGTTGCTCGCGCAAGCGCATAATCTCGGTCAGAATTTCACGCTGCACAACGACATCAAGCGCGGTCGTAGGCTCATCCATAATAAGAATTTCAGGAGAAAGAGCAAGCGCGATAGCAATGATGGCACGCTGGCGCATGCCTCCACTCAATTCATGCGGATAACTGCGTAAGCGATCCGGGGCAATACCAACTAACTGGAATAGCTCTTTAGCACGCTGTTTGCGCGCGTCTGACCCCATATCAGGCCTATGGGTGCGCAACACATCCATGATCTGCGCTCCCACCGTCATGACCGGGTTAAGAGCATTCATAGCACTTTGGAAAACAATTGCCAGATCATTCCAGCGCAAATCACGTAGTTGTGCTGGCGATAATTGTAACAAATTGATTGGCTTTGTTTCCTCAATCGAGTGTTCACTTGCACCTTTCGCTTGCTTCGACTTTCCACCTTTCGAAAGATGCGTCATCTTGATACGCGAATTATCCCTGCCATCTTCAGATGAACGAGGATAATAAAGAATCTCGCCACCACTGATCAAAGCTGGCGGCCGTAACAGGCATGTAATAGCGTACGCCAGCGTTGATTTACCGCTGCCACTCTCACCTGCCAGACCTAAAATTTCACCGCGTTTTAAGGTAAAATTCACATCTGTTACCGCATGCACGGTGCCGCTGGATGCAAGATAATCAACACAGAGGTTCTTGACATCGAGCAGAGTGTCAGTCTGGATATTTGCGCTCACATTCATGCCCATCATGCTACCGCTTTCCTGTTTTTCTTCTCTTTGAGTGGTCGTTCAGGGCGCAATCGAGGATCGGCGACTTCGTCGATGCCAAAGTTGATCAACGCAAGTCCCGCTCCCAGGATGGCAATACAAAGGCCCGGAGGAACGAACCACCACCAGAGTCCGCCGCCTAGGGCGCCAGCTTGCTGTGCCCAGTAGAGCATTCCACCCCAACTTGGTATAGATCCATCGCCCAGCCCGAGAAATTCCAGAGCTGCCCAGGCGAGAATGATAAAAATGGTTGTGCTCACAAATCCAGCTACTACGAGGCTTATTTCGTTCGGGAAAATCTCAAAAAAGATAATGCGCCAGGCGTTCTCTCCACCTACACGAGCTGCTATAACAAACTCGCGACTCCGCAAAGACAGCGTCTGCGAACGCAAGACACGCGCTTGCCATGCCCAACTCGTGATGATGATTACCATTGAGATCGTTAATGGACCCCGTGGGAAATAGGCAGCAAGGACAATTGCAAGAGGCAGAGCCGGAAGCACCAGCGATACATTCGTCACTAACGTCAAGGAATCGTCTGTCAATCCGCTAAAGTACCCACCGACCAGTCCCACCAAAACCGAGAGCACCGTTACAACCAGCGCTGTAGCCAAACCCCAGAAAACACTGGTACGCGTGCCATGCACTAACTGGCTAAAAATATCTTCCCCAACAACAGTGGTGCCCAGCCAATGTTTTGCTGAAGGAGGTGCAATGAAGAGGTGCGATGTTGCATTTGGATTATATGGAGTAAAAAATGGTCCAAAAACACCAACCAGTATGAAAAATCCTACAATTGCACAACCTATCGCTACCTTCTTATTCATTGTCATCGCTCGCCATATAGACAGCATGATGCCCGACAGGCGAGAAATACGTGAATCACCAGAGGGGCCAATTAAGGGTGCAGCGCTTGCGGATTGTGGCGCTTCTTGAATCTGCATCGTTATGCACTCCTCTCCTGGCGAACACGTGGATCAAGAAACACATAGAGCATGTCGGCAAGGAAGTTAGCGCCCAACACAGCTAACGTGATAATCAGGAAAATCGCCTGTATCATGGCATAATCTTGTTGGTTCACAGCCTGAAGCAGCGCGTAGCCAATACCGGGATACGAAAAGACCATTTCGGTGAGAAGTTGTCCGCCTACAATAGCACCGATTGCGATTGCAAACCCGGTAATGTTGGGTAATACGGCATTGCGAGCGGCGTAGCGGAACATCACACGCACCTGCGAAAGACCTTTTGCCTTCGCCATTAATACATAGTCTTCTGAAAGTGTCGTTATCATCGAGTTACGCATGGTCAGCATCCAACCGGCCAGTGAAGCGATAACCAGGGTGAGAGCAGGCAAGAACGCATGCTGTGCCGCGCTCCCAATAAAGTCAAATGTCCAGCCTGGATCGACATTTGCTGAATCGTAGCCACCCGAGAGCGGGAACCAGTTCAGTAAATAAGAGAAAATATAGAGGCTCAGCAATGACAGCCAGAAATATGGAATAGCAGACAGAAAATTCATGCCAGGCGAGAGGATGGTATCAAGTGTTTTACCTCGTTTCCATGCGGCAAGTATGCCAAGCAAACAACCAAGGGTAAAACTAATGACAACGGCAATCCCTCCTAGCATAATTGACCATCCAATATCCTGACCGATGATGGCCATAACAGGAGTCGGAAAATATTGAATGGAATTCCCCAAATTGCCGTGCAGCAAATTACCGAGATATTTCAAGTATTGCAGCCACAAGGGATCATGCGTATTCAGGCCGAACTGTGATGCGAGCACCTGTTGCATCTCAGGAGTAACATATCCTTGTGTCGACATTTTGCCTACAAGACCGGCAACAGGATCACCCGGAGCCAGGCGAGGGATAAAAAAATCTATGGTAATGGCAATCCAAACGGCAAAAATATAGAACAAAATGCGACGGATTATTTGACGCACATTGTTGCTCCTTTTCCATTGCGGCCCTGGAATTTCATTCCCTATTATTGTATACCAGATTCCTTGAGCCGCAAGAAAGTGATGCCAGAGAGGTCCGGTCAAGACACCGCATGACATCCCCTCCCGACCCCAGGGCAGGGGCAAGGGGATGCCCCTGCCCTCACACTCCAAACGGCGCAGCATGACATCCCCTCCCAACCCCAGGACACCCGCAAGGGGATGCCCCTACAATACGACGAATGGGCTTCGCGCCGTGTATTGTAGGGCTGGGCTTGCCCCTGCCCTCGCTTGCCCGCCCTCACACTACTCTTACCAGCCCTACCATCAACCTAAGAAACGGGTTGCAGGTGTAAAAGAACTTGCTCATAATCAGGGGCAGTGTTTGGACTGCCACTTGAATATGGATTGTTCTGATCAGGCCAACCAGTGAAGTTCCTGGTAGAGTATTCGTCGTAGTCAGCGCCAGTCCATAGAGGAATGAACGGTTGATTTGCGACGAAAACTTGCTGAACACCCTGCATAGCCTGCATCTGGGTGGAGTGATCAGATGTTGAGGCATACTGGTTCAAGTACTGATCGGTCGTGGGATTATCCCAGGCAACGAAGTTGAACTTACCCTGGCCAATCTGATTACTGTTCAGGTATTGATTGTACAGGTAGTATGGAGTGGGACCACCAACCATACCACAGAACATCATCTGATAATCATATTTGCCATCGGTACGCAGTGTGTAATACGCATCTTCACCAACTGTCACATTTTTTATTTCGATGCCGACAGCCTTTGCCTGGTCCGCAATTAGTTTTGCTGCTGCATTCCAGTCAGAGTAAGAGTCAACACTTCGTAGTGTAAAAGACAAACGCTGACCATTTTTCTGATAGATGCCATCAGAGCCTTTTGTGAAACCGGCATTGGTCAAGTATTGCTCGGCTTTGGCGACATCAGCAGTTGTTGGCAGGTTCGCAAACTGCGGATCTAACCATTCTTGCGCGGTTGGGAGTACCAGACCTGTCATACTTCCCGGTGGTTCCAGGCCTGCTGTAGCCTGAGCAGCAATAGCGTTGCGGTCAAGTGCCGTACTCAGTGCCAGGCGAACAGGTAGACCTGCCTGACCTCCGAGGAGAGGATCTTTTCCATTTGGACATATTGAATAAAGATTGACAGGGTCCATCCAGATGTGAAAGTGCGCCGGATCTTTCTCTACGAAGTCCTGCTGGAGCGTCGGAGAGAAGTAACCTGCCCAATCGATATCACCTTTCGGAAGCGCTAGCTGCAAGGTCGAGTTGTCTTTATATTCTGGGAAGCGCACTTCGTCAACCTTCACCTTGTCTGCTTGCCAGTAGTTGGGATTCTTGTCGTATACGGCGAGGTCCGTCTGGTATCTTGCTAAAACGTACGGTCCAGTCCCAACGGGTTTATCAGTGAGATATTTTGTCGGGTCACCAACCGAAGCAAAGACATGTTGTGGCACGATGTACACATGTCCAGCAATATTCACCAATACTGGAGGATATGCTTTTTGAAAAGTCATTACGACTGTATTGGCATCAGGCGCTGTGACAGTGGATAAGAAGTTCCAAACTCCTAAACCATCAGCTGCCGGATATTGCTTCATGAGATTAAAAGTAAATGCAACATCGTTTGCAGTGAACGGTTGACCATCGTTCCACTTGACATTCTGGCGAATTGTGAACGTTACCTGCGTGTTATTGCTATTCCACTGGTAGCTCGTCGCTAACATTGGAGTGTATGAGCCCCCATTCACATCTACGAAGTACAATGTCTCGTAGATCAACCCCAAACCGGCATTCGGGTGACCATTATAGAGGTTAAAACCAGATTGAGCGAAATCATACGATTGAGCAGCTACTTTTAGAACGTGTTTAGCATTAGTCTGATTGGTCTGCGAGCCGCCACCACAGGCAACAAGTATCATAGAGAAGAGAACGACCAGACTAAGCAATGTCGTCAATGATTTTATCTTCATTCTTGAAGACATCGCAGGGAGAGAGTTGGGAGTCATCGAAACCTCCTATTGCTGGATGAACTGATTGATTCAACAATCCTGATAAAATATGTTCTGCATTGTAACCATGTGATACCAAAACCGATTTCAAAAATTCTTTCAGCTATCCCTCCTTTCAGGCAGCTTTTCACCTCGTCAGGATACAGTGTGCTTGTACATGGGTGTTCCAGATCAGTCTATGTGGATTACTGTACCTTGTTGTGGTTCATTTGTCAAGTCATCTAGACCACTATACAATATTATATTAAATTTGTTAGAATATTGTGATAAAAGGTTTTTGCACAGTTCTGTGAAAATGATGAAACGCTTTTTGGAAAATGCATAGAATGGAATGCTAACTTCTATCAGATTCGCAGGTATGTCAATTATTGTATCTCAACATCTATCTCATGAATTAGATCAAAAATCAAGTATTTTACAATGAATTTACAAATTGGTTTGGGTATATACATATTTCTGCCCGGATGCTGCACTATGTAGCTTTCATAGCTCTCATTGATTGGTGTGAGTAATGATTGACAAGCATTAGTACGATCAAAGGAAATTCAGAAGGAGGTACGCATGACATCGTATCTAGAACAGGAAATCGCGAGTCAACCAGCAGTCGTGAAGCGTATACTGGAAGAGGAAACAGAGCACATCAAAAAAATCGTCGCGCAACTTCCGTCGTTCGACTATGCCTTGATTGCGGCACGTGGCTCATCAGACCATGCCGCGACATACGCGAAATAT
>Ga0187777_10002646_pt1 | contig 11389 bp, 7 predicted proteins | sample 1015_Q2_SP5_10_M_FD_132416 | JGI IMG/M metagenome (GOLD analysis project Ga0187777, IMG submission 132416) | Tropical peat soil microbial communities from peatlands in Department of Meta, Colombia - 1015_Q2_SP5_10_MG | ecosystem: Environmental > Terrestrial > Soil > Wetlands > Peat | place...
CGACGACGCCGAAAAGCGCAATCGCGGCCATCAGCAGGCTCGTCGCAATCGGACGGCGAATGAAGATCTCGGAGAGGTTCATCTCCCATTCATTGGACGCGCGTTGCCCGCCAGGCCGCTGAGAATGTCGTGCGAAGAGTTCGTGAATCAAAAGCCCGTCAAGGAGAATCAAGAGGCCGTCAAGGAGATGTGAGAAAAACCGGAGGGGGCGGCCGCAGGGGGTGGGTTGTCCGCTACGATAGGAGCATGTCATCACGACTTCGCCTTCTCGTGTTGGGCGGCCTCGCCGCCATGGTCGCGGCGGTGCAGGCGGCGTCGGCGCAGGCGACGCTGCCGGGACGCGACACATCCGCCGCGTCGGTCGCGTCGTACGCGCTGCCGCAGCAGATGCCGATCGATCCCGAAGTGCTCATCGGCACGCTGCCGAACGGACTGCGCTACTACGTGCGGCCGAACGGCAAGCCGGCGCGCCGCGCCGAATTGCGGCTCGTGGTGAAGGCGGGCTCCGTACTCGAAGACGACGATCAGAAGGGGCTCGCGCATTTCGTCGAACACATGGAGTTCGAGGGCACGCGGCACTTTCCAGGACAGGGCATCGTCAACTTCCTCTCGTCGCTCGGGCTCAGCATCGGCGCCGATGCGAACGCGGAGACGAGCTACGACGACACGCAGTACACGCTTCGCGTGCCGACCGACATTCCAGGCGTGCTCGATCGCGCGCTGACGGTGCTCGAGGATTGGGCGGGTTCGGCGACGTTCGATCAGGCCGGCATCGAGCGGCAGCGCCCGATCGTCCTTTCGGAGTGGCGCCTGCATCTCGGCGCCGGTGAACGGACGTCGGACAAGATCCGCGCCGTGCAGCTCCAGGGCTCGCGTTACGTCGACCGGCCGCCGATCGGCGATCCCGACATCATCCAGCGCGCGCAGCGCGAGCAGCTGACGCGCTTCTACGGCGATTGGTACCGGCCCGACCTGATGGCGGTGATCGTGGTCGGCGACGTCGACCGCGCCGACACCGAGCGGATGATCAGGGCGCACTTCTCGTCGCTCGCGAACCCGCTGTCCGAGCGGCCTCGGACCGCGTTCGACGTTCCCGAGCAGCGGGCGACGCGCTATGCGATGGTCACCGACCGCGAGACGACGTCGACCGAGGTGGAAGTCAGCGATCTGAGGCCGGCGCGCAACCAGGGCACGGTCCGCGGCTATCGCGAGATCATGCTCGATCAGCTCTTCAGCACGATGCTGAGCGCCCGGTTCAGCGAGCTGAGCCAAAGCGCCAACCCGCCGTTCCTGCGCGGCGCCGCCGACCGCGAGCTGTTCCAGAATCCGCGGACGAAGGACGAGGCGGCGCTCCAGGCCCTTGTTCCGCCCGACGGTGTGGCGCGCGGCGTCGACGCCCTGCTGACCGAGATCGAGCGCGTGACGCGGTTCGGCTACACCGACACGGAGCTGACGCGCGCGAAGCAGGCGCTCATGGCGTTCTCGGAGCGCGTCGTCACGGAGAGCCCGGACCGGGAGTCGCCGAGCCGCGCCGACGAATACACGCGCAACTTCCTCGAGGACGAGGCGCTTCCCACGATCTGGCAGGAGCTCGCGTTCCACCGCCGGTTCCTCCCGCAGATCACGCTCGCCGAGGTCAACGCGCTCGCGAAGGACTGGTTCCCCGATCAGAACCGCGTCGTCGTCGTGTCGGCACCTGAAGGCGGCGGCGTCGTCCTGCCGACGCAGGCGCAGCTCGCGGCGGTCGTCGCGGCGGCGGCGACCAAGCGGCTCGATCCGTACATCGACACGGCGGCCGGACAGACGTTGATGGACATGCCGCCCGCGCGCGGCTCGATCGTGAAGACGACCGAGCGCACGGAGGCGGGCATCACCGAATGGACGCTCTCGAACGGTGCGACCGTCGTCCTGAAGCCGACGAAGCTCAAAGAAGATCAGATCATCTTTCGCGCATGGGCGCCCGGCGGCGAAACGGTCGCGAGCGACGCCGACCTGATTCCCGCGCGCGTCGCGGACCTTGTGATCCCGGCCGGCGGCGCCGGACGCTTCAACGGGGTCGCGCTCGACAAGGTGCTTTCGGGAAAGCAGGCCGCCGTGACCCCGTTCATCGGAGAAACGGGACAGGGCATGAGCGGCGGCAGCACGCCGGAGGATCTCGAGACGATGTTCCAGCTGCTGTACCTGCGGTTCACGCAGCCGCGCGCGGATCAGACCGCGTTCGCCGCGACGCAGGCGCAGGCGCGGGCCCTCCTCGCCAATCAGCTCGCCAGCCCGGATGTGGTGTTCGATCAGACGATCGACGCGATCCTGACCGGCAACAGTCCGCGGCGGCAGCCGGAGAGCCCGGCGACGGTCGAGCGGTGGGATCTCGCGAAGTCGCTGGCGTTCTACAAGGCGCGCTTCGCCGACGCGAGCAACTTCACGTTCGTCTTCGTCGGCAGCTTCACGCCGGACGCGATCAAGCCGCTCGTCGAAACCTACATCGCCAGCCTGCCGGCGACCCACGCGCATGAGACATGGCGCGACGATGGGGTCACGCCGCCGACCGGCGTGATCGAGCGCACGGTCGAAAAAGGCATCGCGCCGAAGAGCCAGGTGGCCATCGTCTTCTCGGGTCCGTTCGTGTACAACGACGCCAACCGCCTCGCGCTCCGAACGATGACGCTGGTCCTGCAGTCCCGGCTGTCCGACGCCATCCGCGAAGAGCTCGGCGGCACCTACAGCATCACCGCCGTGCCCGACAGCGACAGGTTCCCGCGGCCTGAATACAGCGTCCGCATCGAATGGACGTGCGATCCGGCGCGGGTCCAGGATCTCGTGCAGCGCGTGTTCCAGGAAATCGCCTACGTGCGCAACACGCCGCTCACGGGGGGACAGATGGTCCTGGTGCGGAGCTCGCTCCTCCGCGATTACGAGAACGACAGCCAGAACAACGGGTACCTGCTCGGCCAGATCTCGCGCCGATACGAGGACGGCGATACGTCGGACGTGGCGGTCGTCGAGCACATGCCCGATCGCATCGCCGCGCTGACGGCCGACGCGATTCAGCAGGCGGCCCGCGCGTACCTGGACACGCGGAATTACGTCAAGGTCACGTTGATGCCGGAGAAGCGGTAGACGGATTCTTCATCAGTCTTCCGCCCCGGCGTCCTCGTCGGACATGCCCAGCAGATGCTGGTGAATCAGCGCGACGTCGGCGGGCGAAAACGTCCAGTCCTGCACCGCGTGGCCGCGCACCTCGCGGTCAGACCAGCGTCCGCGCATGAGGCCGCCCCCCGCGTGGCCTCCGTTTCCGATCAGCAGATGGCCGATTTCGTGCGCCATCGTCCGGCCAAGGAGCGACCCGGCATCTCCGCCCGCATGCGCCGCCGTCGCTTCGACGTGGTCCTCGTAAATCGTGGCAAGTGCGCCGGCGCCGGTCGAGATGTCGACCAGCGCGCTTCCGAGCGCTGACGCGGACACCTGCGGCGGCGCCGCGACGATCCGGACGACCACTTCGTGCGGCTTGAGCGGGACACTGCACGGCGATTCGGCGCCCGCGGGAGCCGAGCAGACCAGCCAGCTGATTCTCAGATCGGCGCCGGTGAGAATCGCCGCCGCCACGCCTCGAGCCTCGGCGAGCGCCGAGGGTGGCACTCCAACGGCGTCGTAGGTGCGGACGATGACCAGATCCGCCGCCCATCCCTTGCGGGCGGCCGCCGGAACCAGACAGCCGGCCATCAGTCCCAGAACGATCAGGCGCTCGCGTCTTCGCATCGGCGTCTCCCGCGCGCATGGTGTCGTTCGCGCGACTGGTTAGACGTGACGGCGATCGCCGAAGTTTTCAGTCGATCGCAGATTGCGGTGACGAAGCGTCAGCGGTGAGGTGTGAACGATCGCGACTATTCCCGATCGGGACGCCGCCGCCGCGAGTCCTTCACTTGACCGCGCCGCTTCTTCGCGTCGACGCGCGCGTGACGGCTGGCGGCCGTCGGCTTCGTCGCCCGGCGCTTCTTCGGGCGCACGGCCGCGCGCCTGATGAGAGCGACCAGACGCTTCCTGGCCGCCTCGCGGTTCTGCGCCTGCGAGCGGAAGACGCGGCTGTCGATGACGATTTCGCCCGACCCCGTCATGCGGCGGCCCGCGATCGCCGCGAGCCGCGCCTTCACATCGTCTGGCAGCGACGAGCGCTGCACGTGGAACCTGAGTTCGACGGCGGTCGCGACCTTGTTGACGTTCTGTCCGCCGGGTCCTGATGCGCGCACGAAGCGTTCGTCGACGTCGTGTTCGTCGATGGACAGCGTCTCGGTGATTTTCAGCACGGCGACAGCTCAACGTTATCACTCGGCAGCCCGTTTGAAATATCCGTCTGCCGAAGAGGTGTCACATGCGCGGACTCCTACGAGCGGCGCTCCTGGTGATAGGGCTCATCGTGCTGGCTGTGGTCGCCTTTGGGTGGTGGACCGGATCGATGTGGCGCGCACGCGTCGCCGATCGACCGGTTGCCGCGAGCGGCACAATCGATACGACCAGGGCTCGCGAGCGGGGCGCCGAGCTCGGCGAGCAGACCGCGCGCGATCGATCGACGTCCGCACGAACGGATCGACCGTGACGCTCAGCGGGACGGTCCGCTCGCGCGATGAACACAAGCGCGCGGTGCGGCTGGCGCGCGACACCGCTGGTGTCGGTGATGTCGTTGACGAATCGCGCATCGAGTAGACGGCAGCGCCCGGTGCCGGTCTTGTAATCCGCGGCGGCTGACTGTGCCGAAATGGGACGGTCGAGCCATCAGGCGTCCCTACTAACTGCTTTCAGAGCAGCTAGTTAAGGTCCGGTGTGCCATGGTCCTCCCATTGCTCGGGTGTTCACCCGTGGACCTGCGCCACCTGATCGAGCTCGCGTGCCTGTTGGGGGCGGCGATCGGCGTGTCCGCACTCTCGCCGCGGACCGCCGTTGCGCGCGCCTGGGCGGCGATGCCGGCGACCTTCGTCGTCGACTTCGTGGCGATGCTGCTGCTTGGGCCGCATGCGGCCGCCGCGGTGACCGCGGCCGGCGCCGCATGTCAGGGCCTGGCGCGGTCGCGGCGTCCTTTTCCGTTCGGGCGGATTGCCGCCGTGACGGCGATTGGCGCGGCTTCAATCGAAGCCGCCGGTGCGGCGTACGCTGCCATGGGCGCGACACCTGGAGCGTTTGCGTGGCCTGCGCAGCTCCTTCCGGTTGTCGTGTCGCTCCTCGCCTATGTCGCCGTGAAAGCGGTGGCGGTCGAAATTGTCGCGCCGCTCGTGTCGAGACATTCGATCGGCGCGCGCATCGTGCGTCGTCTCTCCGGGCCGTCGTCGGCCTACGTCATCGGCGCCGCGATGGCCGTTGGCATCGTCGCGATCGTCGATCTCCAGCTCTGGGTGCTCGCGGCGGTGGCGGCGGCGCCGCTGGGCCTGCTGTTCCGCGCGTACACCGTCCATTTGCGGCTGGCGCAGGAAGAGGAGCGGCTCCGCGCCGCGATTGGGGCCGAGGATCAGGCCATCGCCGTGCTCCGTCCCGATGGGCACGTCGTCCAGTGGGACACGACGCTCGAGCGGCTCGTCGGCTGCGCGCCCGATCGCGCGATCGGCTGGCCGATTGCGCGCGCGGTTCCGGCGCTCGCCAAGACCGGCGTACCGGCGGCGATCGCCGACGCGCAGGCTTCGGGCACGTCGCGCCTCGTCGAGGGGCTGCGGCTGTCCGCGCTGAACGATGCGCCGACGCTGCAGGTCCGCGTGCTGCCTGGTGACGACGCGATCACGCTGGTCTGGCAGGACGTGACGGAACATACGCGTCGCGAACAGGCGACGCTCCGACGCGAGGAGCGTCTCGCGCTCGCCGCAGCCGGCGCGAACGACGGTCTGTGGGAGTGGGATCTGCTGACGCAGGACTTCTTCGTGTCGGATCGGTGGAAAGAGATCGTGGGCCTCGACCGCTCGACGTCCATCGCGCGCCGCGAGCAATGGGTGGATCGCGTGCATCCCGAGGACCTGGTCGGGCTCGAAGCCTCCCTTCAGGCGTATGCGGCCGGGGGCGAGGGGGGGCTGTTCCAGCACGAGTGCCGCATCCGCCATGAGGACTCCACGTACCGTCGCGTCCTGTGCCGCGGCATCGCACGCCGGGGCGCGGGCGGTCGCGCGACCCGAATCGCCGGGTCGCTGACGGACACGACCGAACGGGTGCTCGCGCAGGAGGAGCTGCGCAACGCCGGCTTCCTCGACCCGCTGACCGGCCTCTGCAATCGCTCGGTGTTCGTCGAGGGGCTGGGCCGTCGTCTCGAGGAGTTCAAGCAACGCCGCGGCGGGCCCGGCTTCGCGGCGCTGTACCTCGACCTCGATCGGTTCAAGGTCGTGAACGACAGCCTGGGCCACCTCGTGGGCGACGAGCTGCTGCGCCTGGCCTCGCGCCGCCTCGAATCGTGCCTGCGGCAGGGCGACACGCTCGCCCGCCTCGGCGGCGACGAGTTCGCGATCCTCCTGAACGGGCTGCAGGACGATCAGCAGGCCAACGCGATCGCGTTCCGCATCCAGGATTCCTTGAGCGCGCCGTTCTCGATCGACGGCCGCGAAGTGTTCACGACGGCCAGCATCGGCATCGCGTTCGGGCGCGCCAGCTACGAGACGCCCGACGAGATCATGCGCGACGCCGACGCGGCGATGTATCACGCGAAGTCGCGCGGCAAAGCGCGCCACGAGCTGTTCGACGCCGACATGCACGCGCGGCTGCGCGATCGGCTTGGATTCGAGAACGACCTGCGCCACGCGGTCGCGCACAACTCCTTCGAGGTCCACTACCAGCCGATCGTGTCGCTCGGATCGGGGATGTGCGTCGGCTTCGAATCGCTGGTCCGCTGGACGCGGAACGGCGAATCGGTGTCCCCGGCGAAATTCATTCCCATCGCCGAGGAGCTTGGCCTGGTCGAGGCGCTCGGCGCGAGCGTGCTCCAGCAGGCGTGCCGGACGTTCGCCGACTGGCAGCGCCGCTATCCGAACGCCGGTCTCGACTGCATCACCGTCAACGTCTCGAGCCGCCAGCTCGCTCAGCAGAATTTCGCGTGGATGGTCGAGGAGGTGGTGCAGAGCACCGGGTTGACGCCGCGGGACCTGCGGCTCGAAATCACCGAGACCGCCCTCATGGAGAGCACCAACGCGGCGGCCGAAGTGCTGCGCGAGCTGCGCGACTTCGGCGTCAAAATCTACCTCGACGACTTCGGCACCGGCTACTCGTCGCTCAGCCACCTGCACAGGCTCCCGGTCGACGCGCTGAAGATCGACCGATCGTTCGTGACGAGCCTCGCGCTTCCCGATCGGTCGTCCATCGTCGAAAGCATCCTGGCGCTGGCGCGCACGCTCAACACGCACGTGGTCGCCGAAGGGATCGAGAGCGAGGTGCAGGCCGACGCGCTCGAGCAGCTCGGATGCACGCACGCCCAGGGCTACCTGTTCTCGCGCCCGGTGTCCGCGGCCGCGGCCGAGGCCATCATCTCCGCCGGCGAACCGCTCCGTCGCAAGAAGATCGATGCGCCCGTGGACAAGGACGGACCGTTCTATTCGACCAAACCCTTCGAGTGGCCGTCCCACATCCCCGGCGGCCGCCTGCCGAGCTAGCCTGCACTTCCGCCCGTCTCCGTCACGCCGACGTTACTCGACCATTGGGCGAGTTTCTTGCACCCGGCTGCGCTGTGATGCGCTGTGCTGCGTTGGTGGTCGGATCGGCGTTGCTGTCGGGGTGCGCCGCAGCTCAGGCCAAATCGACCGCTCACGTCGTGACGAAAGAGGAGCGGCTCCAGTTGCTGCGCCGAGCCGAGGTGTGGACGCCCACCGACATCGCGTCGAAGGATATGCGGCAGGGGCCTCCTGGCCATGCCCTGATGCCCGGTGCGACGGTGACCTGCGATTTCGTCGAGCGGACCTTCGCCGGCAACACGCCCAAGGTCGGGTGCCGACTCGATGACGATGTGCTGAAGGTGCGCTACGGGCGCGACAACCCGGAGGTCTATGCCAGCGTCGCGGCGACGCGGTTGCTGTGGGCGCTCGGCTTCGGCGCCGACACGGTGACGCCCGTGCACGTGAGGTGCCGCGGCTGCCCGCCGAAAATCGCGCCGCTCGGCGGACTCGATCGGGACACCGTGACCTTCGACGTCGCGGCCGTCGAAGAAAAGTCTCCGGGCCGCGAGGTGGAAGCGCCAGAGGAGTCCGGGTGGGGCTGGCAGGAACTGGATCTCGTGGACGAAGCGGCGGGTGGCGCGCCGGAGGCCCATCGCGATGCGCTGAAACTGCTCGCCGTGTTTCTGCAGCACAGCGACAACAAGTCGGATCAGCAGCGGCTCGTGTGCCGATCGAAGCAGACGCCGCTCGCGGCCTGCCCGGATCCGCTGATGATGATTCACGACGTCGGAGAAACCTTCGGCCGCGCGAGCCTGCTCAATCGCGGCGCGGTCACCGGCGTCAATCTCGACATGTGGTCGAAGACGCCCATCTGGACGGACACGAAGCACTGCGTCGGCAACCTCGCGCAGTCGCAGACAGGGACGCTTGATCACCCCGTGATCTCGGAGGCGGGGCGACGATTCCTCGCGGGGCTGCTCGATCAGCTGACCAACCGGCAGCTCGAGGACATGTTCGCCGTCGCCCGATTCGCGGATCGCCCCGAGAGCGGCGGCCCGATCGACGCATGGGTCGCCGCGTTCAAACACAAACGCGAGGAGATTTCGTCCGTCACCTGTCCCTGAAGCCACACAGGCTGCCTCGTGTCATCGTCTGTTCGCGGCCGCACTTGTCGAGCTGAGCGCGACGGGGCGGAAGGCCGCGAAGCGCCACCCTGACGCGAGCAGCCGCCGCTCGAGCCCAACCTGGAATTCGACAAGCACCGCCGCCGAGTCGAGATGCAGCGTTTCAGCGGCGTTCGCCCGTTCGATGTCGAGAGTCGTCCGGTCGGTCCGTCTCACTTGAAGTCGTTCGCGGCCCTTCGAGAACACCCATGTCGGTACCGTCGTTGAATCCATGTGCCTCGATCTGAAGCACGCGGCGTTCCAGCTCGAACTCAACACTTCCCGACGGCGTCTGTCATAATCGCCTCGGCACTTCTTTCCCAACGATTCACGAGGAGTCAGGCATGTCTCGAGCTCTTACGACACGTGCGCTCGCAGCCGCGGCCGCTGTCCTGTTCGCCGTCAGCGCGTCCGCTCAGAATCTCGTCGTCTCCAACGCACGCATCATCGTGGGGCCCGGCCAGACGATCGAGCGCGGCGCGATCGTCGTCACGAACGGCCGCATTTCGTCGGTCAACGCCGGTGCGGCGCCGGCGGCGCCGCCCGGGGCGACGCGCATCGACGGCACCGGCATGACGGTCATCGCCGGCTTCATCGACGATCACCGGCACATCCTGCAGGGGCGCGGGCAGGGGGTCGCGCAGTTCCTGAAGGATCAGGCCCCGACGCGGATGCGCGAGCTGCTCGAGGCCGGATTCACGACGGTGCAGTCCGGCGGAGACGACAACGCCGGCATCCTCGAGCTGAAGCGCCTGATCGACAGTGGACAGATCAAGGGACCGCGCATCGTCGCGTCGGGGAGCGTGCCCACCGCGCGCCTGAAGGACGAGAACGAGGTTCGGGCGGCGGTCGACAAGGCCGTGAAGGACGGCGCCGACTCGATTGCCGAAGTGCACTATCCCGACAAGGTGTGGCCGTTCAACCCGAGCGAGCAGGAGACCAGGAACCTGACGGCCGGCATCGACGAGGCGAAGAAGGTCGGCGTGGAGTTCCAGGTGCACGCCGTCAGCGACCTCTCGCTCGTCGCCGCGGTCCGCATGGGCGCGAAGAAGCTGGTGCACTCGGTGAACATCAACTGGGTCACGGCGGAGCAGGCGAAGGAGGTCGCGGCGGCGGGCGCGCAGGTCGCGTCGATCTGCGGGTTCGGATCACCGAACTTCGACGTGTTCAGCAAGGACAACCAGCCGAAGTTCCGCGACGGCAAGCCGTGGCCGTCGGGCATCGTCGACAGCCAGGGCGTCGGGCAGGAGGCGGGCTACATGCCGGTGAATCTGCGGACGCTCTACGACAACGGCGTGGACGTGAGCTTCGCCACCGACACGACGTTCTACATGCCTGCGGCGCTCGCCCACGAGCTCAAGAGCCTGAACCTGGTGTTCTCGCCGACCGATCTCGTCAAGATCATGGGACCGAACTCGGCGAAGTTCCTGGATCGCCAGAATGACATCGGCACGCTCGAAGTGGGCAAGCTCGGGGACATGGTGATCCTCGGCGGCAATCCGTTCGACGGCTACTGGAATTTCCTGACGGCGGAAGTGGTGGTGAAGGGCGGCGAGGTGATGATCGACAAGCGCGGCCAGCCCGACGCGGGCAAGCCGAACGTCAAAGGCGGGTTCTAGAGCGTCGTCTTCAGTCGCCGCACTCGCGTGCAACGAGTGCGGCGTACCCTTCGCGCAGCCGCGCCGTTGCCGGCCCCGGCCGGCCGGATCCGATTGGCGTTCGAGCCACGACGACCAGCGGCGCGATGCCGCGCAGCGAGCTCGTCAGAAACGCTTCGTCGGCGGCGAGCAGGTCGGCGAGGGTCATCGCCCGTTCGGCAGCGATGAGGCCCGCCGCGCGGGCCACTTCGAGGACCGCCGCCCGCGTGATACCCGGGAGCGCACCGCACGACGGCGGCGGTGTCACCAGACGATCGCCGACGACGATGAAGAGGTTGCTCGCGGATGCCTCGGAGCAGTGTCCCTCCATGTCGAGAAAGAGGGCCTCGTTCGCGCCCGCCGACCGCGCTTCGACGAGCGCCGCGACCGATTCGGTGTAGGCCAGCGTCTTCAGCCCGGCTGTCATCGACCGTTCGTTCCGTCGGCCCGAGGCGACGTGCGCCGTCAGGCCATGCTCGTACGTGTCTGCTCCGAACTCCGGCAGAGGCGCGACGAGCACGACCGAACTCGGCTCTGAGCTGCCCACCGGCCCCAGGCTCGCCATTCCCGGACCGCGACTCACCGTGACGCGCAACATCGCGGCCTCCACATCACGAGCGGCGGCGAGGGCTGTCGCGATGGCGGCATCGAGCGCCGGAGGTACCCCGATCGCCAGACGGTTCAATCCCGCGCCCAATCGAGACCGATGCGCCGCGAGCCGGAAAGCCCGGCCGCGCCTCACGAGCATGGTTTCGAACACGCCGTCGCCGAGCGTGAAGCCGCGATCGGTCACGGAGACGTGCGCGGCATCGACCGGCGCTTTGCGGCCGTTGATCCAGACGAGTGTCGGAAGGGGATTCACCGCTGGAGTCCGGCTTCGAATCCGATGCGCGCCGGCGGCGTGGAGCCCAGCCGATCGGCTTCGGCGGGAAGGTCCTCAGGCTTCGAATCGGCGTCGTGAAGGAATCGGTCGAGCATCGCG
>Ga0187777_10002647_pt1 | contig 11388 bp, 11 predicted proteins | sample 1015_Q2_SP5_10_M_FD_132416 | JGI IMG/M metagenome (GOLD analysis project Ga0187777, IMG submission 132416) | Tropical peat soil microbial communities from peatlands in Department of Meta, Colombia - 1015_Q2_SP5_10_MG | ecosystem: Environmental > Terrestrial > Soil > Wetlands > Peat | place...
CCATCCACAACGCAATACCAGCCACGTGCCCCAATCACATCGCCCCTTACTCGTCTACCGGCCAGTAATCACGCTCCAGCCGCACCCCAAGTCTGTCAAGGATGGCTGCCATTCTGCTAACCACCGGAGCGCTCCGCTTGAGACAAATACAAAGTGCATTGGTCGTTGTTGGGTGTGGATGGTAAATGAAGTAGTGCTTCTCGTATGCGTTCGGATCAGTGAGCATGCGGTCAACGGTCTCAAACACGTGCATTTTGTGCACGTCGTCTACTATCATTACGGTGCAGTCTTGCAGGACTGATTTTATAGCCGAAAGCCCAGCCGGGTCGTCGCGGCGGCCGAATGGATTTCCATCCTTTGGCCGGAAGTATCTTGCGATTTGAGCTGGGCTCGAAAAAAAGCGCTTTTCGTTTGGCGCGTCTATAAGAGCGAAGTCAAACTGGCCTGGGTTGCTCGTAGCAACTTTAAACTGCTCAAGCGAGTACCAACTGGCATCAGGTGCTAGCTCGATATGGACAAGATGCCGTTTTCCAAAGCCCAGGAGGTCGATGTCGAGATTGATTTTGTCAAACCATCGCAAATCATTCTCGATCCCAAGATAGATTGCGTCGTACGCATAGGCGTAATCGGCAAAAAACGTGCTGCTTCGTCCGCAACCCAGCTCCAGAATGGCTCTGGGGCGCACCTCCTTGAGAAGTACCGAAAGGAAGGTCCAAAAATCGAAGCCTTTTGTGCCCCACGCCGCAAACGGAAGCTTCGTTGAATGTTGAGGGTCCCCAAACAAGGCCCTCAACTTGCCCACTCTCTTGATTAGGCGCAATTCAAGTCCCTAATGTTCTAAACTCCCTCCGCTGTTCCTGCTTTGGACCCTTGCCAATTTCGCCATGCACGAACATTGTTGTAATCAAACACGACCACCCCGGCAAATTCCAAGCGATGCTTGATCCACTGCGCAAGAGTACCGGCTTGATTGGATCAGCTGAAGCAAAACTTCAGTTTTCGTTTGCCAACTACGCCGAGGATTTCGACCGCCACATTGAGCACAGCATCCGCGGCTATGGCAACCTTATTGCGGACTGTGTAGACCTCTCACAATATTTTGTGGAGAACAATACGGTCGCCTGCGACATTGGGTGCGCTACCGGCCGTACCCTTGCCGCAATCCGCGCCCGCAACCAGGAACGGGCGCCGGCTGCGACCTATATAGGCCTCGATATCGAGCCCAGCTTTAAGCAGCACTGGGGCCGCCTTACCGCCGAGAACATTCGATTCCTGCTGCAGGACGTGATGGCATTCGAAGATTTTCGCGAGCTATCCTTAGCGACTGCTATTTTCACGCTGCAGTTTTTGCCGCACCGGCGCCGGTTGGAAGTATCCCGCAAGATCTATGAAGGCCTGGTGTCAGGCGGAGCGTTAATCGTCGCCGAGAAGTTTTATGCCAAGACGCCGAAGATCCAAGACATGCTGACCTCGCTCTACCTAAGTTACAAGCGGCAATACTTTTCAGATGAGGAAATTTTGGACAAAGAGAAATCATTGCGTACCATAATGAAGCCGGGGCGTGAGGATGATCTCATTCAGCTCTTAACTGATGCCGGTTTCAAGTCTGAAAACATCGAGTGCTTTTGGCGCAGCCATTTATTCGCGGCCTTCGTATGCACCAAGCCGTAACTGCTTCCCGCCGACAAGGACCTGCTAATTCAGATCGAGCGGATCAAACTCGATGGGTCCGGAGACGCATTTCCACCGCTGTTGAGTGAGCAGTAACTTCGGACGACCTCGAGCGCCAATCCTCTTCCGTCCCACGTTTGACGGCCGGCTCGCTTGCCGCGCTGGCAAGGGCGCTATTGGCCAATCTCTTGGACATTAATCGGCGGGCAAACTTGACGCGTTGGCGGCGTGTCCGCGAGGCTCAGCGTGAAGCCCAATTCGCTTAGAACAAGATGCCTACATAAATGGTCATGGCAACAAGAACGGCCATTAGCGCAAGCGTGCCGAAGCCAACGGGCTCGCTCGTGAGACGCAGACCCGTTCGATCCGTCATTTCCATTCTCCTCTGGGCAGGACAACTTTTCGGGAGGCCCTGACCACCGAATTTCTTTTCTGTTGTTCACCGGCGAACTGGCATCAGGTGTTGTTCCCCGTGTGGCCCCAGCCCTGGCGCATTGCTCGGGGGTGGGGCTGGGGCCACGAACCCGAGAACTGCCATGTACGCTCGGGCTCGGAAACAGCTCCCTCGTGGTTGGCCAAGGGTTGCTGCTCTGACAAAATTTCAGCAAATGTCGTGGGGCGGTCCAGCTTGCCTTGAAATTAAGGTTACGCCGCGCGATCGGCAACGCGCTACTTTGGCCAGCGGCTGCCCCCTCACGGCGCTGGCCGTTTTTGTTGTTTGTAGTTCCCGCCAGTCACTTGCTGGCTCCGCGCCTTACCGTTGCCGCACAGGCGCGCGAGCCGAATGTAGCGTTATCTCGATGCCGGATTTATTCACGCTCAACCATCGCGCCGAGGTCACATCGCTCTAGCGGCTCGCCATTGTCTCCCTGCCATCTATCCCTTTCTTGAATACACTGAAGTCGGTGGCCTGTCGTTCTATGGAAATGACATAATCGACAGCTATGGGCGTGCGGCGAGCTATGTCGATCGCATCCTCAAGGGCGCGAAGCCGAGCGAGCTTCCTGTTGCAACCCATGCAATCGCGCTCAGTCGTGTTGCAACTCTCGTTGAGACGCGGCTCGAAATTAAGGTTACATCGCTGGTAGCAGGTGGGGACTTTAACCAGTGCATAACTTTTAAAGCGGGTTGGCAATCGCATGAGGTAAAGTGCCTTGTTAAACGATCGAGGCCCGATCCGAGGATTTCGATGCTGAGCATTATTGGCAGCGCGCGGTTTGAGAACCGCAAGAACAGGCGTCAGTCGCCGCGCAAAAACTTCAATCTAACGGCCCGGATTCGATTGGACGGCGGCTTTGCCGCTAGACAATGTAAAATTTTGGATCATTCGGAAACTGGTGTTCGTCTTTTTGTGCAGGACCCTGCCAAAATCCCCGGTAAACTTATGCTTATGTTCTCGACGGATGCTCCGGAAAAGCCAGCTCGTGTGGTATGGCAAAGCGGCAATCAGCTCGGTGCTGAGTTTTTGTAACAACGACATGCAAGAATATTGCTTTGCACGATGACTGAAGCGTGAGCCGGAAGTTATCGCAGCTTGGCGACATTGCCCGCATCTGCCGCGGTCTGGCAGTCGCTTGCCGCACGACCTCGGCTGCATCCCTAGGGGCGAGAGCCAAAGGAAAGCTAAAAGTCACTTCATCAACAAACAAACAGCATAAAGCCCAAAGCAAACGATTCCCATTATCCCGATTCGCATTTACCTAAAAAACTGCCTCGATCTTGCGTCGATGAAGGAAGCACGGCATGGTCAAACCACATTCGCGTAGATGCCGCAGTAGAGTCTCCGATGGACTTTGAACGATTGCTGGTGTCGGGCTGCACTGAATTGCCCGCGTGTCGGTGTGGCAATGAAATGCACGTCGCCCGGACTCACTCAATTCCGGACACGACCAAGACACACATCCGTGTCTATGTTTGTCCTGCGTGCCGTCACGAATTGCGGCTTACCGTGTGGGGCGCAAGCACGGAACCTCTTCAAGCTGCAAGCGGCTCTGCTCAGCGCAATTAATCAGCTAGAGTACTTGTCCCTGGTGCAATCGGTGGTGGCTTAAGGTCTTTCTTCCAGGACCCCTGCACGGGGACGCTGATCCTCACACAATTTGTCGAGCGGCGAGCGAGTATTGAAGCGATTTCCTGATCATCTCGGGAATCCTTATCGATGTTCATAAGGCCGGCAACCAACGCGAGGTCTTTGCGGCCTAGGCGCGAAAAAATCAGTCGACCGGGAATGATCCGCGACTCGTGGCGAATTCGAAAAGCCTTTCGAGATGTGTCTGACTGATGGGTGACGGGAGGCAATGGGCATTTACCGTCAATTACCGGCTCAGCGATGGATGCGCTGCATCCAAGGTTTGAAGCTCCCGCGGTGTCAGCCGTGCAACGATCTTTCGATTTGAACGTTCTCCACGGGAGGACACCATGAAACTTAAACGCGCTCGGATTTTGGCGATGGCGATTGCAGTCGGGGCGCTGACTGCGGCGACCGATGTTTCATGGGGCAAGGGTGGTGGTCACGGCGGTGGCGGTCATGGCGGTGGCGGTCATGGCGGTGGGCACGGCGGAGGCGGCCATGCTGGTGGACACGGAGGTGGTCACTTCGGCGGCGGCCATGGCGGTAGACACGTCGGGGGTGGCCACTTTGGCGGACATCATTTTGCCGGCGGGCATCATGGCGGTGCTCATGTCGGCGAGAGTCACTTCGGTAGAAGCAACCGGCTGGCGGGCGGTCACGAGCGCGGCGGTCGAAATCATTTCGATCACAACGCTTTCGGCAGCCGACATGGCTGGAATCACTTTGCCCGGGTCGGCTGGGGCGGGTGGGGTGGCGGCTGGGGGGGTTGGGGAGGCTGGGTCGGACCGGTGTTCTGGCCGTTTCTTTTGGGGGACGTTCTCTCGTGCGCATTCTGGCCGTACGTCTATTGCTACCCATTCTGGTCCTATGGCACCGCCTTTGCCTACGACTATGGTCCCTATGTGCCGGCGTACGGCTACAGCGGCACGTCGAACATTTACGGCGCTGCCGAGAGCACCGAAGACAGCCGCCGCGATGCGCGGTCGAATCCGATCCCGGCCGACGTGACCCAGAGCTGTGGCGGTTTCGCCCCCGGGGTGACGAGCTTTCCGATCGATCGGATCCGCCGCGACATCCAGCCGACCGGAGATGCGCTCGTGGCCCTCGATCAACTTGCCGACGCCTCGTCGAAAGCAAGCGACGTTCTCAACGCCTCCTGTCCCCGTGAACCTCCGCTCACGCCGCTGGCGCGGCTCGACGCTGTCGAAACACGCCTGGACGCCACCATGAAGGCGATCCAAATCGTGCAGCCGCCGCTCGCGAGCCTGTATAATTCGCTGAGCGACGAGCAGAGGCAGCGCTTGGAGGCAATCGGCGCGGAACAGAACCGGCACGGGCGGGTGACCGCAGCTGCCAGTCCCTCCGAAACCGACACGTTCGCCTCGTTGTGCGGCAGCCAGGCCGAAAGCTTCACCAAACTGCCCACGCAACGCATTGAGGAAATCGTCAAGCCGACCGGGCCGCAGCGGACTGCGCTCGACCAACTCCAGCAGGCGTCAGCGAAGGCCGCCGATGCGCTGCGGGGATCCTGCCCGACACACCAGGGAGAGACACCGACGGCACGACTCGACGCGATGAGCAGCCGGTTGGATGCGATGGTGCAGGCCGTCAAGGCCTTGCGTCCGACTCTCGGCGCCTTCTATGCGTCGTTGAGCGACGAGCAGAAGGCACAGTTCAACGCCATGGGACAGCAGAACGCGACGCCACCGGAGAATGCGACTGGCGGCCAGCAAGAATAACCTTGTTACAGAGCGGTGGCGAGGGGTCCCGATAAGCTTCACTGGCGACTCGCAATTTTAGACCCTCGTATTAGCGGCTCGGCGGATGTGCCTCATCCAGTGTTTGAAGCTCCTGCGGTGTCAGTGTCATTGACAGCGCGACGGCGTTTTCCTTGACGTGCGCCGGGGAGCCGGATTCCGGAATGGCGATGACATTGCCGCCGCGGATGGTCCAGGCCAGCGCGACAGCGGCTGCCGAGCAATCGCGTGCCGCACCAATTTGTGCCAGCGTTGGATCGCGCAACAGATCGGCGCCGGGGCCACCGAGCGGGGAATAGGCCATCACCGGCATGCCGTGCTGCGCGCACCATGGCAACAGGTCACGTTCGATGCTGCGATCGGCGAGGTTATAGTGAATCTGATTGGTCGCGCAGCGATCGCCTTGTGGAACTTGGAACAGGTCTGCCATGTCGCGCACCGTGAAGTTGGACACGCCCCAGGCGCGAATCTTCCCTGCCGCGTGGAGATTTTCAAAGCCTCTCACAACACCGGAGAGATGTTCGATCCCATTCCGCCAGTGCAGCAGGTAAAGATCCAGATGATCAGTGCCGAGACGGGCGAGACTTGCCTCGCAAGCGCGCGCCATGCCGTCGCCGGTGACGTGCGTAGGCAGCACCTTGGATACCAGGAAGACGTCGTCGCGCCGGCCGGCAATCACGCGACCAATCAACTCCTCAGAGCGGCCGTTGCTGTAGACCTCAGCGGTGTCGATCAGCCTCATCCCGAGCGAAAGGCCCGTGCGCAATGCTTCCTCTTCTTCAGCGCCCGGATGTCTTCCCTGCGCGAGATGCCAAGAGCCCTGACCAACCGCCGGGACGATGCGGCCGTCGCGAAATCTTACTGTTCGCGCCACACTGGTCGCTGCATCAAGCGCCACCGCGCTTGATGCACTCACAAATGAACCAAGTGCCGCACAAAGCCCAGTAAATTCACGCCGGTTCAGCAGAATAGGAGTGGGCTCCTTTGATTGCGGCTGCCAACTGCTGGATTTCATGTCGTTCGTGACGCATACTGGTTCTAACCAGGGAGGCGGATATGCCTCATATAGGGCCAGCCTTAGAAGGTCGCACTTTCTTTTGCCCGCATTGTGGAGCTCTTTATGCGGTAACACATTCACGGCGTTCCGAGGGTGACAACAATACAGCAAAATGTGTGGTCTGTTTCCAGATCATGGCCAGCTCGGCGGAGACAACTGAGGTTCCCACCTTTAAGCTCATTCACCGACCTGAAGACGCCTAACCGCCCGCGCAATTTGCGCACGACTTGCAAGACCTTTCAAGGTGAGGACTACAGGAAGGTCGAACACTATCCTACCGTGAGACCTTAGTGGCGGATGGTGGACGATACCTCTTCAATGATCCGATCTAGATGGGCTTCTATACTGAGCCACATGGGTAGGCGAAGGAGACATTCACCAGCCATTTCTGTGATGGGCAGACGGTCAAAAGTGCGACCGAAGCGAAGGCCGGCGGGCGAGGTATGCAGCGGCACGTAGTGAAAAGGGGCAAAGATTTCGCGCTTTCTGAGCTCCGCAATGAGCCTGGAGCGCGCATTCGGACTTGGCATTACTAGGTAATAGAGATGGCCGTTGTGGTCGCAACTTGGTGGGATGACCGGCCTTCTCAGGAAACCGGCCAGCTCCAGTCCCTCTAAACCTAGATGATAGCGCGACCAAATATTTTTCCGTCTACTTGTCAGCTCATGTATCTCCTCGAGCTGAGCCAGCAAAAAGGCGGCAACGATCTCGCCTGGTAAATATGATGAACCTATATCGATCCATGCGTATCTATCGATCTCACCACGAAAAAACTGAGATCGGTTTGTTCCCTTCTCTCGAATGATTTCTGCGCGTTGCGTGTGGTGCGGATTATTGATGAGGATCGCTCCGCCCTCGCCTGCAATTGCATTCTTTGTTTCATGGAAGCTGAGGGCGCCGATATCACCTAAGGTCCCAAGATAGCGTCCTTTATAGCGGGTCAATATCCCCTGAGCAGCGTCTTCAACGACCATCAGGTTATGACGACATGCGATATCCATGATGGGGTCCATTTCGCATCCGACCCCAGCGTAGTGCACCACAACGATCGCCTTGGTGCGCGATGTGATGGCGGGTTCGATGAGAGTGTCATTGAGATTGAAAGTCTCGGATCGAACGTCCACGAACACTGGCGTAGCACCGCGCAACACCACGGCGTTGGCCGTCGACGGATGTGTGAACGCCGGCATAATGACCTCGTCGCCGGCCTCGAGCTCGCACAGTATTGCGGCCATCTCTAGCGCGGCGGTACAGGAATGCGTCAACAAGGCTTTGACTGAGTTGAGTGTTCCTTCGAGCCATTGCTGGCAGCGCCGCGAAAATTCGCCATCGCCCGACAATCGCCCCGACGAAATTGCTTGCGCAATGTAGGACAGTTCCCTTCCGGTTGCATACGGCTTGTTAAAGGGTATCTGCATGTCTCGCTCGAAATTTTGAATTAGAGAGCGAGGCATTGCCGGCTTGAGCCGCAAGCTTCGGGGAGACGAATTCGCAAACAGGCGATCAGCGCATCACACCAGCGACAACGCGCACAATACCGGCAGGCAAGGGAATGAAGAGCATTATCAATGGATCCCTGGCTTGCCTCCCAATCAGGGCTTAAAGCGAGCCGCCTGGACTTCGCGATCATAGTCCCTGATGATGTCCGCATAGCTATAAACCGGTTCCCAGCCGAAATCTCGTTTGGCCTTGCTGATATCGAAGTAGTAACTTTTATCCTTCTCCGGTATTTCAGGCCGATACACCAGAGATATTGGCCGCTCGTCCGAGCCGAATACCTCGGCAAATGCCTTGGCGTCGTCTTCATTAGTACGCCCTTCGCCTGAAGCAATGGAATATAGGCCACGTGCGGAGTCGCTTGAAATTGCGGCATAGACCGCACGAACGGCATCTTTCACGTATAATGAGTCGCGCCGCGCCTTGTGCTTTCCCCAAACTTCGAGCGGCTTCCCCGCCTTCGCGTTTCTGTACCAGACCTCAAAAGCGCTCGGATAAAATTTTTCGTCTGCGTAAAACCCTTCTTGCCGTCCGTATCCCAACATTCCAGTGAACCGAAGATTGATGCCTTGCAGGTGATATTCCTGTGCGTAATGTTCGACATGCTCGCTGGCCGCAATCTTGGAAATAACGTACGCGGCATGATCTCCAGTCGACGCGTATTTCCGCCCCATTGATTCAGTGATTGGCAGCTCGGTGTGCTCGATGCAGTCATACAGCGTTGTCGCGTGCAAGAACTTCTTGACGCCATTTTGCCGACAGTACTCTAAAGCATAGAATGTACCTAACGTGTTCGTTTTCAAGAAAATGTCGCTACGGATGTCCTGAACTGAGGCTGGGATCGCTGCTGCCAAATGCACGAATGCCTTCACTGGGCCTGTCGGCAATTGCTTAAATGTATCAGGATCGCGTACATCCAAAATTACGCGACAGACGTCTAAATCCTCAAAAAATTTATCAAGCTTTGTGTTTTGTACGGCCGCTGTCACCTGCTCGCCGGCTTTAGCTAAGTAATCGACCAAATACCGCCCAACGAATCCGGCAGCACCTGTGACAATGATCAAGAGACCTCTCCCGGCGCCTGCATAGATGGCTTAGCGTCAGTGCACCAAATAAAGAGTAAGACTCTCCGGGCATTATATAGGCAGTCGATAACGCCGAGGGGTTATTTGCTGGCGGTTTGCCAGAATAGTGCAGAAGAGTTAACGGGCCTCACGCCAACCCCAAATATAGTATGGTGCTCTCGGACCGCACATTAATATCAAATCGATGATCGAGACGGCGTGGTCAAACGGAGGATACAGCTGCGGGTATTCCGGGTAACCAGCGTAGTCGATATATTCGAGATCAATACGCGCCTCCGCAAACTGCTCAATCTGAAGATAGGCCTTGGCTGCTGGTCCTGACAGATAGTGAGTAGCACCGGCAGCTCGGCAAAGGTTGACCACGCGCTCAGTGCTTCGGCCACTGATCGGTGCATAGTCCGTTGACCAAGTGATCCTTGTTGTTAGGCCAAGAATTTCCAAAGCGGCGCAGAGGAATCGATAATTAATTTGACTGAGATAGTGCTCCGTAGTCCCCAAAAACAGCTTTTCAAAATATCCTTTGTAATGCGAAAAGTAAGGTGCGGTACGGTAATGGCTGGAAATCTTTCTCCAATGACGTATCGGCCATTGACGATCAGCAACCGTCACCGCGTTGATGTTTTGATGCGAACTGCGTAAATTGACTGGAATGGTAATCCATTTTTTTCCTTGACCTGTCTTTATTAAATTTCTGTTGCGCCAATCGTTTTTCGTAAATTGGATATCGTCATGCAAGATGAACTCATCGACAGCGGCTATGATGTCGAAATAGCCTTTCCAGGGGATATAGTTGGATTGCACAATTGCCACACGCTTCATATTGCTCTACCTCGTTTTGAGCCCGTTATACGCCGCGTGAGCGGAGGAAGCGGCTAGCGGACCCGAATCCCGTGGCCAATGTTTTGAGCCTTAAAACGAATCCCTAAACGGTTTTGAGGTTTTCCGAGTATGCCGCTAAAAAGTTCAATCAAGGAGCGGATTCCGGTCGGTTTGCGACGCAATATTCGCGAACTTCAACGTGAGATTTTCTTCGCCGTTCGGCGTCGACGGAGGGTCAAGGCTCAGCATCCTGCGTTCCTCATTGTTGCGCCGAGCTACACGCACAAGAGCGCCGGAATACGCGCGCTTTATCGGCTGTGTTATCATTTAAACAGAGCCGGATATTCCGCCGCTATGGCACCCCTGAACTCGCGCATAGACGCTCTTCCCGATTGGCCGGTGGCGGTTCACAACGGGCCGGCTGCACACAGTATTGTGGTTTATCCCGAAAGCGTCTCTGGAAACCCGCTGAAAGCCAAAAAAGTCGTCCGTTGGACTCTAAATACTCCCGGACTGATCGGGGGCGACACATTTTATTCAGACGACGAGATGGTTTTCGTTTGCAACCCAATGCAGCTGCCCTTGGTCAGCAAGTCGGTGAGCAAACCGTTAACGCACGACCGCGTGCTGGCAGTGGGGATGATCGACCCCGCGTATATCTATCCTGATCCGGGCCTTGAAAAAACTCTAGACTGCTATTTCACCCACAAGGGCGCGGCCATTCGTGTGCGCTGGCCGCTACCCAACGAAGCAAGTCTGAAAAAAATTGAAGATGTGACACCGACAATGGCGAGCCTCGGCGACGTGCTGCGCCAGACTCGAACACTGTATTCGTACGATCACAAAAGTACTATCTTGAAAGAAGCAGTGATTTGCGGGTGTCGCGTTTTAGTCGTTCATGAAGACGGCCGATTATTGGATCCCGAAACGTGCGGCTGCGTCGAAAACAACGTATTCTGGGGCGACGGTTTCCGGGGAAATTATGTTCGAAGGTACCATGATTCCACGTTTGTCGACGCCTTCATATGCGAATTGACGACGCGATGGCAGATACCGCGGATCGAGCCTCGGGCCGAGGACAACGCGCTACCGTACCGTTGAACGCGAGAGCCTTGGCTCAGCCGGGGCCCAACGCAACGCGATGTCGTCTTTAGTCAGGGCCGCCGTCTGCTGAGGGCCGCCAAGCACTGACTTTCTCTTCTTTGTCGCGTCCGCAGCCGTACCCCCCGGCCCTCCGTCGTTCTCACCGATGGGCGCAGAGCGCCGGCATCTTTAGGGCACAACACCACTAGCTTAGGTAACTTGCGTCGGTCGTGTCTGCATCCTCTTCCACGTCCTACCAGCACTTTGCCGCCAAGCCCAGGCGTGCATGATTTGGCTCTTGAGGTCCGCATATCTTGGCTGCCAGGCAAGCTGATGCCGCGCGCGGGA